>CAAGKR010524730.1_pt1 | contig 12641 bp, 12 predicted proteins | sample 2556971 | NCBI WGS metagenome assembly CAAGKR01 (sample SAMEA5207829, study PRJEB30636) | soil metagenome | biome: forest; feature: boreal; material: soil | place: USA | collected 2011-09 | depth 1 m | reverse complement strand
CACTCACGGGTGCAGGCGCCACATTCCCCCAGCCGTTCTACGCCGCAGCCTTTTACGCCTACAACCAGAAGTTCAGCCAGGTCACCGTCAACTACCAGGCGATCGGGTCCGGTGCGGGCATCCAGCAGCTGACCAAGAAAACGGTCGACTTTGGTGCCAGCGACGTTCCGCTCAAGACATCGGAAGGGGACGCCATGGGCGGCCTCGACAAAGTCGTCCAGATCGCCGGCACTCTGGGCACCGAGTCGCTCGCCTATAACTTGCAGGGCGTCTCGAGCGGGCGGCTGAAGCTGACTCCGAAGACAATCGCCGGGATCTTCTTGGGCACGATCAAGAAATGGAACGACCCGGCGCTGACCGCCGACAACACCGGCGTCAGCCTGCCAAATCAGAACATCACCGTCGTCCACCGCTCCGACGGGAGCGGCACAACCTACATCTTTACCGACTACCTCTCGGCCGTCAGCCCTGACTGGGCAAGTAAGGTGGGAAAGGGGAAGTCGGTCTCCTGGCCCGTGGGCCAGGGCGCCTCCGGCAATGCTGCGGTCGCCACCACCATCAAGCAGACGCCCGGATCCATCGGCTACGTCGAGTTGGCTTACGTGCTCCAGACGAAGATGCCCCAGGCCATTCTCCAGAATCGAGATGGCAATTTCGTGACTCCGAGCGAAGCGGGCGCCACGGCCGCGGCGAGCCAGTTCCTGGCCGTCACCCCGACGGGACAGTTCTCGATCGTCAACGCTCCAGGCAGTGACAGCGCTCCGATCAGCGGCTACAGCTGGCTGATGCTGTACAAGGACCAGTCGGACAAGACGAAAGGCACGGCGACGGTCGACCTCTTCTACTGGCTCATCACCGATGGCCAGCAGTACGCCGCCAACGTCTACTATGCGAAGCTTCCTAGCAAGATGGTCCAGGACGACATCAACGCATTGAAAACCGTGACCTCGGGCGGGAGCACCTTGCTGACCGGCGTGCCTTCTTCGTCATAATCCGCCCATGAGTTTGGGGACTGCCCGCCGGGTAGGCCCGTCGCCGCTGGTGACTACCGGTCGCCGGCGGCGACTCATAGGTGGCGACGCACTCTTTCGCGGGCTGGCCTACGCCGCAGCGGGCTTGATCATCGTGGTCGCCCTGATCTTCATGATCACCCTGTTCGTGCCCGCCCTGCCGTCGATCCGAGCCTTCGGCCTTGCCTTCGTCGGGAGCTCCAGGTGGAATCCGGTCACCGGGCAATTCGGCGCCTTGCCATTCATCTTCGGCACGCTCGTTACCTCGGCGATCGGCCTGGTGATCGCCTTTCCGATCGGCATCGGGGCTGCGCTGTTCCTTGCCGAGGAGGCGCGCCTCAGCTTTATCCGGGTGCCGCTTTCGTTCGCGGTGGAACTGCTCGCCGGCATTCCGAGCGTGGTCATCGGTCTATGGGCGCTCTTCATTTTGACGCCCATCATGCGCGATAACGTCGAGCCTTTCCTGAACCACAGCCTGGGGTTCCTGCCGCTGTTCCAGGGCGGATACAGCGGAGCCAGCTTCCTGACCGCCGGCGTGGTCCTCGCGATCATGGTCCTGCCCATCCTGATTGCGCTGTCCCGCGACGTCATCCACGCCGTGCCTCGCGCCCTGCGGGAGGCAAGCCTGGCGCTCGGGGCCACCAGGGCCGAAACCATCTGGTCGGTCGTCCTCCCGTACGCCCGGGTGGGCATCACGGGTGCCGTGCTGCTGGCGCTGGGGCGTGCGCTGGGGGAAACGATTGCCGTCACTATGGTGATCGGAAACCGGCCCCAGATCACCGACCACCTCTTCGCCCAGGGCTACACGCTGTCGGCGGTCCTGGCCAACGAGTTCACCGAGGCCGTGGGGGCCCTGTACCAGGGGGCGCTCTTCGAGTTGGGACTTGTGCTCGTGTTGATCACGATCATCGTCAACGTGCTGGCCCGGCTGCTGGTCTGGCGCTTCAAGGGCAGCGGGGAGCCGGGCTGATGAGCCGGCTCGTCATTCGCGTTTTTCTCGATCGGCTCGTGACCGCGATGATCGTGCTCTCCGTGATGCTGGCCGCCGTCCCCATCCTGGTGCTCTTTATCTTCGTCGCCATCAAGGGCTTGCCCGGCATGCTCGAGCCCGGCTTCTTCACCGATTCGCCCCATCCAGTCGGGTTTCCCGGGGGCGGCGTGCTCAATGCCATCGTCGGGACCGTGATCATCGTCGGCATTGCCTCAGCGGCCGCTGTGCCGTTTGGCGCCCTGGTCGGGATCTTCCTGTCCGAGTTCGGCCGCAATCGGCTCGGCGATACCGTGCGCTTCATCAGTGATGTCATGACTGGCCTCCCGTCCATCGCGTTCGGCATCTTCGGCTACACGGTGCTGGTGCTCACGACCAAGCACTTCTCCGCGATCGCCGCCTCCACGGCTCTGGGGGTGCTGATGCTGCCGGTCATCATTCGGGCGACGGAAAACTCGATGATCCTCGTCCCCAACGCCTTACGCGAGGGCGGCCTCGCGCTCGGGGCGCCTCGCTGGCGAGTCACCCTGGAGATCGTCGTTCCGGCGGCTCTGGCCGGAATCGTCACCGGCGCCTTGCTCGCCATGGCCAGGGCCGCGGGCGAGACCGCGCCGCTCCTCTTCACGACGCTAGGCAACGACCTGCTCCAGACGAATCCCGGACGATCGATGGGGGCGCTGGCGCTGACGGTCTACCGCAACGCGTTGGTGCCGTACCCCAAGTTGCAGGACCAGGCCTGGGCGGCAGCCTTGCTGCTGGTCATCATGGTCTCCGTCACCAACATCCTGGCGCGCCTCTATGTCCATCGCATCCAGTCCTGACGTCGCGGCGGTGAGTGGCACAATGGGCGAGGTCCCCATGCAAACCGAGGTTAGGCCCGCCGCCGTTCAAGACGAACCTCTCGACATCAAGCTCGATGCCCGGCATGTGAATTTTTACTACGGGGACTTTCAGGCGCTGCACGACGTGTCCCTCGCGGTCCAGGCGTGCAAAATCACGGCGCTGATCGGACCGTCCGGCTGCGGGAAGACGACCTTTCTACGCATTTTCAATCGGATGCACGATCTGGTGCCAGGCACCCGCGCCACCGGCGAGGTCCTGCTCGATGCGAAAAACGTGCTCGACCCCAGCACCGATGTCATCCAGCTGCGCCGCCAGGTCGGCATGCTGTTCCAGCGGGCGAACCCGTTTCCGAAGTCCATCTTCGACAACGTCGCCTACGGGCCGCACATGCTTGGCTGGCCGAAGCCGCGCATCGAAGCCGTCGTCGAGGAATGCCTGAAGGACACCGGCCTCTGGGACGAGGTCAAGGACCGGCTTCGCCGCTCGGCCCTCAACCTATCTGGGGGTCAGCAGCAGCGCCTGTGCCTCGCCCGCGCCCTGGCGGTCAAACCGGATGTGATCCTGATGGATGAGCCCGCGTCGGCGCTGGACCCGATTGCGACCCTGCGGATCGAGGAGCTGATGCAGCACCTCAAGAAGCGGTATACGATCGTGATCGTGACGCACAACATGCAGCAGGCGTCCCGGGTCTCCGACTTCACCGCCTTCATGCTGATGAACGCGCAGCGCGCCGGCGAGTTGATCGAGTTCGGGCCCACCGACGACATCTTCAACCGGCCCAAGGACGACCGCACCGAGGACTACATCACCGGACGGTTCGGCTAACCCATGGCCGCGATCCGGACCCAGTTCGACCAGGGGCTTGCCGAGTTGAAATCAGGCGTGCTTCGCATGGGCAGCATGGTCGAGCAGGCCATCGCCGACTCGATGCGGGCCCTCGTGGAGCGTGACAATGATTTGGCCCATAAGGTGATCACGGGTGACCAGGACGTGAATGAACTCCACCGCCAGCTTCGCGAGCGCGCCTTCATGATCATGGCGACCCAACAGCCGGTGGCCCGTGACCTGCGTTTGATCGTGAGCTTTCAGCACATGGTGCTCGAACTGGAGCGAATGGGTGACCATGCCGTCGGGATCGCGCGCGCGGCACTCCGGCTGAACGACCTGCCGCAGCTCAAGCCCTACGTGGACCTGCCGCGGATGGCGGAGCTGACCGAGTCGCAGGTCCACGACATCCTGGGCGCGGTCATCGAGGCCGACCAGGACCGGGCGCGGGCGATCGCCGAGCGTGATGATGAGGTGGACTTGCTCTATCACCGCCTGTGGGATGAGCTGGTCGGCTACATGGTCGAGGACCCGAAAAATGTCCAGCGCGCGGCGGTCCTGTTGTTCCTCGCCAAGGACCTTGAGCGGATCGCCGATCGGGTCACGAACATCGCCGAGGACGTCGTGTTCCTCCATACCGGCCGGATCGTGGAGCTGAGTTAGTGCCGAAGCGCATCCTCGTCGTGGAGGATGACGCGACCATTCGGGAGACGCTGACCTTCAACCTGAAGAAGGAGGGCTACCTGGTGACGGTCGCCCAGGACGGTGCCGAGGCGCTCGTCAGGGCCCGGGAGGCGCGCGCCGACCTGATCCTCCTCGACCTTATGCTGCCCGAACTCAACGGCCTGGAGGTGTGTCGCATCCTCCGGCAGGAGGGGAACGTCCCCATCATCATGCTGACCGCCAAGGAGAGCGAGGTGGACAAGGTGGTGGGCCTGCAACTGGGAGCCGACGACTACATCACCAAGCCCTTTTCGCTGCGCGAGCTCTTTGCCCGCATGACCGCCGTGCTCCGGCGCAGCGAGCAGCGGGACGTGCGTCCCGAGGTGGAGGAGGAGCGGCTCGGCCGGCTGCGGATCGACCGAGCCGGGCGGCGGGCCCTGGTCGACGACGCCGAATTACGGTTGACGCCGAAAGAATGGGAGCTGCTCGCCTACCTGGTCCACCGCCCCGGCCGGGTCTTCACCCGGGAGATCCTCCTGGAGCAGGTCTGGGGCTACAACTACCTTGGCGACCGGAAGACGGTCGACGTCCACATCCGCTGGCTGCGGGAAAAGCTCGGCCGGCACGGTCGCCTCGGGTTCGAGATCGTGACCGTGCGCGGCGCCGGCTACCGGCTCGATCCGATCGTCGAGCCTGGCCAGGCGCCCGCCGCCGCGTCCTGAGCCGCCGCTAACCCGGTCCGGGCGGCGTTAGCCGGTCAGCCGCCGTTGGCGGCGCCAGCCCCGAAGCCGCCGGCGGCCCCACCCGCGGGAACGATCTGGATCGAGTTGGCCTTGACCGAGCCATCGGCCTGCCGCGTCCCGACCACGGTGACCGTTTCGCTTTCCTGGAGATCGGAGACCTGGCCGGTGGCCGTCTTGCGGATGATGACGCTGGGGTCAAAGGTCACCTTGACGTCGGTGTTGCAGCGGGCATCGTGGACGGTCAGGCTGCTCGAGGTCAGATTGGTGACGGTGCCACTCGTGCCGCGGCGGGCAACGGCCCGGCCAGAGGCTGCCGGTGTGGCGGTGGCGTTCGGGCTCGGACAAGCGGTGGCCACGCCGCGGGCAAAGGCCGCCGCCCCACCCCCGGTTGCCGACGCTGGGGCCGCGGCGCTCGCGCCACCTCCGCCGACTTTGTAGCCGCCATAGAAGCCCCCGAGCAGGGCGACAACCACCACCAGGGCTGCGATTGGAAACTTGATCATTGCGAGACCTCCCAGGAAATTATTCGTAGCGCAACGCCTCGATTGGACGGAGCCGGGCCGCCCGGTTCGCCGGGTAGAGGCCGAAGAAGAGACCGATGGCAACGGAGATGCCGAAGGCGGCGATCACCGAGGGGCTGGAGATGATCGGAGCCGGCAGGCTCGAGACAAAACTCGGCAACACGGCGGCGAGCAGGACACCGACCAGGATTCCCAGCGCGCCGCCAACGCCGGAGAGGAACATCGACTCGATCAAGAACTGCAACAGGATGTCGCGCCGGCGCGCGCCAATCGCCTTGCGAATGCCGATCTCACGGGTTCGTTCCGTGACCGTTACCAGCATGATGTTCATGATTCCAATCCCACCAACGACGAGCGAAATACCGGCGATCGCTCCCAGCATCAGGGTGAGCACGCCGGTGGACTGGGTGGCGCTGCTCAATACATCCTGCTGGCTGAGGATCTGGAAGTCGGCCTGGGCGGGATCCGAGATGTGATGCTGGTCGAGCAACACCTGGGTGACCTCCGCGGTGGCGGCGCTGTTGGCCTGGGCGCTCCCGGCCTCGACATAGATTTGCTGGATGTTTTTCCCCCGGCCACCGAGGAGGTAGTCCCACGCGGCCGTAATCGGTGTCACGACCAGGTCATCCTGGTTGTTCAGTCCTGAGGCCCCCTTGGGCGCCAGGACGCCGATTACGCGGAAGCTCACCCGGTTGATCTTGATCACCTGGCCGATGGGGTCGGTCCCGCTGAAGAGGTTGTCGACCACGGTTTGCCCGATCACCGCCACCTTGTTGGCGGCATCCACGTCGGCCGAGGTGAAGAAGGCCCCACTCGCGACCTGGTAGTTACGGACCGAGGGAAAATCCTGGGTCGTGCCGGTCAGGCCGGTGCTCCAGTTCTGGTTGGCGTAGGTGATCTGAGCCCGCCCGCTTGCGTTCGGGATCGCGGCTACGACATCCGGCGATGTCTGCGCGTTGTTGAGCGCCTTCACGTCGTCCATCGTCAGGGTCGAGCCGGTGCCAAAGCCCTGCTGCACCCCTGCGCTCCGGCTGTTGGACGGAAAGACGCTCAGCAGGTTCGAGCCGAGCGATTGAATCTGCTGTTGGACCGCGACAGTGGCCCCGTTTCCGACGCCGACGAGCAGGATGACGGCCGCGACACCGATCAAGATGCCGAGCATGGTCAAGCTGGAGCGCAGCCGGTTGGCGGTCAGCCCGTTGAAGGCCAGCCGAAGGCCCTCGAGCACGCTCACGGGGTCATCTCCCGAACCGCGACCGGATGGCGCTCATCGCTGACCACGACTCCGTCCCGCACGCGCACGATGCGCTGGGCAAAGGCGGCAATGTCGGGCTCGTGGGTGATGAGGACAATGGTGCGTCCCTGCTCGTTCAGGTCCCGGAGAAGCTTCATGATCTCCAGGCTGGATTCGCTGTCCAGGTTGCCGGTCGGTTCGTCCGCGAGCAGGATCGCCGGGTCGGTGACCAGGGCGCGGGCGACGGCGGCGCGTTGCTGCTGGCCGCCGGAGAGCTCACTTGGGAGGTGATTGGCCCGGGCCTGCAGGCCGACCGAGGTCAGCGCGGCCATGGCGCGCTCTCGCCGCTGGTGGTTGTCGCCGGCGTAGATCAGGGGCATCTCAACGTTGTGAAGCGCCTTGACCCGGGGAATGAGGTTGAACGACTGGAACACGAACCCGATCTTCCGGTTCCGGATCCAGGCCAGCTGATCCTCGGTCAGGTTGGAGACGTCGTAGCCATCGAGGATGTAGCGGCCCTCCGTCGGCTGGTCGAGGCAGCCGATCAGGTTCATCAAGGTGCTCTTGCCGGAGCCGGACGGCCCCATGATGGCGACGAACTGGCCTTCAGGAATGTGGAGGGAGATGCCTCGAAGGGCCGGCACCGCGACATCGCCGGCGTGGTAGACCTTGGTGATCCCCTCGAGGGTGATCACCCGCCGCCGCCTCTGACGGCGCCTCCCCCGCCCAGGCCACCGCCCCGCAAGAGCCCGCCGGCGCCGGCGCCGGTGCCGGTGGTGGTGCCGGTGCGAAGGGCCGGGAGGACCACGCGATCGCCCTCGTTCAGGCCAGCCTTGATTTCGGTCGTGGTGTCACCGACGATGCCGACCACGACCTCGGTCGGTACCTGCTCCCCGTTCGCGTACACGGTGACCATGGTGGTCCCGGCCGTCGTATGCACCGCGGCGTTCGGGACCCGCACGGCGTTATCGGCTTGGGCCACGACGACGGACGCGTTCGCGGTCATCCCCGTCCGGAGCCGAGGATCGGTGCGGTTGAGCACGAAGCTTGCGTAATAGTCGACGACGTTGGATACGACCGTCGCGCTCGGGCTGATGCTGAGGAGGTGGCCGGAGATGGTCAGCCCGGTGACGGCGTCGAAGGTCAACGAGGCGCTCTGGTTCGCCTGCAGCCTGGCTGCATCGGTCTCGGCGAAGGGCATGACCGCGAGGAAGCTGCTGGTGTCATCGATGACCATGAAGGCGGATGACCCGCTCGAGCCGGTGCCGGTCGCCGGCGCCGGAGCGATCGATCCGGGGGCCTGGGCGGTGGTGCCGCCGCCGGCGCCGACCATCTCACCGCTGACGCCGTTGATGCTCGTGACCACGCCGGAGGTGGGCGAGGTGAGCGTGCCCTCGTTCACCGCCAACTGCGCGGCCTGGACCTGCGCCGCGGCGGATGCGACCTGGGCCTGGGCTGAGGCGATGGCGTTCGGCTTGACCTGCGCCTGGACATTCAGGTTGTCACGGGCGGAGGTGATCTGCTGCGCCGCCTGGTTGATCCGGATCTGCCCGCTCACCCGGTCGGAGTTTTGCTTGGTCCGGTCAGCGCTGCAGTTGGGGGATGCCGGGCAGTCAGCCGCGACCGCGGCGGCGTCGGTATTGTTCTGGAGGTTCACGGACGTCACCGTGTCGTTGTAGTTCTGCTGGGCATTCGCGAGCTGGTGCTGCAGCTGGGCGATCTGGGCGCCGGTGAGCGGTGACTGGATGGCCACAAGGTTGGCTTGCGCGGATGCCAGCGAGGCCTGCGCCTGGCTGAGGGCCGCCTGTTGGACGGACGGGTCGATCCGGGCGAGGAGCTGGCCGGTGGTCACCTTGTCACCGACTTTGACGTCGACTTCGGTCAGCTGACCGGCCACCCGAAAGTTCACATTCAGCCGTCCGACGGGCTCGAGGGAGCCGGTCCCGCTGACGACTGAGGTCACGGTTCCACGGGTGGCGGTCGCCAATCGCAGGGGCACGGCGGCGGGCTTGGCGAGGACCGTGTCCCGGGCGATCAGGCCCACGAGGACGAGCGCGACCAGGCCCAACCCGACAATCCAGAGATGGGCGCCGCTCATCCATGAGCGGCTCGGCAGCGGAAGCGACTTAAGGGCGGGAGCCTGGCGCATGCGTCCGACCCCCTTGTGTACGGGTGTTGCGCATGACCTGGCGACTAGCTCTCATCAGTGGCATCTTCCGGCCTCTGGTTGAAAGCATCATGAAGGTCCGTTAAGGATTCAGTAAGACCTTGTGCCCGGTTACGGGGTCGGGGATGGCTGGGCCACGAAGTTTCCGAGCGTCACCTTGACCGACAGGTGCTGGCTCCCCCGGGTGACACTCAAGGTCACGACGTCCCCCACCGACTTGGTGTCGAGGTACTGCGTCAGCGACTCGATCGTCGAAACGGCCTGTCCGTCAATCGCGGTGATGATGTCGTCGTTGGTGGAAGCGGTCCCGTCTCCCCGCAGGCCCGCCTTGCTGGCCGGGGCGCCCGCGACCACGCTGACCACGAGCACGCCGGACTTCTCGCTGAGACCCAGCTGGTCCGCGGTTGCCGTGGTAATCGTCTCGCCGCTGATCCCGAGCCAGGGGTGCTGGATGGCGGCGCCCGTCTCCAGCGACGGAAGCAGCTTTTGCGCGCGATTGATCGGAATGGCGAAGCCGATCCCGACATTGCCTTCCACCGGGCTCTGGATTGAATCATTGATGCCGATCAGGTGTCCTTTGGCGTCCAGGAGGGCGCCGCCCGAGTTACCGGGATTGATCGGGGCGTCGGTTTGGATCATGCCGGTCAGGGCGCGACCGTTGGGTGCGGTGGTGCTTCGGTTGAGGCCCGAGATGATTCCGGCCGTGAAGGAACCGGAGAGCCCGAAGGGTGTCCCGATGGCCAGGGCTGTCTCCCCAACCTGCAGCGTGTCGGAATTCCCAACCGTCAGGGGATGCAGCTGGTCAGCCGAAACCGACACCTTGACCACGGCCAGGTCATCGCTCTGGCTGACGCCCTTGACCGTGCCCACCGCATTGTGCCCGTCACTGAAGGTCACCTGGATCTGGGTGGCGTTGGCGACGACGTGGGCGTTGGTGAGGATATCGCCCTGCTTGTCCACGACAAGCCCGGACCCCTCCGCCTGGCCGAAGGAACTGGCCCGGGTGCCGATCTGGGTCGAGATCGTCACTACCCCGGGAGCCACCTGCTGATAGATGGCGGCAAATGAGCCCGCCGATGGAGCCGGGGCGGCCGCCGTGGTCGCCGTGGCGAAGGTGGTCGGGGTGAAGGCGGGTGACGCCGAGTGGCGGGCGAGCGTGGCGCCGATAGCCCCGCCGCCGATACTGCCGATGACCAGCCCGGCGGCAAGCATGGCCGTTGCCATGCTGCGCGCCGGACGGTGGGGAAAGGAGGGAGCGGCGGACGACGGGAACGGGGTTACGGGCGTCACGGGATCATGGATCACCGGCGTCTCCGGCACCTCAGGTGTGGCGGGCTCGGGGATCATGTCTTCGTTCATGGTGCCGTCCAGCGATGAGTCACGTATGAAAGCCCACTAAGAGTTCACTAAGACTTTGGTTGCAGGGAGTTGTACTGTGAAGATAGCGCCACCCTCCGGGTTGTTGCCGGCGAAGACCCGGCCGCCGTGCTCCTGGGCGATCCACCGGGCGATCGCCAGCCCAAGGCCGGTTCCTTCGCCCGAGCGAGCGGTGTCGGCCTGATAGAAGCGCTCGAAGATGCGCTCCAGGTCCTCCCGCGGGATGCCCGGCCCATCATCCGCCACCGCCAGCTCGGCGGTCATCCCCGCCGTCGTTCCGAGCCGCATGCGGATACGCCCACCTTCCGGCGTGTGCTTCATGGCGTTGTCGACCAGGATCCAGAGCAGCTGCTTGAGGGCGTCGGCGTTGCCCTGGACCATGGTCGGGACGCCGTCCTGCAGTTCGACGCGCCGCGACGGCTGGAGCGTCTGGGCTTGCCGGGAAACGTCCTGCACGATGGGCTCCAGGTCGACCGCGGATTTCTCCAGGTGGTACCCGGCGTCGGCGCGCGCAAGGGTCAGCAGATCTTGCACCATCCGGCTCATGCGCTCGCTCTCGCCGGCGATGTCATTGAGCGCCGCGAACCGGTCATCCGAGGTGATGTCGTTGCGCTTGAGCAGCAAGCCGACGTTACCGCGGATGGTGGTCAGGGGGCTGCGGAGCTCGTGCGAGGCATCGGCGACGAAGCGGCGCTGGGCCACGAGGGCGGACTGGAGGCGATGATACGCATCCTCCAGTTGTCGAAGCATCTGGTTGAAGCTCCGCTGAAGCCGCCCGACTTCGTCGTCGGCCGCGCTCTCGGGAAGGCGGCGGCTCAGGTCCTGGGTCATACCGATGTCCTCCGCGGTAGAGGCCATGGCATCGAGTGGCCGCAGGGCCCGACCGGCGACAAACCAGCTCGCGGCAGCAGCGCCCAACAGGCTCAAGATGGTTCCCGCGATCAGGAATAGGCGCAGGCCCTCGAGTTGGCCCTGGATGCCGAACTGCGGCTGACCCACGACGAGGTAGCCGTTCAGGCCGATGTCCGGCCGCCCCAATGCTCGGATATACACGCGGGTCAGCGGTCCCTTGTCCGGCGTCACATTTGCAATGATCCCGTGATCAGATGGAGCGGATTGAAGCGCGGACGTCGGGATGCGCGGGGCCGCGCCATTGACGGTGCCGCTCCAGAGAATGGGCGTCCCGTCAGAATCGAAAACCTCAGTGAACGGATCCGCGCTGAGGTTGATGTCCACGGGGAATCGGAAGGGGCCTCGCGCCAGTCCTCCTCCCGCGGCCAGGCTCGTCCAGGTCTGGTCGCCGCGAAGATGGATCGCGGTGTCTTGCTGCAAATGGAGGCTTCGATCCGTGACGACGTAGACGAGCACCCCAAAGATGATGACCGTGAGGGCGACAACGGCGGCGCCAAAGAGCGCAATCCGGCCTCGAATCGGGATGCGGTGGCGAAAGGCGAGATACCGGTTGAGGTCGAGCCGCTCAGCGAACGGCAGCCTGTTCATTCCTCTTTAAGGATGTACCCTACGCCCCTGACCGTCTGCAGCAAGCGCGGCCGCCCACCCTGTTCGAGCTTCTGGCGAAGGTAGCCGACGTACACATCCACCACGTTACTGCTGGCGCCGAAGTCGAAGCCCCAGACAGCATCGAGCAGTTGCTCGCGTCGCAACACCTGGCCCGGGTTCCGCAAGAAGTGCTGAAGGAGGTCGAATTCCTTGGCGGTAGTGGTGATCAACTGGTCGGCGCGGCGCACCTCCCGGGTGCCCACGTCCATCAGGACATCGGCGTACCGCAGCGTGCGCCGGGTTCGGGGCGCCCGCCGCCGCAGCAACGCCCGGACGCGCGCCAGCAGTTCTTCGTAGGCAAACGGCTTGACCAGGTAATCGTCGGCCCCGCTGTCCAGCCCGCGGACCCGGTCCGCCGTCCCGTCCTTCGCGGTCAGCATCAGGATGGGCAGGTCGCCCTCGGCCCGCAAGCGCCGGGTCACCTCGAGCCCATCGATGCCCGGCATCATGACGTCGAGGATGGCGAGGTCGGGCATCCGCTCCCGCGCCCGGGCCAGCGCGATGACGCCGTCCGGGGCGACCTCGACCTGGTAGCCCTCGTAGATCAGGGCACGCCGCAGCGCGGCCGCGATCTTGGCGTCGTCGTCGACCACGAGGACGTGGGGTTGGTCGGCCATCCGCTCAATGAAAACACGATTTCGTGAGAATTGCCTAAGAGAATAGAAACGAGGCCGGCGCGGCCGGTGCGGTGGTCAGTGGCCGGCGAGCAT
>CAAGKR010257088.1_pt1 | contig 12641 bp, 16 predicted proteins | sample 2556971 | NCBI WGS metagenome assembly CAAGKR01 (sample SAMEA5207829, study PRJEB30636) | soil metagenome | biome: forest; feature: boreal; material: soil | place: USA | collected 2011-09 | depth 1 m | reverse complement strand
TCTCACAATGAAACCTGAGCTTTGTACATTTTTTGGTCGCTCATGAGAAGCTCTCCAAACATATGTGACAAGTTTCTTGCTAGGAAGCAGTAGATGGTAATGTTGAAAAACTACCAGCGTAGATTCGTGTGAACAAGTCCTGGAGGTTCTCGACCGTCCCTGCCGATCCGAAACCGAATGGTAAAATTGTACAAAGTCCAGGTTGCTCCTTATGGTGCATTGCTCCTGTAAATGTGATAATTCGATCAGCTTCCACAGCTCGCAAGTGATCCTACTATATGACCTTCGGGTAGTTTCGTTGACCCTCCTGATGTGCGTGTGTATGATACTCTGTAATTCAGCTTCCTCCTCAGCTAAAGCGGTTTTCTAAGCTGCTTTAAGCATCGGGCGGTCTGGCGATGACAGTCTGATTGACAGCTGATCTCTTCAAAAGCCCTTTCACCCACTGTTTGCAACAAAGCCGCTTTGTAGTTTGGCACAATTAAATTTGCGTCTGCCAGAACCCACATTTCGCAGCCTCAAGACGAGATTTTGTAGATTTTTTCGTTGGGTGGTCCGAGCTAAGCCAGAGACCATTCCATTCCGGGGGCAAATCGACCGCTTGCTGAGAAGAGTATCCGTTCCCGTTTATTTCTGCATGACAGTACTCCATTTACCAAGCGAACGGTTTGCCCCCGGAATGGAATGGTCTCCTAAAGGAATTGCCTTGCGAACTGCTGGAAGGAGCAGTTCAACCGCAATGTGAGCGTAGAGCGCATCACGAATACGACGATACGCGGCAAGTTGCTCCTGCTCATTCCCACGCTCTGACATGAGCCTCCTTTCCCATTTTATGTCTAGTTGATGCGCCGCTCGCGTCCAGCCCACTCTTTCTCGCGCAGCACGTACTTCTGCACCTTCCCGGTTGAAGTCCTGGGCAAATTACCAAATTCTACCGCAACAGGGCACTTGAAGTGCGCGAGACGTTCGCGGCAGAAGGCGATGATCTCCTGATCGGTCACAGTCACCCCTGGCTTCAAGCTGACAAACGCCTTTGGTCGCTCACCCCATGTCTCGTCGGGAATTGCTACGACAGCGCATTCCAGGACAGCAGGGTGCTGGGCAACTACCTGCTCCACCTCAATGGTTGAGATGTTCTCACCACCCGAGATGATAATGTCCTTCTTGCGGTCGCGCAGTTCAATGTAGCCATCAGGGTGCCACACAGCCAGGTCGCCGGAGTGGAACCAGCCACCTTTGAACGCTGCGGCAGTCGCTTCTGGATTCTCGTAGTAGCCCTTCATCACGTGGTTGCCGTGCATCACGACCTCACCCATCGAGTGACCATCGCGGGGCACATCGTTCATCTCCTCATTAACGACACGCATGCGGTCGGCAATCACGTTGCCCTGCCCTTGTCGAGCGAGGAGACGCGCCTGTTCACCAAGAGGAAGTGCATTCCACTCGCTGTGCCATTCGCAAAGCGCGTAGGGGCCATAGGTTTCAGTAAGGCCATAGGCATGGATCGGGCGGATGTTGAGCGCTTTCATCTGCCCAAGCAGCGTGGGCGAAGGAGGTGCTCCACCAACGGCGGTAGTGACCTGCCGGTCGAGGCAGTGCGCCCTTGGATGGTTCACCAGAAAAATGTGTACGGTGGGTGCGCCGTTGTAGTGCGTGACGCCCTCAGTGTCAAAGTGATCCCAAACGAGACCGGGATCGAGTTTGCGCAGGCAGACATGCGTACCCCCCACGGCAGTCACAGCCCACGTGTAGCACCAACCGTTACAGTGGAACATCGGCAGCGTCCACAAGTAGACACTGCTGCTGGAGAGGCCCGCCTCGATGACCTGTGCAATCGCGCTGAGATAAGCCCCACGGTGCGAGTACACTGCGCCTTTGGGGTTGCCAGTGGTGCCCGAGGTGTAATCGATCGCAAGCGGCTCTTCCTCATCCCCCAGCCAGCTTCTGGCCTGCTCATGCGATCCTTTGGCGAGGAATACTTCGTAGGGATCATCAGCCGCGCCGGTATCGTCGACACGCACTACCTGGACGCCTTCGAGGTTGAGAGGCTCGACCAGCGGATGTAGCTCGGCGTCGACGAAGAGGTACCTGGCACCGGAGTGCTTCAGGATGTAGCCAATCTCCTGCGAGTTCAGCCGAGTGTTTACAGCAACCAGGATGCCACCAGCGGCGGGTACAGCAAAGTGTGCTTCAAGCAAGGCTGGACTGTTGGGGCACAAGAAGGCAACCCGATCATGCTTCTGCAGGCCGATGTCATGCAGACCGGAGGCGAGACGGTTCACGCGCTCGGCAAACTCGCGATAAGTATACTGCCGATTGCCCTGAACCACTGCCGTTTTGTCGGGAAATACGAAGGCACTACGGTAGAGGAAACTGACCGGTGTGAGTTCGGTTCGGTAGACTTTCTCTTCCATATTATTTAGACTCCTTGCCAAGGATTGATAGCATAACTCCGTCTGCTCCTTAATCGGGTCATGGCTCGCGTGGATATGGTCGGGATTGGCCACGCAGCTTCGCCGATTCCTGCTCGCGTAGTTTATGCCGCAGAATCTCACCAGTCTCACTCTTGGGAATTTTGTCGATGATCTCGACCTGCCTCGGGTACTGGTGCCTCGGCATCCGCTCCTTACAGAAGGCGATGATCTCCTTCGGCGTTGCTTGAACCCCAGATTTGAGGGAAACAAAGGCCTTTACCGTCTGACCGAGGTATGCATCGGGCACACCTATCACGGCCGCTTCCTCAATCGCTGGATGTAGACGCAAGCCCTCTTCGACATCCACAGGCGAGACATCGTAGCCCATCACATTGATCACATTACCTTCCATGGCTCTTTCTCCTCGGAATACACATAATTGGCAATCAGTAGCAATCTATGGTAATCTTAAGCTATAGTATCACTTTTGTCGATCCTACTCAACGAGAGGAGATGATGACCATGTTGGTATCACGCGCACAACTGGGAGCAGCCGTGGCAGAGGCTCGTGCGAAAGCTGGACTCACGCAAGCAGAACTGGCGAACCGTGCTGGCCTGGATGAGGCCACAATTGCAGTCCTTGAACAGGGGCAATACAAGCCCGATTCGCGCGAACTGAGCCGACTGGCCGAGGCGCTTGGCGTGGATGAATTAGAACTCCTGCGCAGGCCAGCTCCCGGTTATCTGATCATTTAGCGTCCTCGCCGGAACGATCCACCGGATGCGGCACAATTCGATGTTGGTGGGTCCGCACCGGCCTGGCTCCCGGCATGAGTGAACGGATGTCGGCATTTTCATCCCGCAACTTTGCGGGATCAACCTGGATACGCGCCTTAATCAAGGGCATCACGCGCTGCACGTCCTTGCCACGGTTGAAAGCAACTGCAGCAGCTATGCGCTGTTCCTGCATGTAGAAGATTACGCAATTGCGCTGCTCCAGACTGCCACGCACGACCAGGTCATCCCAGCCACTGTGGAATCCCGCGTATTGTACATTGTAATTGTACTGGTCGGACCAGAACCAATGGACATCGTCGTAGGGCTCCCTCTTGCCAAGCATACTACGAGCAGCTGCCCGTCCCTGGCGGATCGCATTTTGCCAGTGTTCGACCCGTACAAACCGCCCAAAGACGGGATGAAAGTGATTAGCCACATCTCCTGCGGCATAGATGCCCTCCACGTTGGTCTGGCAGTACTCATCGACCACGATACCATTCTCGATCTTCACTCCGGAATCGACCACGATATCAGTGACCGGTTCGACCCCAACGCCGGCGACGACGAAATCACATTCGAGCTGTCGGCCACTGCTCGTCACCACACGTCGGACACGATGCGTGCCTTCAAACGCCACCACCGACTCCTCAAAATACATCTGTACCCCTTGCTCACGGTGGAAGGCCTCGAAGACCCGTCCTACCTGCTCGCCCAGCACGCGAAACAACGGTGTTTTGAAAAACTCAATCGCCGTGACTTCCACGCCGTGATAGCGCAGCGACGCCGCTACCTCGCAGCCTATGAACCCCATACCGACGACCACTGCCCGCCGACCTCGTCTGCTTTCCCCTCGGATACGGTCAGCGTCAGCCACCGTGCGCAGCTCGTAAATCCCTTCCAGGTCGGCGCCGGGAACGCGCAGTCTGCGGTTGCGGACCCCTGTGGTAACGAGTACCTTATGATAAGGCACACGGTCGCCATCCTCCAGCTCGACCACCTGCTCGCGCGGATCAATCCGAGTCGCACGTACGCCAAAAAGTGTATGGATACCATGGTCAACATAGAAGCTTACTGGCTTGAGCAAGGCATCCTCAAACGGCTTCTTGCCCTGGAGATATTCTTTAGAAAGCGGAGGCCGTTCATAGGGCGCGTGCGGCTCTGCGCCGATGAGCACGATCTCGCCATCGAAACCTTCTTCCCGCAGGGTAATGGCGGCCGAACCCCCGGCCAAATTGGCCCCAACGATCACGAATTGCTGCTGCATAGGACCCTTCTCACTCTCATTTGGTGCGCTGATCTGCGCGACGGGCGTCGTCAACTACTCTTCGTAAGGACGACCCATCGTTGGCCCGTCAGTCCTCGCCCTCATCTACGTGTTGAGGAATGGTACCTACTTCAGGAATCTCCACGTAGATCATTCCATTTTCTATGCGAACCGGAAACCGGATCAGCTCGCTGCTTTCCGGATTGATCCCTCGTCCAGTTAACACGTTGAACTCCCACAAATGCGTGGCACAGGTTAGTGTAAGGCCATCGAGCATTCCTTCACTGAGCGCGGAGGCCCTATGGGGACACCGGTCCAGGTAAGCCTGGACCTCGTCTTCCACGTTCAACAACAGGATCTTTACGCCACCGACCTCGACGCCCAGCATCTCTCCAATCCAGAGATCGTCGAACGGCATGATCTCGTACCTCTGCATCCCTAAATCCCTTCTTTTAAACATCACTTGTATCTCTGATAGCCGCTACGCGCAAGTCCCGCAGCCTTTGAGCATAGGCCCTGGGCGACTCGCCAAAGTGTCGCTTAAATTCGCTGATGAAATGCGACAGACTGGCATAGCCGACGCTGTCTGCGGTTTCACTCACATTGGATCCGCTCAGGAGGTACTCGCGAGCGTGTTCCAGCCGCAATTGCTTCAAAAACTGGAGCGGGGAGACACCCGTTGTCGCCTTGAACATGTGCGCAAAGCCCGATTCGCTCATACTCACCGCCCCGGCAAGATCCTGCACAGTCAGTGGCTGGTGCATCTCCTGCCTCATGAACGCAATCGCCGCAGTGATCGCGTTGCCCTGCGTCTTGCGACCAGCGCTTTCCAGCAGCCACGCACGCTGTTCGGAACGCAGCAGCCGGTAGACGATCTCTCGCAGGTAGATGGGGGCCAACACGCTGCGCTCCGACTCCGACTCTAACGCCTGTAGGAACCGCTGCACCGCGTCTACGAGCGGTTGGTCGAGTGCCGTCACATACACATCTGGTGTGGGAGGAGGAGGCTCAACGCGTGCCCTCTCAGGAACCAGGCGGTTCATTTCGTCGTAGACTCCGGTTACCAGGTCTGGCTGCACCTGTAGGACGAAGGAGAGAAAGGGGCGCTCCGGAGACGCCTGCAGGATCTCCGCCTGAAAACGCAGTCCGCGCTTGATGACCAGGTAATGGAACGGATCGTAAAAGTAGTTGACCGAACCAATGCGCAGGCGCTTGCGACCCTGGACGACCATGCACAGCGATGCAGAGCTGACCCCGTCCCAGTGCGTCGCGACTCGTTGTTCAAAGCGGTAGAACGTGAGGCCGGGCCAGATAGTGTGAGTTGGCCCTTCGTTCAACGCCTGCCGGGCGATCGACGCGACCAACTCGCCCGGCAAGGCTACGACTCCAGATTGTGGATCAATTATCACAGCATTCACCGCCTCTTCATCAGGCTGCTTGACATCTCTGATCCATACGGTTCACCAGTGAGAGCTTTCGCTTCAATCTATGGTCGCCAGTACGCCTGCGTCGGACAGCACGCGTTCGCGTGCCGCCTTCGCTGCAGCCATGGTCGTCTCCATGTCCCTGCCAACTTCTGGAAGCTCGGCAAGCAGATGAGCCAGACCCGCTACCGCCTCGTCTGCTCTGGGGGCCCAGCGCTGCACCCAGCGCCGGAGCACTGATGCGTTCTCCGGTCGCTTCGAGATGGCATAGCGAGCGAGCGCAGCGCTCCAGCGGGCGTTCCTCTCGGCATCGATTGATAGGTTAGCCAGGAGTAGCCAGGTCAGCTGATCGTGGTTCGCGTCCGCCACGATCCCTAGCTGTCGTAGCAGGACCTCACTGAGCATCGGGTGCAGGACCAGGTTGACGGCGGTCAAGCACTCACCCCAGTCGTAGGCAACGAGCGCGGTCTCCAATGCACGGCGCGCGGACTGCCAGTCCGGGTGCGTCTCCCAGACCTGGCGCTCCCCGGTCGCAAAGCCCACATCGGGGTGGGCAATCTGGAGCTGGCGCGTTCGATAGGCCACGAGTGACACCAGGCGCAACTGGTCCGCGGCGGCGAATGCCGCGCAGTTGGTGATGTAGGAAGTGGGTGCGATCTGGCCAAGATATGCCTGCATCATCTGGAAGACATGGGCAGGGTAACGCATCGGTGTAAAGACGGTTGAAAGCGCCTGCAGCCACTGTGGCGACAGGCTGGCATCATGGTTCACCTTGCCGAACTCATCCATAATGCCTTCCACGACCGTCTCCTGCTCGTCCTGCATCGTCACGTACTTGCGATACGTGAGTTCATCGGGGTCTCGAAAGCCATGCCAATCCTCCGCTTGCAAGGGCGAGTGATCACGATAGGTCAGGTACCACATGTTCATCGGCGTGGTGGGATTGGATTCCAGGGCTGCCACCCGGCCCTTGCGGGTCGTGTAATTGGCATCGTGCGTGACAATTTCATATTCGCTCGGCACCCGGCGGATCTGGCCGAATCTACTCCAGGTGCGCAATTTGCGTGTTGGTGTCTGGCTCAAGAGATGGATTCCTCCTCCCGTTTGTACGACCACAAAAAAGCATCTGAGGTGGTCTCGATGCGACCTGCGAAGGCAGACATCATAGGTTCGAGTTGTCGCATTTCGAACGTGTGCCCGATGTGCCGCTCGATCGAGGCACGGGTCACCTTCATGCGATGCTCCGCCTGGATGCGGACGTAGGCTCCACGATCGATGACCTCAATCTCTGTGCCCGGGTTGTCATCCTCGATGGCCGCAATAATCGCCTCAATGTCGTCGGACATGCGCAACACGGGACCTACAGCATTTTTCACGGCGTCACCCCTTTCACCACCCAGTCGACGTAGACGTTCTGAAGGGGCGTAATACCAGCTTCGGCGACCGTCACGTCGGGGGACAGGTCGCGCCCCTGGTAGCGCACTACCATATCCGCGTCTCTGGCCGGTAAGCGTTTGCCAACCACGTGCTGGGCCACCTTGGCTGCTACTTCCCGCATGGTATCGGTATCCAGGACAACGACCAACTGGGTGACGAAGTCATCGTCAAACTTGGCATTGATGGGTACAGGTTGTGGATCAGGCATATTCCCCTCCTTATGCTCCTTATGCGCCCGCTGCCGCTGCCGGCTCACGGTACTCTTCTGCCCACGTGTAGTTGTGGGCGTCATCGCCCATCACCTCTGGTGTCAGACCCATCCAGGCCAGAATCCCACCCACATCCGGCGGTTGGATCTCGCCTGTGAGCAGCCGCTCAATGACCGTCTTCTGGTGCAGCGTGTCCTTGTCCTCCCACCAGATCTGACGACATGGCCTGGAACAGAAGTGATACGTGTAGCCGTTGTGCGTGAGCGGATAACTGCGCACGGGGTACTTCGGGTTATGGGGGGAAGCGGCGGTCCCGATCGGGAGGTGGCACAGGTTGCACAGCCACGGCAGCGTTTCGGGCAGCGTACCCTGCATATTGCCCGCGTTGATATTTGTGATGAGGGTATCCCAAATCGGCCCCCACTGCTCCTCCCAGTGGGGGTACTTCTCCTGTAGCCAGGCGCGCTCAGCCTTCGACACGCCTCCCTGTGGTTTCCACCACACTGTTGGACGCCAGAACCAGACACCCAGGTGCAGCGAGTGGTGCCAGGTCTCGAGGCCAGCGATGAACTCGTCCCAGTACCAGGGCTTCTTGAGCCCGTAGTCCTCAAGCAGGCGCATGAACTCGGCGACAATCCATTCCTCCATGAACTCCTTGTACGATTGCTTGCGATGTTCCAGGGGCGTGTAGTAGTCCATACCGGGTCCAGTGAGGATGGAGAACAGTCTGGCCGCGACCCAGAACGTCTTGTCGATCATCCACTGCGCCCGCTTGGGGTCATGTTGCATGAGAATCTCGAGGGTCGGGCCGCCCTGCTGCGCGTGCCGGGCCTCGTCGGTCTGGGTCGACGAGATCATGTTGGCGAAGCTGATGTCGCCTGAGTCCAGCGCATCGGCCGCCAGGGCCACGAACTGCAGATTGGTAAAGCCGGTCTCGAAGGTGAATGGGAGCTGGATGGCGATATCGACCACGTTCGGGTTCATCATCATGCCGTCGAAGGTCGCTCGGGCCGCGATGATGCCCCAGTCGTTGGTGTGGTAGGCCTTGAGCGCCCAATCGAACTGCGGGTCCCTGGCGATGAATTCGTGGGCCAGGAAGAGGTCCATCTGCGTGTGCCGAATTTCGTCCAGCGCTCCATACACCGCCATATTGCGCCACGCTGGAGAAAGCCCGAAGCGAGCCATGCGCTGCTCAGCAAGCACGGCCAGGTATTCGATCAGCGAGACGGCACCGAAGTGTTGCTTGGCGGTCGACTTCCAGCCCTCGTCCAGGGACTCGAAAATATTGGAGCGTTGCAGGGCGGCCTTAACCGCGTAGACCGAGCCCTCTTTCTCACGCTGGGTCGCCACATAGTCGGAATAGGCGCACTTGTACGGTTCATCCCAGCTCTTCCAGGCCTCGCGGGGTACCTTGCCGCCTCCCGAAAGCCACTCGGGGAAAACCGCCTCCTCGTCGACATAGGACCTGGTCCAATCGACATCGCGGGCAATGTCGTACCATTCCTCCCGCTTCATGCGTGCCATAGTATCCTCCTTTATTGCGTCAACTCGTTAACCTCTGTGTTGTCCATTCATCAGTCAACCTCGAGCCTGCCGAGCTGGCGCTGCCAGTCGGCCGTATCCCAATAGGCTGTTATTTCCTCGATCAGGCCCTCCTTGCCGACGCGAAACAAGAAGGCGTGCGGCAAATCGTAGTGGAGACCCTGGTTACCGATCGAGCCAAATGGTTTGGCCTGGGTACCAGAAATCAAGACCTCGGACGCAACGTTCCCCTCGTCATCGGAGGTGATGAACATGATCTGGTTGGTCAGGTCGGGAAACGAGTCGATGAGCGTCGTCCAGATGGCCTTGCCAATGGTGCGTACCTTGCCGTCACCCCGAATGACCCGCTGCCTGCCCCAGATCTCAAAGGGGATGTAGTGGAAGTCGGCGTTGTCCGTACAGAGATCTACCATACGCTCCACGTCTTGAACCCGGTAGGCATCGAAGAACGAGGTGACAACTTCGACAGCACTGGGAATACTCGTCACGCTCATGTACATCTCTCCTCTCTCATGCCGTAATAGTGACATGGTCCAGTCGCTTCACACCCAGCCGCCGGTAGAGGCGATTCTGGCACCAATAGGCCTTGATGCGATCGATGACCCCATCGTTCACATGCAGGAACCAGACCTGGTCAAGGTCCATCAGCTTCTCCTGGTTGATGATGCCAAAGAAGTCAGCGGCCTGGGTCCCCTCAATCGTAATTTCGGCGACGGCGGTATTGTCGTTTCCGACGAAGAGCCGCCGCACGCGCACAGAGAGGTCAGGAAACGCGCTCGTCAGTTGCTCGAAATACTGGCGTCCAACATCCTCCGCATCTCCTTGGAGGCCCAGCGGAACCAGGGTAACATTTGCGTGTGGGGCGATAAACTCCAGGGCACCGCTCGCGTCACTAGCGTCCATCCTGGCAAAAAAAGTGCGTACGACATCCAGACTACTCATTTGACCGCTACCCCCAGTTTTTTCAAGATGGCCTCTGCCGTCGCCTCGGAAGAGCCGGGGTTCTGACCCGTCACCAGGTTACGATCGACAACCACATGGGACACCCAGGCAGCGTCACCGTCGTCAAAGATGGCTCCGCGATTCTTCAACTCGCTCTCCAGGTACCAGGCGATACCCAGCTTGCCATACGGCGTCTGATCCTCCTCCTCGTCGGTGAAACCAGCGAGCTTGTAGCCGTCGAAGAGCCAGGCCCCCTCGGGACCCAGGCCAGCAGAGAGAAAAGCGGCAGGGCCGTGGCAGACAGCAGCTACGGTCTTGCCTCGCAGGTGCAGCAGCCTGAGTACCCGTGCCACATCAGCGTTGGAGGCCAGGTCAACCATGGGTCCATGACCACCGGGGAAGAAGACAGCATCGAAGCTGAGGATCTCCTCGTCCGACATCTGGCTGAGGTTCTGTGGGTATCGCAGCGCTTCAATAGATGCGAGCCGTTCGGCTACGTGCTTTGCCAGGGCGGCACTCTCATCTTGCACCTTATTGGCGAGGGCTCGCAGGCGCTCTGTGCTCAGCTTGCTCGTCACTACAGGATCGGCTGACAGGACATCGACAAAGTTGCGGTCATTACACCAGGCAATGCGTGCTCCCCTCGCAACAGCACTCCAGGCTGTGTCGCGATCAACTCCGCTGTCGACCAGGGCGAAGAACACCCGCCGGGCCGCGATTAAGTCCAGTTCAGAGAAGTGGTGAAGCGTCATCCGGATGTCATCTATGTCGGGTGCAAAGCTGCGCACAACTTGAGAGAGGAAGTCCTTGTCTTCGTCAGGGTAGTGGAACCGTGGCTCGAGTCCGAATGGATCGGCGTGTGGTGATGCACCATCTGGGGTAGTAACCACCACCTCCACCCCAGCCGCTACGAGCTTGTCGTAGGGCTTGAGCACTTCATCCGCCCAGTACCCGGTTGCATGCCCCTTGTCGGATGCGAGGTCGATACTGCGGGCACTGGAAACAATCATCAAAAGCCGCGCCATGAATGTACCTCCTATCTGCGATGCAGATATACGATAGTTCTACAACAAGTATATGGTACAACTCAGTGGAATGCTATCGCGTTCCTGCTGGATTTGTGCCCAAAACTGTACTTTTACGTGAGAATGGATGCGATTAGGCTATTTTCACAGGAGAACCTGTAACACTGCACGTCTCCTGTTTACGCACCACTGCTGGCATCCATTGCTGCAGCAGCCTGTAGGTTCCGGAGCCGTTGGGAATAAGTCCTGGGAGGTTCACCGAAATAACGTTTGAATTCACTAATGAAATGTGACAGGCTAGCGTAGCCAACACTGTCCGCTGCTTCACTCACATTGGCCCCACTCAAGAGGAATCTACTCGCCTGCTCCATACGCAGCTGTTTGAGAAACTGTAGTGGAGACGCGCCTGTTGTTGCCTTAAACACATGAGCGAAGGCCGATTCGCTCATGGTTACAGCGTTTGCCAGGTCCCGCACGGTTAGTGGCCGGTGCATCTCCTGTTTCATGAAACTAATCGCCGCGGTAACGGCATTACCCTGGACCTCGCGCGTGGCGCGCTCAAGAAGCCGCGAACGCTGCTCAGCTCGCAGCAGCCGGTAGACAATCTCCCGCAGGTACATGGGGGCCAGCACGTTACGTTCAAAGATGGATTCCAGGGCAAAAAGAAACCGTTGCACCGCACCCACTAGAGGCTGGTCAAGCGCCGTCACATACGCATCAGGCATGGCAGTCATAGTCTCTATGCGGGACAAATCGGGAACCAGGCGGTTCATACTGTCATAAACCTCGGTCACCAGATCTGGCTGCATCTGAAGAACGAAGGAAAAGAAAGGACACTCCGGGGATGCCTGCAGAATTTCCGCCTGGAAGCGCAGCCCGCGCGTCATGACCAGGTAATGGAATGGATCGTAAAAATAGTCGACTGAGTCGATCCGAACACGCTTGCGACCCTGGGCGACCATGCAAAGCGACACCGAGCCTACCTCATCCCAGCGCGGAGTGATCCTCTGTTCGAAGCGGTAAAATGTGAGCCCAGGCCAGTCGGGGTGGGTTGGACCTTCGGTTACCGCTTGCCGGGCGATCAGGGCAACCAACTCGCCCGCCCGGACTATTTCTTCAGAGTGCAGAGAAACTGTCATTGTATTTGTCTCCTCCTATGAAGATTCACCGGCATCCTTTTCGCAAGAGATTCACCATTGAGCGCTTCTCCCCCTAAGCCTATGGATGCCGACACTCCTGCATATACAGACAGTTGTACGGTATTTTCCAATACAATGCTAGCGTTATTCTGCTGAATTTATGCCCAATCCTGCACAAGAAGAAAACCAAGTAATAAAAACTTTTCCCTGGTTCGGTCCCATCTCGGCATTGCACATCAATTTTGTGCCTTTGAAATGCTGGAGTTGGCGTTCGCGCACAGCCTGTACATGCTTGCGGATAGACTGCGAGTTTTCCGCCTGCCGTTTGTCGGCCAGTTTTTCGTAGTCCACGCGCTGCACCTCTGCGGTGGATGTCAATGCGGTCGAGCAAGAGGCCACTGATGCGCTTCTGGTAACGCACAATGGCCACCGGGTCGTTGTAGAAGCCGCAAGGAACACGAGACCATT
>CAAGKR010095463.1_pt1 | contig 12642 bp, 18 predicted proteins | sample 2556971 | NCBI WGS metagenome assembly CAAGKR01 (sample SAMEA5207829, study PRJEB30636) | soil metagenome | biome: forest; feature: boreal; material: soil | place: USA | collected 2011-09 | depth 1 m | reverse complement strand
TAACGGTCTTTAAATTAATTATGAGACATTTATAATCCAATTAGAGGTTTATAGAAATTTTTTTTCAAATAGTTTCAACACCTATTAACTTGACAGCCTCCTAATTTCTCAATCAGTTGTTCCATCTTAATTTCCATGAGTTTTCTTTCTGTGATATCTTGAACAGTCCCATAAACACCGGTGATTTGATCTTTGTTTGAACGGATAATTTAAATTCGTACAGCCATATAACGGATCTTCCCATCACCCCTGATAATCCTTGATTCTAATCCCGTGCTTAAATCGGGTTTAGAAAATTTTATCGCCTTTTTTAACTCTTCTTGAACATATTTAACATCATCAGGATGAGTGAATTTTTTCAGATGATCATCTAAAAATATTTTGTATCCACCCTCAATTTCTGCTGTTGTGCCGTACATTGAGTACAATCTATCATTAAAGATGAAAAGATTCTTTGATACATCAAATTCCCAATTTGCAAGCTTTGCTAAATCCATTGCATTTTGCAATTGTGCATTAGTTTGGTCTATTTTTTTAGCATTTATCTGCCAACCTAGTTCTTCTATCATTTAATGAACTGCCCCCACAACACATAATATAAAACACTCCCCACCAACTATAAAATAATAATATTTTGTATTATTAATTAATAAATGATATACATTAAATAACATTACATATATTAATTTTATCACAATAAAAGTTGGAAATATTCTATTTTATCTGGAGGATATTCAATCTAATAGTTATATTCTAAAAATATCCTTCAGAAATAGATCAGGGTTGGCTACTTTATTCAAAACAAATAATGATTATAATCAATTTTTAGTAATAAATATAAATTAAAATTTTAACCAAAAATAACAGTATTATGAATTAATTAAGCATATCCCAATTTAATATTGTGGTTAATGGATTTTGTATTTAAATTTTTTATTGAATGTATTGGAATTTATTTTGAGTTCCATTTCTTTCTATGAAATAAAAAGTCTAAATCGTAATCAACACGTTTTAAAACGTCTTCAGAGCCGTTACATTCCACAATATGTCTTACTTGATGAAGTACTTTAATTTTTTGTTTACTATCCATCTTAATCAATTAATACATCTTAATTTAAATTTCATTAGATCTGACTCCAGATAAACAGAACCCCAATCGAAGGATTTATGCATCCTTTCAACGGAATTTTATATGCAAATTTTAGAATCGATCAATTCATTCCATCAACCGAGAAGATTTTAAAAACCTTATATATATGTCGATTTATATTCTGTTGATATTATCTAATATAATCTTCTATGTTATGGTGAAATAGAATGTAATAGACATGGATTAGGGGAGATGTGTATTAACAAAATTAACCTTTATTTTAGTGGATAAATCATTAAATAACAATAAAAAAATGATTACCATCGGTTGAAAGATATTAAATACTCTTATAAAAAAATGAATAATTTATATAAAATTTAATCCATTTTAGGTTCCATTATTGCAAAAATGTTTCCCCCGGTGTCCTTGAATGATCCCATTATACCCATTTTAGGAATTTCCATTTTTTCGGACATCTTGGTTCCACCTTCCTTTTCGATTTTTTTTGCAAAATCATCGTATGAATCCACACCTATAGTATTTCTGACCATTTCTCCCATCTCTTTGGTCATTATAGCTCCATTAATACCAGGTTCTTCATCAGGGCCCGTTGTTATAAGCCAGTAGTCAAAAGGACCATCCCATTTTTCAAATCTTCCATCCGAATACATCTTCATAGAATTTTATTGCCCGTCCAGGATCGTCTGCAGGAATTTCAAACCATATAACTTTCGGCATGTAATATCACTCCTTTTTTAATAGAATCCAAAAAATGTTTTGGTGTATTTTCAATTCAATCACCTAATTACACCTTAATACTGTTTTATTCAGTATGATAAATATATGTTATGATCCAATATGTTATGATCTGAAAATTTATAAACAAATTATTATTACAACTAACCCATAAATCATAAACCATGACAAAAAAAACTGTTCTTTGCTATGGTGACTCAATTACATGGGGTTATAATCCAGCAAACCAGAACAGAATGAAATGGAATGAAAGATGGGCAGGGATACTGGCCAATGGATTGAATGAGGATTATCTAGTTATTGAAGAAGGATTAAAGGGTAGAACAACAACCTGGAATGATCCAATTGATGGTGCAAGTAAAAACGGGTTAAATTATATTATACCCTGCCTTGACAGCCATAAACCTATAGATCTGTGCATACTACTTTTGGGACTAAACGACCTTAAGAAACGATTTTCACTTCCATCAATTGAAATTGCACGAGGAATAACGGTAATAATAGAAGTTATAAAGAAGAGTGGAACGGGTATAGGAGGTTCAGCACCTAAAATACTGTTACTAACTCCACCAATCATTAACCCTGTAGAGGGATTATCCCAAGAATTTCGAAATTCACATAATAAATCACGTAAATTGCCGGGTTACTATGCAAAAATTGCCAGGGACTACGGCATAGAATTTCTTGACATATCAAAAATAATAAATGTCAGTGAACTGGATGGAGTGCACATCGATGTGGATGAACAGCTTAAACTGGGAAATCTTGTTATAAAAAAAGTTAAAAAGATCATGGAATAGGAAAAAAATATTAGATTTTGATTATAACTCCCTATTTCTTCATGTAGAAGAGTGCAGACGATCTTGCAAAGTACATGTAGAGATATGGAATTAGAACAACTGAAATTATTAATCCTCCAATATCAATATTATGGATTAAATTGAAAATTCCCAGTGTAAATGATCCTAAAAATGTTAAAATTGCTAGGAAAATGAGTCCACTTGATAAATACCATAATATTAAGTTAATCCATCCTATACTTCCGATTTTATCGAATATTTCAGGGATTCTAAATGCTGAAACAAGTTCACCATTATTAGCTGCCATATGTACCAGTGAAACAATAAATAGGGGCAATACCACAACCATGTACATCATTGCTAAGAAAATTCCAACACCAATCCCCAGACTCATGAGAATCGTAATTATATTTTGCAGATTGAAACCATTGTTAATGGCATGATTAATTATAATTCCCAAAGCCGCCGAAGAAAATACTGCAAAAATGGATATGGTTAGGATAATTGGTATCATATAAATAATACCAACTATGAATACTTTAATACCGTCTGATAACTTTTCATTTACAGCACCAAATTGTGGAAGCTTTTTAGCTCCTGAAAGCGACAATTTCATGATTTTCAAGAAGTAACCAGTAAAGTAGATACTCACAATTAATTCAAGAATAACTAAAAGTAGAATTAGTCCAGGGTTAGTCAAACCATTTAAGGCGAAAAATACCCTAAATACTGCTGTTGTGGTAAATAATCCTATAAATCCGTATATTAATACCTTTTTCCAATCAGAAAGCGGATATCTTAATGCATCTTCAACTATTTCCCCAATATTCATATATCCGCCTCCATTATTTTTGTTATATATTTTTAAAGATATATATTGATACGAAAATTTATTTCTGTTGATTAACTAATTTTTAGTGAGAGCATTTAAATATAATTGTAATAATACGATTTTGTATACTATATTAATAGAGAATAGCCTATTATCTAAATTACAATTGTAAATTATAATAATGGGATAAATTGGGGAGAAATAGAATGTCAAAAGTAACATCAACAGATAATGATTTTTTGCATAGAAGCTATGATTATTTTGTAGGTTTGTATCATCGAAATGTGAAGTTTATAGGCTTTTCAGCTGCTATATTTTTTATAGCTCTAATTATTGGCGGTTTATTGGGTTATTTCCTACCACGCTCTGTTGAAAATTTCCTTATAAATATAGTTAAGTCCGACCGAATCTTTGCACGTCAACACGGTATAACAACACTTTCAATACTCACACATAACCTACAAAGCTTATTTATTACTTTTTTAGGTGGTATCATTGGTTTAATAACATTTGGTGCGCTATTTCTAAATGGATTCATCTATGGATCGTTTCTAGGATATCTTGGATCCAACCACTTAACGAGTTCAACCCTAGGACCACTTTCTCCTAAACTGTTCATAATTTACACGGTACCACATGGAATATTTGAAATTTCAGGATTTATTATAGCTGGTGCAGCAGGATTCAGACTCACAAAAATAATTTATAACTTGTTAAGAAGTGACGACAATGTGAGCGGCCATTATTGGGAATTTAAAGATGCATTGGCTCTTTTTATAATTGCAATTGTTTTAATTGTAATTGCAGCAATTATTGAAGCCAATTACACCCTACCATTGGGAAATTATATAACACATCTTTAATCTAATAAGAGGCTGTCTCATAATTGATTTTTTTTATAAATTTTTTTTGTCTTATTTTTGAGGGTTATATTTATATTGTAGTTTGTTCTATTATTATTTAGTTGATTAGAGTTTTTATTGGTGTATATTATGGCTTTGAGAGAAGATAAGATTGGTCAAACTTGGTTGGCACCTAGGGGTGTTATAAATTTCATTCCAGAGAATCATTTGTGTTTTTTTATCGCTAATCTGGTTGAAGGTCTGGATTTTAAGAAAAACGAACGAAAATACAAATATACAAAAGGTAAACCTGCATATTCACGCCATATGTTAACTAGACTTGTGATAATGGCTTCTGTTGATAGAGTATTCTTTTCACGAAAGATTATGAAGCTTGCAGAGGAGAATGTAATTTATATGTACTTATCCGGGATGGATAAGCCGGATTTTCGTACAATTTGCAGGTTCAAAATTGAATGTGCAAAACAAATTGAAGAAGCATTTAAAATGACCATAATCGTTGCTAAAAATGCAGGAATAGTCAAATTAAACCATTTAGCTATTGACGGTACTAAAATTAAAGCAAACGCATCATCAACTAATTTAATAAACCAAGAAGAAATACAAACAATTCGTGAACTTTTAAAAAAAGGAATAGAAGCCGACGAAGAAGAAGACGAACTTTACGGTGATAAAAGAGGCGATGAAATGCCACCTGAACTTAAATCACGAACCAAAGTCAAAGAGTTAATTCAAGAAGCAAGAAAAACCAATTCTGACACTAAAAATGAAAATAAACTGCGTAAAACATCTTCCAAATTGTTAGAACAAGCCAGCCAAAGCCCTGAACAAAAAAAATTGGTTTTGAAGAAACTAGATCAAGCCGAAAATGAGCTAAAAAAGACAAAATAAAAAACAATTAGCTTAACAGACCCTGAATCTCAATGGATGATGAATAAAAAGAACCGTATGGAATTATCATATAATATGCAATTAACTGTCGATTACGATTCAGGAATAATACTAGCAAACACTGTAACACAAGATCCCACTGACCATTATCAATTAATACCCCAAATAGAACGAACAATACAAACTGTAGGACCATTACATGACGATACCGCAATTAGCGGGGATAATGGATATTATACTAAAATTAATTTACAATATTTAGAAGATAACAAACTCAATGGTTATATCCCTAACAGAAAACAAGTTTATGAATCTAAAAAACATTTTATAAACAACAAACCATATTCTAAACATAATTTTAAATACGATCATAAAAATGACCTTTACATATGTCCAAATAATGAAATACTAAAATATAAAAAGACTTAATCAATATAACAACATTAATATGCGCCAATATTATACTAATAAATGCTTAAATTGTCCAAATCAAATAGAATGTACAGGAAAGAATCGGATAAGAATTATAACGGATTATGGAAATGTATTAACAAAACGAATGGCTTTGAAAATGAAAACAGAAAAAGGCAAAATTGAATTTGCAAAACGCAAAATGACAGTAGAATGGCCATTTGGAAACATAAAAGAAAATTTAAAGTACACAGAGTACAAAACACGAAGAATAAAACAAACACAAACAGAAAACAACCTCATAAGCATATCACACAACATAAAAAGAATAAATAAACTAAAACAAAATTCAACTAAAATAATCAACCAAATATATAAAATACTAAAAAAAATATTTAAAAAATAAAAAAATTTACGAAACAACCTCAAAATAATATAAAAAAAAATAGAATTATTAATGGAGAATACAGGTATAATTCTATGACTAAAATTCTTCAGGCTTTAAACTTTTAATTTCGGATATAAAATCTGATAAATCGTTAAGAGCCATTGCTCTAGCCTGTTCTTCATAAATTCCCAGTTGTTGAAGTGTTTTAAATTTATTAATTAAATCATCACAACGAACTACAAATTCGCTAACAGACAAATCTTTACCCTTTTTAATCAGAGTAAAATCATCCAATAACTCCTGATACTCCTTTACACATTCTTCATATCTCATAAGTTCTGCATCTCGATCAATCACCAATATAAACATCTCCCTAGAATTTTATATGATCAGGTCAAGAATATAATTTGTTATTAACATGTAAATGTTACTCTATGTAAATACTATTATTCTTCTTGTTAATTCAGTTTGATTATTTAGTTAAATCTATTAAATGTTTATTGATAAAAAAGAGAATAAATTTAATTTATAAATTTTTAAACTTTAGAATATTCGATTTATTTTAGTAATTTTGTATAGTAGTTGAAATATTAAGATTGGTTTCATTATTCATAACTATTTACATCTTGAAGTTTTATTGCTTTTTGAGCTTCTTTGTATTCAGGATCTAATTTTAAAGCAATGTTGTAGCATTCTAAAGCTTTTGCGGTTTCTTGTAGTTTCTGGTGAGCTTTTCCTTTATTCACATATATCTCACTTAAGATATTATTCAACATTTTTTCTGGTAATAACACTTGTCCTTTAGTCTTATTGGAATTGTAATCTGATATCTTTTTGTTATATATTTCTAATGAATTTTCATAATAAACTATTGCTTCATGGTAATTTCCTTGTTCTGAAAGGATAGTTGCTTTATTAACAAGTGCTGATTCAGATTCAGAGTCTTCATTTAGTATATTATCAATAATTATTTCCGATTCATCATACTGCTCAAGTTTTAAAAGAGCATTTGATTTTATGTTTAGTGCATACAATTTTTCTAATGAATTTTCTGATATTTCAATTAGTTCATTAGATAATTCCAATTGTTTTTGATATTCTTTCAACATAAAAAGTCCGCTTGCTTTAATAAACAACGCACTAAATACATGAACATTTTCGGGATTTATTTCTAGGAACTTATCAATACTAACATTTGCTTCATGAAAATTTCCGATATTAAATAGAGCATATCCCTTATTATACCATGCATAATCAAAATTAGGATCTATTTCCAATGCTTTATCAAAATATTCCAATGAATCTTCATACATTTTCTGATTTATAAGTTTAGCACCATTATTAAGAAGTTTCTTCTTTTTAAAACCGTCAAATATACCCATAGAACCACCCCAAATACTCTTCAGATCCCTATAATCCATTATACTCCAGTTATGACTATAGATCATATTAGATTTACTTATACCATTGCCGATGATAAGTTTTCAACATCTGAGTATTTTATTGTTTGATAAAATCTCTATTTTGCTTTTTTAGACTTCCCATAAATTTTGAACTTATTTTAAGTAATGAGTTTGATGGAGATTTGTAAAACCTAATTTTATCACTAATTAATTCCTTTTATTTGAGGTATTAAATTTTATTAGTATAAAACCTATCCCGATTTTATCGCCCAAACTTCTAGATCAAATTTTCAAATATCCATCTAATGAATTTTAACTTCTTAATTTTATATTAATATTAATTGGATAGGTGATGCAAAGAATTTAAAGCTATACAGAGTTCTGAAGATCTCAATACCCATAATTAAAGCTACGATGGGAGGGTAGTAAAATTTTATGTAATTATAATATCTACCATCTCTTTTTATCTATAGGCAAACATAACAATATTATCTGGTATTAACAATAACAGAAAATTTATATTCTAAAATAGAAGCATAGTGAGCTATATTTTAAGTTGAGGGTATAGAAAATGAGAATTTTAAATTTTAATATTCGTTTTGGTGGGGAGAAGAGAACCTCAAAAATAGTTGATTACCTGTTAAATAATGATTTTGACATGATAGTACTTACAGAATTTGTTAAAAATGATAATGGTCAAGAAATTATCTCTAAATTAGTTGAAAAAGGTTATAAACCCCAACCATCCAATGAAAATGGTGAATTAGGTTCATTTATAGCATGTAAAGAGACTTTTGTGACTAAAAATGTTGAAGATAGATGGGTTGAGATATATATTCCAAGGATAGATCTTAACGTACTCGGAGTCTATGTACCCGATAAGGCTGGAACAGAAAAGGATCTATTTTGGAAGAAAATTTTAGACTATGCAGAAGAGAATGTCGATAAAAAGGTACTGATAACTGGTGACTTTAACAGTTGTACCAAAGAAGATTCTGGCAATCAAACTGAATACAATGCTAAGGACTTATTGAAACTTGGTGAATTAGGATACATTGACTTGTGGAAATACAATTCAACAGCAGAGTCAGAGGGATATGCTTGGTTCCACTATTCAGGAACTGGGTTCAGATTGGACTATGCCTTCGTTTCAACAAAGCTTGCTGTAACTTTAGAGGATGTGTCGGTTTACTCAGATTCACAAATCAGGGAATCAAAAATATCGGATCATTCCCCACTGGTTGTAATTTAACTATCATTTAAATGATTAATTTGAATATTTTTGTTTTAACTTATTTTTTTCGATAAGTAAGATTTAATTTTTTTTATAAACTCATAAGGAATTTTACGATCATCTCGATAGGTAACATGATAATATACACCATTGTAGAGAATTGAGGAATTACATATGAAAGTCCGATAGCTGCTATTGCCACTAATATGAAGGCTAGGTTAATTTTCTTTGTAAACGATATTTCTGTGTCTGATATTTTTTCATGTATAAAATTTTTATAATCAGCATAATGCCAGTTTAAATACAGTAAAGTTGCGATTCCAAGCATGTTAATATTGAAAATAACATTAGAAATGACAAATTGACCATAATCCCCTGTTAAAGACGCTGAGAATGGAACTAGCACTATAAATAATAACCATATCACATTTATCCAAAGTAAGGTGCCATTCATTTTGTTTATCTGTTTGAAAATTCGATGATGAATTTTCCAGAAGATTGCAAGCAAAACAAAACTCACAACTAACGATATGAAATTAGGTATAAGATTATAAATAGCAGTTTGAACACTTCCATTTGTTATTGGAGCATGTATTACTGGAACAGCTAACCCTAAAACCAGTAAAGTCATTGCTATTGCAAAAATTCCATCTACTAGTGTTTCAAGACGTTTGGTATCCATATATTGACTAAAACTTTCAAATTCTTCCATTTTAATTATTCTCCATATAATTGTAAACCTAAAATATATTCAAATTAAATCAAGATAAATATCTACCCATTCCAAGTTTAGTATTAATCATTATTCCGCCTATTTCATTTATAAAAGTTTTGTTCATTAACAGTGCTAATTTTAAGGATTATAAATATGGTATGTTAGCAAAAACAATACAAATTAATAAAAACTAGGTTAGCTGAATTATATTTTCATAAAATATATTTTTTAGGATTATATAAAATCTGCTCTTCTGCCCTAATACATGGAATACACATTAAATCTATGTTTAACACATAATCACTGTTTTTAACACTTAAAAATTGTATAATTGGGATAAAAAATATTTGTAATAGTTAATATTAATATAAATATAATAAAATACATCGAGCAAAATAATTGAGGAATCTTATATGGACCAGTTTGAACTATACCTCCTGATGGAAAAAATTAAAAAAGTACCTCTTGAAGCAGCAGAAATACAAGAGTTAAACCAAACACCCGAAGTACAGTCAACAATGAATCAAATGGGATTAGTTCTTAGACCTGTAGAAGATATAAACGAAACAATAACACGTATAATAGAAAATTTGAAGGAAAATCCTGATATATTAACTTTAGGTAAACTCTTCGAAAATTAAATTCTAAAATTAAAACATAAAAAAGGATATAAACTATTGATAAAGTAATTGGAGGCAATATGAGCATATATTATGGATCAAAGGAAGTTAAGATAATTCAAGATCTTGAAGGAGAAAATGTGCGAGTCCAATATGGGGATATAATAATGGATGTACCTGTCATTGAATTGGAAGCAGATGGAGGAATAAAAGAGGTTCATGACGCTATTCATAAATTAAAAATACAAAAATAAATAAAAAAATTCTTATTTGTATTTAAAATTGTTTAAAGTAAGTATTTATTTAAATATCATCATATCCGCACTATAATTTTTTTAACTCATATGGGTTTAAGATTATATATCTTGAAATCAAAATTATATAATATATTTGTAAATTTTTTTACAGTCAATATAAAATTAATAAGATAAATAGATGGTTTATGGCTGTAATAACCCGGTATAATATAGTTTAAATGGTCAAAGGAAAATTCTTCCCTAATAAATCAAAAAATGCCAGGAATTTATTATTAAAAAAAATTATTTAATAATCGGGGTCGAAAAAAAATGGTTGTTAAAGGATTGTATATACTTGAAAATTATCCATTTCCAGATTTTAAGGAGCTGGAGAGTAGGGGATTAACGTATGTATTTTATTCGGATAGTTTTTTACTGAATAATTATAACACTTGTAAAAACAATGTTAACGCTTTAATAGATGAAATGAAAGGAACAGAACTTAAATTGCATTTAAATATAAATGCATTTAAAGCATCGGACCAATCATCACTGGTTGATCCTAAAAATATGGATCATCGAAACAAGTTACAAAATGCTTTAATTCAATTATTAGATGATATACCGAAAATAGATGGAGTTATATTTGATGATTTCGATTGGCAAATGTGGAGTGGCTATGATGTAGATCAACAATCCAGTATACTAGCTGAATTTGCTAAACAGATGGCAACAGCAATTCATGACGTTGATTCATCGAAGAAACTATCTGCATCAATACTCTGGACATCTCCAACCATCCATTTAACAGCTGCTGAAGTGGATTATGTACTTCCCAAGATATATCCATCAAACAGTTCAGGAACAGCACTTTCAACAGCAATTAAGAAGGTATTAGATGAAATAGACAATAATAAAATGGTGGTTAACCTAATAACCTATGATACATCTGTAAAATTTATTCCAAGGAGTTTAGCAGATGTTTACAATGAAATATCAACAATTATAAAAATTAATGGACCAAACTACTGTTTATATGCATCTCCATGGATTCCATATGGACTTGGATTTCCATTAGAAGACTATTCTTTCACTGAAGTTAACGTGAATTTGAGTTTGGTCTCCCAACATAAGACAATATCCGAGAAATCAAGTAGGATAATAACCATAAGTTTTCTAGACCAGAATAACAACCCATTATCCGACGATCTTTTGAAAACCATTGTTGGAAAGTATAAGATAATTGATCAGTCAACTGGAAAAGTTATTAAAGATTTTACAAACTTTATTCCAGATAAATCAATCTATGAACTTAACCTATCAAGTGAGGATAATAGAATAATAAATCCCGATGTTTCACAAGAAAATCATATAATTACAGTATCAGCTGTTTACGGTGATGGTAAAATAGAAAATGAAGAATTGTCAGTGACAATTATGAATTTAATGGGAATAAATTAGGGATTAAAAATTAAAAAAGGTTTTCAAATAATTACTTTTTTTTATTATTCTATCTTTTAGTAACCCATAGAACCATGTTGGTTAGAAGTTGTGGGTTTTCAGGGTCCATTTCTGGATGTGGTCCGCTTAAAATAACTCTTCCAGATCCATATGTGTTCCCGATTATGGCCGGATAGTTCATATAACCTGTATTGTTATCTTCAAATGTGGCCATAACTATCTGAGAATTGTTTGCGGTCATTGCTAGACCGCTGTCCATATGTATGTTGGTTAAAGAACTGTTCAGTATTTTATTTCCAAATGATGTTGATGATATTTGTAATTGCCCCTCATAACCTTCACTTATACTATTTACATCAGGAGCCAGCCCCCATCCTGCCTGTTGTCCTGTTATATAGTTAGATCCTGCATAAGTTCCCGCGCATATACCAATATAAGTTTTACCGCTTGAAACAAATTCTTTTATTGAATTACCATCAATTTCATTATTAGATAAATAGTCTGCAGCTTCACCACCGGGCATTATTAATACATCGTACCCTGATAGGGTATTGGAGTTTATAACACTACTAGTATTATATAAAATTGTATTGTTTACACTTATATTTTTGTTGTTACTATCGTTCAATGTATCTTCAATACCTTCAACACTGCTCCCCATTACCCCCTGACCATCGTATATCAATACTTTAGTAACAGAGTGAGTATTATTGGTGTTTGAGTCTGTTTTGGCTAATAAGTTATCCATACCATAAACGAGTACAACTATCAAAAATATAGCTAATAATACTAAGATTATTTTATTCCTAATCTACAGATCCCCCGGAATATTAACAAACTTTTAATTATATATCTGAGAATTTCTATAAACCTCTAAAATTGAGGTATGATACAAATCATTAAATAATTAATATTTTCAAATACGCCTTTAGACAAGTATTT
>CAAGKR010026102.1_pt1 | contig 12645 bp, 11 predicted proteins | sample 2556971 | NCBI WGS metagenome assembly CAAGKR01 (sample SAMEA5207829, study PRJEB30636) | soil metagenome | biome: forest; feature: boreal; material: soil | place: USA | collected 2011-09 | depth 1 m | reverse complement strand
TCGGTAGGCGGTCGACCGATCATCGTGAAACGCTTCGAATCGCTCATGCCCCCAGCATAGTTGCGTCCTGATCGTCCGACTTCCGGCCTTCTGCTTTGACCGGGCGAAGCCCGACCTCGGAAGAGAGTGGAGCGGACTGAGGCTTCCTCGACCTTTCCTGGGCGTTCTCCGTCGTGACACGCTAGCTGGCACGGCTTGAGGCCAAAGTTGCGGGGTCGCTGGACGAGCGGGACTCCGATCTTGACATCGAACGTCTGTTCGCCTAGTCTCACAACACCAATAGTAGAACGCCCGTTCTATCGCTCAAGTGCCCGAGCGAACGACCGCCGCGAAAAGCAAAAGAGGAATCCGCGATGGCCATCGTCCGCATGCAACCAGTCAATGTCCGCGTTCGAGCCGATTGGCTCGACGGCACTCCACGCGAGATCACCTGGGGCGAGAGGCGCTTGCGCGTGACTCACCTCGCCGCCATCCGACGCGAGACTTCGGCATATCGAGCCGACATCGGTCCCCGGACGATCTTCGAAGTCGACACGCCCGGCGCCAGACTGGCCCTCAGCTTCCAGCATCGCTCGCGCCGCTGGACTGTCGATGGCATCGATGATGAGGTGGGGCTGGAGTGTCATCCGCGGGTGTCATAGGCGGACGGCCACGAACTCTCCTCCGCCAAGCGGAACGACCAGGCCCGATATTCGGGAGTCGGCGCCGGCCTTGACCCGAAAAGCCTCAAGTTCGGAGGCATGGGTCGTGAGGTTGTCGGCCACGAGCAGGCCGCCTTTCCGCAGGGCTTCGATGGCAGGCCCCAGCAGACGCACGTAATCGCGCTTCTCGGAATCGATGAAGACGAGGTCGGCGCGCCCGGCGAACTCGAGCAGGCCCTCGCAACCGTCGCCTTCGCGAAGGTCGATGAAACGCTCGACCCCCGCGGTCGCGAAGGTTCGGCTCGCCAGAGCTGCCTTGGCCGGATCGATCTCGAACGTGGTCACCCGGCCTCCAATTCGCTCCGCAACGAGGGCCAGCCATAGAGTCGAGTAGCCGCCTCCGGTGCCCACCTCGACGATCGTCGCCGCTCGATTGGCGAGGGCGAGGGTCACGAGGAACTGGCCAACTTCTGGCTTGATGGCTCTGAGGCGCCCACCATGAGGAGTGCCGTCGGTGCGATCGGCGGCATCTCGCGCCTCGAGGTCCTTCATCACGGCTCGGATGGGCTTTGACACCAGATCCACGGCTTCCTCCTCCACGTGACTGCTTCCGCAGCGAGCGGCCACGATCATCTCGCGCCAGGCGAACGATACACAGCGCGACCCGCCACATGGAATTTGGGCCCGCAGGGCGGGATCGTGTCGCCCCGCGCGCGCCCCAACTCTGCAGCCTCGGCTATCCCTACAATCACGTCATGGAGAACTCGCGGCTCCTCGTTTCGTTCGCGGACTTGACCGTCGGCCAGTTCTTGGATCGACTCTCCTCCGCTGAGCCCGTTCCGGGAGGAGGAGCGGCTTCGGCCATGGCCGGAGCGCTGGGCGCCTCTCTCGTATCGATGGTCTCCGCGCTGTCCACCGGCCGCCCCAAATACATGGCATATGAGGACACGTTGCTCCGCTGCGGCGAGGCTGGGCGGGATCTGGCGGCCGAGTTCGTGGACCTTGCCGACAAGGACGCTTTCGCCTACGCAGGTTACGCAGCAGCGCTGAAGCTGCCGCGCGAAACGGACGAGGAGCAGGCGAGCAGGCGGGAGGCAATCCGCGTTGCGGCCCGCGCGGCGGCGGACGCGCCGATGGAGTGTGTGAATGCCTGCATGCGCCTTGCGGCGGCGGCTGAGTCGCTGGCAGGGCGCAGCAACGTGCACGCGGCGAGCGATGTGCTCGTGGCGGCGCTGCTCGCCGAGGCGGCCGCGCGGGGCGCCGCGGAGAACGTGCGCATCAATCTGCCGGCAACGGACGACGAGCAGTACGCCGATGCGATCGACCGGAAGCTCGACCCGGCTCTGCACGAGATCGCTGCAGTGACGGCACAAACCCGCGAGACCGTCCTCTCGGGGCAGCCCCGCGAGCCGGAGGACGAGTGAGCGAACCCAGGCTGCTGGCGGGGGGCCCGATCGCGGCTCAGATCCGCGAGAGCCTCGGGGCAGACTTCGCCGCTTTCAAGGCTCGCTGGGGTTACGCCCCCACCCTCGCGGTCGTGCTGGTGGGCGCACACGCCCCATCGGCCGTGTACCTGCGGCAAATCCTTCGAACTTGCCAGAAGGTCGGCGTCGAAGGACGGCTGGTCGAGATCGGCTCGGAGGTCACCGCGGACGCTCTGTGCAACGAGATCGAGCGTCTCAACGCCGATCCGGCCGTGGCGGGGATCATCGTCCAGATGCCACTGCCCGCCCACATCCCGTTGCACGCGGTGATCGACTCGATCGATCCTGCCAAGGACATCGACGGCATCCATCCTCGCAATGCCGGTCTGCTCTCACTCGGCTACGACGGCTTCCTGCCGGCCACAGCCCAGGCGTCGGTCGAGATCCTCAAGCGGTCGGGCGTCGAGATCGCCGGCAAGCGCGTGGTTGTCGTGGGCCGCTCGAACGTCGTCGGCAAGCCCGCGGCCCTGCTGCTGCTGCGCGAGCACGGCAGCGTGACCGTTCTCCACTCCCGGACCCGCGACCTGGGTCGCCACACACGCGACGCTGAGATCCTGATCGTGGCAGCCGGCAAGCCCGGCTTGATCCGAGGTGACATGCTCTCGCCGGGCGTTGTGGTCGTTGACGTGGGCATCAACGTGGTGGGCGACAAGCTGATTGGGGACGTGGACTTCGAGTCGGCGAAGGACGTCGTCTCGGCAATCACTCCCGTCCCGGGCGGGGTCGGCCCGCTGACCAACGCGCTGCTACTGGGCCACTTGCTGCGCGCCGCCACGGATCAGGCCGAACGCGCGGCGGCAAGCGCCGGAGCCGCAACCCGGTGAGTACGATGCCCAACAGTCTCGATATCGCTCGCTCGGTCACCCCGCGGCCGATCATCGAGCTCGCCCGCGAGCTGGGTCTGAGAGACGAGGAAGTCGAGCAGTACGGCCCCTACAAGGCCAAGGTTTGCCTGGCGGGGATCGAACGACTGGAGGCCGAGGCCGCCGCGAACGGCAAGTACGGCAAGTACGTCGTCGTCACCGCCATCACGCCAACCCCGCTGGGCGAAGGCAAGACGACCACCAATATCGGCCTGGTCCAGGGGCTCAACCGGATCGGGCATCGCGCGGCCGTCTGCATCCGCCAGCCGTCCCTCGGCCCCGTCTTCGGCATCAAGGGCGGCGCGGCTGGAGGCGGCTACAGCCAGGTTATCCCGATGGAGGACTTCAACCTCCACCTCACGGGCGATAACCATGCCGTCGGGGCGGCGCACAACCTGCTCGCCGCCTTCATCGACAACTCGCTCACCCACAACAATCCGCTCCGTATCGATCCGCTGGGCGTTCTCTGGCCCCGCGTGGTCGACATCTCCGACCGGGCGGTCCGGAAGGCGATCGTCGGTCTCGGCGGGCGCGAGAACGGCTACCCGCGCGAGACCGAGTGGCAGATCACCGTCGCCAGCGAAGTAATGGCCGTTCTGGCGCTCGCTTCGGACATCCACGACCTGCGGGCTCGACTGGCTCGAATGGTCGTCGCCACCACCTTCGACGGTGGTCTAATCACCGCCGAAGACCTCAAGTGCGCCGGCTCGATGACTGTCCTCCTGCGCGACGCTATCAAGCCGAACCTGCTCCAGACGCTCGAAGGTGGGCCGGCTTTCGTCCACTGCGGCCCGTTCGCGAACATCGCCCACGGCAACAACAGCATCCTGGCCGACCGGCTGGCGCTCGCGACCTGCGAGATCGCCTGCACGGAGGCGGGCTTCGGGGCCGATATGGGCGCCGAGAAGTTCTTCGACATCAAATGCCGCCAAAGCGGGCTGCGCCCGGATGCAGCCGTCATGGTCGCCACGGTCCGGGCCCTCAAGATGCACGGCGGCGTCGGTCGTATCGTGGCCGGCAGACCGTTGGACCCGGCGCTCGGTCAGGAAAACGTGGAGGCGGTCCGGAAGGGCTCGGCTAACCTGGCCGCCCAGATCGAGAACGTGCGGCATTTCAACGTTCCGGTGGTGGTGGCCGTCAACCACTTCCCCGACGACACCGACGCGGAAGTGGCCGCGATCCGGGAAGTGGCGTTGGCCGCCGGGGCGCGCGACGTCGTGGTCAGCCGCCACTTTGCCGAGGGCGGGGCCGGCGCGGAGGACCTGGCGCAGGCCGTCTGGGCTGCGGCGGAAGAGGGAGCGCCCGACTTCAGGCTGCTGTACCCGGACGACCTCCCGCTGCGCGAGAAGATCGAGACCGTGGCAGTCCGCATCTACGGCGCGCGCGGCGTGGACGAGCTGCCGGCCGCGACCAAGGCCCTGAAGCTGTACGAAGAGCTGGGCTTTGGCAACCTGCCCGTCTGTATGGCCAAGACGCATCTCTCGCTGAGCCACGACCCGAACCTCAAAGGGAGGCCGACCGGCTTCCGCGTCCCCATCCGCGAGGTTCGCCTGTCGGCGGGAGCAGGCTTCGTCACGCCGCTCCTGGGCGAGATGCGCACGATGCCGGGCCTGCCGTCGCATCCGGCCGGCGAGTCGATCGACATCGACGCCGACGGCAACATCGTGGGCCTGTTCTAGGCCGCGGCACGGCGCCAATCGATGCTCACCCTGATCCTGACGCGCCACGGCACCACACCCGCCGGCGACGTCATGCTCGGCGGGCAGCTGGAGGTGCCACTGGCTCCGAAAGGCCGCATCCAGGCAGAGGCGCTTCGGGATCGGTTGGCCGGCGTGCGGATCGACCGCATCATCTCGAGTCCCATGCTTCGGGCGCTCGAAACGGCCCAGATCATCGCGGCCGGACGGCCCATAGAGGTCGACCCCAGGCTGCGCGAGCTGGACTACGGCCGCTGGGAGGGGTTGACCTACGCCGAGATAGAGGCCCGAGATCCGGAGCTTCGAGCTCGGTGGGAGAGCGATCCGGCCGACGCTCGCTCGCCGGGCGGTGAGTGCGGGAATGACGTTGCGGGCCGGGCACTGAGCTTCCTTGCGGACTTGATCGCGGCCGAATTGGGCGGCTCGAAAGGCTCTGGCGCTCACCGACGTCCGCCCGACGCCGGCGGTTCACGCGCCGTCGTCTCGGAAGCCCAGGCCGAAGCCGAGGGAGAGCGCCGCGTCCTCGTTGTCGCTCACGGGACGCTGAACCGCATCCTGCTCTGCGTGTCCATGGGCATTCCCATCAAGGACTACCGCCGCCGTTTCGTCCAGGATCGAACGAACCTCACCGTCCTCCGCTACGACCGCGGCGAAGGCCCAGACGAAGCGCAACTCGTGCTGGCAAACGACGTAGCCCACCTTCGCGCCAGAGGCGAGCCGCCCTGGGGCTGAGGGGCAACCCGAAACGGGCAGTTCACGGGGGTGACGATGGCCGCGCCCGACGCCATCGAGTCGCTGGTGGCAGACTGGGGGCGCCGATCGGCGCGCAGCGAGCGCACCGGCGCGGGTTGGAGGAGAGTCGTTGCGCCGCGCCTCGATCGTATACGTCATCGTGTTCGTCGCGATCGCCGCTTGGGCGCCATACCTTTCGGCCTACTACCAGAGCCTCGGGATATCCCTCGGTGAGATCGGCCTGCTCCTGGCCATGACCTCCGCCGTCTCGCTGTTGAGCGCCCCGACCTGGGGCGTCGTCCACGACCGATATCCGAAGTCCCGCGTGCTCGCGCTCCTGGCAGCCGCTCTCGCGGCGCTGGGCGCATCCGGGCTGGCGACAGTCGGAGCGTCGCCGCTGCTCATCCCGTCCGCCGCGGCGTTCTCAGCCGGAGCGGCCGGGCTGTTGCTCGTGATGGACGTACGGGTCCTCGAGATCGCGCGGGCCGATCGCACTCGATACGCAAGGGTGCGCGTCTGGGGATCGATTAGCTTCATCGCATGCGCGCCGCTCATCGGCGTGCTCGCCGACGCCAACGGACTGCGGGCAATCTTCCTGGTCATGATCCCCGCCCTCGTCATCGGCGGCCTGGCAGCGACGACTCTGCCCGGACGCTCGATCTCGGTAAAAGCTCCGAGCCTTCGGCACGCACCGGGCACGGTGCTGCGCCACCGTCCGATCGCCCTGTTTCTCATTGGTGCCCTGGTCGGCTGGACCGCGGTGTCGGCGCAAAGCTCGTTCTTCACGATCTACCTGCGGTCGCTGGGCGCACCGAACGACCTGGTGGGTTGGGCCTGGTCGGTGGGTGCAGTCACCGAAGTCCCGGCGATGTTCTTCTTCCCGCTTTTGGCGCGGAGATTCGGGGTGGAGCGGTTGATCGTGGCCGGAGCGCTCGTACTGGTGGTCCGACAGGTTGCCAACGTGACATTCACCGACCCCTCCTTGCTGATTGTGTTTTCGCTCTTCCAGGGGCTCGGCTACTCGTTGATGCTGGTCGGCGGCATAACGTTTGTGTCGCGGCAGGCGCCTGAAGGGACCGCTGGCACCGCCCAGGGGATCTTCGCCGGCGTGGCGTTGAGCCTCAGCACGGTGCTGGGTTCGGGCTTGGGAGGTCCGCTCGCGGGCCTGATCACGATCCGTGGCCTGTTCGCACTTTCGGCGTGCACGAGCGCCGCCGCCGTGGTCCTGATCGCGCTCGCGGTGCTGCCGGTCGCCGGTGGGGGGACAGAACCGGCCGCGCCTCCAGACGTGGGCTAGTAGCCCACGGGCTTGATGCGAGCGTAGATCGTGTTCGCGACCACCTGCGCCCCAAGGCTCGAGAGATGCAGGCCGTCACTCGTATATCGGGCGATGTAGGTTCCGGCCGAGCTGGCAAGAGGCCGGTGAATGTTGGTCACCCTCACCTTGAGGCTCGTACCGAGGCTTACGATCGCTCCGTTCAAGGAGTTCACTCGACTGACCATGGCCGGATACGAGTCCGGTGGGATCGTCAGCAAGAAGACGTGAATTCCGTGCGACTGGGCCGTGGTCACGATGGCCCGCAGGTTCGCGATGATGGTCGCCTGACTGACCCCAGCGGCGAGGTCGTTCGTCCCGCCCATCACGAAGAGGACGTCCGGCTTGTAGGCGAGCACATCCGCCGATAGTCGGCTCCTCATCTGCCAGGTCAGGTTGCCGGGTACGCCCGCGTTCCTGATGAGCTTCAGCTGCGAATCGATCGAGTCCAGTCGGGAGGGCCACGGGTTTGCCGGCCACGCCGTCAGCGAGTCGCCGAGCGCGACGAAGCGGTAGATCTTGGCAGGAGCCGTCGACTTCTTTGGTGCAGGAGCCGTCGACTTCGTCGGCGCTGGCGTCGGAACTGGCGAGGAAGTTGGCTCCGGGGTCGGGTCTGGCGGCGGTACAAAGAACTGGAGGGCCAACTGCGCCGGGTCCGGTGTTATGGCCGGCACGTCCGACTGCGCCGGGTCCGGCGTGAGGGCCGGCAGAGCCGTGGGGCCGGAGTTCGCGGACACGATACCTGCGCCGGATCGTGAGCCCGTGGTCGAAGGCCCGCCGGTGCTTCCGCCACTCTCGCTCAGACTGGCCGCGGAAGATACACTCGCGACGAGCAGCAGCGTCAGGACAACCGCCATCTCGCGCCGCCGCGGCCCGCCGCCCACCCGACCCGCGGCGTGCGATGCCCGGACCAACGCAGCGACCCGGCCGCGCCACGTCGGATGGGCCATGTGGCGTCCTGCGTGGGCGGTGCGCACGCTCGGGTGCGCCATCTCTCGGATCCGGGGACGATCTGCGCTCCGCATTCCACCGCCGGTCCGAGCGCGTGCCGGGTCGAACGAATGCCTCAACGGCTCGTTCGTGTGGCTGCCGGAGACTCGATCCGGAGTGCCTCTCACTTCGAAGGCCCAGCCCTCGTCGCGATCTTGTCCACGTCCACCTTAGCTTGCCGTCGTTGGCTCGTCCGAGCGCCAGCCGGGATGACCGAGGCGCCACCAGACGAATAGTAGAACCGAAAGAACACAGGCGACCAGGATCAGAGTGTCGAACGGCTGCAGGGCCTTGCGGATGTCCGTCCAGTTCGATCCCAGCACCGTGCCGAAGTACACGAGCGCGATCGTCCAGGGGATGGCGCCCAACGTCGAGTACAACGTGAAACGGCCCAGCGGCATGCGCGAGACGCCGGCGATGAAACTGATCACGCTTCGAACGCCGGGCAGCAGACGGCTGAAGAAGGCGGTCGGCGAGCCCCAACGGGCGAAGAAACGTTCGGCCTGATCGACTTCGTGGCTGCGAATGAGCAGGAACCGACCCCAGCGATCGAGAAACGGCCGGCCAAGCTTCGCGCCCAGCGCGTACCCGAAGAGCGAGCCGGTCGTGTTGGCGGTGACGCCTACGACCACGACGATCCAGAAGTTCCAGGGGCTATGGGTAAGCGGCTCGATCTTGCTGGAATCGCTGACGAGGAAACCGGCATAGGGCAGGATCAGTTCTGAGGGCAGCGGAAGCAGCGTCGACTCGATCACCATGGCGAAAAAGACGCCCAGGTAGCCGACCGCGGCGTACAGCTGGTCGAGGAACGGGATGACGATCGCGTCGATAAATCCGAGCACGAGGCCCTCGGGGCTTGCTGGTTGGATGCGGCGCCGGATGACGCGGCGGACTCCCGGGCAGGATACCCGAGCGCCCATTTCGCCGCCCGCTATGCTGACGATGTGACCGACGCGCCCAGGCCCTCAGACGTTCCGACTCACCACCACCAACCCGCCCCCCAAGGGTCGAGGACGGGGCGGCAGTCCGACGCCGAAATCGTCCTCACGGGCGCGGATATCACCATCGCCGACGTCGAGGCCGTAGCCCGCGGCGGCATGACCGTCCGCCTGGGCGACGAGGCACGGGCCCGCATGGTCGAAGCGCGAGAAGTAGTGGAGCGCCTCGTCGCGGCGGGCGAAATCGTGTACGGGGTCACCACCGGGTTCGGCGATCTGGCCTCGACATTCATCGACCCTGCGGACTCCGCGCGGCTCCAAGAGAACTTGCTGGTCTCACACTCGGTAGGGGTCGGCGAGCCGCTGCCACGGGATGTCGTGCGGGCGATGCTCCTCTTGCGAGCAAACACGCTGGCGTTGGGTCACTCGGGCTGTCGGCCGGTGCTGGTGGACCGCATCTGCGACCTGCTTCGGTGCGGCATTCACCCGATCGTGCCCTCCCAGGGTTCCGTGGGCGCGTCGGGCGATCTCGCGCCACTGGCCCATCTGGCGCTGCCACTGACGGGGCGGGGCAGCGTCGAGGTCGCCGGCCGTACCGTGGCTGCCGGGGAGGCGCTCCGCGCGGCCGGGATCGAGCCGCTCGAGTTGCAGGCCAAAGAGGGGCTCGCCCTCCTCAACGGGACGCAGATGATGAGCGCGATCGGAGCCCTGGCGCTCGCCGACGCCGATCGTCTCGGGCGCACCGTCAGCGTCGCCGCGGCGATGAGCTGCGAGGCGCTGCTCGGCACCGACGTGGCTTACGGCGCCGCCTACCAGCTGGCTCGGCCGCACCCCGGCCAGATCGCCGTCGCCATGGAGCTGCGATGGCTCCTGCGCGAATCCACGCTCATGACCAGCCATCACCCGTCGGCCCACAAGGTCCAGGACCCCTACTCGCTGCGCTGCGTGCCCCAGGTGCATGGTGCCGTCCGCGACGCCCTGGACTATTTGCGCGGCGTCCTGGACGTGGAGATGAACTCGGCGACGGACAACCCGTTGGTCTTCCCGCAGGGCAGTGGCGCCGACGCGGATGCGATGGCGACCGGTGGCGGGCTAGTGATCAGTGGCGGCAACTTCCACGGCGAGCCGGTTGCGATAGCGCTGGATTTCGCCAAGCTGGCGGTCTCGGAGCTGGGAGCGATCTCGGAACGACGCATCGCGTTGCTGTTGGACGCGCGCTTGAATGGCGGCCTCCCGCCGTTCCTCTCCTCGGGGAGTGGCCTGGAGTCGGGAATGATGCTGCTCCAGTACACGGCCGCGGCCCTCGCGTCGGAGAACAAGGTGCTCGCCCACCCGGCCAGCGCCGACTCGATCCCAACGTCGGCCAACCAGGAAGACCACGTTTCGATGGGGTCGATATCGGCGCGCCATCTACTGGCGGTCGTCGCCAACGTGCAGCGGATCGTGGCACTCGAACTGATGTGCGCGGCCCAGGCCCTCGACTTCCGCCTGGCGCATTCGGCCGACACGGGCCTATCGGTCGCTCCTGGTGTGGGCGTCGCGGAAGCTCATCGGCGGATCCGAGCGGTCGTCCCCCATCTCGATCGCGATCGGCTGCAGACGGCCGACATAGAAGCTGCGACTTCCCTCGTCCGCAACGGCACGCTGGCGGATCTGATCCTCGGCTAGCGGCGCGAGCGGCTCAGGAAAGCAGCGGCTGCGAGTCTCGGCCCGAACAGCGATCGATTGCCCGACGCACTCGGACTTCGTCCGCCAGGCCCGTGCCCTGGAGCGCCCAGAGGGCCGGCAGCAGCCGCGGATCGGCGGCCTCGGCAGCGGCATCGAGCTCGAGCCCCTGAACGTGCGCTGACTCCAACGCGCGGATGAGATGCGGGACGGCCCGGGGATCGCGTCGCACGGCCAGTCCGAAGAGTGCTTCGGCCCGCGCCTCGTGGTATGGGTCGCTGGCCCTGGCGAGCAAGGCCGCGGTGACGTCTGGACTTTCCTCGTTCGAGAGCGTTCCCAGGCCGAAGGTTGCCCAGTCGCGAACCTCGGGGTCCTCGTCTCGCGAAAGGCGGATCAGGCCCAGCTTGACTTCGTCGGAGAGGGGCCGTGGGCTAATGGTGGCCACGGCGAATGCGACCGCGAGTCTTACTCCCGCGTCAAGGTGGCGGTGCAGGGGGATTATCTGCGTCAGAGCGCCAGGGTCGCCGACGTGACCTAGAGCGGCGACCATCGAGGCGATCGCATGCGGCGCGCACTCGTTCTGGAGCGCCGGCAGCAGGGCACGTTCTACATCGGGCCCGGCTTCCGGATCGACACCAACGAGCCGGCCCAGAAGGTCAGCGCCGAGGGTGCGCTCGCGCTCGTGCTCGCCTCGGACCAAACTCGTGGACGCTTCGAAGACGTCATCGGGGCATTCAGCCATGATGCCGGCGATGAGTTCCCAGCGGGTGTCCTCGTCGTAGGCGGCTAGAGCGGCTTGGATGCGGGCGTCAAGCGAGCGCATTGGCTCTCACTTCTCATGACCTCAAGCTTCGCCGGTCGCCGTCGTCTCCGGGACCGACTCGGACGGGGCTATCGTCCGGCCCTCCACTCAGGTCGGACGATCAGCGATAACTTAGGTCCATGTGCCGAGCATCGAGCGCTGGTCGCGCAGAGGGGAACGCCAGGCGCACCGCGGAGGACCCCCCTTGATCGACATACCACCCGAACCGGCAGGTTGTTCCCGCCCTCGATGCCACCCGCCAGAACCTCAGTTAGCTCTCGCGCCGGCCCGGCCGGACCGTGGCCAGCAGCAGAATGACGGCCGAGGCGGAGCAGGCGGCGCCAAACCAGAACGGTGCCGGCGGGGCTATCGCGCTCCAGAGCACCCCGGCGATCACAGAGGCCGGGAGGATCATCGCGCCCTGGACGGCATTGAAGATGCCGAAGCCGGTGGCGCGCAGCTCGGTGGGCGCGAGGTCCGCCACAAGCGCCTTGCCGACGCCTTCGCTCAGCGCGTAGTACGTGCCGTACGCGACCCACAGCGGCAAGACCCAGACCGCGGACGTGGCCATGGCGAAGCCGGCGTAGCACGCCGCGTAGATGAGCCAGGCCGATGCGACCAGCCCGCGCCGCCCGATCCGGTCCGAGAGGGCGCCGGCCGGCCAGGCTACGATTGCGTTGGTTGCGTTGAAGGCGACGATGGTCAGCAGCAACGCGAGAAGCGTGAGGCCCAGGTTCTGCGATCGAAGAGCGAGGAACGCGTCGCTCGAGTTGCCCAGGGTGAAGAGAGCGTTGGCGGCAATGAAGAGCCAGAAGGGGGCCGGGAAACGGCGCCATTCGGAAGTGCCACCGACTGTGCGGCGGAAGACACTCGAGGCCGGGGCGGCCGGTATGGCAGCGGCCGGTGCCGGTTCGAGGCGCACGTCTCGGACCCCGACCACTATCGTGGTGATCGCGAGCAGCCCGGGCACCAGGGCTAGCAGCACGAGCACCCGGAAGGCGTCGCCGGTCAGGCGGGTCGCGTCTCCCTCTATCGCCCAGATGACCGCGGCCGCGACCAGCACTCCCGCGAAGGCTCCCGTGGTGTCCATCGCGCGGTGGAAGCCGTACGCGACTCCCCGGTACTCGGGGGCGGTGGAGTCGGCGATCAGCGCGTCGCGCGGCGAGGTCCGGATTCCCTTGCCGAGCCGATCCCCGACCCGTCCGACGAGGACGACGGGCCACACCGTCGCCACCAGGTAGAGCGCTTTGGCCGCGACTGACGTTCCGTAGCCGACACCGACTAGCAGCCGCCGCCGTCCAATGCGGTCAGAGACCGCGCCGCTGATCAGCTTGAGGATAGAGGCCGTGCTCTCCGCCACTCCCTCGATCAGGCCGATCACCGCTACCGGGGCAAGCAGCACGTTGGCGAGGAAGAGCGGGATGACGTACACGAGCATCTCGCTCGAGATGTCTGTGAAGAGGCTCACGAGCCCGAGCGCGACCACGTTCCGGGTGACGCCGCGCGTCAGGGCACGCC
>CAAGKR010434257.1_pt1 | contig 12647 bp, 10 predicted proteins | sample 2556971 | NCBI WGS metagenome assembly CAAGKR01 (sample SAMEA5207829, study PRJEB30636) | soil metagenome | biome: forest; feature: boreal; material: soil | place: USA | collected 2011-09 | depth 1 m | reverse complement strand
GACAGCAGGTCGGGGTTGATCGAGCGCTCCGCGAAGACGCCGAGCAGGATTGAGCCAAGAATGCCGCCGACCAGGTGCACACCGACGACATCCAGCGAGTCGTCGTAGTTGAAGCGGAACTTCAGGCTAACGGCGAAAAAGCAGACCGCTCCTGCTGCGGCACCGATCGCCATCGCCGCCAGCGGACTGACGAACCCAGCCGCCGGGGTGATCGCCACGAGGCCGGCCACAGCACCAGAGGCGGCGCCCAGCGTCGTGGGCTTGCCCACGCGCCACCACTCCATCGCGACCCAGGCGCCGGCCCCTGTTGCCGCCGCAATGTGCGTCGCCGCGAAGGCGATGCCGGCGATCCGGTTGGCAGCCAGCGCGGAGCCCGCGTTGAAGCCGAACCACCCGAACCAGAGGATGCCGGCTCCGAGCAGCGTGAGCGTCAAGTTGTGCGGCCGGATCGCTTCGCGGCGGAATCCTTTGCGCGGACCGAGCACAAACACGCAGGCCAGCGCGGCGATTCCGGCGTTGATGTGGACCACCAGTCCGCCGGCAAAGTCCCGCGCTCCCAGATTCGCAAAGATCCAGCCATCAGAGGCGAATGCCCAGTGCGCGACGGGCAGGTAGACGAGCACCGACCACAGCATGCAGAACACCACCCACGCCGAGAACTTCATGCGCTCTGCGATCGCGCCGGTGATCAGCGCCGGCGTGATCACCGCAAACATCATCTGGAAGGCCATGAAGACGATGTCCGGGATCTTCGTGCCGGGGAAGAGCTTGTCGCCGCGAATGTTCCGGAGGCCGATGAAGTCCAGGTTGCCGATCAGCCCGCCGCCGGCATCCTTGCCGAAGGCGAGTGTGTAGCCGATCAAGAGCCAGATGATCGTGACGATCGTAATCGTGAAGAAGTTCTTCATGAGCATGCCGAGCACGTTTTTCGCGCGCACCATGCCGCCGTAGAACAGGGCCAACCCCGGCGTCATGAACAACACCAACGCAGCGCTCGCAAGAACCCACGCGGTATCGCCGGGATTGATCTGCATCGACCTGACTGCCTCCACGCGGGTTAGCGGCCCGTCGCCGCTCTGCAAGCCCCAGCATGATGCCCCGATGTTTCCGCGTTGTTGCTTCAGCGTTTCGTAGGTGTTGCGTCAGAGGGGTTTACGTAATCTTGAGCAAACACGCCGCAACTCGGCCGGCGACGACGGCCTACCATCAGTGAGCGAAGGCTAGTCATGTCGGCGGCGTCACGGCCACGGCTGCTCGGCTAAGCTGTTCAGGAAGCAGCCGGTTCGCCGCGTGGGAGGCCGGCCAATCGCCGCGCGGTCTCGATCAGGCGGTCCAGGTTATCGAGCTCGCCGTCAAGCGCGAGACGCTCTCCGCCGGAAGCAGTGACAATCCAGCGCACATTGCCCTGTGTTTCACGCCGGGTGACAGATTCCACTCCGGACCACACCAGCGACTTGAGCATGCGGCCGGTATGGAGGCTGGTGACGCCGTCGGCAGTCAGGACAACGGCCGTCGCCGTCTGCCGCCACGACACGAGCACGACCGGCACCATGCAAAGCGTCACGACGAACAAAAAGCCCGCGAAGGCCAGGACGTCAAGGTTGCGCAGGACAACTCCCGCCAGCGCTGTGACCATGGCGGCAATCAGCGGCAGTGCGAAGCTCGCGTTGTTGTACCAGCCCGTGGGATTGCGATGGACCTGTACGACCGCGGTCATCGCCGCAATCGCCTCGTCGTCGCTCCGCGCCGCGTCAAATTGTGCAGTCACGAGCGCGTGTCCTGCTCCCTGAGCTTCTGTAGCGGTCTGCCGCGCTCCAAGCGAGCTAGTAACACCCTACCTGACTGCCTGAGCTGCGGCCTCTTTATACTGCCTGATCGCATCAATGTGCTGCTGGGTTGACGTGAAGCCGGCGCCCATCGTGTTGAACGAGACGTGCGTGGCGCCAAGCTCACGCCATTTCGCTGTAGTCTCGGCCCACTCGTCCGGCGTTGCTTTCGCCGCGTTCAGCCGCCCTTCGATGCCAACCGCCGATGGCTCGCGACCTGCCTCGATGATGTACTCACGCAGCCGCTCCAGCGTGGCGCGGCCCTCGTCGTCCGGACGCATTTGCGGAAACCAGCCGTCCGCGAGGCGAGCGATCCGCCTCATCACGATATCGGATGTGCCGCCCATCCAGATTGGAATCGGCCGCTGCACCGGCATCGGATTGACGCCCGCGGCGGGGATCGAGTGCCACTTGCCCGTAAAGGTCACCAGCGGCTGGGTCCAGAGCAGGCGCAACACCTGCACCTGTTCCTCCATGCGCCGGCCGCGATTGTGGAAGTTTTCGCCGAGGGCCTCATATTCGACGGCGTTCCAGCCCACGCCGACGCCGAGACGAAGACGGCCGCCGGTGAGCACATCCACCGCCGCTGCCTGCTTGGCGATCAGCACGGTCTGCCGCTGCGGCGAAATCAGGATGCCCGTCACCAGCTCGAGCCTGGTCGTGATGCCACCCAGGAAGCCGAACAGCACAAAGGGCTCGTGGAACTGGTGCTGATGCGTGTACGGGCCGCGCCAGCCGCCGGGCCGCTCCGGGTCCGCGCCGACGACGTGGTCGTAGACGAGCAAATGGTCGAAACCCGCCTCTTCCGCGGCCACGGCGTAGTCGCGCACGGCGGAGGGATCGCTGCCGATCTCGGTCTGTGGAAAGACGACGCCAAGCTTCACGCGGACACCTCCATGACGGCCGGTGCTGAACGGTGAGCTCGCCCCGACTCGCTCAGCATACGCCGTCGCCGGCGTCCCATAAACCGGCGGGAACGTTTGGCCGGGCGTGTCGCTTGTTCCGCCCTCGCGAGAAGTGATACGACTCGACCAGTGCCGCGCCGGTGACGATCCGGCCACCAGCCAAACGGGGGGCAGTTGGATGAGCCTGCGACGGATGAGCTTTGGCATCTTTATGGCGCCGTTTCACAGGGTTGGCGACAACCCGACGCTGGCGCTCGAGCGCGACCTGGAGCTGATCGAATGGCTCGATCGGCTCGGCTATGACGAAGCATGGATCGGTGAGCATCACAGCGCCGGCTGGGAGATCATCGCCTCGCCTGAGTTGATGATTGCAGCGGCGGCGCAGCGCACACGGCACATCATGCTCGGCACGGGCGTCACGAGCCTGCCCTACCACCATCCGCTCATCGTTGCAGACCGGATGGTGCAGCTGGACCACATGACGCGCGGCCGCACCATGCTGGGCGTCGGCCCGGGAGCGCTGGCGTCGGACGCCCTGATGATGGGCATTCAGCCGGTGGACCAGCGCCGTCGAATGGATGAGTCGCTGGGTGCGATCATTGAGCTGCTGAAGGGCGAGCAGCCGCTGACGATGAAGACGGACTGGTTCGAGCTACGGGAAGCGCGCCTGCAGCTGCTGCCCTACAGCAGGCCGCGCTTCCCGATCGCGGTCGCAAGCACCGTCTCGCCCGCGGGCATGACGGCCGCCGGCAAATATGGAGTCGGAGTGCTGTCTATCGGTATAGGCGGAGCGGGCGGCGGTGAGATGATCCGCCGGCAGTGGGCGATCGGAGAAGAGGCGGCGGCGAAAGCCGGAACCGAGCTCAGGCGAGACGACTGGCGGCTGGTGACGACATTTCACATTGCCGAGACGCGCGAGCAGGCATTCCGGGAGGTAGAGGCCGGCGAGCGCCGCGAAACCGTTACCTACTTTCGCAACACCCTCGCACACCCGCCGGGGCTGGATTCGCTCGACGAGCTGGTCAAGTTCGGCGTTGCGATCGTCGGTACACCCGACGACGCAATCGATGCGATCAAGACGTTACAGGAGCAGAGCGGCGGCTTTGGCGGTCTGCTGAGCCGCGCCAACGACTGGGCAGACCGCGAAGCGACGTTGCGCAGCTTTGAGCTGTTCGCCCGCTACGTGATGCCGCACTTCCAGGACGTGTTGCCGCCGCTGGCACGGTCTAACGAACGGGTATCGCAGCAGAACCGGCAGTCAGCCGTTAGCCCCAACCAGGAAGCGGTCGTGAAGGCGTTCGCCGACGCCGGCAAGGAGCTGCCCCAGGCGATGCGGGAACGGTTGGCGCGTACCCAATCTTGAGTGCCGCTGACGTACGCCGCAATGCCCGATGCCATCGCGGCAGTTCAGTCGCCATCCGCGCCGGCTCGCAGAGGGGTCACCGGCACGCGGCCGCCTTCCTGCTCACTGCTCACGACCGGCTCGGGAAACATGATCGGCTCGGTCGGCCATTCGCCGTTTACCGAGGTCGGTTCCGGCCGGACGCCGCCGTCGCTTTTCAGATAGGTTGTGCCGCGCAGGCTGTCCTCGTAATGCTGCAACAGGACGCGTGACTGCTGCAGCGTGAGGCGGCCATCGTGCAGCGCATGCTCGGACTGCCGCCGGACATCCTCCAGCATCGCTTCGCCGTTGTACTGTACGTAGCGCAGCACCTCGGCCATCGTGTCCCCTTTGATCACATGTTCCAGCCGGTATCCTCCCGGTGTTGCGCGGACGTGCACCGCGTTCGTATCTCCGAACAGGTTATGCAAGTCACCGAGGATTTCCTGGTAGGCACCGGTGAGGAAGACACCGAGGTAGTACGGGGCACCGTTCGGTTCGTGCAGTTCCAGTACGTGCTTCACGTCCTGCAGGTCAATGAACTGGTCGATGCGGCCGTCGCTGTCACAGGTGAGGTCCGCCAGAGTCGCGCGGCGGGTTGGCTCTTCATCCAGCCGGTGAATCGGCATGATCGGAAATAGCTGCCCGATCGCCCAGCTGTCGGGAATCGACTGGAAGACGGAGAAGTTGCCAAAATAGGTGTCGGCCAGGATCTCCTCCAGGTCTTCGAGTTCCTCCGGAATGTGCTCCGCGCCGCGCAACAATTGAAGAATGCGACCGCAGCAGGACCAGTAGAGCCGTTCGGCTCGGGCGCGCTGCTCCAGCCCGACGTAGCCGAGAGCGAACAGCGTCAACGTCGCCTCCTTGGCCTCGACGGCGTCGTGGTAGGCTTCCTGCAGGTTATCGACCTCAACACCGCGATAGGTCTCGTAGAGGTCGAGGATCTGCTGATGGTCGCCGGGCTGCGGCGGCTCGGGCTCGCCGCCCGGCAGACGGCTGACACCGAGCACATCGAAAACCAGCATCGACTGGTGCGAAACCATCGCCCGTCCGCTTTCGCTGATCAGCGTCGGTGCAGCGATGCCGCGTCGCTCACAGGCGTCCTGCACGGCCGCGACGACATCGTACGCATATTCCTGCACGTTGTAGTTCTTCGAAGCGTGGAAGTCGGTCTTGGAGCCGTCGTAATCGATACCCAGCCCGCCGCCGACATCGAGATACCCCATCCGCGCCCCTGTGCCGACCAACTCGGCATAGAACTGCGCCGCCTCGCGCATCGCACCCTTGATCACGCCGATCTGTGACACCTGCGACCCGAGATGGAAGTGCAACAACTGCAGCGTGTGCAGCAGTCCCGCCTCGCGCAGCGTGTGCACGACCTGGACGATCTCCGAGGCCGTGAGGCCAAACTTGGCGCCGTCGCCGGTGGAGAGCCTCCAGCGTCCGCTGCCGCGGGCCGTCAGCTTGGCGCGCACGCCCAGCACAGGCTCGACGCCCAGCTTGCGCGTCGCCCGCAACACCATGCCAAGCTCCGCGATGCGGTCCAGCACAATGAACGGCTTCTTACCCAGCTGCCGGGCCAGCAGCGCGGTTTCGATGTACTCCTCGTCCTTGTAGCCGTTGCAAACGATTAAGGCATCGGGCGAGTCGAGCAGCGCTACGGCGATCAGCAGTTCCGGCTTCGAGCCGACCTCGAGTCCCAGGCCGTACGGGCGCCCGTGCTCAACGATCTCCTCCATCAGGTGCCGCTGTTGGTTCACCTTCACCGGGTAGACGGCGCGATAGCTGCCGCCAAACTCGTATTCGGCGATCGCGCAGGCGAATGATTCGTTCAGCCGCCGAATGCGGTCACCGAGGATGTCCGAGAATCGCAGCAGCAGCGGCAGCGACAGGTTACGTGTTTGCAGGTCCTGAACGAGCCGATAGACGTCGATCGACGGGGTGCCGTCGCCCGTGGGTGTGACTTCGATGTGGCCGGCGGGATTGATGCTGAAGTACGGCTCGCCCCAGCCGTTGAGCCGGTACAGGTCGGCGCTGGCATCGACGGACCAGTTTTCCACGGTCACCTCGTTTCAAAGTACACAGCGAGCTTAAGCGTGCAGCCGTCGCCCGGGTTGAAGGTACCGTGGCTGTGCTCTTTGAATGGTAACGTGCGCATTTTCGTTCATACCAGACCGCGGCCGCCGGTACCTCCGCGAAACCCGTTCGGCGCACCGAACGCGGCGCACCGAACGCGGCCCACCGAACGGTTATGCTCGACCCATAGCGTACCGTTACCCTGTAGGCGAGAGCCCCGGCGACGGGCCGCCCGCCGTGCGCTACAGTCGGGCCGGTGAGAATGGACGCGGCCGCGCGGAAGAGAACAATGAGCGAGCAGATCGGTTTGAACGGCTCAGGTCACGCACCGGCGGCCATGTTGCACGTCCATCTCGGCTGCGAGTTCCGCTATGAGACCGCTCCGGGCGTGGAGTTCGTGGTGCTGGTCGAGCCGGCCGCGGTCACCCCACGCGCCCGTGAGCTGCGAGCGAAGCGCAGCGCCGAGCCGGGACACCAACTGCGGCTTTACGAGGACGGCTTCGGCAACCGCTGCTGGCGAATCACGTCCGTGGGCTCATCGCTGAACCTGCGTTACGATGCCCTATTCGCGGTTCCCGATGCTCCAGATGAGATCGACCCTACCGCGCCGCAGCTCGCCATGAGTCAGGTGCCCGACGACGTGCTGCTGTACACACTGCCCAGCCGTTACTGCCAGTCCGACCTGCTGCTCGATGACGCATGGACGCTGTTCGGTGACGGGCCAGACGGATACGGCCGCGTGCAGGCGATCTGCGACTGGGTGCACGGCAACGTCGCCTACGGCTACGTTAACTCCGGTCCCTCGATCTCTGCGGTCGACACCTTCGGCAGCAGGCAGGGTGTCTGCCGGGACTTCGCTCATCTGCCGGTCGCCTTCTGCCGGGCGCTAAACATCCCTGCCCGCTACGTGTTTGGCTACCTGCCCGACTACGCCATCGAACCCGATGGCACGCCGATGGATTTCCACGCCTGGTTCGAAGCTTATCTGGGAGGGCGCGGGGGAGGGCGCTGGTACACCTTCGACGCCCGCCACAATGTACCCCGCATCGGACGGGTGAAAATCGCACACGGCCGCGACGCGGTAGACGTCGCGATGGTCACCAGTTTCGGCGCGGCCAGGCTGGAGTCGATGACCGTATGGACCGAAGCCGAGCGCGTCGATGCAACTGTTGCCGGGGCACGGGGTAAGGACTAAGGGATGGGTTCATCGGAGCACAGTCCACACCTTGCCACCAGCGGCATCGACTGGAGCAGCGTCGGCCGCGCGACCTTTGAAGTGCGCCAGCTGCTCCGCTACGAATATCCCGGCCCGATCGCCGACCTGCATCAACTGCTGATGCTCGTGCCGGCCGATGTGATGGGATCTCAGAAGTTAATCTCTCACGAAATTACCGTCTCGCCCCCGGCGCGGCCGCGATACAGCCACGACCGCTTCGGCAACCGGCTCTGCCACATCACGCTGCCATTGGTCGAGAATGCGCTCGAATTTACGATCGCGTTGCAGGTCGAGCGCGACAGCGACGCCGGCTTCGCCGTGCGCGGTGATGACGAGCCGGATATCTATGCCGTCCCCAGCCCGCTGACCGAACCAACGGCCGATATGAAAGCGGTGATTGAAGATTTAGAAACGGGCGCGTCCGGCCCGATCGACCTGGCCGAGCGCATTAATCGCTGGGTGTACCGCCGCATCCGCTATACCCAGGGCGCGACCGGCGTGCGCACCACCGCCGAGGATGCCTTCGAGCAGAGGGCGGGCGTGTGCCAGGACTACGCCCACCTGATGATCGGCCTGAGCAGGCTCGCCGGCATCCCCGCGCGCTACGTTTCCGGCCACCTGCTGGGCGAGGGCGCCATGCACGCCTGGGTGCAGGCATTGCTCCCGGACCCGGACACCGGCGGCCGATGCTGGATACCGTTCGACCCTACCCACGATCGACGCGCCGGCATGCCGTACATCACCGTGGCGATCGGCCGCGACTACGGCGATGTCTCGCCGACCCGTGGCAGCTTTCGAGCCCCCTATGGCGGTCAACTCGCGGGCGGCTACAAAACGGCGGGAGTTCTGCGAGTAGCCTAGCGCAGGCCGGTCGCGGTCATTGCTGGTCGCTCATGACATACACGCTGACATCCAGGCCATTCCCACTCGGGCCGGAGTAGGCGCCGCGGACGGGCGGCACATCGCTATAGTCGCGGCCGACGGCGATGCGGACGTAACGGCCATCCACCAGTCGCCGGTTTGTCGGGTCGAAGGCGATCCAGCCCGCAACCGGCAGCAACACCTCCGGCCAGGCGTGGGAGTGCTGGCGCTGATCGCCGTCCGCTTCGGTCGAGAGGTAGCCGCTCACGTAGCGCGCCGGCATGCCCATCAGCCGGCAGAGGCTCAGGAACAGGTGTGAGTAATCCTGGCACACGCCGACGCCTAGATTGAGAGCATCCTCCGCCGTCGTGTTCACGCCGGTGATGCCGGTCTCGTAGCCCAGGGCATCCTGCACCCGCGCTGCGATTGCCTGTGCCAGGGCGGCAACGCTGCCGCCGTGCCCCATCAGATCGCGGGCGAGGCGGCGGACAGCCGGCCCGGGCACGGTCAACGGCGTCTCCGAGAGCCAGTCGAGCCAGCGGTCCTGCTCGTGCTGCGGCAGCGGCGCATACGGCGTCCTATCCGAGGCCAGCGCGACAGCCGCATCGCCGTCGTGCGTCTCGACCTCTGCATCGGCAAGGATCTGCAGCCGCTCGTGCGGCTCTGCCACGTCGAAGTGGTACACGGTATTGCCGAAGTAGTCGGTATACGGCCGCGGCTGCGAGCCCGGGTCGGTCGTAAGCGCGAACGAGAGACAGTGTTGCCGTTCGTCGCTCAGCGGGCGCAGCCACACCTCGTTCACGCTGTTGACGACCGGGCGCGGGTAATTGAAGACGGTCTTGTGGTGAATCTTTAGGTACATCGGTGCGGCAATCCTTCTGACCGAACCCATGCGGCGCTCACGAAGCCGCCAAGCCGGCCGGGACATTCTCAAAGTAGGTACGGCGCACACTCTCGCCGATCCTGCCGCAATCGTGGATGATCAGGCGAAGGTAGTCACCCAGCCCATCCGAGCCACCGCCAGAGAAGCAGCTGTCCGCCAACCGTTCGCCCAACGCTGCCGCGATCGCCGCAGGTCCCTCCCCACCGGCGGCACCCAGCAGGCGGTCAATCGCCTCCATCTGCTCGCGGACTTGATGGATGCCGAACGCCACCGACCGGGGCATACTGAGGTTAAACAGCAGGAACCCGGCTACCTGGGCCGGCTGGATCCCACCCGGCACGAGCCGCTTGAACGACTCGTATGCAGACACCGAGCGTAGCAGCGCGAGCCAGCGGTGCACCTCTTCCGGCGCCGCTTCGTCGTCAGCGACATCGAGCCCGCCGGTGCGGGCATCGAGAATGCGCGCCGTCATCCCCGCTCGCTCCAGGTATCTGCCGGCGATTAGGAAGTGCCACGCCTCGTCCCGCGGCATCGTGGCGTCGGTGACCCCCTGGAAGAGCTGTGAAGCGAGCCGGATCTGGCGGCAGAAGTCATGCAGCCCTTCGATCAGCAGGTAGGCCGAGGTGGCGCGATGAAATGAGAGGTACGCGCGGTTCAGTTCCTCCCACATCTCGCTGGAGATCGACTCGCGCACACCGCGTGCGCTGCCGCGTGCGGCGCTCAGGCACGATACGACCGAGTTAGGGTTGTCTCGATCGACAACCAGGAATGTCGCCAGGCCGTCCTCGGTTACGGCGCCATAACGGCGCTGGTACTCTTCGCGCTCGCCGGTGGCCACCAGGATGAGCGCCAGTTCACCCGGCGACTCCTCATCGAGGTGGAACGACGTGGCCAGTTCGCGCGAGGAGCGCAACGATACATCGAGCAGGCGGGCGGTATTCTCCGCTCGTTCCACGTAGCGGCCGATCCAGTAGATCGTCTCCGCCACTCTGCTCAACATCGCCATGCGTTGCTCCTCTCGCTCGCTGCTGCGGTGTCGGAGTGCCCCGGTTATCTGCCGAGCACCCAGGTATCCTTCGTGCCGCCGCCCTGAGACGAGTTCACCACCAGCGAGCCGCGCTGGAGGGCAACCCTTGTCAGGCCGCCGGGAATCAATGTCACATCTTCGCCAGCGAGCGCAAACGGGCGCAGATCGAGGTGGCGGCCCTCGATCGCTCCGTCCACCCAGCATGGCCCGCGTGAAAGCGCCACGGTACGCTGCGCCACGTACGAGCGCGGATCGGCACGCAGATGCTTCAGATAGTCGTTCAGTTCCGCTTTCGTCGCTTGCGGACCGATCAGCATGCCGTACCCGCCGGATTGGTGCGCAGACTTCAGCACCAGGTCGCCCGCGTTCGACTCGATGAAACGGAGGTCTTCGGCCAAGATTGGCAGATAGGTATCGACCTGACCCAGCAATGGCTCCTCGTGCAGATAGTAGCGGATGAGGTCCGGCACAAAGCGATAGATTACCTTGTCGTCCGCGATGCCGTTGCCGATGGCGTTGACCAGGGTCACGTTGCCGGAGCGATATGCGTAGAAGAGGCCGGGGATGCCCAGGGACGAGTCGGCACGGAAGGCGAGCGGATCGAGGAACTCATCATCGATGCGTCGATAAATCACATCGACGCGCTCGAGCCCGGCCGTTGTGCGCATGTGCACGCGTCCATTCTGCACCACAAGGTCGCGCCCTTCGACCAGCGGCACACCCATGCGCCTGGCGAGAAACGAGTGTTCAAAGTAGGCCGAGTTGAAGACCCCGGGCGTGAGCACCACGACTGATGGATTTCGCTCGCCATGCGGAGCCACATAGCGCAGGTTGGCAAGCAACTGCTCCGGGTAGTGATTCACGGGCAGTACCGCGGAGCCGGCGAAGATCTCGGGCATGATGCGCGTCGATACATCCCGATTCTCCAAAACATAAGAGATGCCCGACGGGGTACGTACGTTGTCCTCGAGCACGAGAAAGCGGCCATCGATGTCGCGGATGATGTCGATCCCGGAGATATGGATGTAGACGTCGCGCGGCACATCAACGCCGACCATTTGCCGGAGGTATCCCGGCCCGCCTAGCACGAGGGCGCTCGGAATCACGCCGTCGCGCAGGACGTGGCGGTCGTGATAGATGTCGTGCAGGAAGCGGTTCAGCGCCTTGACCCGTTGGCGGATGCCCGACTGGATCTGCCGCCACTCCGTCGCGGCGATGACACGCGGGATGGGGTCGAATGGGATGAGACGCTCGGTGCCGCGGGCGTCGCCATAGATGGTGAACGTGATGCCGATCTGCTGGAACGTCACGTTCGCCCGGGCGAGATGTCGCTCGAACTCCTCCGTGCTCCAGCCTGACAGCACGTCGAAGAGCGGAACACAGGGGGGGCGGACCTCGTCGGGCGCCGTGAACATCTCGTCGTAGAAGGGACCGGGGCGGTACGCGGAGAACAATCCGGCGGCGCGCGTATCGACTATCGCTGCACCTCCTTGCAGCCTGCCGGCCGCGTGTCAGCGATTGTACCCTGCTGCATCGGTGCAGTGCGTGATGACGAGCGCCAAAAGAGCGCGACGGATTGGACCGTCACGCTCACGGATAATCATTGGCGAATAACTGACCAGGTCGGAGCCTATGCCAGCGCCGCGGCGGCCGGCTCGCTGTGGAACACCGGCGGCAGATCCATGCCGGGCTGAGTCGCGGCGGCATCGTAGACTGCCTCAAACGTGCGCGCCATGCCGACCAGGTCGCCCTCGGTGAATCGCGAGAAGATTCCCACCACCGCATTAAACGTAATCGGCATAATTTCGGCGAGCTTAACGCTGCCGGCTTCCGTCAGTTGCAGACGGATGGCCCGACGGTCGGGCAGGTCTCGCACCCGCACAATCCAGGACTTTATCTCCATGCGATCGATGAGTCCGGTCATCGACTGGCGCTCCTGTCCCATGTAGCCGGCGAGTTGCGTGGCGGTTACGGCATCGTTGGCGGTACCAATCACCTGCAGGGCAATCGCCTGCGGCAGGCTGACACCAACGCGAATCAGATCGCGCTCGATCGCCCGGGCAACTGCGGTGTGGGCTACGTACAAACGCCGGTATGCCTCGACTGCGGGATGCGACGTGTTTACCATGTTGCGACCTGCCTTATCATTGTTGGCCGCCGCGGCGACCGCCCTCGAATGGAAGACCGTTCCCTGCAGCGAGCCCGAAAGGTTCTGTGCCGGAGAGCCATTCGTGCTCTTGCGGGAAAATCCTAACACGTTTCAAACGTCATTGCTACACATTTCTTTCAGAATCTATACGCCAACTGTTGACCTACTCACTGACCATCGTCGGTTCGCGCATGTGGTCGATTGATCTCGCTTCTTATTCTTCGTATACAAACAGTGGAATCATTAGCTCCGTGGCGAGCTGTTTTCAGGAAAATGGAAGATTAGCCTTGCCGGGCGCAAGGGCGGACCGTACGCTCAAGCGG
>CAAGKR010463757.1_pt1 | contig 12648 bp, 12 predicted proteins | sample 2556971 | NCBI WGS metagenome assembly CAAGKR01 (sample SAMEA5207829, study PRJEB30636) | soil metagenome | biome: forest; feature: boreal; material: soil | place: USA | collected 2011-09 | depth 1 m | reverse complement strand
CCGCACGCTCCCAGCTCGGCAGCGCCAGTTCCTGGCCCCCGAGGTCGCGCACGCGGGGCCGCTCAACCGCCACCTTGCCGGCGTGGAAACTTTCAGGCGACGCTCGCGCAGGAAGGCGGCCATCTCGAACGTCGTCGTGCCGCCATTGATGATGATCGCTTCGCCATCGTCGCAAAGAGCGACCGCCGCCTTGGCGATGGCTCGCTTGGCCCCGACGTTCAAGGCTTGACTGGAATCGAAGGAACTGGTGGCCAAGGCCGGCCCGTCGGAAGAGGCTGCGTTAAGATCCGGCGCGGCTTCAAGTCCGCCATGCACGCGGGTTGCGAAGCCCGACCCCGCGAGCCGCGCGAAATCGCGCCGCACCGACGCCTCGGATGCTCCCGTGGCTCGGCAAACGTCGGCAACGCGAACCAGGCCGCTCTCACGCAACATCGCCTTGATGACCTGCCAGCGCTCACGTTCGTGCACGATTGCGTTCCTCCCGATTGGTCATAAATAGTCAGCACTCAATCAAAACCATCAATGACTATTTTTCAAACTCAGTCAAAGTCGCGCCGCATCAATCATACTATGCGCATTTGTGATTGATTGTGATCGAGCGGTGCTTTAGGAAGCCGTGCAAATGATTTCCTTGGAGGAAAGTCCCGATGAGCAAAGCCGCACCAACGCAACTTCCGAATTTATGGGATGACGCCCACGCGGCGTCGCTCGATGAGCCCGGCTTGCTGCTCTATCGCTCGAACTTGCTCGGCAGCGATCTGCGCATCACCAATTTCGGCGGCGGCAACACGTCGGCGAAGGTTGTTACCCCCGATCCGCTCGACAGGAAGCCGGCGACGGTCCTCTGGGTCAAAGGCTCGGGCGGCGACATCGGCTCGATGAAGCTCGACGGCTTTTCGACGCTCTATCTCGACAAGTTGGAGAGCCTGAAGGGCATCTACCGAGGGCTCGATCAGGAAGATGAAATGGTCGCCCTGTTCAATCATTGCACGTTCAACCTCAATCCGCGCGCGACGTCGATCGATACGTCGTTGCACGCCTTCGTGCCCCACAAGCACGTCGATCACGTTCATGCGGACGCAGTCATCGCCATCGCCGCGTCGAAGAACGCCGAGGAACTGACAGGCGCGATCTTCGGAGGAAAGCTCGGCTATCTGCCGTGGCAGCGACCCGGCTTCGATCTCGGCCTGAAGCTCGGCCAAATGGCGACGAAGCACCCGGAATATGTCGGCGTCGTGCTCGGCGGCCATGGCTTGTTCACATGGGGCGAGACATCGAAGTCTTGTTACGAGACGACGTTGCGAATCATTAGCCAGGCCGCCGAATGGCTCGCCGCCAATGAGAAGCAGCCCTCCTTCGGCGGACCGCGCGTCCAACCTGCCAATTCGGCCCGACGCCGCGAAGTTGCGGCGCGTCTGATGCCGCTCATTCGCGGCAAGACTTCGGCGGACGAGCGTAAGGTCGGTCACTTCACCGACGCGCCGGAAGTGTTGGAATTCGTCAATTCGAGGGCGCTCGCGACGCTGGCGCCGCTCGGCACCTCGTGCCCGGATCATTTCCTGCGCACCAAGATCCGTCCGCTGGTGCTTGATTTCGACCCCGAGGCCGACAATCTCGACGCTGTAGCGGCCTCGCTCGATGAAAAGCTCGAAGCCTACCGCCAGGATTACGCCAGCTATTACAACAGGTGCAAGCATGCCAATTCGCCGGCGATGCGCGATCCCAACGCCGTGATCTATCTCGTGCCCGGCGTCGGCATGCTGTCTTTCGCCAAGGATAAGGCGACCGCCCGCATCGCGTCGGAATTCTATGTCAACGCCATCAACGTCATGCGCGGCGCCTCAGGCGTGAGCGAATACGTCGGCCTTCCCGAACAGGAGGCCTTCGACATCGAATATTGGCTGCTTGAAGAGGCCAAGCTCCTGCGTATGCCCAAGCCGAAATCTCTTGCCGGCCGCATCGCTTATGTCACCGGCGGCGCCGGCGGAATCGGCGGAGCGACGGTTCTCAAGTTGCTGAGCGAAGGCGCCTGCGTCGTGCTGGCGGATATCGACGTAGCCGCGCTGAATGAGCGGGTCGCCGCCGTCACCAAGAAATATGGCAAGGACAGCGCCATCGGCATCAAGCTCGACGTCACCGACGAAGCCGGGGTCGCATCGAGCTTTACGGACTCGGTGCTGGCCTTCGGCGGCATCGACATCGTCGTTTCCAATGCCGGCATCGCCTCGGCGGCGCCGGTCGAGGACACCAGCCTCGCGCTCTGGCAAAAGAACATGGACATCCTTGCAACTGGCTACTTCCTCGTGGCGCGTGAGGCATTCCGCCTAATGCAACGGCAGAAATGCGGCGGCGCGATCATCTTCGTCGCCTCGAAGAACGGCCTCGCCGCGTCGGCTGGCGCTTCCGCGTATTGCTCTGCCAAGGCGTCGGAAATTCACTTGGCTCGCTGCCTTGCGCTCGAAGGCGCTGCGCACGGCATTCGCGTCAATACCGTCAATCCTGATGCCGTGTTGCGCGGATCGAAGATCTGGGGCGGCGAATGGAGTCAGCAGCGCGCAGCCTCGAACAAAGTTAGCGTGGACGATCTTGAGGACGTCTATCGCCAGCGTTCGATGCTGAAGCTGTCGGTTCTCCCCGAGGACATCGCCGAAGGCATTTATTTCTTCGCCTCCGACCTGTCCGCCAAGTCGACCGGCAACATTCTCAACGTCGACGCCGGCAACGCCCAGGCATTTACACGTTAGGCCGCCCAGGAACGGGCGCATTGGGATCTTCTTCCCAAAAAAGTTATCGCGTGCGGGGCGTTCGGCTTTGGACCGAATTGTTCCAACGCCTGTCCTGCACGCGGCAACCGCCGAAACCGGGGTCTTCCTCAAACTCTGTGGTGCTCGGCTTGATCGTCTGACCGGGGGGCGATATCCGCGTGCATGCGAGCAAAATCAGATTGGGCCCCCGGGCCATGTATACGAGTTTTGGGCGTCGAGTTGGTCAACGGCTGTTGGGTGGTGTCGGCCGTTGGGGAGAGCTATGCGGGAAACTGGGGTGCGCCCCGAAGGCGTGTATCATCAGTGGAGGTAGGTTCCACCCAGAGAGTTGTCGATTGATCTGGTAGCTGACGAGCGATCTGACCGGGTAACTGGTTGGGTCGGAGCCTCGTGACAAAGGCCGCCTCGGGCGGTTGAGCGATCCAGCGGGCCGTAACATGAGTGAAGTCTGAGCAGGCCTCGAAAGATGCGATGCGGACGCCGACCCACCCCCATTTTGGGGAAGGCCGCGCGGACAGGGAAGCAATCGACACATGCACCTGTCCGGTCCGCCGGGGTAATGGGCACGGCACGTTGGAAGGGTGATGCGGGTAATCGGGGGAGACCCGTGCGGTCGGAGGTCGCGGCTTCGACGCTGTTTATGGCAGCGGACCGTGCGGGAGTCGGACAGGGTCGTACGACCGTTGAGGCCGGGTAACTCCGGCGGAGGAAAGGACCCTGACTTCTGGTGCGCTTTTGAAGACGGTGAGGATGGGGTGATTGGCGATGAGCCTCGGAACGCCCGAAAAGATCAGGAACCTTCAGAGGAAGCTCTATTGTAAGGCGAAGGCGGAGCCCGCCTTCCGCTTCTATCTGCTCTACGACAAGATCTGCCGCGAAGATGTTCTTCTCCACGCCTATGCGCTCGCCCGCGCCAATGCGGGTGCGCCGGGCGTCGATGGAACAACTTTCGAGCAGATCGACGCGGAGGGCGTGGAAGCGTGGCTGGCGGGCCTGCGCGAGGAACTTGTTTCGAAGACGTACCGGGCCGATCCGGTGCGGCGGGTGATGATCCCGAAGCCGGGAGGCGGCGGTGAACGGCCGCTCGGCATCCCGACGATCCAGGATCGGGTGATTCAGACCGCCGCCAAGCTCGTTCTGGAGCCAATCTTCGAAGCGGACTTCGAGGATAGCGCCTATGGCTATCGCCCACGCCGCAGCGCGGGCGATGCAGTCAGGGAAACGCACCGGCTGATCTGCCGGGGCTACACCGACGTAGTAGACGCCGACTTGTCAAAATATTTCGACACGATTCCGCACTCGGACCTCCTTAAATCGGTGGCCCGACGCATCGTCGACCGGCGTGCTCTGTGGCTGATTAAGCTTTGGCTGCAGGCGCCGGTCGAAGAGCGGGATGGCAAAGGGACGCGGCGCATGAGTGGCGGCAAGGGCAGAAAGTGTGGCACGCCCCAAGGCGGTGTCGCCAGCCCCTTGCTCGCCAATATTTACATGAACCGGTTCTTGAAGCATTGGCGTCTATCTGGACGCGGCGAAGCGTACCGCGCTCACGTCGTCTCTTACGCCGACGACTTCGTCATTCTCAGTCGCGGCAGCGCGGAAGAGGCTCTGGCGTGGACGAAAGCGGTGATGACGAAACTCGGGTTGTCGCTCAACGAGGGGAAAACCTCGGTGAAAGACGCCCGGCGAGAAAGCTTCGATCTCCTTGGCTACACGCTAGGTCCACGCCATTTTCCTAAAGGTGGCCGTTGGTACCTGGGCGCAAGCCCATGTCGGCGCATTTGATGGCCCGAACGGGCGTCGTCGTCACCGATCTCAGCGTTCCCGGATTCTATGCCGATGTCGCTGATCGCGTGGCGTCCTCAGTGCAAAGCGGCGAGAACGATCGGGCCATACTCTTCTGCGGAACCGGAATCGGGGTTTGCATCTCCGCGAACAAGGTTCCGGGCATCCGGGCGGCGCTGACACACGACACTTACTCGGCCGAACGAGCCGCCAAATCCAATAATGCGCAGATCATCACGATGGGCGCGCGCGTGATCGGACCCGAATTGGCGAAGGCGATCGTCGAAATTTACCTGGCCTCGCAGTTCGATCCAAACGGCCCCTCGGCGAGCAATGTCGACGCGATCGGCAAGATCGACGCGAAATACGGCAAGGCCGTCTGACGAGAGGCGAACAATTATGCCCATCAAGCTTGGGCTGAACCTCAACCCGTTCGTGAACCGATTCGCGGAGCCGCAAGGGCTGATCGACGTCCTCGCCGGGGAAATCGGGATAGGGCGCCTCCAGCTCACGCACGAATTCATCAACCCTGCCTGGCCTGCCGTGACCGTGCGGCGATTGACCGACGCGATGACGAAGGCCTGCGCTGGCCATGGCGTCAAGATTACGTCCTTGATGACCGGCCTCTATGGCCGGCTCAATCATTTCGGCCATCCCGACGACGAGGTGCGGGACTACTATCTCCAGTGGTTCAAGGGGCTGGTCGACATCGCCGAGGATCTCGGCTGCCCTTCCGTGGGCACGCAATACGCGATCCTGACCTATCGCGACTACGACGATCCGGTCCGGCGGCGCGCCATCATGGACGCCGCGCTGGATTGCTGGCGCCGGCTTGCGGATCACGCAGCCGGACGCGGTCTGGACTATCTCTTCTGGGAGCCGATGTCGGTCGGCCGCGAACTCGGTCACACCATCGCGGACACCGTCGCGCTGCAAGACGAGTTGGATGTCGCCGGCTTCGCCGTTCCGCTGCTGGCGATGATCGACATCGACCACGGCGACGTCTCGTTTTCCAATCCCGACGACACGGACCCCTACGCCTCACTCTTTCCGCAGGGTCCGGTTTCGCGTACAAGGTGCCGCCGGTGCGTTCCGCGCTTTGCGCGTGGGGTGCCGCTGGCGCTGCGGCTCGTCGGTGCTTGGTTACGCTCGAATTCCTGCCGAATCTGGCGCCGGGGAAGCCGCGGGCCGGCTCGCGGTTGACGTTCGGTTGGCGACATTCATTCATCGAGCCCGGGAGCGATATTCCATGACCAGTCAAAGGGCGATCGTCACGGATATAGAGGGCACCACGAGTTCCATTTCGTTCGTCAAGGACCAGCTCTTTCCCTACGCGAGGAAGCGCCTCGCCGCCTACGTCGCCGGCAACCGGACGTCTGCCGATGTGCAGGAATGCCTGCGCCAGACCCGCGACCTCGCAGGTCTTGCCGGGGCGAGCGACGACGAGGTGGTGGAGATCCTCGTGCGCTGGATCGACGAGGACCGAAAGGCCACGCCGCTCAAGGCTCTGCAGGGGCTGATCTGGGCCGAAGGTTACGCCTCCGGCGAACTTTCCGGCCATGTCTACGCCGACGTGGTCGACGCTCTGCGGGCATGGCGCGCTGCCGGGATCTCGCTGTGGGTCTTCTCGTCCGGGTCGATCAAAGCGCAGAAACTCATCTACGGACATACCGCCTTCGGCGATCTCAACCCGCTCTTCTCCGGTTATTTCGACACGACCGTCGGCTCGAAGCTCGCGACCTCGTCCTTTACGGCGATCGCGAAGGCGATCGGGTTGCCGCCGGGACGGATCTTGTTCCTGTCGGACCACACCGGGGAGCTCGATGCGGCCCGCGCCGCGGGCTTCGGCACGGCGGCCCTGAACCGGGGCGAAACGGTTCTTCCGGAAGGGCATGGCCACCCCGAATTCGCGAGCTTCGCGGATATCGACCCGCGGGGCGGCGGCTTGTTTCCACAGCCGTGAATGAGAAAGACGGGATGGCCCGATTGCTCGATCCGGCGCCGTCTCCCAATGGCGAGAATCGACGCGTCCAATCGCGGCGTTCGAAGGCGCGATCGGGCTTAGCGGTTCGACCGGCCTTGCTCTAGGCGACGGGCCTTCTCGATGTCGCCGTCACGCTCTCGACAATGCCGATGTACCCTGCGACGTCCCAGGCCGAACGGCCGACGAAAAGACCGTCGATATTCTTTCGCGACGCTAGGTCGCAGCAATTGTTCGGGTTGACGCTGCCGCCGTAGACGACGTCGACGGGTTCTGCGAACCGTCGCAGCGATTCGTTCTTGATCGCGGCGTGTTGACGATCGGCGAAATCGGGATCCGCGGGCACGCCGCCTTCGCCGATCGACCAGACCGGCTCATAGGCGATGACCACTCGAGAATGATGCGTCGCATCGAGTCCGGAAAGCGCCGCGCGAACTTGGCGGATCACGGCGGCTTGCGTTTGTCCGGCTTCGTATTCGGCGCGGGTGTCGCCGACGCAGACGAGCGCAATGAGACCATGCGCGGACCGCCGCTTTCGTCTTCAGCGCGACCATTTCGTCGGTCTCGCCGAAATGCGTGCGGCGTTCACTGTGGCCGATTTCGGCGAGCCTTGCCCCGACCTCGCGAATCATCGGCGCGGAGATTTCGCCGGTCCAGGCGCCTGCGTCGGCCCAATGAACGTTTTGAGCGCCGACCAACACTTTCCTGCCCGCCAGAATCGCCGCGACGTCGGCGATGGCGGTAAAGGGAGGAATAACAAAGAGGCGCGCGCCATCCGTTGTCGCGACGGGCGAAGCGGCGAGCGCCTGCGCGAAGGAGCGGGCTTCCGGCCGCGTCTTGTTCATCTTCCAGCTCGCGCCAATCCAAGGCGTTCGTGAAGACATGACGATTCCCCGAAGGCGACGATTAACGCGCGAGTCCGATGTCGGCGTAAGGCGCCCAGAATTCGACGGATTCGCGGATCGCCGCGACGACGCTGCGGTCGGCCGGCTCGCGCTCGCGAAAAGCGAATTCCATGCAGAGTTCGTTGTCGCCGCCGCCGCCGGCGCGGATCGTCTCGATCAGTTTTTCCGGAACGATGCGGCCGTCGCGATTGTGCTCGGCGGTAAACGGCCAATGGCCGCCCTTGTTGGCGGAACTCTGCTTGATGTGAATGATCGGCGAGCGCGCGGCGAAAGCGCCCGCCCAAGCGTAGGGGTCGGTGTCGGCTGGATCTGGAGAGGCGACGTCGCCATGGTCAATATCGATCATGGGCTTCAACGGCACGGCCAACTCGGCGCGATCGAGCTAATCCTGCAAGGCGCGTGCGCCTGCGATCGTGTGGCCGAGCTCTCGGCCCACCGACATCGGCTCCCAAAACAGGACGGAGAGGCCGCGCTTTTGAGCATGCTCGGCCAGACCCCGCCAGCAATCCAGCGCCGCCGCCATGATGGCCTGACGTCGCATCGGATCGTCGTAGTCGCGGTAGGTCAGAATCGCATATTGCGTGTCGACCGCCGGACAATCAATGTCCGCCGCGATGTCGACGAGTCCCTTGAACCAATCGAGATAATGGGCGCGCACGTCGGCGTCGGGGTGGCCGAAATGGTTGAGCCTGCCATAGGGGCCGGTCATCGCCGAGGTGATTTTCACGCCGAGCCGAGCGCAGGCCCCCGCCAAGGCGGCGCTGAGGCGGCGCACGGTCGGCGTGGGCCACGAAGGATTGATAAACTCGTGCGTGAGCTGGATGTGGCCGATGCCGATTTCGCCCGCGATCGTCTCGATGAGCGCCTCGGGCTCGGCGAAACGGTTGACGAAGGGATTGAGATTCAGCGCCAGTTTGATCGGCATGTCCGCCTCGCCTATACGGATTTTCCGTATTTCGCGTCGATCTTGCCGATCGCGTCGACGTTGCTCGCCGACGGCCCGCGCGGATCGAAAGTCGACGCGAGAAACATATCGACGATCGCCTTCGCCAGTTCGGGGCCGACGACCCGCGCGCCCATCGTGATGATCTGCGCGTTGTTGGATTTGGCGGCGCGCTCGGTCGAATAGGTGTCGTGAGTCAACGCCGCGCGGATGCCGGGAACCTTGTTGGCGGCGATGCTGACGCCGATCCCGGTGCCGCAAAAGAGAATGGCCCGGTCGTGCTCGCCCGCCTGCACCGACGAAGCAACCCGGTCCGCGATTTCAGCGTAATAGCCGAGACCGCTCAAGTCATTGACGACGTGGTCTGATTTGGCTCGCAGGTGCGCCGCCACGACGTCCAGCAACGGCTTGCCCGCGCTATCGGCGCCCAAAGCGATTTTCATGGCTTTCCTCCCGGTTGCTGATCGGTAAACGGCCCGCGTCGCCGATCGACGACGAAACGCTCGACCGAGCCGTCACCCGAACTCGAACGCCTCGAGCCTTGTTGACAGGATGCCACAAAAATGAAACAAACTTCAAGCGACGAAAACAATATCGGTTGGACTCATGCTCAACAGAGCGCCAAGGGGCCCCAACAGCGAGGAATACGACCTCTGCGTCCGCGCGGCGTGGCTGCACTACGGCAGCGGTCTGACCCAGATCGAAGTCGCCGAGCGGCTGGGCGTCGCCAGCCTGAAGGCGCATCGGCTGATCGCCAAGGCGAACAAGGACGGACTCGTCCGCTTCACCATTGAAGGCGACATCGTCGAATGCGTCCGTCTCGAAGACAAGATGCGGGCGCGTTACGGCCTTCAGTTTTGCGAAGTCTGCCCGGATCTCGACAAGGAGCCCCTGCCGTTGCAGACGCTCGGCCTTGCCGGCAGTCGGTTCCTGCGCATGGCGCTGGAGAACGGCGAAGACAAGGTCATCGGCTTCGGCCACGGCCGCACCCTGGCCGCGTGCGTCGCCATGCTGCCCAAAATGAACGTCAGCGGCGTCAAACTGGTTTCGCTGCTCGGCGGCCTGACGCGTCGATATGCGGCGACCCCCTTCGACGTCATCCATCGGCTCGCGGAGCGCACAGGCGCGGAAGCCTATGTTCTGCCGCTGCCGTTTTACGCGAATTCAGTGGAAGATCGCGCCGTATTCCTGGAGCAGCGCGGCGTTTCGGCCGTCATGGACCTCGGCGTCGGCGCGACGTTGCGCCTGGTCGGCATCGGCACGATGGAGGCCGACGCCTCGATCGTGTCGACCGGCATGATCGAACGCGACGAGTTCGAGACGGCGCGCAAGGCCGGCGGCGTCGGCGAAGTTCTCGGCCACATATTCAGCCTGACCGGCAAGGTCATCGAAAACGATCTCTCGGCGCGCACTCTATCGATGGCGGCGTCGGATATCGGCCGACAGAAAACGGTCGCGGTGGCGGGCGGGCGCACCAAAGTCGACGCGATTCAGGCGGCGCTCGCGAGCGGGCTGATCGCCGGAATCATCGTCGACGAGCGGTCGGCGCGCGCGCTGACCGCTTGAAATCCGGGCGGATCGAACTCGGAGCCAAGAACACGGACGAGAATGTCGAGTGAAACACCAAGGAGAGACGAACATGTCACAAAAGGCGAAAGATTTATTTGACGCGTTCAAGATGGGTAAGGTCAGCCGCCGCGAGCTGATGGCGGGCGCCGGCAAACTCGGCATCACCGCCGCGTCGGCGAATTTCCTTTTGAACGCCGCGGGCACGCAAGCTCTGGCCGCAGACTTCGACTGGAAGAAATTCAACGGATCGAAGGTCCATCTGCTTCTCAACAAGCACCCCTACGCGGATGCGATGATCGCCGATCTCGCCAACTTCAAGACGTTGACGGGCATGGATGTGACCTACGACATCTTCCCCGAGGACGTCTATTTCGACAAGGTGACTGCGGCGCTGTCGTCGAAGTCGCCACAATACGACGCCTTCATGACGGGCGCCTATATGACCTGGACCTATGGCCCCGCCGGTTGGGTGGACGACCTCAACGAATATATCAAGAACCCCGCCAAGACCAACCCGAACTACGCCTGGGACGACGTGTTGCCGGGCCTGCGCTCCTCGACGGCCTGGAACGGCAAGCCGGGCGGCGCCTTGGGTTCGGCCGACGCGAAGCAATGGTGCATTCCCTGGGGCTACGAGCTCAACTCGGTCACCTATAACCGCAAGATGTACGACAAGGCTGGCGTTCAGCCCGCCAACAACTTGCCGGAAATGTTGGAAGCCGTCGCCAAAGTGCAAAAAAACCTCGGCGGACCCTATGGCGTCGGCGTTCGCGGCTCGCGCTCCTGGGCCACGATCCACCCGGGCTTCCTCTCGGGCTACGCCAATTATGGCCAGAAGGATTTCACCGTCGGCGCCGACGGCAAGCTGAAGGCGGCGATGAACACGGCGGAATCGAAGGCCTATCACAAGCTGTGGGTCGAGATGATTCAGAATTCCGGACCGAAGAACTGGGCGACCTACACTTGGTATCAGGTCGGCACCGACCTCGGCGCCGGCGCTTCCGCCACCATCTTCGACGCCGATATTCTCGGCTATTTCATGAACGGCGGCGACAACAAGGAAGCGGGCAATCTCGGCTTCCATGCTTTCGCGGCCAATCCCGCCGCCAAGGCGCCCACGCCCAATGTCTGGATCTGGTCGTTGGCGATGAACGCCTTCGGCAAGCAGAAGGACGCGGCCTGGTATTTCATGCAATGGGCCTCCTCGACCGAGCACGACATGTTCGGCGCTCGCAAGAAGGACTTCGTCAATCCCGTCCGCGCGTCGGTCTGGAAGGACGCGGAGTTCCGCAGCCGCATCGACAAGTCGTACAACGGATATCTCGCTCAGCATGACGCCTCGGCGCCCGGCGCGAAGATCTACTTCACCGCCCAGCCGCTGTTCTTCGACGTCACGACGCTATGGGCGGAGACGCTGCAGAAGATGGTCGCGAAGGAAGTGCCAGTCGACGAAGGCCTTGACCAGCTGGCCGCTTCGATCGACAAGCAGATGAAGGACGCGGGCCTGGGCTGATCCGTCCGACCTGACACAAGACTTCGGGCGCCCGCGTCACTCCCGCGCGGACGCCCGGAGTTTGGTCGGAAAAGCCGGCCCTTTATGAAACCGCTGTTGCCGCGCCACCGCGTTCGCGCTCTTATTGCCGCGCCTGCGCCTCCCGGCCCCTTTGGACGCTCCGCCATGATCGTGTCGCCATGACCGTCGCCGCCGCCCAACCGGTCCCGCGCGCGCGCCGAGTGAGATTGCTGCCGTATATCCTCAGCCTGCCGGCCTTGATCGCCTGCGTGGGCATCCTCATCCCGTTCGTCACGGCGGTCTACTACTCGATGCTGCGCTATCGCCTCAACTTGCCGGCGATGAAAGGCTTCATCTGGTTCGACAACTACATCGCGCTTCTCAGCGATTCGGAATTCTGGAACACCGTGCGCGTTTCGCTGCTTTATACGGGTCTGACCGTCGGCGTCGAAGTGCTGCTCGGCCTAGCGATTGCGTCGTTGCTGCAAAAGCAGACGCGCTTCAACAACATGGCCTCGATCGCGCTGCTACTGCCGCTGATGACGGCGCCCGCGCTCGCCGCGCTGATGTGGAAGCTGATGACGAACCCGAATTTCGGCGTACTTTCCTATCTCGTTCAATCGATGGGCATCAGTAATTTCAAATGGGCCTCGTCGCCAAGCACGGCGCTGTTCACAGTCGTTCTCGTGGACGTCTGGGTCTACACCCCATTCATCATGATCCTGTTGCTCGCGGGTCTGCGCTCGCTGCCCACCGAGCCATTCGAGGCTGCCGCACTCGATGGCGTTCCCAGGCGCTTCGTCTTTTTCCGGATCACGCTGCCGATGCTGCTGCCCTATCTCATGACCGCGGCGTTGTTTCGCCTGCTCGACGCCATCCAGCAGTTCGATATCATCTACCCGATGACCCAGGGCGGACCCGGCGACACGCTTCTGGTGTTTCAGGTGCGCGCCTATCTCGAGTTCTACTCATACACCAACGTCGCCAAGTCCGCGACGCTGCTGGTGATCCTGTGGGCGATCACCTTCGCCCTCTCAAACGTCTTCGTCAAGCAACATCTGAAGCTGCGCGAACGCGCGCGCGGCTTGGCCTAAAGGGGGCGGCGATGGACCATGTTTCTCCGCTGGAGAGCTCGCTGAGGGCCATCGCGGTCTCGGTGATCTTGATCTTCTTCCTGTTTCCGATCTTCT
>CAAGKR010470527.1_pt1 | contig 12653 bp, 11 predicted proteins | sample 2556971 | NCBI WGS metagenome assembly CAAGKR01 (sample SAMEA5207829, study PRJEB30636) | soil metagenome | biome: forest; feature: boreal; material: soil | place: USA | collected 2011-09 | depth 1 m | reverse complement strand
TCGCACGCGTCAGGTTCGGCGCTACGCGGCATGTGAGCCGTAGCGGGCAGCGCTATGATTGGGCGGCCATGTTTTGAGAGGGCTGCTCCGCGCATGAAATCCATCTGCCCGCCGACGCCGCTATATAAGCGCGTACCGATGGATTCGGCGCAGACTTGCCCAGTTAAATCAACCTGGATGGCGCTATTCACGGCGACCATGTGATCGAAGCGGCGAATATTCACGGTATTGTTTGTGTAATCCGTAGGGCGCATCTCAACGGTGGGATTATCGTGAATGAAGTCCATCAGGCGGCGGCTGCCAACCACGAAGCTGGAGACGATCTTGCCCTTGTCGAGATCCTTTCGCTCACCGGTAATCACGCCAAGTTCAACCAGGTCAAGCACCCCATCAGAGAACATTTCTGTGTGGACGCCCAGGTCGCGCCGGTCTCCCAGCGATTGCAGGACGGCATCGGGAATAGCGCCAATGCCGAGTTGCAGCGTCGCTCCATCTTCGATAAGGGTAGCCACGTTGCGTCCAATCTGCATCTGCGTCTCGTCGGGCTTGCGACGTTCCACTGCATAAAGCGGCCCATCGTAGTTCACCGCGCATTCGATCTGGGAGATGTGGATAAAGCTATCGCCATGCGTCCTGGGCATATGGGGGTTTACCAGGGCGATGATATTCTGCGCGTAATCAACCGCGGCGCGCGTCACATCGACCGACGGACCGAGCGAGCAATATCCATGAGCATCGGGGGGCGAGACCTGCACCATCGCTACATCGATGGGCAGTGGTCCATCGGGGAGAAAGAGCGCGGGGATGTCGGAGAGGAAGACCGGCGCATAGCTGGCCCGCCCGGCATTGACGGCTTCACGCATATTTTCCCCGACGAAAAGGGCGCGTGTAGAAAAATGCCCGCGCCAGTGTTCATCAGTATAGGGCGTCGGCCCATAGGTGTGCATATGCGTCAATTCAACATTACGTAGCTCTTCCCCGCGCGCAACCAGCGCTTCAAGCAGCGGCGTAGGTGTCGCGCACGCCCCCTGTACAAAGACACGGCTACCGGATTCCACGATTTGAACAGCCATGTTGACATCACACCAGATAGTCATAGTTTCAAGACCTCCAGACACTTGTTTTTGCATTTAGCTTGACAGGGAGCTTACCTGCGATCGTCGTTTGGCTATATGAAGAATGTGTGCTTCACCCGCGCAAACCTTTATACAATCATTATAGTCATATCAATTTTTCGTGAACGTGATCCTGCATTATCGTATGTATTCATATTATGAGCCTACCAGCCGCATGTCACAAACCAGTCTCGATTAGCGCACAGCGCTTCACAAATGGCACACATCCTTACAAGGGCAGACCCACATACAGAATATTTGCGCTTCGATTGCGCGTTGTGATTGCTCTTTGATACGGTATGGCATAACTGTGATGCCTTCGTGATGCGACAAAGCTACAATTGTGACAGCAGAGGAGATAGATACTCTCGTATATATAAGGAGGTCAGCTATGTTTAAGCGTATACTTGTTCCTTTAGATGGGTCTCTACGCGCAGAGCGAGCGCTCGCGGTGGCGGCGCGGCTGGCCCGGGCAGCAGACGGAACGGTTGTCCTACTACAGGCTGTTGGTATTCCGCCTGAGTACAGCGCCTACCTGTACGGGCCATATCTCGCTCAGCCATATGTACTGGGGGAAGAGGTGCTGAAGGCAAAGGAGGATGAGGCAAAAACGTATATTAAGACGGTGCGCCAATCCAACAAACTGGCTGGGGTCAAAGTCGAAACAAAGGTGGTGATGGGAGCAGCGGCCCTGGCTATTCAGGATATCGCCAGAGAAGAAAATATTGATTTGATCGTGATGTGCAGTCACGGTGATACAGGCTTCAAACGCTGGGTGCTAGGAAGCGTGGCGCAAAGTGTGTCACGCGCCTGCCAGGCGCCTGTACTGGTGCTGCGCGAGGATGGCCCCACACCCGACAGCTCGTTTCCCGATCCCCTACGCCCGCTACGTTCGATCATAGCCCTGGTGGCGTTGGACGGCTCTCAGTTCGCGGAAGCCACTATTCTCCCAACGGCAGGGCTCGTTTCCGCGCTGGCAGCTCCCGCGCAGGGAACACTGCTGCTAACGCGCGTAGTGCCTCTTGCCGCGCTGGGCCACACGCCTACCACCAAAGAACTGGCGCTCGGCGAAGCGAAAACCTACCTGCGGCAGGTAGAACAGAAATACATGGATGAAGCGGCAAAACTGAAAGTCTCGCTCAAAACAGCGGTCGCCACTGGCAAAGATGTAGCAGACACCCTTATCCGCTCAGCCGAACGTGGCGAAGAGATCGAAGGGAAGCGTCTGACGGGGAGCTGTGACATGATCGCCATCACCACCCACGCGCGCGGAGGCCTGAAACGCCTGGCGCTGGGCAGCGTGACGGAGCACATACTCGGCGCAACAAAACTTCCTTTGCTGGTACTGCATTCATGCGCAAACCAGTAAATGGCGGGGTGCTATAATGGAGCGAGAGATAAGGTATGAACCCGCTATGAGCAGTCTGTAGCGCACTGGTTCATGCAATCTGAGATGTCGGAGGTTTTCATGGATATCCCTGGCTATGTTACCAATGCGAAGCTGCGTTCATGGGTCGAAGAGATGGTTGTACAGTGCAAACCCGACCATGTTCACTGGTGCGATGGGTCGCAAGATGAGTACGACCGCCTGTGCAATCAGATGGTCGAGTCCGGCACTTTCATCCGGCTCAATTCCGAGAAGCGGCCCAACAGTTTCCTGACCCGCTCTGACCCTAGCGATGTGGCGCGCGTTGAAGACCGCACGTTCATCTGCTCCCGGAGCAAGATTGAAGCTGGCCCCACCAACAACTGGGTACACCCAAGAGAGATGAAGGAGACGCTGGCTGGCCTGTTCAACGGCTGTATGCGCGGACGGACGATGTACGTGATCCCATTCAGCATGGGGCCGCTCGGTTCGCCTATCGCGCACATCGGTGTCGAGCTGACCGATTCGCCTTATGTGGCCGTGAGTATGCGCATCATGACTCGTATGGGTCGAGCTGTATACCAAGTGCTGGGACGCGACGGCGAATTCATCCCGTGTATGCATTCGGTCGGGATGCCGCTCGAACCGGGCCAGCAGGATATCTCGTGGCCGTGTAACAAAGAGCACAAATACATTGTACATTTTCCCGAAGAGCGCGCGATCTGGTCTTATGGCTCCGGTTATGGTGGCAACGCGCTGCTCGGCAAGAAGTGCTTCGCGCTGCGCATCGCGTCGGTACTGGCGCGCGACGAGGGCTGGTTAGCCGAGCATATGTTGATCCTGGGGGTCGAGAATCCAGAGGGCGAGAAAACCTATGTAGCCGCGGCCTTTCCGAGCGCTTGCGGTAAGACGAACTTCGCCATGCTCATCCCGCCCGCAGATTTCCAGGAGGAAGGTTGGAAGGTGACAACCGTCGGCGACGATATCGCCTGGATTAAGCCTGGGCCAGAGGGCAAGCTTTACGCGATCAACCCCGAGGCTGGCTTCTTCGGCGTCGCGCCCGGTACGAGTGTGACCTCCAACCCGAACGCGATGGCATCGATACGCGCCAACACTATTTTCACAAATGTTGCTCTGACCGACGACGGCGACGTGTGGTGGGAGGGCATGACTGAAGAGCCACCGGCCCATCTCATCGACTGGACGGGCCAGGACTGGACGCCCGGCAGTGATCGCAAGGCGGCGCACCCGAACGCGCGCTTCACCGCCCCGATTTCACAGTGCCCCGTCATCGACGCGGCAGCCGACGACCCGCAGGGTGTGCCCATCGCGGCGTTTATCTTCGGTGGGCGCCGCGCCAGCGCGGTGCCGCTGGTCTACCAGGCGTTCAACTGGAACTATGGCATCTACGCCGCTGCCACGATGGGTTCCGAGACGACCGCCGCCGCCGCCGGTAAGGTCGGCGAAGTGCGCCGCGACCCATTCGCCATGTTGCCGTTCATCGGCTATCACATGGCCGACTACTTCAACCATTGGCTGAATTTTGGGCGGAACCTGCCGAATCCTCCGCGCGTCTTCTGCGTCAACTGGTTTCGACGCGATGCCAACGGCCATTTCCTCTGGCCTGGTTTTGGCGACAACATGCGTATTCTGAAGTGGATTGTCGAGCGAGCGCGCGGGCGCGCGGTGAGCATCGAAAGTCCCATCGGCTGGATGCCGCGCTACGAGGACCTGGATTGGCGTGGGATGACAGGATTCTCGCGCCAGCAGTTCAATGAGTTGATGTCGGTTGATCGCAACGCCTGGCAGCAGGAGCTGCTTTCGCACGAGGAACTGTTTATGAAGTTGTATGATCGCTTGCCGAAAGAACTCCTGTTCATTCGCGAATTGATCCTCTCCAGCCTGTGGCGCTCCCCGGAACGCTGGGGCCTGGCGCCAGAATGAGCGGCGCAGCGCCTTACCTGAAACGCATTTTCTGATCTGGCGATAGAACCCTGCTGTCGCTTACATGCACAGCAGGGTTCCAACGTTTAAAGACAAAAGATGTGAATCGTCCTATAGTCTAAGAGAGAGTTCGAATCGGATAGGTCAGGGAAAAGTAGGAGCGAGGTGCGAGAGCATGCGCCTGCTTGCCGAGAGTTTGATGAAGGCTTCAGAGCTGGCAGGCAATCCCTCATGATCGCGCGCCAGCCGACGCCAGCGGGTGATCCAGGCGAAACTGCGCTCCACGGCCCATCTTCTGGGCAGAGGCTGGAAGCCAGGCTTGCAGAACGTGGTTGCCGGGTTGCATCCCAGAGACATCCGAAGGGGTTCCCAGACGACGCACCACCTCACTATCCCACCCCAACTGCTCTTTCACCCATGCAATCAGGGAGCCACCGTAATGACTCTCTCCCCATAACCGCTTCAAACGGGGAAACCGCTCCTTGAGCCATTCAAGCATCTTCTTGCCTCCTGCGAGGTCGGAGTCGCTGGCTGCTGTGACCTTGACCTCCATGAGATGGCCTTCGGTATCGACCAGGGCGTGTCTTTTGCGTCCCCAGACTTTTTTCCCCATGTCAATGCCTTTCTCAGGGCCACGAACCGCACTGGTCTTGATGGATTGGCTATCGATGATCCCTGCGCTGGGCTCTTCGTCGCGGCCTTGCTTTTTCCGCATCTGGTGGCGCAGGCATTCCAGGACCTGATCCCAAATCCCTTCGTTGCGCCACACCCGAAAGGAGGAGCAGACCGTGCCCCAAGCGGGCAAGTCATGGGGCAGCAATCTCCACGGACACCCGCTACGCAAGACGTAGAGAATCCCATTGACAATTTCGCGCCGCGCATGTTCGACACGGACGGCTTCTGGAGAGATTGCCGGGATCAAGGGTTGCAGGGTCCATATACACCTCCCACGAGATTATACACGATACACGTGGATTTGCGCGGATTACATTACAGTAGTATATACACTATTGGCTATGCATTTGGCAACTTTGGATGGTAATTTCCATCCTGGGTGTAGTCGAAGGCTTCGTAGAAATCGCCGATCTGGGCGAGGCCGTCACGCGGGGGCGCGGGCGGGCCGGACGCATGGCCGTTGGCGGCGGCGTTATTTTGTGACGGCGTGGAGGTGTCGAACTGGTGGTTGACGCTGGCAAGGGTGGGCAGGTTGAAACGCCGCTCGATGAACTTGAGGATGGAGGCATGTTCGTAAAGCTGGCCGGAGACGTAGCCGCGCCTGACCCAGGGCGAGATGACCAGCATGGGGACGCGCAATCCCAGGCCGTAGGCGTCCAACTGCGGGGGCGCGACGTGATCGAAGCCGCCGCCGCCCTCGTCGTAGGTGAGGAACAGCGCGGAACTGTACCAGCATTGCGAGTTTATGAGGGCATTGATGACGCTTGCCATCTCGTGCTGGCCCAGACGAATATCGGCGGGTGGGTGTTCGCTGAAGAGTCCGTCCGAGATGAGGAATGAGACCTGTGGCAGCGTGTCTTTCTTCAGGTCGTTGTGGTAGTCAAGCTCGCTGTAGAAGAGGCGGCGGTCGAATTGCCACTTCTTGAAAAAGGGCAGGGCGTTGAAAAATTCGACTTCGGAGATGCTGCCCAGTCCGATACCCAGGTTATAGCATTTCCAACTGACGTGATGGGCGTCGAGCAGGTCTACGATGGTAGGGAAATCGAGGCTGCCGCGCGGGATGGCGCTGGCAGTGGTGATGCCGCCGGATGTGCCGGCCCACAGGGCGAGGCGATTGGGCAGCGTGGGGCCAAGTTGATAGCAGAAATAGTTGCCGCACAGCGTAAAATTGTCGGCCAGCGCGTAGTAATAGGGAATGTCGGTACCATCGTAGTAGCCCAGCGCGCTCAGGCCATCGGCGGTGTAGAAGCCATCCATCGCTCCATTATTCCACTCGCTATGAATGTGCTGCCAGTCGTGCTTGATATCGCTGGTTATGTCAGTCGTGAAATGAAAAGGCATAATCCTGCCGCCCTTGCCGTCGGGCTGGGAATAACTGGCGGGGATGGCAAACGCGCCTGCCTTCGGATAATGGCCGTAGTAGCCATCGAAGGCGCGGTTCTCCTGGCAGACAATCAGCACATGTTTAATCGAATCGGAGTTGCCCTTAATGGGGCCAGCAGGGATTTTGTTTTGCGAGTCGCACGCTTCCAGCGCAAAGCTCATGCCAGCCAGCGTGCCAATGGCGCGCAGAGCAGCGCGGCGTGATTGACGCCCTGTGAGCACCTGCGGCAACTCCATGTTTTATCTCCACTTCTTCTACTACTATTCGAGGCTTATGGCGAAATTGTATCATGTCGTCATAAACTGCACAACAGGCAGAACGTTTCAGGCATACGTTGCTACGAAAACGTGGGCAGGCTGGGATGGTAAACGGGGTTCTGAGTGAAATCGAAGGCTTCGTAGAAATCGCCCAGGTGGTTGTTGCCGTCGCGCGGTGGCGCGACTGGACCGGTTGGGCTGCCGTTGGCGGCGTTGTTGTTGTTGCCAGGCGTGGAGGTGTCGAACTGGTGGTTGACGCTGGCGAGGGTGGGCAGGTTGAAACGACGCTCGATGAACTTGAGGATGGAGGCGTGTTCGTAGAGCTGGCCGGAGATGTAGCTACGCTTAGCATAGGGCGAGACGACCAGCGTTGGCACGCGAAAGCCCAGGCCGTAGGCGTCCAATTTCGGCCATCTTCTTCTGGCCGTCCTGAATATTCAGGGGCAGGTGTTCGCTGATCAGTTCTTCGATGATGAGGAAGGAGACCTGCGGCAGAGTTCCGACGCTCAGGGCGTTGTGGTAATCATCCTCGGAAAATTGCAGGTGGTCGTCATTCTGCCAGTTCTGGAAGAAGTTCAGGGCGTTGAAGTGCTCCAGCCAGGAGATGCCGCCGAGGCCAAGTCCGAGGTTGTAGCACTTCCAGGTGACCTTGTACTTGTCAAGCAGGTCAACAATGACGGGGAAATTCAGGCTGCCAGCGTCCAGCGTCCAGCGTGTCGGTGGTGTTGCCGCCAGTAGTGCCAGCAACGAGCGCGAGTCGATTCGGCACGGTTGGCCCCAGTACGGGACAGAAATAATTGCCGCACAGCGTGAAGGCGTCCGCGAGGGGTGTCGCTACGCCTTTTACGTGCGAGGATAGATATTCCAATCAAATCCCCACTAGCAACGATGCGAGAAACATGATAAAATAGCCTTGCCTATTTATTATTTCTACTGCATCGAATTGAGTACAAAGATTATGCGTTACGCTGTGTTTACTGATATTCATGCGAACCTGGAAGCATTAGAGGCTGTCCTGGCGAAAATCGACGAAATCTCTGCTAAGGAACCAATCGACCAGATCTGGTTTCTGGGCGACCTGGTTGGCTATGGGCCGAACCCGAACGAGTGTATCCTCAAGTTGCGCGCGCGCACCAATGTCATCATTGCTGGCAATCATGATTGGGCGGCAGTCGGTAAGATTGACCTCGAAGAGTTCAGCCCCGCGGCACGTATCTCGGCGGAGTGGACTGCCGAACAATTGACCGGGGAGCATCGCGCGTTTCTTGAAAACCTGCCCGAACGCCTGGAAATAGGCGAATGCACGCTTGTACATGGCAGTCCCTATGGGCCGCTCTGGGAGTACCTGATCAGAGAGGAGCAGGCGCTGGCGGAACGTAGCTTTGAGTACTTCACCAGTCGCTACTGCTTTGTCGGGCATACTCACGTTCCGGTCATCTTTCAGCAGCCAGACATTGCGAACACTCCCACGATGCCGCTTGGAGATACCGATGAATTTGAGGCCATAGCCAAATTCCATGCCAATGGCGTCGATGCTCACCTCTCGGACGAGAACGCCGGTAATGACGAGGAAACTGCTGAGATGGCGGTGGTTCGTTCGCCAGCGCAGCATCTGCTGACTGCGCAATCCGGCGATGAAAATGCCGACAGTGCGTTCACAGAACCGGGCAGCGAGCAGGGCGGCGATACCAGCGCGAGCCAGGGCGACCGCCAGGGTCGCCCCTACCATACAACGACGGGGGATGCCCATACTGAAAACGAGGATGCGACCGTGCCCCTGTTTGCCGGGTATGGAGAGGAGTCGTTCGTTGAGGCGGAAGCGCAAGTTGAGCAACTGGCGTTGCTGGAAGCAGATAATTTGCCCCCTGAGACACTTCCCGCAGACCAGGTGGGCAGCGAGTCTGATGGAGATGTGAGCGATGAAGATGCTCAACAGGTGGCGATAGAGCATAACGATTCCAGCGGAGACGGTGATGAGACAACGGAGTTTGTGCTGGCGGGGGAAAACGATGCTGCGGATGAGCAGCAAGGCGAGCTGATGCAGCAACTTGATTTTGATGACTATATGACGTACCTGGTTGAAGAGGGAGATGTAGACCCCACTACGTCTGAAAGCGAGATCGCGGACGCGGAAGAACGGCTCAATGGCGAAATCGAGGAGTTGCTGACGCTGCTAGGGCTGAGCCAGAGTTTGATCTCGGTGACGAATGAGATGGTGGTGCCGCCAGAAGGTCATTGGGAAGCGCCGGAAGACTATCGCGCCATTGTTAATCCCGGCGGGGTCGGGCAACCACGCGATGGCGACCCACGCGCCGCGTTTATGATTTACGATAGCAAACGTGGTTTCGAGTTTTATCGCATCCCCTACGATTTCGAAAAGACACAGGAGAAGATCATCAATGCTGGTCTGCCGCAATTCCTGGCGGTGCGGCTGCAATTTGGTCGCTAGATATACTTTATGAAACTGGTTATTGGCCTGGGCAATCCAGGCCCGGAATATGAACGCACACGGCATAACATTGGTTTTCGCGTGGTGGATAAACTGGCGGCGCAGGAGGGTTGGAAGTGGAATGAAAGACGCAGCCGCGCAGTCCTGGCAAGCGGCAATCTCGGCCTGGAAAAGGTAACGTTGGTCAAGCCGATCACGTACATGAATCTGAGCGGTGAAGCAGTCGGCGAACTGGCGCGCTGGTTCAAGGTGCGACCCGAAGATATGCTGGTTGTCTATGATGAACTTGACCTGTCCGCCGGCAAAGTGCGCCTGCGTCCTAATGGCAGCCCAGCCGGGCATAATGGCATGAAGAGCATTATCCATCATCTGCACACCGACGCCATCCCACGCCTGCGCGTCGGCGTCGATCATCCTACGAATGCTTCTATCCAGGGCAAAGATCACGTGCTGGGCGTCCCGTCAATCGACGAAAGCATCCTGATCGAAAGGGCCGAAGACCGGGCCGTCGAAGCGATCCGGCTGGTCATCACACAGGGCATCGCCACCACTATGAACATTGTCAATATGGACCCGGAAGAGGTGCAGCGTAAAGCAGAGGAGCAGGAGCGGCGGCGACAGGAACGCGCCGAACGGCAGCGCCTGAAGCGAGAACGGGAAAAGGAACGCGAGGAGAGCGAAAACGAAGGAGACGCAGAAGCTGGGGATGCGTAGATACGTAAGGATAGACTCAACCAGGCGCTTGTAGAGGCGTTAATGCAATTGTTAGCACCAGGTTATCTTTTGCCTGGATAATCATACGTTGTACCTGTGTTCCCACATGTAAAGCTGAACGGTCAATCTGGCCTAACAGGTTGCCGATATGCCAGTGTAGCGCGGTCTCGTCAGCACTTGTGAATAAACCCTCTGCCGCGAAGTCTTTGAGGAGTTCTATCAATTCCGTGTCTATAAGAAATGGTTGCTCTCCTTCATCACTGAGAAGTGCCTGTTTGCCAGTCTCATAGCCGCGCCGGAACTCTGGCAATGTGATGATAAGTAGCTGTGGTTCACCACCTTCGACGCTGATGCGCGCTCCCCGCGTATCCCCAGCGACAGCGTTCAGGGTGTCCTGTTCTGGCTGTATTGCTTCGTTACCCGGAAGCTCACTCGTATTAACTTGCTCTTGCATAATTCCATTCTCACTTTCCATAACATCATTGTAAATAGCATAGGTCATGTCGTGCGCCTGCTCTTCCCCAACATGTCGCGCTAACTCCTGCTCCTGTTGTCCAAGATGCTCATAGCGTCTCCTGATAGATTCGTGGCTGGCAGAAAAGCCTGGGTCATTCATGACGCGCTGCATAGCCTGGCAGGTCTGCTCAATCTGCCAACGCAGGCGGGCCACTTCGCTTTTGTTTTCGGATATGTCCATACGATGGGGTCTCCTTTTCAAATTTTTGATGTTCACATTTTCAAATATAACATATTCATTTTCAATATTCAAGGGTTTTTGATGTTCGCATTATTAAATATGTTACTATGTAATATAACACTGTACATTTTGAACATATCCGCATATCAAATCATTGGGTATACTCAGATGTATGATGAGAGGGGTGAAACAGCTTGGCTAAATTAAGCAACAGATATTACACGGGGCGCGAAGCACAACGCAAGTTAGGTATAACCGAACCAGCCCTTCGCAATCTCGTCAACCAGCGGAAAATAAGAAAGATTATCCCACCAGGAAGACAATACGGCGTCTATCTGAAAGAAGAAATTGACACCTATGCTGAAAAATGGATGGCATTTCTCACTGCTAAAGAACCGCCAATGACGGTCTTCAAAGCCGCAACACGTGAAGATATGGAAGCTGAACAGCATTTAGCCAAACGAGCTATTGGAAGTCCAGGTCTTATGACTACCGAGATACGCAAAGCCTGGCTCGATACAAATCCGGAAGGAGATTATCATCTCATCCATAACAACAAGCTTGTGGCATACTTCCGACTTTTACCTGTGAAACACGAACGTATGATGGAGTTTATGGAGGGAAAAACCAGAGGTGGAGAGATACGCACTGAAGATATAGATGTGTTTGAATCAGGAAAAACAGTTGAATGCCTTATTGCAGGCATAGCAAGCGAACCCGATGTAGGAGAAATGACGCGCATGCACTATGTGCAGCATCTGCTGCGTGGAACTATGCATGAGTTAGAAAAGTTAGGCCGGAAAGGCTATATTATCTCAAAGGTTTATGTAACGACCGATACGCCAACGGGTATAGCAATGGCCATCCATACGGGCATGAAAGAGTACGGCCAAAAACTGGGGAAAAGATTGAGATTTGTCCTTGATGTAGAAGAGTCTCAATCTTTCCTGCTCGACAATTATAAAAAGGGACTTGCAGTATGGAAAAAGAGCAAAGGATAAAATTCATGAAAGCAACTACAGAGCAGGACACTTTAGATCAGTATACCCTTGCAACATCTATAGTTGGCTTTGTAGCACATGATGTTCCGACGCGCCAGGCGTGGTTAGTAAGCAATCCTGACATCGATTTCATCGTAAGAGATCAGGGAAAGCTCGTCGGTTTTATCAATATGCTTCCCGTTAAACATGAAACCATCATGAGGTTCATGAGTGGAGAGATCAGGGGATGGGATATACCTGGCGAGGATGTACTGCCCTACACTTCTGACAGTAGCGTGGAATGCATTGTGATGGGTATGGGAACTACACCAGAAGCCGAGGCGGGAAAACGGGCCTACTATGGCAGAAGGCTTATCAACGGGGTGGTGCGTTCCCTTCAGGAACTGGCGGCAAATAATGTCACAATCACGAAATTCTATGCCACCAGCGCTACACCGACGGGCATAGCCATTTTGAAAAATGCGGGTTTCCAGGAAATCGGGCGCATCGGTAAACGTATCGCTTTTGAACTTGATGTGGTACGCTCCGATACGCGCCTGGCAAAACATTACGGGACCATACTGGAACGGGCGCGAGCAGGCGCGTCACACTAGAAGCTCAATCAGGCAACACGAAACTGAACATGGAGTAGTGAAAGGCCAGGATAAACAGAAGGCAAGATGCGGGGCGGTCGCTATGCATCTTGCCTTCTGTTTATCTCCATTTAATCAGGGATATCTGTTCCGTCTCGGCCATTGAATGGGGGAGATAATGGTTCTTTGCCCTCGAGGGTGTAACGCTGATACAGGATATAGGAGTACACGACCAGGACGAGTACCACCGCGATAAGCGGCACGAACAGGCCGAAAAGGCGCAATGGTGGGAAGAAGCTGGTGATCAGGCCGATAAAGCCGACCAGCACGAACAGCCAGCCGCCCAGGCGGTGAGTGCGCTCCCATACGATGTCGCTGGCTAGCGTCCAAGGCGTCCGTATACCCATCCAGAAGTTGCGCCGCAGCTTGCCGAGGTAGTTGCCCAGGAACATGAACAGCACTGAAATTGCGAGGCATAC
>CAAGKR010092171.1_pt1 | contig 12654 bp, 10 predicted proteins | sample 2556971 | NCBI WGS metagenome assembly CAAGKR01 (sample SAMEA5207829, study PRJEB30636) | soil metagenome | biome: forest; feature: boreal; material: soil | place: USA | collected 2011-09 | depth 1 m | reverse complement strand
GAGTGCGTAGCTCAAGCCGTACCACCAGAGGCACACCCCGCCGATTTCAATAATCACAGGATCGATGTGGTGAATGAATCTTCCGGTCATGGAATCTAACCTCCCCGGCGGTGATCCACACGCCCTTTCCCGATTCGATCAGCCGGCATCATTACTGGGGAAGGTTATGTCAGGCGGGAGTGCCAGTTCCACCAGCGCTGTGACAGTTTCCAAACCATCACAAAGAAGGAGGGACACTGCAAAAAGACAGGCGGGTATCGGTTAGGAGTCTTTGGCGGCCGACCCAAAGGCAAGGATTTGAAAGTTCAGGCGGCGCTGATTTGGCGGAGACAGTTTTTCAACTCTTTGCGGAACTCGCGGCAAATTTCTGCTTGGCGTGTGGGCGAAAGCGCAGCCAGCGCTTCGACGGTGGTGGGAAAACTATCGGCCATATCGTCATCACCGCCCATCATAGTGGTGACGGCGAGCAGGCCCAAAATCTCTTCGTCTTTGGGCTCATGGTCGATGAAGTAGGAAAGGAAACCCTCCGGCTCGTGAGTGCTTTGCGCGATCACCAGCCGCACCTGCTCCTTAAAGTAGGATCGGATTCTCCTCTCTTCTTCCATAGCACCCTCCTTGATCAGGCTGGCTTTATCAGGCTAGCTTTATCAAGCTAACATTCGGCCCGGCCGTGGAAACGCCCTGTAGCGCCACCCTTCAGGGCGGCATCTGGAGGGCTAAAGCCCGGCGCACCTCACCACTCAGCAAGTCGAGTTACAAACCCGCATGGAGAGGTTGAGCAGAAAACCCTCCTCGCCCAGCTCGATCTTTTCGCGCGCGCACTCCGGGCAAACCAGGATGATGCTCGCCACGCGTTCCCCGTGTAGGCGTTGAACATCCCAGCCCGTGCCGATGGCCTCTTCCGACTCAGCAGGCAACCTCTGGTCGCAATACCAGCAGCAACCTTCGCCCGTCGTGCAAATCGCACGCAACGCTTCAGCAACGTCCATGCCCATCTCCTAAACGGAGACAGGCCACCCGATTCTCCTGAGTGGCCCGTTTTTTCTTCCGACCTGGATGCGATTCAAACAGTGTTGCGCTCCTGTTGTACAGCCTGACCGCGGTCGTTACGAACACCCACTGGTACTCCCACAATTCATGCAACGATAGCAGGCGCCGTTGCGCACCATAATTGCGCCGCAATCCGAGCAGCTTGGGGCGTCGTCCGTATGCACGACGCCTGCAAGCGAAGGTTGGCCTGACGCCTCATAGGCATAGGCGGAGCTTTCAACCGGTCGATCACCTGCGGCGCGGGTAAATTGCGAAGCCAGTTTCGCCGCCTTTTCTACTTCGTTGCCGTTCGGCGTCGCCACGTTCAGATCCTCGCGGGGTTGGGCGTCCTTGGGCAGAAACTTGAAGGCCATCCAGCGGAAGATATAATCCATCATCGATTTTGCGTAGCGGATATCCGGATTATTCGTCCAGCCGCTCGGTTCAAAGCGCGTGTGGCTGAATTTGTCGCAGAGCACCTTCAGCGGCACGCCGTACTGCAAGGCCAGCGAAACCGCGGTGGCGAAAGAATCCATCAAACCGGAAACCGTCGATCCCTCTTTGGCCATGGTGATAAAAATTTCGCCCGGCTGGCCATTTTCATAAAGACCGACAGTCAAGTAGCCCTCGTGGCCACCTACGGTAAACTTATGAGTAACGGCGCGGCGCTCGTCGTCCAGCTTGTGCCGGAACGGTTTGGGAGTGGGCGGGGGAGTCGGGAGTCGGGTGCCGGGTGTCGAACTGCCTTCTTCCGCCTTCTGACTTCTGACTTCTGATTTCTGATTTGGCTTTGCGTCCGAGGTATTTAGCGGCTGGCTGCGTTTTGACCCGTCGCGATAAATCGCGATGGCCTTAATGCCCATGCGCCAAGACTCAATGAAGGCGCTGGAAACTTCATCCACCGTCGCTTCCTCGGGCAGATTCACGGTCTTTGAAATCGCCCCGGAGATGAACGGTTGCACCGCCGCCATCATGCGTACGTGACCCATGTAATGGATGGAGCGTTTACCGTTGGCGGGCTTCAGGGAGCAATCAAAAACCGCCAGATGTTCAGGCTTCAAATGGGGCGCGCCCTCAATGGTCCCATTCTCATCGATAAATTGGACGATTGCGGCAGTCTCATCGTGCGTATAGCCCAGTTTCAAAAGGGACGCCGGCACGCCGTTGTTGACGATCTTGATCAGCCCGCCACCCACCAGCTTCTTGTACTTCACCAGCGCCAAGTCCGGCTCAACGCCCGTGGTGTCGCAATCCATCATGAAGCCAATGGTTCCCGTTGGAGCCAGCACCGTTACCTGGGCATTGCGGTAGCCGTACTTCATGCCACTGGCCAGACATTCGTCCCAGATTTTCCTGGCGGACTCCATCAGATGGCCAGGCACGTTGCGAGCGTTAATGTTTCCCACCGCCTGCCGGTGCATTGAAATGACGCCGAGGAAAGGATCCCTGTTCACGGCATACCCTTCGCAGGGCCCGACTTCCACCGCGATGCGGGAAGAAGTGAGATAGGCCTGCCCGTGCATCACCGCGGTGACCGCAGCGGCAAAATCACGGCCACCATCGGAATCATAAGGCAGGCCGTTGGCCATCAGCAGCGCGCCCAAATTGGCGTAACCAAGCCCCAGCGGCCGGAAGTCGTGGGAGTTCCGCGAGATCTTTTCCGTTGGGTAGCTCGCGTTATCCACCAGGATTTCCTGCGCCGTAATGAAGATGTCCACCGCCTGCCGGTAGGCTTCCACATCAAACCTCAGGTCAGGCGAGACAAACTTCATCAGATTTAGCGATGCCAGATTGCACGCCGAATCGTCCAGGAACATGTACTCGCTGCAGGGGTTTGAGGCGTTAATAGGCGCCGTGGCCTTGGACGTATGCCACTTGTTGATGGTGGTGTCGAACTGCATTCCCGGGTCGCCGCATTGCCACGCGGCTACTGCGATCTTGCGCATCAAGTCGCTCGCCCGGTAGGACTTTACCGGCTGGCCATTGGTCACCCGCCGGGTCGCCCAGTCGGCGTCCTCGGTGACAGCCTGCATGAAATCATCCGTGACCCGCACGCTGTTGTTGGCGTTCTGGAAAAAGATGGAGGAATAAGCGTCGCCATCGATCGCCGAATCGTAGCCGGCTTCGATCAGCGCCCAGGCCTTGCGCTCTTCTTTGGCCTTGCACTCGATGAAGTCCACCACGTCAGGGTGATCGATATTCAGGATCACCATCTTGGCGGCGCGGCGCGTCTTGCCGCCCGACTTGATGACGCCCGCAAACGCGTCATAACCTTTCATGAAGGAGAGGGGACCGGAGGCCTCACCGCCGCCTGACAGTGACTCCAAGGAAGACCTTAGAGGTGAGAGGTTCGTGCCAGTGCCCGAACCCCACTTGAAGAGCATCCCTTCCGTTTTCGCGAGAGTCAGGATGCTTTCGAGGTTATCCTGGACGGAGTTGATAAAGCAGGCAGAGCACTGAGGGTGACGATAGGCCTCGGTCTCCTTCTTGATGCTGCCCGTGGCCGGATCCCAATACCATCCGCCGCCGTTCGATTGGCGGTGATACTTGTGCCACAAGCCGCAGTTAAACCATACCGGGGAATTAAACGCGCCTTTCTGCCGAACCAAAAGATGGAGCAATTCGTCGTGAAAAGTCCGGGCGTCTTCTTCGGTGCGGAAATAGCCGCCCTCCACGCCCCACTGCGCGATGGTGTCTGCGACGCGGCCAATCAATTGCCGCACGCTTGACTCGCGTTCCGCCGTCCCCAGCTTTCCGTGAAAATATTTTGACGCGACAATGTTCGTCGCCGTCATGGACCAGTCTTTTGGAACTTCCACATTGCGCTGCTCGAAGATGTTCTGGCCCTTTTCGTTCTGGATGGACGCGGTGCGCGTTTCCCATTCGACTTCGTCGAAAGGATGGGCGCCGGCTTTGGTAAAATAACGTTTGACGGCCAGGCCGCGGTCGGGGTGGCGGCTCGGGATTTCAGCGGAAGTACTCACGCTCTTTGTCACCGTAGAGACAGCATCCCGCTCCGCCATAAACACCCCCGCTAAACTTATTGGCGCTTGGTTCTTGATTTTTTGGTTGGTCTTACGCCCGACAAAAATACGGGAGTCGATCAGTCCGCCCGGCGCGTCCCCTCAACGCTCTCCGAACCGGCCCACAGCAAACATCCAAAAATCAACTTTCACGCTCAACAAAAACCGTTTCACTTGAACCGAACGGAATGTACGCCTATGAAAACCGCTTGTCAAGTGAAAACTACAAGTACTGGTGTTTTTTTTATGAGTTACCCCAATAGCTTGTGGAAATCTACGGCTTGCCTTGGAAAGGCTTTGGCCCCTCCGGACAGGCAATTCCTCTCGCTCGAACCCCCGCACTCCACTTACTTTTTATTTGGATGCGTTCAACATGCCGCGAGTGGCCACGATCAGCCGAATTGAGATTATGATTTGCCGCCGCCCTGGCGCCGCTCAGCTTGCCCCCGGGTTTGATCTGCGCCATGAATGTGGGGAGTGGAATCTCCCGCCATCCGTGGCAATAATTTTCCTGAACTTCTCAGAGAAGTTGCTGTCGATGGCTTGGGCGGTGTGAAGAGCCTCTGAGTTTCGATGATGGGCAAGACTCGCAAACTTCACGCCGGAAAGGTAACAGATGTCCGTTCGTGTTCGCCTCGCGTAATTTCTTTCGTTGGGATTCTGGTTTTGATGTTCTGCGCGGTGGGAGTTGAGGGGGAAATCCGCACATCCCTATAGGTGAACGGTTGGGGCAAACCGCAAGGGGTCCCGGCGACCCCCTCTTGACGTCAAGCGCGAAAGGCGTGATTTAACTGGGCAGCGGAACTTTCAGGTTAGATTTGTTGAGAGCCTTGACGAGCTGGATCTCCACGCTTTCCCGAGTCAACCTGCGGGCGACCGCAATCTCATCCACCATCAGTCCCCACGCCCGGTCGAGCATTTTCTTCTCGCGAAACGAAAGCGGCTTGATTTGATTCAGCACCACCAGGGTCTTTAATACCTCGGCCACCTGCTGCAGCGAGCCACTTTTCATCTTCTCGGTATTTTCCTTGAACCGCCACTTCCAATCTTGCGGAGACTCGCAACGGCCTTTGTGGAGAAAATCGAGGATTGTGCCAATCTCGCGGTTCTTCGCCACCCGCCTCAGACCTACGCTTACTACGTTGGTCATAGGCACCATCACGCGCATGCTGCTCGCGTTGAGCTTCAGCAAATAAAACATCTGCGGCTCTCCGGTAAGATTTCGAGTCGAGATTTGTTCGATGATTCCTACACCTTGATTTGGATAGACAACCTTCTCCCCGACGTGGAAGTCCATTAGGCCCCCTTTAAATTGGTGAAGAAACTAATCTATTGTATGGGGGAACCGTCCCGAAGTCAAGCAAATCCGGAATTTGGTAGTGTCTCAGTTTGAATTTCGGTAGTGGTGCAGTTTGAAATCACTGGATGTGCGGTAAGTCGCGGGAAGTAGTACGAAAGGGCTATGTCACGACCACGCAAAATGCAGACATGGGTAACCAGCAAGGCGCAGCCTCAGGGATTGTACCTGCCAGAGGGAGGGAACCATAATGAAGAGCACACTGTTCGGTTTCGGCGTAGTTTTCCTTATTGGTGCGGTGTGATTCACGCTAGGCATTGGACCGATGCAGACGATGAAAAACCTTACCGTACTTGTTTTTTTATTTCCAGGGGTAGTAGCGCTTGTCGCCGGTCTCGAAATGACACGACTTCGAAACGAGCTGCGAAAGCTTCGAGCACCCGAGAAGACGCCTGGCGCCCTATGAGGGTTGGTTTCGAGAAGCCGCGCCTTGTTTGGCAACTCGGCATGTGGATGCTGAAATTAGATAAAATGGTTTACTCGAAGGAGAACTGTCCGCTTGGATGGGCCCGGCGAGGGGCCATGAGCTAGGCGCGGAAAACTTTGGAGTGGGCTGGGCCTACTTCTTCAGGTCTTCAGGCGAGTCGCTCAGGCGTCCCAGCATTTTGTATATCGCCGTGAGCGCGTGGTCCACCATGCGCTCGCCCGCGCCAACCTGAACCCAGGTTGATGAACTGGCCGCGCCATACCCTCCCAGCGAGGCCGCTCGAATGGTGGGAAAGTAACCATAGTACCCGTTCGCGTAGCCCAGGAAAAAAGCATGACTCACCGGACAACGGTCGCGCCAATTCCTCTGGAAATCCACAAAAGGCTCGCCCGGCATGCCCATCATGGCGATGCGCTTATTGATGAGCACGGTGGTGACGGGCAACTTCAGCTCGGAAGTGATACCCGAGCCATAGTCCTCAAAAACTCTGGGGCCGAAAGCCGCAACAAGTCCTTGTCGGAATTTTTCCGCATCCCAACGCAAGTGAAAATCGAGCAGGTCCTCGGCAAAGTCGATTGACGCGTCCGGCGCCGTCTCCGTCTTGATGTCTTTCGCCACACGCGCCGCTTCCTGGCCCAACCGCTCTCCCGTCCAGTCACGCATTTTCACCGCGTCCTGTTCGAGTGGAGTCACGGCGTAATACGGATTGATGTCGCCGGGGGCGCCCTGCAGGAAAATACAAAGTGGCTGCCCATCCATGGCGCGCTCCACGGTTTGCGTCATCACGCCGGGGAAGTCGGCGGAGTATTGCACGTTGTCCGACCCGAACACCACAGGGTGGCATGCGTAATTCACCAGGATGGCGAGCGGCTTCCCTTCCGCATTGTCCACGCGCAGGACCAACACCGTGGGATCCACCGGCGCGGTCGGAACACGCGTCGTGTTGCGCTCAAACCAAGTGACGGTTCCGTTCGGATTCACGCGCAAGCGGTTATGACCGATGTAGGTGACTCCCGTTCCCACGCCCAGCCGCGCTTCCACCAGGTTTGCGGTGGCGTCGCCGATAGCCTTGGAAATCTTTTCGAGCGCCGACGTTTCCCAGGCGGGCGTGGCGCCGGCGGGATACTCGTCCTGAACGACAGGACCGGAATGCGTGTGTGAAGCGACGACAAGCAAATACTCAATGCCGCTGGATTTTTGTGCAGCGTCACGCAAGCGCGCGAGTGATGCAGTGCCGAAGGGCCGCCCCAAATCGAGCGCCACCAGCGCCAGCTTTTTATCACCCGCTGCCAGCACCAGCACTCGTGCGTAGAGCGGATCGAGGACGCCGGTGGAGGGGCCTTTACGGTTCCCGTAGCCCCACATGCGCACTCCGAGAGGCGGCGTGATGTCCGCCTTCGCCACACCCGCCCTCAGCGTGGCGCCCAGGGCGGGACAAGTTAGCAAGGAAAGAGCCAGTGCCAAGTGGCAAGAGACGAGTGGCGAGCGGAATAGCAAGAACTTGAAACAGGATATAAGAGGAGATCGAATTCCACTATCTAATTTTTTCATTTTCCCGCGATTAATGGCGACCCACGAAAACAGATCGAAGAAGGTTGGAGGGGAATGTCTTGCTGTTTGCTTGTCACTCGCCACTTGCCACTCTTCATTGATTTTCAAACCGGATTTCTTTCAAGTCAGCCAGCGGCTGCCAAAAATCGAATACATCCGCGCTCGCCGGATCGTAATGGTCCGTAATGCCCAAAAGACGGGCTTCAGCAGGATGCTCGGTGGGCATCAGGAACGTCCCCACTTCCACTTCCCCGCTTCGCAAGGTTAATCTTAGCTGCTGCCCCTGGAATTCAATCCGGACAATTTTTGAGAATTCCACTTCGTCCGCGCTGCCGCCCTCAATCGAAATTGGGAATGAGGTCCTGGCGGGAACCGCATCGAGCAGCGAACCGCGCCCGGCGGGCGGATAGAAATCAAGATAGGCGTCAAACACCTGGGTGGTTTTTCCGGCCTGATCCGTAACTGTTACCTGGTACCCAAAACGCTTCCAGACATCCACAATCTGCTGGTGGTCTGGCGCCGGAGACTTGTTCACCTCAAAAGGGAGGCTGCCCTTGTTCAGGTTCACTTTCTCCACCCGCCGCTCTTTCAAATCGAAATGTTTATAGTAAAGGTAGTTGGAATCCTCCTTCACCACAATCGCATTGCGCTGGATTACCACTTGCTTGCCCTGCGAGCTGGTCTGATAAACAGTGTCTGCGCGCAGCGGGATGCCCGCTCCCACCCCTGCGATCATCAGCCAAAACAACACCCAACGAAATTGTTCCATGGAGAGAGGTCAGCGCCCTGGACCGAACTAGCCTTTCTTCTTTTTCTTGTCAACTTTCATCTCTGTCTGGACCTGGCTCTGGATAGTCTGTAGCATCTGCTGTGCAGTCGGCGCGTTCGGTCCGTTGGGCTGAAGCTTCAAGTAGGATTGTAAGGCCTCCACCGTCCCTGGCGGGACAACCATTTTGTCGCCCTCCATTGTCGCCTTGCCCATCAGCGCCAGGCCTTCATAGAAGAAAGCATCGGCATAGGTGGCGTCAATTTCGGTGGCCTTTTTTAGGGCCTCGGTCGCTTCGTCCATCTTCCCGGAGTTATACATAACAACGCCCAGGTTAAAGTAGGCGCGCGAAGCGCCGGCCGGATTCAGCTCGGCCGACTTTTTGAACTCGTCCTTTGCATCACTGATCTTATTCGCCCGCGCATAAACAGTGCCCAGCGAGTTGTGTAATTCGGCATCAGTGGGATCAGCCGCGATAGCCTTTTGATAAGTTTCGACGGCTTTGTCATACTGCTTGGCTTTATCGTAGCTGTCGGCAAGGCGGCCCAGGACGGCGACCAGGTTCTTGTCTTTTGCCAGCGGGACCGCCTGCTCAAACATCGCAGCGGCTTCTGCATACTTCTTGTCCGCGTAAAGCGCGTTGCCTTGGTCGAATGTTGCTTTCAAACCCACCATCTGTTTTTGTTCTTTTTCCGCTTCGTTGTGCTGCTCGAGTTGCTTCTTCAACTCAGGGTTGGATTGCACTTGTTTGGCCTGCTCCGTTCTTTCCTTGGCCATGTCAAAGTCCTGGTTCGTAGGGTCGCCCATTCCTATGTGGACACCGCCAAAATGGTAGATTTCCTTTCCGTTCGCATCCTGCAGGGTGATCTTGTAGGTGCCGAGCGGCAGGCCGATATAAATGTAATGGCCGTGTTTGTCCGTCTTCGCTTTATATGTTCCCTTAATGTCAGTCCGCTCAATGATGACGGGATTGCCAACCATCGGGGTTCCTTTATCGTCTTTAACATCTCCCGTAATTCCACCGGTTTGTCCGAATAGGGGGAGAGCGGCGCTCATCGCCGCCAGAATAATCGTGAGTGCAACCCACTTCTTCATCTTGGTCAGGAACATAATTTCCTCCTCTGCAGATGCGCGCTGGTTTCATTCTACCCTGAGATTAGATGCCAACTCAACCCCCCAGGGCAACTTACGAATAACATTAAACTGTGGTCAACTGCAAGCCAAGCGTTTTCCGCTTCTTACAATAATGCAGCGGCGGATAAGCTGTCAGCCGTTAACTTTACCCCCAGACCGCTTGTAACTGGGACGAACAGCATAAGGGATGGGATCTTCGACGCCCGCCTCTTCAAACGCACGCAAGCGCAGCGCGCAACTGTCACAGACGCCGCAGGCAACCTCCTCGGCCTGATAGCACGACCAGGTCAGCCCGAACGGCGCTCCCAATGCCTGCCCCCATTGCACGATTTCGCTCTTGCGCATGTGGATGATGGGAGTGGCAATCTCAAGCTGCGTTTCAGGCTTGGTGCCCGTAGCAATGACGCGATTGAATGCCGCGTAGTATTCCGGGCGGCAGTCAGGATAACCCGAGCTGTCCTCCGCCACGGCGCCGATAAATATTTTGCGCGCCCCCAGCACTTCGCCCCACGAAACGGCGATGGAAAGAAAATGCGCGTTGCGAAAAGGCACATAACTTGATGGGATTTCCTTGCGGTCAAGGTCGGCACGCTCCACAGCAATGTGGGCGTCCGTAAGACTCGATCCTCCAATCGCGCGCAGGTGATCCAGGCGGCACGCCAGGCGATGCTCGGCGTGATAAAAATCCGCCAGAGCGTTAAACGCCTGAAGCTCGCGGCGCTCGGTGCGCTGCCCGTAACCCACGTGCAGCATGGCTAGGCGATATTCCGGATCAGCGATGGCCGTGGTGACGCAGCTATCCATCCCGCCGCTCGCCAGAACGACGGCAAGGGGATTTTGAAATTGTGATTTTCGATTTGTGATTTGTGATTTTGGATTTTGGATTAAAGGCTTGTCCGTAGTCAGTTGTCCTTGGTCCGTTGCTGGATTTTGGATTTTTGATTTTGGATTTTTGATTTCCACATTCTATCTTCCAGTTTCTAATTTCCAATTTCTGATTTCTGCCTTTCTTGTTCTTCATTCACCATTCACTATATAATTCTTAATTCATCCTTCACCTTCTTCAGACGCCCTGCGTTTCCGAGTCCCAGATGAATTTGTGAATCTGCATCCCCATGCGCACTTCGAGGCCATCGCGCAAAATCCATTGGGCAAGCTGGCGAGGATGAAGCCGGCCGAATACCGGAGAAAAGATCAATTCGTCCACCCGGGTATGGAGTTGATGTTTTGAGATAAAATCCAGGGCGTAACGATAATCGTTCTCATCGACGATTACAAATTTGATTTCGTCTTTGCGTTCGAGCACGGCGAGATTGTCGAAACAGAATTTCTCGCTCTCGCCGCTTCCCGGGCATTTCACGTCCAACACCTTCACCACGGCGCGCGGCAGGTCGCCCACAAATCGCTCTCCGCTGGTTTCCATGAGGACGCGGAAGCCCTCGGCAACCAGTTGCGCGGCCAGCGGCTGAACGTCCTTCTGCAGCAGCGGCTCGCCGCCCGTAAACTCCACGAGCTTGCCGCCCAATTCACGCACCCGCCCCAGCACTTCGTCCGGAGTCATATTTTGCCCGCCGTAAAAAGAGTACGCCGTGTCGCACCAGTGGCAGCGCAGATTGCACCCCGTCAGACGAATGAAGACGCACGGCAGCCCGACAAATGATGACTCGCCTTGAATCGACTTGAATATTTCCGTGACTACCATTTCGGTTTTCGCCTGCCCTTCAAAACGAATTGGGATACAAGGTTGCCGCTTTTAATTTTACTCGATTCCGGGTCGAGATAGTTTAGGGAGAAAAAATTCCCTTGCCTCGAACCCTGCGAAGGCGATAGGAAAGTTCTTTCAGCAATCTCGGCGAAGCGTGTTAAATGTGAACTGCGGACTTGTGTTAAGGCGACGGAGCAGGGCAATTAAATCGAGATGCTCTCATTAGAATGATAATAAATCGCGTTCGGCGCCTCGATGTTGCGGCGGCCATTAGGCCGGCATTTTGATTTCAAAGATCTGCCCGCCCAAAGGTGGCCTCTACGAACCGATCAAAGAGTTTTTCATCATCCTGTTACTGTGTGTTCTTCGATGGCAGCTTGACGTCATCTCCGGGCGAATTACGTTGACAAATTTAGTTCCCGTGCTACAGTTTCAAAGCAAAGAGCCACAGTCTCGGTACACTAACTTATGAGTTTCCCCGCGCGCGTTCCGACTTTTGGGGATACCGGGCGTTTTGCTGATCTTAAAGCGTTTTAGGACCGCTCGGTCGGGTCTTTATGACCACCAAACAATCGCCTCAAACTCCTGATCCAAACGAACTCCAACGCAAGGATGCTACGGTCAACCAGGCCGGAGATGTGGTTTCAGATTACAAGCGCAAGGAATCCCTGCGGAAGAGAAGCGGCGAGGCTGCCCCATCCGAAAAAATGAAGCACACCGCAAAAACCCTTCGGCGAGGACCTCATGAAGACAAACCTCCGGGCGGCGAGTTTTTTCAAGTAACGGTCAAAGACGGCCCTCCCCTCATTCTGGGAACCAAGGGCCAGCCGCTGTCAGAACACAAGAAGGGCGCAAGTATTCAACGTATTGCGCGTGATATCAGCAAGGGCAAGCATGTGACAGAACTCAATGAGAGTTATGAGTTCATCACAAACTCTATGGCTGACCTGATTAGTCTGGTCAGCGCAGACTACCGTTACCATGCCGTGAACGATTCATGGTGCAAGGCCTTTGTTCAAACACGTGAAAATGTTTTGGGAAAGACCATCAGCGATCAGTGGGGCGAGGCCGCCTTTGTGGAGAGCATCAAACCTCTCATGGATCGCTGCCTGGCCGGTGAAACTATTTCGTATGAGATGTGGTTGGATTTGGGCGTTTACGGCCGTAGGTATTGCAACATTTCTCTTTACCCCTATATTTCCGATCAGGGACCTACCAACTACGCCGTTGTGGTGACCCGCGACATTACAGACCACAAGAACGCCGAAGACGATCTAGTGCGGTCGCGCCAGGAAGCCGAGACGGCGAATCTGGCCAAAAGCATATTCCTGGCCAACATGTCCCATGAGATCCGGACCCCCATGAACGCAATCCTGGGATTTTCCCAGCTCATGCAGCGCGACCCAACCCTGACCGGCAAGCAGCGCAAACAGTTGGACGCCATTAACCGAAGCGGAGAGCACCTGCTCGAACTGGTGAACGACATTTTGGAGATGTCGAAGATTGAGGCGGGCCGCATCACCTTGAACCCGGCGGTGTTTGATCTGCATGCATTGCTCAAAGATCTGGAGATTATGTTTCGCACCCGAGCCGACGCCAAGAAACTCCAGCTCACTGTGGAACGCATTGGGGATGTCCCTCGTTATGTGGTTACCGACGAGG
>CAAGKR010384927.1_pt1 | contig 12655 bp, 9 predicted proteins | sample 2556971 | NCBI WGS metagenome assembly CAAGKR01 (sample SAMEA5207829, study PRJEB30636) | soil metagenome | biome: forest; feature: boreal; material: soil | place: USA | collected 2011-09 | depth 1 m | reverse complement strand
TCTGCGCGTAAATAGCCTGCACCCTTACAAATTGGACAGATAGAAGTATTTGAAACGTATGGAGCGGGAACCACCTGCATAGTGAGTTCGCGATGACCTTGAGGACGTGCAGGCACTGTTGCTCTTGGAAAATCCTGTTTTATTGATACCGTCGGTGTTGACCGGTTGAGCGGCTGCGTGAGACGGGGCATTTGCCCGGCGCGCTGTGTCGCTGGCGGCTGCGCAAGAGGTATGGGCAAGCGTGTTTCGCGGGTACGAGGCGTCACGGTTGGCTCGACCTCTTCATCGAGGTGGGAACGCAGTTCGCGTGTCACCATCGATTGCTGGTTTCTGGGATAGGTCTGAGCGATCCTGGCGCTGGCGCGATTCAACAAATAGCTATCACCGGCGTCTCGCGTTGGCGCGGCTTCGTCATAACCATCGCTTTCCCAATCGCCATAGCGGATAGGAGCGGTATCTTCCTCCCACTCGTGAGGCCAATCTGCCTGTGTATCAGCCTGCGCTGGCGGCTGAGGGATAGGGCGGTAGTTTTCGGCCTGACGGGCGGGTACGCGCTGCCCCTGTTGCCAGGAGGCGCGGTCAGGCGCGGGTGCGAAGCGTTCTCCCGCGCTTCTATTGTCTGGTGTGTAGTGGGTCTGACCGCCTGCATTACCGGGTGTGCGTGTCAAGCTCTGCTGGCCGCGAGGCGGCGGTGTAGCGGCCCTGTTTGTTATACCCGGCTGCTGTTGAGTGCGGGGCGCGTTACTATATTGCCCCAGGCGCGCATTCTGCTCAGGCAATGGACGATGGCCCTGAGCCGCGCCGGGGCGTGGTCCTTGCGGCGGGGTATTGTAAGGACTCGATTTATCGAGTCCGCCCTGGCGACGTTGCGCCGTGCGGTTGATGATTTCGTTCAGGCGTTCCATGCTTGCCTGCCTTCCGTTTCCCAGCGCCGTAAGATGGCGCGGATATAACTCCATTTTCGTTTGTTGTGCAGAACTGCCTCGCGGAACGCGGTTTCAATCCATTCCGCGGGGTACGAATCGGCGGCGTCTCTCAGTTCGTCCGCGATCAGTGGAGAGAGCAACCCGATGTTCTGCTCGTATAAAATAAAGATGTTTGGCCGTTCAATTTGCACTTGAACCTGTGAGGCTCGTTCGTGTCCTCGTAACGCGCCTGCCCTCCCGGCTGGCACTACAGAGCCTGTATCCTCATACACCTGTGCCAGCTCTTCCGGCTCATCATCTTGCGCGGCGAGCAAACTGGCCGGGACAAGCTCTCCTCCCTGCAGCTCGTTGACGATTTTACGACTACGCGCCGTATTAAAGAAATACCATCCCACCAGTTCTTCCTCATCGCTTGCTTCGCTCAATAATTTCAGATAGATACATAAAATGCTGCCCCGCGCTACCGCCTGTTCCAATCCATGCCGCAGTCTCTCCTCTACCGGACGTGGATCGCCTTTGCGCTTGAGACTGCGCAACAGCACCATATCGGCCAGTAACTCGCGATCGCTCACGCAGCGCGGGTCGCCTTTCTTTTGCGCCAGCAGCCAGAACAGGTGCAGCGTAACTTTGAGTTCCGCCATATCCTCGATCTCCGGCAAAAGCACCGTAAAAAATACTTCTGGCACTGGCACATACGGATTTTTCCCCGAAGGGAAACCGGCAAATAATGTCATACAAATACGTCCAGTTAGTCTTCAATAGTCTGGTTGACTTCCAGGTCGCGAAAGCGGGTCTGGCTGGCTTGAAAATACAGACTTACTTCGTCCAGCGGGCCATTCCTGTGTTTCGCTACGATGATATCCGCGATATTTTTCTTTTCGGTATCCTGATTATACACGTCGTCCCTATAAATAAACATGACGATATCGGCGTCCTGCTCTATACTGCCCGATTCTCTCAAATCCGAGAGCTGGGGCACCTTCGATTGCCGGCTTTCCACCGCGCGCGACAACTGTGCCAGCGCCAACACTGGCACATTTAATTCTCGTGCCAGCGCCTTCAGGCTGCGGCTGATCTCGGAAATTTCTTGCACGCGGTTCTCGTTACGTTTGCCGCCGATGGTGGCCTGCATCAACTGCAAATAGTCGATGATAATCAGGTCAATGCCCTCCTGGGCTTGCAGGCGGCGCGCTTTGCTGCGCAGTTCGGTGGTAGAGATGCTGGCTGTGTCGTCGATCCAGATGCTGGCCTCTTCCAGTGTATCGCGCGCCACCACGATGCGATCCCACTCGTCGTCCTCGATCCAGCCGGTGCGCAGGCGTTGTTGATCGATGCCGGCATCCATCGAAAGCAGGCGCTGCGCCAGTTGCTCTTTGCTCATTTCCAGGCTGAACACTGCCACTGAGCGCTGGAATTTGACGGCGCTATTGTGCGCTATGCTCAATGCCATCGAAGTTTTTCCCATTCCAGGTCGAGCTGCCAGCACCAGTAAGTCTGACTTTTGCAATCCCCCGGTCAGGCGGTCCAGGTCGGCGAAGCCGGTTGGCACGCCCACAATCGAGCCGCGATGCTCGTGCAACTTGTCGAGCTTGTTCATATAGTCTGCCAGAATTTCGCTGATATGCGCAAAGTCAGACCGCGCGTGGCGTTGGCTGATTTTGAAAATCAACTGCTCGGCTTTTTCCAGCGCGGCATCCGCGTCGTTGGAGTCGTAGGCGACGGCTGCTATCTGCCCGGCGGCGTGAATCAGGCGGCGCAAGATGGAGGTGCGCTCGACAATGCGCCCGTAGTATTCGACGTTGCCGCTGGTCGGCACCTGGTTGATGAGCGAGGTGATATAGCTCGCGCCGCCCACCTCTTCCAGTTTGTTGCTCCGTTCCAGTTCGTCGCAAATGGTGATGAAATCTGCCGGTTCGCGTTCCTCGAAAAGCTGGAGAATGACTTCGTAGATCGTGCGATGCGCGTCACGGTAGAAGTCGTCGGCGCGTAAAAAATCCGACACCTGCACGATGGCTTCCGGGTCGATGATGATGCTGCCAAGTACGCCGCACTCGGCCTCTATGTTTTGCGGTAACAGTTTCTCCACGCTTGCCTTTACCTCGTGACCTGCGTTGTGACGGATTTTCCCTCTTAGCCGGATTATAGCACATAGGTTCGATTTTTGCGCTCAACTTCGGCTGAAATTCGGGTAAAAAAATCTCTCAAACTCTAAATCTGTGCTTCACTAGTGTAGCGAATCTCTGTTGGTAAAGCAAATAGCAAGCGAGGTGTGTTCTCTGTGGATATGTGGATATGTCCGTCTAACCGTATCCATGCTGTGAGCGCGCCGCGTGACATAACATAGTTTATCCTCCAGTTATCCACCAGCATCGAGTACTTATCCCCAGTTATCCCCAATTTTATCCACAGGCTTATCCACATAGATTGGTCGAAAAATTCGTCAATTAGCCCCAAAAAGCATTTTTGCTATGGCCTATTTGGGTAGGTTTGGACATATCGCATCGGGACTTTTAGCACTGAGAAGCCCTGTTGAAAGTGTCGAATTGGTTTCTATAGAGATTACTAACGTGAATGTTGTAAAGAGAGAAAAGAGATGCCAGTAACAGAGCCAAAAGCACAGACCGCGACGCGAGAAACCTTTAACAGGCCGCCGCGTATCTGGCCATCGTTTCCACAGGGAAAAGTCCTCATTCCCGCGCCACCGCAGCGAGAAGCACTTCCTCCCAAACAATCCAACGTGACGCTGGTGATGCCTCTGATTATGATGGGTTTGATGGTCGGCATCTATTATCTGGCGGGCCAGCGCTCTCCACAGCAAATGATCTTTCTGCTGCCTATGCTGCTCTTCTCCCTGATGTCGCCCTTGATGAACATGGCGACCGGCTCTCAGAAAGCCAGGCAGGTCAAGCGACAATGGAAGCAAGGCGATAGGAAGTATCGTGAACTGCTAAAAACACTACGCGCGCAGTTGAGAGAAAAGGTCGAGGAGCAGCGCGTACTGGCGCTACTCAAAGACCCCAATAATACTGACCTGGAGGCGTTCATTAGCGAACGCACGCATCTATGGGAACGACGCCCGGAGGACCCGGATTTCCTGGAAGTCCGTGTTGGACTGGGTACCCATCCGTTTACGATCGAGATACAGGCCCCCGAATTGGATATTACTCACCCGATGCTGGCCGAAGTACAAAAATTCCAGCAGGAGTTTGCGCTCGTCAAAGATATTCCTTGTGGCGTCCCTCTTACAAAGATCAAGTCGCTGGGTATTACCGGGCCGCGTCAGGTCGTAGCCGACTTCGCGCGCGGCTTATTGTGCCAGATCGCCGCGTTACATTCACCGGAAGACGTGCGCATTCTGGGCCTCTTTCCTACCTCGCAGCAGCAAGACTGGGTGTGGTTGGTTGAAGGAACTGCCGCATACGCTGCCTCTCAAACAGAGCAAACAGGGCAAACTGGAGCGTTTGTTTGCCGTAGGTCAAGATGAAGCTGATCTCCTGTTGAATGTACTGCTGGAAGAGCTGAGCCAGAGAGCTACAAAAGGTGACGGCGAAACGCCTGCTGCTTCTACGGCGACTGGAAGTTCGGAAACTCCCCTGCCGCACCTGGTCGTGATGGTACATGATTATATCGAAGCGCGCAAGCACCCCGCCTTGAACAGCGCTTTCAAGCTTGGCGAACAACTGGGCGTATCGATCATTTACCTGGTGGCTCAGGAACAGGCCGTACCGGGAGAATGTCGCGGTATCGTGCGTATCCTCGATCAAAACAATCTGAATTACGCGGCTGCCGGTTTCGCGGGCGAGACGCTGCGAAACGTGCGCCCGGATATCATGGAGGTAGCTATGGCGCGCAGTATCGCGCGAGAGCTGGCGCCCCTACAGATTGCTAACGATGGCGATGATGCTGCCGATCTGCCCAGTAATGTTCGCTTGCTCGACCTGCTTGGTATAGACCATGCCGACCATGTCAATGTTGAGCAGTGGTGGAGTTCGCCCCCCTTTGGACGTCTGCGTGTCCCTATGGGTACAGGCTTGAATGGGACGGTATGGATTGATTTCAACGACAACGCGCATGGCCCGCATGGCATCGTCGCTGGTACGACAGGCGCGGGCAAAAGCGAGTTGCTCAGTTCATTGATCGTCGGACTGGCTCTGACACACCACCCGCACCTGGTCAACTTCGTTCTCGTGGACTTCAAAGGCGGCGCGGCCTTCAAGCCGTTTGAGAAGATACCGCATACCGTCGGCATGGTCAGCGACCTGAGCGGCAGGCTGACCGAACGCGCCCTGCACGCCCTTAAAAGCGAGCTGAGACGCCGCGAACATATCCTGGCCGAGGCCAACGCCAAAAAGATCGCGCAATACCAGGCCATGCGTGCCCAGAATCCCTCGGCGTACCAGCCCCTGCCGAATCTCTTTATTATCATTGACGAATTCGCGGAACTGGCGAAAGAGCATCCCACTTTTATGGAAGGGTTGGTCAGCGTGGTGCAGAAAGGACGCAGCCTGGGAGTGCATCTGATCCTGGCGACGCAAAAGCCCACGGGTGCGGTCAATCCAAACATCTGGTCCAACCTCAAATTTCGCATCTGCCTGCGCGTGGCATCCGTGCAGGATAGCCGCGACATGCTGGGACGTTCCGAGGCTGGACTTCTGCCATTCAGTGTTCCCGGTCGCGCCTATTTTCAGGTGGGTGCGGAGGTCTTCGAGTTATTGCAGAGCGCGCGTATTTCGCAAAAAGCGCGCGTTTCCAATGAATCGGTCATCCTGGCAAAACAGGCATCGATGGGCGCGGAAGAAGTCACCGACCAGAAAGTACTGATGGATTTGATCGAGCCATATACTGCCACGATCGGGGCTGATCTCTTCCGGCCCTGGCCTGATCCTCTGCCGAATCGCATCAGCCTGCAAGAAATCAACTCGCGGCACGACCTTCCATTACCTGTCGAGCCAACCGGGGCCGCTGAATTTGGCGCGCCGCAGCCGCGCTACGGATGGCTCACCTGTCCCGTCGGGCTGGTTGATCTCCCTGTGGAGCAGCGACAGGAGCCGTTGATGCTCGATATGGCGCGCCAGGGTGGGCATGTGCTGGTAGCGGGCGCCTCTGGCTCTGGCAAAAGCGTCTTCCTGCGTACCCTGATTACCTCGCTTGCGCAGACACATACACCGACGCAACTGAACATGTACCTGGTCGATTATGGCGGTCAGGCTCTGCGCGTGTTCGAAAAACTGCCCCATGTTGGCGGCATCTTCGGTGAAGCGGACAGCGAATATATCCGCCGCTTACTGCGCAAACTGCACGGTATCATCGAGGAGCGCAAAAATATCTGCCGCGATCAACAAATCGATGATTTTCTGACCTATCAACGCCGCCGCCAGGAAAAGCCGTCCCTGCCCGAATTACCAGCCGTTGTGCTGGTGATTGATAAGTTTATCGAATTTAAGCAGGCTTTCGATAAGGAAATGGACATGTTGCTGGCGATTGCGCGTTTCGGGCGCACTTACGGTGTCTATCTTGTCTTGAGCGTTGACCGGCCCATTGCCGTTCCCTCGCAGTTGATGAGCTTGATCGACCTGCGCATCGGCCTGCGCCTGGTTGAACTAACGGACTCGCTGATTTTCCTGGGCAAAAGCGACGCTGCCCATCTTGATCCCGCCGTTCCAGGGCGCGGCTACCGGCGCGGGCAGACGTTGGACGAAGCCCATATCGCCCTGCCAGCCGCGGGCGACGATGATGACGAGCAGAATCGCCTCCTGGGTGAACTGGTTGCGGCGATGGCAAAACAAGCGGAGGGTGATGGTAAGGGCGCACCTCCTATCCAATTGCTCCCCGAATATGTGCATATCGACGATTTTCTGGTTGAGGCGGCCTTTGGTGATGCGCAGTCGCTGCAATCTCGCGCTCTGCCTATGCGTATTGGTATAGAAGACCTTTCACTTCAGCCGATTGCGCTTGAACTGAGCGCCGATACTCCCCACGCGCTGGTGGCGGGTGGTCCCGGCAGCGGGCGCACAAGCGTGCTGCAAACGTGCTTGATGGTGCTTGCCAGCACACCTACCTATGCTGATGCAAAGGTCATTCTGGTGGATTTCCGGCGCACCTCGCGCCCTATGCGCCGTCTGCCCAACGTCTGGCAGTATGCAGAGAACGAAGAACAACTGGTGGCTGCCCTCGACAAACTGAAAGAAGAGTTACACGGGCGTATGGCGCGTTTGCAGGCAGAGCTGGAACAGCAAGAGGATGATGATGAACCTGTTGGCAGGGATTTAACCCCCATTCTGCTGGTCATCGACGATTACGAGCAGTTAAATGCGCTGAGTAAAAACCCCATTATCGATTTGAAAGAGTTTTTGCTGCAATCGCGCGATCTGCGGCTGCACGTCCTGGTGGCTGGTGGTCCTTCAGATCTGGGGCGCACAGATTCCTTACTTACGCAGGTACGAGCAGGCCGATTGGGTATTGTGCTTGGCGCTGATCCCAATGACACACCTATCCTGGGTGTGCGCATGACCGATATGCCGCCCGGCAGAGGCTTCCTGGTGCGCCGCAATCAGCGAAACCTGGTGCAATTTGCCCATTTGACACAGGATGCTATGCTGCTCAATGTCAAGAATCTTGCCCAGACCGCCAAAGCCATGCAGAAACCGCCCGTCCCGGTTCATAGCTGTCCCTGGTGTCCCGTCGAGAAGCCTGAGACTATTGCTGATGAACCTACTCCCGAAGAAGTGCGTTCGCTCGTAGGCGTGTAAGCCAGTAGCGATATTCCTTGCGGGTGTCCCGTCCTCGTACCTCTTTCATACGCGCGAAATTAAACAGGACGGAACATCCACCAGGGAGGGGGTAGGATCATATATGGTAGGGGCGATACTTACAGTCGCGCTGGAGGTTTCATAATGAGCTGGAAAATCAATCATGAGCGTCTGCAAAAAGCAATTGAGAGGTTGCTTTCGCTCGTGCAGGTCAGCGAGCCACCGGTTCCTGTTGAGCAAGTCGCGCAGCTAAAGGGTATACCAGTGCGTTTCGTACCCTACGAGAGTTCTCTGTCTGGATTATTGCTCTGGGAAGGCGGACAGCCGGTTATCGGTATCAACGCGCTGCATGACAAGCTCCAGCAGCGTTTTGCCATCGCTCATGAACTGGCTCATATTGAACTACGCCACCATACGGGCATCCATATCGACCGCAACTTTCCCTTTCCACTGAACTTGCAGCAAACGTCATTGAAAATTGATCCCGCCGAGATTGAAGCCAGCATCGTCGCCGCCGGATTCCTCATGCCAGCAGCTCTGCTTACCGCCGACCTCAATGAAAAATCCCTCGACTACCTGGATGAGACCTTCGTCCGCTCGCTCGCTCAACGCTACGAAGTCAGCGCGCATACTTTGCTATTACGGCTGACGCAGGTTCATCTTTTTTCTCCCACGTGAGAATGTGAAATAGGACCATCTGGTTATAGTGGGGACAAGCCTTTCGGCTCGACACTTTTCTTCGTAGGCAAGGCCTTGTGTTTGTCGAGGAATTTTGAGCCAATTTTGCGTGGCGAGTACGAGTACTTGACCCAAACGCGCAAGAGGGTTATTATAGCACGAAACGATGGTGTTCATTTGTTGGGACATGATACATCGCGTCCCATCCAAAAGAATGGTATTTATTATAGGAAGTTGGCATCCGGCTTTCGGGGCGGATGAGGATTGAAACAAACAAACAAACAAACAGAGAAAGAAATATGCCGAAAACGAAACGCGCTGAACATAAGCGAACGGTGAGGGTTGCCAAAGCGCACGCCACCTCGCTGCCAAAATTAGAAGTCAAAGAACCGCAGGAGCGTAACCGCAACACGCCGGGGTACAAACCCCCCGCGCGCGGGCTGGCCCGCTATCCCTGGGCTATTGGCTTGAGTCTTCTCGTGATCGCTGCCAGCATCTTTAGCCTGTATTATTTCAAAGCCGGGCCGTTCGCGCCACCTCAAAAGGCGACAGTCAAAGTGCATGTTGTGCCAACGCCTAAACCCGACCTGGCTCTGCCCAATCCTTCACCCTGTCTGAAAGTGACGAAGCAGTTGACAGATACTACGCCCGCGCCAGACACAACTACCTTTGCGAAGATCGTGCATAGCTATTCCAATCCGCCGACCATGTTCATCAACACGCACTCGTTCTATTGTGTGGGCATCAATACCAATCGCGGACTGATCGTGGTCGAGCTTGATCCGCAGTACGCGCCTGTGACGGTCAACAACTTTGTCTTCCTGGCCGAGAACCACTTCTTTGATGGGTTGAAATTCCATCGTGTGGTACCCGGTTTCGTGATTCAAGGCGGCGACCCCCTGGGCAATGGTACTGGTAGTCCCGGCTATAAGTTCAAGGACGAGCCTGTATTAGGCGACTATACGGCGGGCGTTATCGCTATGGCCAATAGCGGTCCTAACACTAACGGCAGCCAGTTCTTTATTACCTCTGCCAATGATGTAAAGACAAGTACAAATACAAATCCAAACACGCTTACCAAATCGTATAATCTATTTGGCCGTGTTGTTCAGGGCATGAATATTGTCCTGAAGATTCAGGGGCCAGATCCAAGCAATGCTAATACGAAGAATATTGTACCCGACGTTATGGAGCATATGATCGTGCTGCAAGCGTCGTAAAAGAGAAAGGAACAGCAATGGCATCCAAACAATATAGCGCGCCGCCGCCTATGCAGGTGGAGATAAATAGAACCTATCACGCGACCATCAAGACCAACAAAGGCGATATTCACCTGCAATTGAATCCCGCCGAAGCGCCCCAGACTGTCAATAACTTTGTCGCGCTGGCGCGTGACGGTTTTTATACCGGCGTGGTCTTTCACCGCGTTGTGCCTGGATTCGTGATTCAGGGCGGTGATCCCACCGGCACTGGCAGCGGTGGCCCCGGCTACAAGTTCAAAGACGAGCCGGTCAAACGCTCGTACAAAGCTGGCACGGTGGCGATGGCCAATGCCGGCCCCAACACCAACGGCAGCCAGTTCTTCATCTGCCTGGAAGACCAGCCTGGCCTGCCGGGTCTTTACACCATCTTTGGCGACACCACCTCCGGCATGGATGTAGTGCGCAGCATCCGCCAGGGCGATGTAATGCAGTCGGTGACAATCGAGTAAGACGAGGATTGCGGTTAAGAACAAAACGATCACATTTCTTCGGGAATGTGATCGTTTTGTTCTTGCAGCAATCCAGACCGAAAGGAGTTTACATCATGCTTCTTCATGCAGCGCCATTGGTAGAAACGGCTGCCGCGTTGCGTAACGGTAATCTTGACCTGATTACCTATATCAATGAGGTGTGTGATCGCATCGAGGCTGAAGAACCGCAAATTCAGGCGCTGTTGCCTGAAACGGGGCTGCGGGCGCGTCTGCTGGCCGATGCGCGAGCGTTGCAAGCGCGTTATCCTGATCGGGCTGCTCGTCCGCCGCTCTATGGTATTCCTGTCGGCATTAAAGATATGTTCTTTGTGGATGGTTTTGCTACACGCTGCGGCTCGCAACTTCCGCCCGAAACATTTCAGGGGCAGGAAGGCGATTATCTCAAGGCATTGCGTCGCGCCGGTGCGCTTATTTTAGGCAAGACCGTCACTACTGAATTTGCCTACTTTGAGCCGGGACCCACACGCAACCCGCACAACCTGGCCTATTCTCCCGGCGGGTCGAGCAGCGGATCAGCGGCGGCGGTCGCGGCTGGCTATTGCCCTCTTGCTATTGGCACACAGGTCATCGGTTCGACTGTGCGCCCGGCGGCGTTTTGCGGCATTGTCGGCTTTAAGTCAAGCCATGCGCGCATCCCCATCAACGGCTGGATTTTATCTTCTGAAGCGTTGGAACACATCGGCATCTTTACGCAAGACGTAGCGGGAACGAGGCTTGCCGCCTCGCTCATGTGCGAAAACTGGCAACCAGCAGAACTAGCAATATCGAACGAATTGCCGGTACTGGGCGTGCCGGAAGGTCCCTTTCTGGCCCAGGCATCAGCGGAGGGGCTGGCGGCTTTTGAAAGGCAGCTCGCGCTCTTAGCGCAAGCCGGATATACCGTGCGGCGCGCGCAGGTTTTGCCGGATATCGAAGTGATTAACCGCCGCCATAACCGTATCTTTAGCGCGCAGATGGCTCGCGAACACGCGCCCTGGTTCAACCAGTATGCCTCGCTCTATCGCCCGCGCACACTTGCCGCGCTGCGCGAAGGGCAGGAAATTTCCGATCAAGCGCTGGCGGAAATGCTCCCATACCGACTTGCTTTGCGTCAAACGTTGGAGGAATCAATGGAGCGCGCAGGTATCGATCTCTGGGTATGTCCATCCGCGCCCGGCCCCGCGCCGGAGGGTCTTGCTACAACCGGCAGCCCGTTGATGAATCTGCCCTGGACACATGCAGGAGTGCCCGCAATTTCGCTGCCCGCCGGAAGCGCCGCTAACGGCCTGCCCCTGGGCTTTCAATGCGCCGGGCGCTTTATGCAGGATGAACGCCTGCTCGCCTGGGCAGAACCGATGGCGAATATCGTCGTCGCAGCATAATTATCACCCGTCCAACCCGACGTAAAAGGGGTGGCGGCGGGTGGCAAGTTTCGCGCCCAGCCAGCCTAACAGACCACCTATGAGGGCTACCAGCACGAGAATGATGAGCGCGGTGATTAAACCGCCTCCGATGTTCAGGGGATTGCTGCTGATGCCGGAACTGATCTTGCCCGGATAGTTCGGGATTTGCCCAACGATGAAGCCGATAATCTGCGCGATGGTGCTGGCTACAAAACCGCCGAAGAAGCCGAATTTGCGAGCTACCGCCACTCTTCCGGTAATGAACCCGGCGATAAAGTAGATAATAAGCCCGATCACGCCTGTGAGCACGAACAGCCCGAACACGGCTGAGGCCACGTTGAGTGGCATCAGGCTGGGATGATTGGCATAGCTCGCGGCCTTCAGGTAGAGAGGCGCATTTACCAGTGTGAACACAATGTTCGTAATGGCGGCGAGGATACCCGCCACCAGGCTAATACTCAGCATTTTGCGCGCGCCTCCCGCCGGCAATGCGGGGCTGATCGGCTTTTCGCGTTGATGCATAGGCCCCCGGCGAAGTGGTGATGCGGGTAAAGTATCGGCGCCATTGTCAAATGGGTTTTGCGCGCGTTGTTGCGGTTGTAGCGGGTATTCCGAATTCGCGTCTCTCATGCACCTTTTCCTTTAATGGTTGGGCTTGATATTGCTAAAAACAGATGAATAGATATTGATAAATTGCCAGTTGCTCATCGGCCAGTAGATCATGACCGCTTTGCCAATTATATAACTTTTTGGCACAAACCCCCAGTCCCGCGAATCGTCACTGAACTGGCGATTGTCACCCATCACAAAGTAGTCGTTCGGTGGCACGACCCACTGGCGTCCCTCCAGATTAAACGGCACTTTGACATATGGCTCCTGTAGCACCACCCCATCTACCTGCACAGTAGAACTCGTGGTCACAATGGTATCCCCTGGCAAACCAATCACACGCTTGATGAGGTCTTTTGTGGTATCAACCGGCCAGTAAAAAACGATCACGTCTCCCCGTGCTGGTGGCTGAAAGAGATACGCCTGTTTATTGACCAGCACATACTGGCTATTATGCAGGCTGGACTCCATGCTGGTGCCGTCGACCTGGTAGTTTTGAATGGTGAAGTGGATTACCAGGAAAATGACCAGGGTTAGCGCAAGTGTTTCAACGATCTC
>CAAGKR010267940.1_pt1 | contig 12656 bp, 10 predicted proteins | sample 2556971 | NCBI WGS metagenome assembly CAAGKR01 (sample SAMEA5207829, study PRJEB30636) | soil metagenome | biome: forest; feature: boreal; material: soil | place: USA | collected 2011-09 | depth 1 m | reverse complement strand
TTAGTTTGTGCTGTGCCAGTTGTGACAGGAGTTTTGGGGGACGCTGTGGCTGGAACTGTAGAAGAAGGAGCGGCGTGAGAAGGTCCAGGAGCAGATACGGGAGCAGACGCAGGAGCAACCGCAGCCGCGGCCGATGAAACAGGGAATAGCCCGTAGAGATCCACATGTCCCGCGAGGGTCTCCGCTTCCTGCCCGTGGACGAGGATTTTCAGTTGCCGGATCCCGGTCATGTTTGCGCCGAGAGTCTGCGCGATCGATTGCACCGCCAGTTGCTCGCTGAGAATTCCCGACGGCATCCCCGAGGCAAGCTCATCCGAGAAATCCGCGATGGCCGTTCCGTCCGGCTGAATGTAGAAAGCTAACAGGCTTGCTTCCGCGGGCAGCGTGCGTTTCTCCGGACCGGGCGCCCGCGCGATCAGCGCATTGAGAAGCTGCTTGGAGCGCTCGACGGGATCGGCGGAAAGCGGAAGTTGAATGGCCGTGGGCTCCAGCGAAGTCGGAGAAGCCGCCGAAAGCCAATACATTTGCGCCTTCACTCGCACGTCGGTCGGCGTCGAGATCGGTTCCTGCATCACTTCGCGGCGCGCCTGCTCCTCGGTCCTGGGAGTTCTGCGGAGCCGCTGGACCGCCTGGCGCAATCCCGGCAGCGTGACCAGGCCCAGCGCCACCATCGCGGCGAGAATTACGATCGTCGTTTTGAGTCCCTTCGACAAGGCCCTATTTGCCTCCCGATTCATAGATCGTTCGAAACGCGGCGACCGCGCGAGCCACTCCATCCGCTAGCCCGGGTCCCATTTGATCGAGCGGGGCGCGGCCTGGCACGCTGACGCTCGATACTTCGATAGCTACTGCGGGCGCCCCCACCGTTCGCAATTGCCGTATGGGGGCTTCGAACGGAGTTTCCGACGAGCCGCGAAAGCGCTGCGCCATTTGGATCTGGATCAGCTCGGCCAGCCTCCGGCTCTGATCGATAAAATTGAATTGCGCGCGGTCCCAGGGCAAAAGTCCCGCGTGGGGAGCGAAGGCGGTTTTTTGTGACACTGCCATGTGCGGCAGGGAATACACACGCACCGTTCCCGGCTGGCCCGTGGACGAAACGTGCAGCGTGATGAATATACCTCCGCGCTGCGCGTTTGCCAGTTTCGAACGATCGTCGAAAGTAGGGTCGTCATTTGCCTGGCGCGTGAGGATGACGCGCAATCCCTGGGTCTCCAGAGAAATGCGCACCAACCGCGCATAGCTGAGGACCACGTCGCTCTCCGCGATGCCGGACGATCCGCGCGCGCCAGGGTCCGCGCCGCCGTGCGCCGGATCGAGAAGGACAACGGCCAAAGTTTTTTGCGGGGGAATCGTTGGCTCTACGGTTGGCTGTCCCGGGGCCGGAAGGGTTTGCTGCGCAACCGGAGTCGAAGTTTGTGGAGCAGGCTGTCCCGGCGCTGCCGGGACCTGCGCCGATTGCGCCTGCGCCGAAAATGCCTGGGAGGCCGCAATCATCCACACGAAAAACAAGCAAATCGGTTTGCTGGGCACTCTTACGAGGATACCAGAATCGTTCCAATCGTGAGAGATCGTCCGCCTGATATTTCCCTTTTGCTAAAGGATGGAATCCACCTTCCAAATAGTCCTTGTGGGTCGCGGCTTCACGGTTTGCGGAAGAAGGCGAGTAGCACAAGAGTGGCTGTGCTACAAAAACCTGTTCTGAATCGGGTTTTCCGCGACTTTCAAGGGACAGAAGAAAGTCTTTCTCGAATCAGGTCGCGCTAATCCCGCGGCGCCTTTACAAGCGCTTCCCGTGTTATCGTCTGGCAAATTTCGGACGTGATTGCATCTCATTACTTATTCCTTGCAACTTATTTATGCACGGTGCTTCATATTCTTGGGAAGGCGTGCCTGCGTACCGATTTCCGGTAAGGGGACGCGCGCGTCACGGAGTTGGAAACGTGAATTGGGAATCAAATTGGAGCGAGGTACGGTCTTTATCCATGTTCAATAATGCCCTACGGTGGATCAGCTATGGTATGGCAGTCTTGGCACTCGCCGCCAGCATCGCCTTGCTCGCCGGCGATGCGAAACTAGGAATTCTTTCCAGGCTCCCGGCGGCGATTTCATCCGCGCCCTTGCTGCTGGTGGGCACGGCGTTCCTGATCCTGCAACCGATCCTCCGGCCACGATTTATGGAATTGCTGAAAAACGCGCTTCTCGCGGCGACGTTTTTGCTTTGGGGAGCTATTCAACTCATGCCCCAGAATACGATGTCGATACGCCTGGGCAACGTCGTAATCGCGCTTTACGTTCTGGATCTGGCTTGGGTGATTCTTGGCTCGAAGATTTCCAGGAAGGGAAATTGAAACAGCATTCTTGGCGCGTTCGCTAGGCCCTTCTAGCAATAGTAACGCAAGATCCATTCGGCGACGCAGCACGGTTTTTCGGCGCCCTCCGTTTCGATCGTAATGTCAAAGACCGCCTCAACGCTATCGGGCAACTCTTTGCATGACTGCAAACGAACGCGCGCGCGAATCTTCTCGCCCGCGCGAACGGGCGCGGGGAAACGAACACGATTCAATCCGTAGTTGATGGTCTGCCGCACCTCGCTCGGCAACTGGATCGCCTCCCTCATGAAATGGCTCATCAGGGAGAGCGTCAGAAATCCGTGCGCGATCGCAGCGCCATACGGCGATTCGCGCTGCGCGCGTTCGGGATCGACGTGAATCCATTGGCGGTCTCCCGACGCTTCGGCGAATTGCCGGATGCGCTCCTGCGTCATGGCCATCCAGCCGGTCGTGGCGATTTCGCGGCCCGCGTAATCTTTCAACGATTGCAAGGATTCAAGTACGAAGGTTGGCATGGCGTTCAGAGGTCCTATGTAGCACAGGCTTCAGCCTGTGGGGTTTAATTTTGCTCTAGAGAAACCCCACAGGCTGAAGCCTGTGCCACTGAAAACTGCTCCACTCTACTTGGATGGTTTTTGTTCGGCGTACAACTGCCCGACGAACCGGTCCGCCGCTCGATCCCCGTTCGGCGCGGCCGGCGGGACCTTTGCGTCGTAATCGGCAGTGGGATGCGCGGCAACAACTTCGTCCGCCGTCTTCCCCTGCTGCATGAGTTTCGCAACTTGCTCCCGCACTCCCAGGATCATGTCCCTGTGCGCGGCGACTGCATTCCTGTCGACGATCGGCCCATGGCCCGGGATAATTTTCGTATTCGGCCCGGCGAGGGCCACGATTTGGGCGAGCCCTGCGATCATCCCGTCGAGGCTCCCGCCGTTCGCACGATCGATGTTCGGATATCCGATCGAGCGGTAGAAATCGCCCGTCATTATGACGTCCGCGTTGTGAAAGTACACCATGGTGTCGCCATCAGTGTGAGCTTTCCTGATCGGGATGAGGTCCACCGTTTCTCCGTTCAAGTGAAACGTGATTTTGTTTTCATACGTGATGACCGGAAGCGCGCTCTCCATGGCGGGCGTGCCCGGCTGGCCATTTGCGCCGGGGGCGGGATTCATCAGCCGGTCCCGCAATTCGTCTCGCGCGAAAATCGTCGCGCCCATTTTGCCGAGGTTTGCGTTTCCGCCCGTATGATCGGGATGCACGTGTGTGTTGACCACGAAGCGAATCGGGTTAGGCGAGATTTGCTTGATCGCCGCAACGATCCTATCGGTGAGCGGAGCGAATTGCGTGTCCACCATGAAGGTCCCCTGAGGGCCCACAAGCACGCCGATCGTGCCGCCACGGCCGTCCACCGTGTAGAAATTGTCCGTGATCTTGTTCGTCTTAACTACGGTTTTGCTGTCGTCGACGGGCGCCTGGGCGCGTGCCGATGCCGCCACGATGAGCGACATAATCAACAAGGCCGCCGGCACTGCAAGGGCGCGTCGAATCAATGAAAGTTTCATTGGCGTTTGCTCCTGATGGAAAATACGATTTTGACTTGGGTTGCTGATCGAGAGTATATACCAAACACGCTTTGCGTAAATGTTCGGGAATATGAATTTATTTGGCTGCTTTGGAGGCTCCCTGAAACCGCTCCCCGTCCTCGCTTTGCTTGCCCTGCTGGCGGAACCGGCCGGCTGTACAAGATTCAGTTGCCGGAAGGAAAGATTCTCGGCATGTGGGGCGAATCCGGCCACGAACTTGGCGAACTCAACTGGGCGCACGGCATCGCCTGTCCGTCGGAGGACCTCATCTATATCGCAGACATGAACGACTGGCGCGTGCAAAGGCTGGTCACGAAGGGGAAGAAGTAAGCCGGCGCGGCGGCCGCGCTGCTTCGAGCCACTCCAAAAAGAAAGCGCGCCCTGGGCTCCTGAGAGCCCAGGGTGCATTCTTCTTCAGAGTAACTATTGCCCGATTTCAAGAATCACGAACGACCCTGCGATCGGTGTTGGGCGCGGGCGCGGATTGTCCGGCGTTGGCGCCGCCGCGGCTTTGAAATCCGCGGTCTCCGTGTAGACGCGGTGCGTTTTAGTGTCCAGCGCCATCGTGCGGGTGCCAAATTGAGTGGTGATATTTCCGACGACGCTGTACTTGTCCGCTGAATCCTGGTGAATGACGGAAACCAGACCTTCGCGGCAAGCGGCGAAGGCAAGCCCCGTACTCGGATCGTAGCCGTTGCCATCCGGATCGCCGCCAATCGGCGGGGAAGCAACCACCTTGCCATTATCCGCATTCACGACGACCATAACCTTGTCGCAGGCCACGAAAATTCGGCGGTGCGCGCTATCGTACGACATGGCAGACGGCCCTTCGCAGGGCGCGAGTGGCCATGTGCCCTTGATCGCGTACGATTTCGTGTCGAACTCTTGTATGGAACTCTTGTCCTCGATATTGACGAACATGTTCCCATTGCCATCGAGGATGGCCTCTTCCGGCTTGCCGGCGAGCTTGACCGTGCCGATGACTTTCCCGCTCGTTGCGTCAATTACCGTCGAGTCCATGCTCTTGCCGTTAAAGGTGAAGACGCGTTTGGTGGCGGGATCGTAACGGATCGAATCAGGATCTTTCCCGGGTATGTCGATGACCGAAGTGGCCTTCAGCGTTTTCAAGTCGACAACAGAAACCGTGTTTGCGTCTCCGTTGCTCGTGAAGCCCTTGCCGAGATCCATCGCAAGCGCCAGGCCATGCGAGTTCTTCGAATTGGCAATCTCAATGTCGCCCAGAAGTTTACCCGTGGTATCGTCCACGACCTGAAAATGCGATCCGCGGGCGATATAGAGTCGATGCGAGTCCGAGTCTACCGTCATGTAGTCCCATCCGCCATCGCCCCCGACAGGCATCCTCTTGATGACGTGATAGCCCGAGGCCTGCGGAGCCGCATAAATAACAGCCGCGGCAATCAATACCAGACAAATCAGTGGGCTCGTCCGGCGCAACCATCCTGCAAACTTTTTTCGTAACATGCGAAGCATCTCCTTTAGTTTGAAAAAATAAACGTTCGTGGTCCCGTTTCAAGAATTCAGTTGTCGCAGCCGGCCGGCCTCACCGCACTGCCACTGGAGTTCCGGCTTCCACCACCGCCTGCTTGTCGCGCGTCAGATAGTACTGTATTGCCGGCGTAATAATCAGCGACAACACCATCGAGATCAGAATGCCGCCGATGACCGCAATCGCCAGGGGTTGCAGCATCTGGGAACCCGCGCCCAGCGCGAGAGAGAGCGGAAGCATGCCGGCTATGGCTGCCATGGCCGTCATTACGATGGGCCGAAGACGCCGGCGTCCCGCCTGAATCATGGCCTCTTCCGCCGAGAATCCGACCGCCCGGAACTTCTGGTTGGCGTCGAGCAAGAGGATGCCGTTTTTAGCGACGATGCCAACCACCATGATAAGACCCATGAACGAGGAGATATTGAACGTCGTTCGCGTGATCAATAGCGCCAGGAAGACGCCCGAGGTGGAAAGGACCGCCGAGGAAAGAATTGCGATGGGCGCCGAGAAGGATCGAAATTCGAAGAGCAGCACTAAGAAAATGAGCACCAAAGCGAGCAAGAGAACAACCACCAGATCATGAAACGACTTCTGTTGCTCCTTATAGGTGCCTCCGTACTCGACGCGAATGGATGCCGGTAGATGCAGATCGGTCACCATTTTTTGTACCGCGGCGACTCCGGTTCCCAGATCCACGCCTTCCAGCCGTGCGGTGACTTCCTTCTCCCGTTGCAAATTCTCGCGGAGAACTTCGGTCTGGCCAGGCAGTTCGGTGATCGTGGCCAGGGAGCCGAGCGTCGCAGTCCCGCCATTGGAATTCACGAGCATCGTATTGCTCATGCCTTCGAGCGAGGCTCGACGTTCCTGCGGGTAGCGAACACGAAGGGTATAGGGGCGGTCGTCGATAATCACCGGATTGGTCGCGGGTTCACCGTCCACGATAGCGGAGGCGACCGCGGTAAGCTGGTCAGGTGTGAAGCCGGCCTTTGCAGCCGCTGCGGGATTGATGTTGAACACGACGGCTGGTCCGCTCGTGGTGTTATCAATTCCATCCACTATATCCACGATGGGCTTCTTGTAGTTGATTTGGATTCTGCCCAGGGCATCGGCGACTTTAGGCGCCCAAGTAAGGAGGTCGTCCGGATTAGGACTGAACAGCTTCACCACTACCGGCTGCGGGGCGCCGGTCAGGTCCGAGATCATGTCCTGGAGCACCTGAGTATAGTCGGCGTCGAGCGCAGGTTCTTGCTTCTTTACCTCGCCACGGACCTGGCTGATGATTTCGTCGATCCCCCGGCTTCGTTTGTCCTTCAGCTTTATCGCGATGTCTCCGGTGTTCGGCTCTGTGACTGCCGCGAGCCCCAATTGCAAGCCCGTGCGGCGCGATGTGCTTTCGACTTCAGGGATACTGCGGACGATCTGCTCGACGTGGGAGATCACACGATTGGTTTCCTGGAGCGAACTGCCGGGCGGCATGACGTAGTCGAGAATAAATCCTCCCTCGTCCATGGCCGGCAGAAGGTCGCTTCCCAGCGAACCGTAGCAAACATAGGAAGCAGCGATCAAAAGTGCGCATAGCCCGCCCAACCACACGGGGTGTTCCAGGGCGCGCCGCATCCAGCGCTCGTAAAACGTGATGATGTGCTCGAACCATCCTCCCTTCAAGGATGCTTCTTCAGCGGCCATCATGCGTTTCATCTGTTCTATCTGTGCCAACTTCGCATCTTCCGCAGTTAGGGCCTGTTCCGAGGGCTTGGGTATCTCAGCCTTGTCTTCGCCGTGTTCGCTGTGTCCTTTTCCGCGACGAATCAGGTGAACACTCAGATTCGTGGTCCAAGTCAGGGCAAGCGCCAGGGAAGCCAATAGTGACACGCTCATGGAAATCGCCAGCGCGCGGAAGAATGTCCCTGTAACTCCGGTAATTGAAATTAGGGGTAGGAACACAACAATGGGGGTTAGCGTGGAGCCGATGAGGGGAACGGTCAGCTCTTTGAGGGCGGCGGAAGTCGCTTCCAGTGGTCCTTCGCCGCCGTCGCGATGCAAAACGATGTTCTCGACGACCACGATCGCGTCATCGATGACGAGTCCGCCGGATGCCGCCAGGCCTCCAAGGGTCATCATATTGAAACTCTGTCCCAGCACCTTCATAGCAATGAACGTGACAAAAATCGCGACAGGGATCACGAGACCCGTCATGAGCGCAGTGCCCCAGTCCCGCAGGAACAGCCAGATGATGAATCCCGCGAGCAAAAGCCCGATGATGATCGCGTCGCGGACGCTGCCGATGGATTCCCGGACAATGTTCGACTGGTCGTAAAAAACGCTCAGATTGACCCCAGCAGGAAGGCTTGGGCGAAGAGTTGCGATTTCCCGGTTGACTTCATTTGCGACATCCACGGTATTACTGTCCGGCTGCCGGCTGATGCTGACCAATACGGCAGGCTTTCCATTGGCCGTAACCACCGTATAAGCCGGCGCTGACGAAGGCGCGACCGTACCGATATCCCGAATGCGGACCGGCACGTCATTCACATTCTTGATGACCATTTCGCTTATATCTTCTGGTGAGTGAACTTGTGCATTAACGAGCGCCAGAAATAGCTGGTGATTGCGGCTCAGGAGGCCGGGGGAATCAATCAAGTTTGTTTTATTGGCGGTGTCCAGAATGTCCTGCAATCCAACCTTTGCGCGGAGCATCTTGGCAGGGTCAGGGGTGATCTGGAATTCCGGTTGCTGCCCTCCCTGCACTATGACCGTGGCTACGCCGTTCAGCCGGTTCAGGCGCGGCTTGATGTCGTATGTCGCCACCTCCCACAGTTTCGTTTGCGGGACTTTGTCCGAGGTCAGGCTATACCCGAGGATCGGGAAACTCGCAAAATCGAGACGGTGCGTGTCAATCTGGGCCGTGGTCGGAAGCGTGCCTTGGATGCGCGCCAAAGCGGAATTGACAAGTTGGAGCGTCTGAATCATGTCTACGTTCCAATTAAAGAATAAATCCACTTCCGCCGACCCGCGACTCGTAACCGAGCGGACATCTTCCAGACCCGGCACGCTGTTAACCGCGTTTTCGAGAGGGCGGGTGATGGTTACTTCCATCTGGTCAATCGGCATTACACCGTTGTCCACGCCGATGATGATGCGCGGAAAGTTTGTCAGCGGGAACACAGCGATCGGCAACGAAAGTGCCTCATAGATTCCGACAGCCGCCAACGTGAGGATCAGAAAAATAATCGACTTCGAGTGCCGGGCGAACCAATAGTGCGATTCATTCCCGATGGGTTGCGTGCTTGAATCCGGTGTATTAGATGGCATAAGAGTTTACTCGTCGCGAAAAGGAGTCGGAAAAGTGGGGTCCGGAACCCGTACGAAACGAACCCGGCCCAGTAAGGCTGCCTGTGTCCCGTATATCCTTAATTTCTTTGGCCCCTGCGATCACTGATCCTCGTCCTCTTCAGGCATCTTCGGCGCTTGGACCAGAATCTTGGTCTTTGCCAAGACAGGATCATCCTCTTTATCGAGTTCGAACGCGCCGATGGTCACAACGCGTTCCCCGCCCTGAAGCCCATCGGTGATTTGCACATCGTCACCGCTACGGATGCCGACTTTGACCTTTTGCTTGTGTGGCGTATTGTCGGCGTCCAGCACGATCATGGACGTCACGCCGTCGGTGGCCGTTAACAAGGCGACAGCTGGGGCAACGACCGCATTCTTCACCGTCTCCCCCACGATCGTGACACGGACACTGCTTCCCGCCTTCAACCGTTCACCTGGGTTGGCAGCTTGCACCCAGACCTCCACGGTCGTACTGTTCGGGTCGAGCGCAGGGCTCACCAGGGTAACCTTTCCCTTAACATCGAGGCTTTGGCCGGGCACGGAAATGGTAGCCGGGTCCCCCGTCTTTAGGCGCGTCGCATCTATCTGCGAAATGTGAGCGCGTGCCACCACTTGAGATAAATCCATGACCGTAATAAGGGGAACGCCAACGGGCGCGGTCTCACCGGGAAAGAAGGGCCGGTCGGTAACCACGCCGTTGATGGGGCTGACAATCTTGGTATAGCTCAGCTGGGCCGCGGCGTTCGCAGTGTCGCCCTTAGCGGCGGCCAGCTGCGCCTCAGCCACTTTGAGGTCCCCTTGCTTTTGGATGACGTCATATTGGTTCTTAGCTTGTGTGAGGGCAATTCCGGCATCTTCAACATCTTTAGCGGAAATCGCTCCTTGCTTGTAGAGCGCTTGACGACTGTCGAAGAGCTTCTGCGCGCCATCCAAGGTCTGTTTGGCCAGCCCAATGTCCTGCGTGACCTTCTGGACTTGCAATTGGTAAGTCACTTCCGCCTGTTGATACCCGCCCTGGCTTTTCATATGGGTGCCGGTCAAGTCTTGATTCTCGAGTTCCGCCAGCGATTGCCCCGCACGTACATGGCTCCCGCGATCCACGTAAAACTTACTGACAGGTGAGCTAACCTTTGGCACAATCGCCGCCTGATCCCGCGGATATAGAGTCGCATCCGCGATCACCTTGCGCTGGATCGGCCCTTTCTCCGCGGCGCCGACCTGCACAGTGACCGTGGGTGTCGGTTCGTCCGCTTCCTTTTTGGCGCACCCTGATAACAGGACGCCCGCAGCCATTAGGATCAACAAAGAACGGGCCGGCCGGCCCGCTTCCATGCGATTCATCGAGGGGAAATGCATTGATTCGCTCCCATTCCTTTTCTTGCTATTGAGTTTTCCATCCTTCAGAAACTTCCCGTAAATGTCTGGAGGTTCGCCAAGAGCGTACGATAGCGCACTTGCGCGTCGGCATACGCATTCCGCGCCGTCACCAGGGTGGTTTCAGCGTCCACCACCTCGGTCGCGGGGGAAGCCCCTCCCTGGTATCGTAGGTTGACGAGACGCAAGCTCTCAGCCGCCAGTTCCGCCGTTCTGCGCGATTCTTCCAGGGCCGACCGGGCGATGATCGCTTCGTCATAGGTAGCATAGAGTTCGCTCAGATACATCCGCTGGGCCAGGCTCAGTTGCGCTTTTGCGGACTGTTGCTTGTATTCCGCCTGGTGCAGTTTGCTGCGCAAAGTGCCCCAATCCCAGACGGGCACTGTCAATGCAGCCGTGAGGAAATAACCAAGATTGGGAACAACTCCAACCGCCGGATCCGTCTGGACTGATGCGCGAGTACAATGAAGGGCAAAGCAATTCGCTTCAATTCCGTAATCTGTATCCACCGTCAGAGTAGGTAGGAACGCACTCTTCGCCAACTTGACGTCTAAATCCGCCTCCCGAGCCGCCTCCAAGGCAACGCGCAAATCGGGATTTTGCTTTTCGGCCATCCCTTGAATTTCCGGGAACGGAGGCAAAGCAGGAGCGGAGTCGAGGTCATCCACAACGCTGAAATTTTCATTAAAGTCGGGGAACAGTATTACAGCAAGACCCAAGCGGGTATCTTCCATGGCAAACGTTGCTTCCTCGAACGCTTGCTTTTGGATCCGATACTGGATTTCGGCCTTCAAGGCATCACTGTGGGGGGCCTGTCCCTGATGTTCTAGATTCTGTGTTATGTCCATAAAATGTTTGGCCTGGTCCAGCCCCGCCTGGGCGGTCGCGTACTTACGCTGCGCGACAACCACACCGTAATAACTTTTCGTTACAGTCACAGTTAGCCCGCGACGCGCAATTTCGGACTTGGCGTTGGCCAGTGCCTCCGCTGCTTTGGCGCGCGTATATCCCGTTCCTATCAGAAGGCCCGGCGAGAGATCCTGGTGGTATACGGCCCAGCCCCGGTAGACGTGAACACCGTCTTGGGTAACGAATCTTCCGTCGGAGATTCTTCCGCCATCTCCTTGATCGTTGAGGTATTGCGTCGTCGCGGTAATCGTTGGCAGCATGGCGTTTCTGGCCTGGATCCGATCTTCATGCGCGCTCCTTGCATCGGAGGCAGCGCCCAGAAGTGTCGGATCGAGTTTCCGCGCTCTCTCCAGCGCGTCCTGCAGGGTTATCGTCGCAGGCGGCGTTGCCTGTCCCGGTCCCGTTGGTCGCAGCAGCTGGACGTCTGATTCTTCACTGGGCGTGGGAGAAGTAGCCTGCGCCGCGGCCTTTGAGATTGGGAGGATCACCGCAACGGCCAAGATCAGTGCTATAACGGAAAAACGCCTGATTGATGTGAACGAGTGACCTTGGCGGGCATCACGCCGCCGGTTAGACAAGGCAATCTCTATCAATCCGAATGAATGACCCATGGAGTCCATCTCCTCCCACTCCCGACCGCCGCTGGCTGGAGGCCATGTCGGAGCGAATGTCCAGCAACTGCTTAGGAAAAGCAGAATCTAACCGTAACAAGCAAGCTCATATTCAGCAGACGGGTGCAGCATAGCAATTCCACATGAAAATTATCTGAATAAATATCCTTCGAATCTCTTCGGTGTTTTGCTGACGGTTTTATGCTTTTACTTCAAAGCGTTGCTTCTGACTTCTTCTCGTCCCACGTTGAGCAGTAGCACGAAGCAAACTCAGTCCCGGAAAATTCAGTCTTTTGCGGGTCGCAGCCTATTTCTCTAAACCTTAAGGGAACCTTAAGACGCTGGCACGCGTCCGCTGGAGTATTGCAGGACTGTTGGCGGAATCACAAGGTCGTTTGTGAGGGGCCGGAAGTCCTTCAAACATTTGAGAACACTGGCTCCTAATACTTTGAACTGATGCGGATAATTCCTGAAATGGACCATTTCCGATCGAATGCGTGTGAACCGGAAAGTCCGTGGAATTTCGCCAGTTTCTTATCGATCGTGGAGTTCAGGCTGCCTGTTCCGCCATGTGAAGCATCATCCTTGACTTTGCAGTGCAGTACTTCTACCCTTAAGGAGATGATTGGCAAGAAATTATTTCTGATGCTGCTGGTTGGGACTCTATTGCTTCTGCAATTTGTGGACTGCATGGCCTCTTTTTCACAGGACCAGCAGGCCATGCAATGCTGTGGCACATCGGTGTGTACACCAACTAATCAGAGTCACGGCTGCTGCAAGACGATGACTTCCACCGAAATGCCCAGTGTGCTGGTGAAGGCCCGTGTCTCCCTGGATGTGCCTTCGGTTGCGGTTGTGGAACACACACTGATGCTTGAAACGGCCATGCTCACGCCGCTGTTATCACCCTCACTCGAACCGCAGCGATACTCTCCTCCAGAGCTTTATACACTTTACGGTTCACTCCTGATCTAGGACTCTCCCTTGGTGCGTCTACAGCGTACCCACT
>CAAGKR010003134.1_pt1 | contig 12660 bp, 9 predicted proteins | sample 2556971 | NCBI WGS metagenome assembly CAAGKR01 (sample SAMEA5207829, study PRJEB30636) | soil metagenome | biome: forest; feature: boreal; material: soil | place: USA | collected 2011-09 | depth 1 m | reverse complement strand
GTCCGCCGCCGCCACCGCCGCCGCCGTAGCCGCCACGACCGCCGCCGCCACCGGAGCGTTCCGTTTGCGGCCGCGCTTCGTTTACCACCAGATTCCGCCCACCAAAATTCTGACCGTTGAGGGAAGCAACTGCCTTATCCGCCTCTTCATCGTTGGTGATTTCAATGAAGGCGAATCCACGCGACTGCCCTGTGAAGCGGTCACGAATCAAACTGATTGACGAGGGATTGACACCGACTTGCCCGAACCATTCCTGCAACTGTTCTTCCGATGCGTTGAACGGAAGATTGCCGACGTAAAGCTTCTTCACCTGCGGACTCCTTTTGCCCGGAACCGAAAGACGATTGCGGAGCGCACCGGAGAGACCTTGACCGCCAAGGCGAGCCAGGAATGCGCGCCTAGAAGGACGGGGTGCAGTTCAGTGGTCTCGTGCATGGTGCCGAAAAATGGCCGTTTTTGCAACCATAATTACTTGGCGGAAAGGGTACTGGCAAAGCGCAAGTTGCATCATTCGCGCGCTCAGGTGCGATAGGAGGCGTTGATGCGCACATATTCGGCGGTGAAGTCGCAGGTCCAGTAGCGGGCGGAGGCGCGGCCAGCGTGGAGATCGACGAGCAGCAGAACGAGAGGTTCGAGAAGGCGGTTGCTGGCGGCGCGTTCGTTGAAGTCCAGCGGCTGGCCCTTGCGAAGAACGGGAATGCCGGCCATGCGAATGTCGACGCGATCCGGATCGAACGGTACGCCCGAGCGTCCGGCCGCGGCGAATATACGGCCCCAGTTGGGATCGCCACCGGCAAAGGCGGTTTTCACCAGCGGTGAGGTGGCAATCGTTTGCGCGATCTTCCGTGCAGCGGCTTCGGTTTTTGCGCCACGAACATCGATCTCGATCACGCGTTGCGCGCCTTCACCATCGGCAACAATCTGAAGAGCGAGCGAGTGGCATATTTCTTCAAGAGCGTTGGTGAAAGCGCGGTGAGCTGCGCTACCGGGCTTGATAGCAGGAGCGCCAGAAGCCCCATTGGCCAGGACGATCAAACTATCGTTGGTGGAGGTGTCACCATCGACGGTGATCGAGTTAAACGTGCGCGAGGTTACATCTCGCAAAGTTTTCTGAAGGAGGGGTGGAGCGATGTTTGCGTCGGTAGCTACAAAAGCGAGCGTGGTGGCCATGTTGGGATGAATCATGCCCGCGCCCTTTGCGCAGCCGACAAAATGAATGCGTTTGCGGGCCGTCTTGAACCAGGTAGACGCGGTTTTTGGTCGCGTGTCGGTAGTACAGATGGCGAGAGAAACTTCGGCAAAAGAACGCGCGGAAGGGCGGCGATTTTTCGCGACGAGTGGAAGCGCGCGGAGAATTTTCTCTACAGGCAATGGAATTCCGATGACCCCAGTGGAGCAGACAAAGACTTCGTTCGGGTCGCAGCCAAGGCGGCGCGCGGTTTCTTCAACAATTTTTACGGAGGCGGCGTAGCCCGCTGTGCCGGTGGCGCAGTTGGCGTTGCCGGCGTTCGCGATGATGGCGCGCATGCGGCCCTTGGAAGATCGCAAATGTGTTTTGGAAACGACCACCGGCGCCGCGACAACCAGATTTTGGGTAAAAACCGCGGCGGCGGATGCGAGAGTGTCACTCGAGAGCAGCGCGAGATCAAGCGCACCGGTTTTTTTCAAACCACAAGCGGTGGCGGAAAAACGAAAGCCGAGCGGGAGAGCGGCTTCAGAGAGCGCGTGTTTCATGGGCGGAGGGCCGGCGTGGCGGTGAGGATGTTCACGGAAGGGACCTCCGATCCTCCGCAGTTTGCGATGCGCTTTGTGAACTGGTTTGGTTTCGTTTGTCGCTCATGACTGATTCTTCTCCATTTGAACAAGTTTTTGTTCAAGCTCTGCGATGGCAGTGCCAACGCTTTCTTCCGCGGTACCGCCCGGAACGGCCTTCGAGGCGATGGCCTGCTCTAACGTAGGCTGCTGCAGAAGGCCTGCGCCTAACAGCGGCGAAATCTTTTGCACTTCGAGAAGAGACAGTTCGGTCCAAGGCTTGTTTTGTTTTTCTGCTTCACGAAGCACCCGCCCGACCAAATCATGGGCCTGTCGGAAAGGCACGCCGCGGCGGACCAGGTAATCAGCGGCGTCGGTGGCGATGAGCGCGGGATTCGACGCCGAAGCTAGGAGACGATCCTCGCGAAATTTAGCGGAAGCAAGAGCCCCGGCGGCGACCCCAAGCATCGCTTGCAACTGGTCGTGGGCAGCAAAAAGCACTTCTTTGTCTTCCTGCAGATCTCGTTGATAACTGCTTGGCAGCCCCTTCAGCATGGTGAACAGGCTGAATAGCGCGCTGGTGATGCGACCCGTCTTTCCGCGGATGAGTTCCCAGGAATCGGGATTCTTTTTTTGAGGCATCAAGCTGCTGCCCGTCGAAAATTCGTCCGAGAGGATCACATACGAAAATTGTTGCGATGAGAACAAAACAAAGTCTTCGGCCAGGCGAGAAAGATGTGTGGCAATTCCGGCAAGGGCGAAGAGGTAGTCGAGAGCAAAATCGCGATCGCTGACCGCGTCGAGGCTGTTGGCGGTAATGCGAGAAAAGCCAAGCTCGCGAGCAAGCGCATTGCGATCGATGGCGAAAGAGCATCCCGCTAGCGCACCGGAACCCATCGGGCAAGCGTCGGCGGCAGCAGCGGCGTTTTGTAAACGGGTAAGGTCGCGGCCAAAACCTTCGGCGTGAGCCATTAAAAAATGGGAAAGCAAAATGGGCTGCGCATGCTGCATGTGCGTCATGCCCGCCATGGGAACTTTCAAGTTGGCCTTTGCTTGTGTCAAAAATGCTTTGATCAGCGTTTGTATGCAGCGTTGTGTGTCGGCGGCCGCATCCATAATGAATAAACGGAAATCCGTGGCGACCAGTTCATTCCGGCTGCGGCCGGTGTGCAACTTCCAGCCGAGCGCGCCGAGGCGCTCTACGAGCGCTTTTTCAAGAAAGTGATGAACGTCCTCGGCTTCGGCGCCAAAGCTGTCCAGCCAGGACGGATCGGAGTTGATACGTTCGGCAATTCGGTCAAGAGCGCCGAGGATTTGGCCAACTTCGGGTTCCGTCAAAATCCCGACACGCTGCAGCGCTCGTGCCCAGGCGCAATCCACACCGATTTCGTAGGGAAGCAAACGGCGATCAAAGGAAAATGACCGTTGGAATGCGTCGAAATCCGCGTTGGGCGGTTTGTCGAAGCGTCCTCCCCACAATCGATCGTCTTTGCGGTCGGTCATCGCACTTCCTTAAGAGTTCATCCGACACAAATACAGCGTGTCGAAAAATAAATCCGGGATCAATGAAACGCGAGACTGCTAGGGCTTGTTGCTGCCGGCTTTGGCCCGCGGTCGCACGGTTACCGGCAAGGCAAAGAGGTTAATGAAGCCTTCGGCGTCTTTCGGATTGTAGCGGCCCATGGTAAAGCTGGCGAGGTCCGCGCGATAAAGCGAATAGGGCGAGAGGCGCTTGGTAACGTTTAGCGTGCCCTTCCACAGCTTCAAGCCGACGGAGCCGGTGACGCGCTGCTGGGCCACGGTGAAGAAACCATCAAGGGCTTCGCGCAATGGCGAAAACCATAAACCGTTGTAGACCAGTTCGGCGTAGCGCACGGAGAGCGCCTGCTGGAAGTGCGCGGTTTCACGATCAACGGTAAGGCGCTCGAGCTCACGGTGCGCGGTGACGAGAAGCGTGCCGCCAGGAGTTTCGTACGCGCCTCGCGATTTCATTCCGACGAGGCGGTTTTCGACCAGATCGATGCGCCCGATACCATGCTTTGCGGCGATATCATTGAGGGTGTTGAGCAGGTTGATCGTCCCGAGAGTGTTTCCGTTCACGGAAACAGGAGTGCCCGCTTCAAAACCAATTTCTATTTCTTCACCCTTCTCCGGAGCTTTTTCAGAAGAAACGACCCACTGCCACATGGCTTCATTCGGGGCTTGAGCCAGATCCTCCAACTCGCCGCCTTCGTGACTCAAGTGCCAGATGTTGCGATCCCGGCTGTAGATATTTTTCTTGCTCTGCTCAACGGGGATGCCGTGTTTGTCGGCGTAGGCAATGGCATCTTCGCGGGAATCGATATCCCACTCACGCCAGGGAGCGATGATTTGCACATCCGGAGCGATAGCCTTGTAAGCAAGTTCAAAGCGAACCTGGTCGTTGCCTTTGCCAGTGCACCCATGCGAGAGGCCGTCCGCGCCAAGTTTCAGTGCGAGCTCCGCTTGACGCTTGCCGAGCACGGGCCGAGCCATGGAGGTGCCGAGCAAATAGGTGTGCTCGTAAACTGCGCCAGCGCGCAATGTTGGCCAAATATAGTCGCGGATGAATTCTTCGCGTAAGTCTTCGATGTAGACTTCCGAAGCTCCAGTGGCGAAGGCTTTTTTTCGCGCTGCTTGTAGATCTTCCCGCTGGCCAACATCGCCAATCATGGCGATGACTTCGCAACCGTAATTTTCCTTCAGCCACGTAATGATGATGGAAGTATCGAGTCCACCAGAGTAGGCCAGAACAACTTTCTTCGGTTTAGGGGCAAGCTGCTTCACTCGAACATTTCTCCTCAACAAATGGATTCAATAAATCAAAACGACTCACGAAAGAATATCAAGTAAAGAGCGCGTGCAGGATGGCCTTCTGCACGTACATGCGATTTTCGGATTGGTCGAGCACGATTGACGATGGAGCGTCGAGGACCTCATCGGTGACTTCCGCGCCGCGATGTGCCGGCAGACAGTGCATAAATACGGCACCGGAGGCAGCGTGATCCATCAACTTTCGGTTCACCTGATATGGTTTGAACGTGCTGCGACGAATTCTTTCCTCGGCCTCGAAGCCCATGCTGGTCCATGAATCTGTATAAACTGCCTGGGCATTCGCAACTGCCTCGCAAGGATCGGTCATCAGTTCGATGCGCGCACGACTTTCCTTGGCCATGCGCTTGCCTTCAGCAACCACGTCCTCGGCGGGAGCGTAGTTGGCCGGGGTGGCAATACGCAGGTGAACCCCGAGGCGCGCCGCTAAGTAAATCAGCGAATGGCAGACGTTGTTGCCGTCGCCGACGTAAGCCAGCTTGAATCCGCGTAGGGAGTCAAACCTTTCTTCGAGAGTGAAGAAGTCCGCGAGCGCCTGGCAAGGGTGAAAGCGGTCCGATAGCGCGTTGATGACCGGGATCGAAATGTTTTCAGCAATTTCATCGAGCACGTGCTGCTGGTAGACGCGCGCGACAATTCCCTGCACCCAGCGCTCCAGGTTCCGGGCGACATCGGGAATGGATTCGCGCTCGCCGAGGCGGGCCTGCGTATGATCCAGGAAAACGACGGCACCGCCCATGCTCTGGATCCCAACTTCAAAGGTGACGCGGGTGCGCAGCGACGGCTTCTCAAAAATGAGGGCGATGTGTTTGCCCCTCAGGATATTGGCGAACCGCGATGGATGGGCTTTGATAACAGAGGTGCGTTGAAGTAATTCGCGGACGTCCGCGGGGGACCATTCTGCGCCCGTGAGCAAATCCTTTGCGATGGCAACGGGAAGTGCGAGAGTTGCGGTCATTCTGGTGTTCTCCTTCATAAATATTCGTTTCTATACAGCGGCAATCGCGGCGCCGCTGGTTTGCGATAAATCCCGGACAACGCGAGTACCAGGAACATCACTCAAACTGTTTCGATCCGCCGTGGAGGTATACAAATCGGGCGACAGCGCGGCTGGGCCGGAATTTCCGCCGACGATGCGGACCTGGCCAACACCGCCCTCGAGCGCACGCTTTGCGGCTTCCAGTTTCAAAATCATGCCTCCCGAAACAACCCGCGAATCGATGAGGCGATTGATCTGTTCGCAGGAAATCGCGGAGAGAACTTTCTCGCCGTCCAGCACGCCGGCTACGTCCGTAAGGTAGACAAGATGATCCGCGCCTATAAATTCGGCGCAAGCGGCGGCCATGTGGTCCGCATTGATGTTGTAAAGCTCGCCATCCGGGCCAAGTCCGAGGCAGGACGCAACGGGCAGCAGATCTTCATTCCAGAGCGACTCAAGGACAGAAGCTTTGACGCCAGTAAGGTAGCCCACAAAGCCGAGACTACCTTCCACATCATTGTGAACTAGGGGAGCGGCGGTGAAGCAGTGGGCATCGCCAGCACTGATACCCACGGCCGGAAAACCCTGGGCGGAAATGGCGGAGGCGAGGCGTTTATTGAGAAGTCCGCCGAAGACCATTACGGCGACATCGCGCGTTTCGCGGTCGGTAACCCGCAGGCCGCCAACAAATTTGCTCTCGATACCCAGACGTTTGAGCGTTGCGGTAAAAAGACGTCCGCCGCCATGCACCACCAGAATTTCGTGGCCGTGTTGCGCGAGCGTAGCGACATTCCCGGCAAGTTCGTTAACGAGCGCGACATCTTCAAGCAAAGCTCCCGCGAATTTTATGACCATTCTCATAGCAGGCCGGTTTGTTCCTCGATCCCTAATGTAAGATTAAGATTCTGCACCGCCTGGCCTGCCGCGCCCTTGCCAAGATTGTCCAAGCAGGACACGACGATCAGCCGCTTTCCGCCTGAATCCAATACGAAGCCCAGGTCGAAAAAATTCGTTCTTACGACATGTTGCAATTCCGGCAGAGTGCCGGCCGGCCACACGCGGACCAGGGGGCGCCCAGCGAAAAACTGGCGGTAAACGGTTTCGATGGACTCGGAAGTCTGGGGAGCCGACAGGGTGACGTAAATGGTGGACAGAATGCCGCGAGCCACGGGCAGGAGATGCGTGCTGAAGACCAGCCGCTCTTCGGAGACACCGGCGTGCTGCATAATCTCCGGAGTGTGGCGATGCGAAAAAAGGTTGTAGGCGCGGAGGTTTTCGTCGACTTCCACAAAACTGAGATCGCGCCGAGGTTCCTTGCCCGCGCCGCTGGCACCGGACTTACAGTCGCAAACGACGTCTTGTGAGGGCGAGATGAGGCCCGCTTGCGACAGGGGGCGAAGGGATAGGATGACGCTGGTGGCGTAACACCCGGGATTGGCGATTAATTTTGCGCCGGCGATCGTGCTCGCATAGAGCTCCGGCAAACCGTAGACGGCGTCTGCCAGGCGCGCGGCGTGTGGCGCGGGCAGTTTATACCAGGAAGAAAATGTCGCCGCCGTAGGAAAGCGGAATGCCCCACTTAAGTCGATCACGCGAAGGCCAGCGTCCAGCAATTGCGGCGCGAGGGTGGAGGAAACTTCGTGAGGGGTCGCCAGAAAGGCAGTACCTGCAGCGCTCGAGGTAATGGCATCGACAGATAAAGTCTGCACAGAGGCTTCCCCCCAGCCACGCAACTGGGGAAACATCTGCGATAGGCAATGTGCGCCATTGGTTTCCCGAACATAAAACACAGGTTCGCGAATCGAAGGATGGCGCAGCAGAAGAGTGGCCAGTTCAAAGCCGGTGTACCCAGTGACACCAATCACGGCGATGTTTTTGGGGTCTCTCATTTTACTTGGGCTTCGATTTTCTTTTGCAGGGATTCGCGAGTCTTGCGATTGGGGGTGATGATCAGGACGGTGTCGTCGCCCGCGATAGTGCCGGAAATCTCCGTGAATTTGGCGCCGTCGACGGCGGCCGCGAGCGGCTGCGCGCCACTTGGAGGGGTTTTAAGAACAAGCAAATTTTCCGCCGGGCGGATATCGAGCAGGAATTCACGAAGGGCCCGTGCTAGCGGAGGAATAGCCGCGGTCTCATCCGGCAAACCGGAAGGAGGTTTGTAACCCTGGGTAGTCTTTACCAACTTCAGTTCCTGCAGGTCGCGGGAAAGGGTCGCCTGTGTAACGCGAAGTTTCTGTTGCGCGAGGCCGCGGCGCAGTTCTTCCTGATTGCCAACGCGTCCGGAGGTAACCAGGCGAAGGATTTGGCCGTGACGAAATGTCTTGGTGGCGCTCATCTGTATATTATATTCATCCGCTTGTATATTTATACAAGGACATAGCGCGAGGGTCAAATGGTTTTTCGATTCTGCTGGACAATTTTGTTGTCTGACTGGACAAGGCTAAAGGAGCCTAAGAACCAGACGCAAGACGGCATGTAAGAATCGACCAGAGCAGGTGGACAAAGGGACAGTTGGGGCTTGATACATCATTCGCGTCACTGTGCCGATACTGCTGGATTTTCAGCGCTGGGAATGTTACGTATCTGACAACGGATCTTTCTGTCCATGAGCGACGCATGTCACATTTCCGGGTGCAAGCACGACGTTCCAGCCGCCCTGGCGGAACAGAAGCTGTGCATTCTGCATTTCACGTTATCGCTCGAAGCCAGTTGTGCGGAGATGCGCCGTGAAACGGCGCTAGGGAACACAGCCCACGAACGCACGCGGGAGATTATGCGTTTCATTACCGAGCATGGCGAACGGCTCGCGCGTGTGGCCACCAGTGGACTGCATCTGACGGATGATTTGAAGGCACGGGTGCTCAGCACGTTTTTGACGTTGATGAATCTGCGAGAGAACCTGGATCGGGCATCGATGCGTACACCGTCTGGCCGCGGCGGCATGTACCGTTAACGGGAATCGCTGAACGCGGAAGAGCTGGCATAGCCCTTCGAGGCTCAGGGCAAGAAGCCAGCGCTACATAGAAGAATACGGAAAAACTGATCTCCAATAGACAATTCGCGTTCCGATCACCAATTACGAACCGATATATTTAGCGTAGAGAGAACGTGCCACACTTAGATCTGTGGTGCCCTTTATCATCGCGCGTCCGTCGGCAAAAACGGTCATTTCGTAGGGCGGGACGCGAAACCTGAGCAAAAATCCATTCTCCCTTACCTCGCTGGCCAGGGGAGCGATGCGATCGTGAAGTTGCGACAAATCAAGTTTGCGGTGTCGCTCGTGAATCTGCACGGAATCCCTGCCACACATAGTCATATGCGGCTGGGCTTCGCCGCGCAGATAGCTGAACTCTCGGCGGCCACACGCACGGCAATCCCGATTCCGCTCCGCAAGCACGGACTGAAATCGGCCGGTCCAAACATCAGCGGATATCAGCCGGCCATGAAGCTCAGGTTCACTGCCCAAGAGAAACTTCAGTGCTTCGGTGGATTGCAACGAAGCAATGAGATTGACGACCGAGCCGAGAACGCCGATCGTGTCGCAGGTCTCTTCCATTCCCAGGCCGCCCGAGTAGTCCAAAAGGCAAGCGAGACAGGCCGTCAAGTCCGGTCGAACGGTCATGGTGACGCCGTAACTCGAAACCGCCGCGGCATAAATCCAGGGCGTGTTGGTTTCGACGGCAAGATCGTTGATCAGGAAACGCGTTTCAAAATTGTCGGTTCCATCCAGTATTAGAGGAAAGCCCGTGAGCAGCACCCGGGCATTTTTTGGATTCAAATCGGCAACAATTCCCTCGACGTTGACATCGGAGTTTATAGCCCGCAACCGGCGTTCCGCAGCCACTGCTTTTGGCAGCGATTCGCGAGCGTCGGACTCTTCAAAGAGCGTCTGGCGCTGGAGATTCGATGGCTCGACATAATCGCGATCCAGGATGCGGACACGGCCGACCCCTGCGCGCACCAGCAGGTTGGCGGCTGCAGCTCCTATGGCTCCGCAGCCCACGATCACGACGGCAGAGGAGAGCAGGCGTTTCTGGCCCTCTGCTCCGATGCGCGCAAACAGAACCTGCCGTGAGTATTTATCGATTCGAGGAAGAGTCACGTAAACTAAGGATTCCTAAGGGAGTCTTCTACATGATAGCGCCAAAGGCTGCCGAAGAAGCAACGCGCCTATGCTACGCTTCGTCTGAGTATAGATAAGGATGAAATCAAGCTGGGACAATGGTTTACGAACTGTGGCGCTCCTGGGAATGCTGTTTGGAGCCACGAGTTTGTCTGCGCAGGCGATTCCAGCGCAGGTAGCCGAGCCAAACCCAACGGCGGCACCGAAAGTTGTGGCCATAGGGGTGGTGCGGGAAGACGGCAGTGTGCTGGTCGCCCAACCCGCAGGGTTATTGGTTGAGGTAGGAAAACCGCTACTGCCGGAGCAGGTGGCCGCCAGTCTACGGCTTCTTTATCAGACCGGTGATTATGCGGATTTGCGTGCCGTCACCTATCCCGAACCGGGTGGAGTGCGGCTCGACTTCGTCGCGAAGGAAAATCTATTCATCAACCAAGTCCTTATTGAAGGCTTGACCTCTCCTCCCACGGATTCTTCCGCAATTTCGGCGATGCAGCTTTCGCTTGGACAGACATACCACGCGCTGGATATACAAGCCGCGGTGAGCCGACTGCAAGATGCGCTATCGGAGGAAGGACTTTACCAGGCCAAAATTACTGTGGAGAACCGCGTAACGGCGGAGACCCATCAGATGGATGTGATTGTCCACGTGAACTCAGGATCCCGCGTGCGCTTGGGTAAAGTTGAAGTGCTGAACAACACCGAATACACCGACGGCGAACTGCTGGCTCGGTTCAAGGTGAAGGCCGGCCGGGAGTTGACGATTGCGCGCGTGCAAGCGGGCGAAGAACGCATCCGGAAATACTTAAAGAAAAGTGGACATCTTAGCGCCAGCGTTTCCGTTCGGCGCGGGGAGTTTAGCCAGGCGGACAATACCATCCCGCTCACGCTGGATGTCACGGAAGGCCCGCGGGTACTTGTAGAAGTCATAGGAGCAAAATTATCCCAGGGCGTAGTGAAAAAACTGATTCCCATTTACCAGGAAGGCTCGGTAGATACGGATTTGCTCGAAGAAGGGAAACGCAATCTTCGCGAGAGGATGGAGCGTGAGGGATATTTTGACGCAACGGTGAGTTACGACCGGATTTCGAAAGACACGCAGGGGGCAAGAACAGGCTGGAAGAGTTCGCAGGAGACGATTACCTATAAAATCGCGCGGGGCGAGAGGCACAAGCTGTTGCGTGTGGATCTCCAGGGAAACAAATATTTTAGCTCTTCGTTGCTGAAGAGCAGGTTGAACATTTTGCCGAGTGCATGGGCCATCAGGGCACGTTTTAGCCGTACGCTCATGGAAAGCGACGCGCAATCGATGCGAAATCTGTACGCAGCAAACGGATTTTTGTCTGCCAAGGTGGAAGGGCAGATTAAAGATGACGTTGAGGGAAAAACCGGTGATCTGGTTATCCGTTTTGTGATCGAAGAAGGTAAGCAAACGCTAGTCTCAAGCCTGAAGATCGAAGGGATGAAGTCGATTAGTGAAAGTGAAATCCGCAGCGTGGTGGGCTCTTCGCCAGGTCAGCCCTACTCGGAGAGCAACGTAGCAAGCGACCGGGACAATATACTGGCCCTTTACTTCAATGACGGGTATCCGAATGCCACGTTTACTTGGACCGCGCAGCCCGACGCACCTGTAGTTCCGGAAGGCAAGGGCGGAAAAAAAGTAGCGCCCGATGTTCAGGAGGTCGAGTCACTGGATGCTCCAGCGGCAACGAGCATTCCACGCGCGGAACCCATCAAGCTTGTTTACACCGTTGTCGAAGGATTGCAGGTACGCGTGCGGCAGGTGCTCTTTACCGGTTACAACCATACGCGGCCCGCACTTATAAAACGGTACGTAAAAGTGAAGCCAAACGCGCCACTGCGCGAAGGGGAAGTAGTCGAATCGCAACAGAAGCTTTATAATCTCGGCGTTTTTAACCGTGTCACCATCGAACCGCAGAACGCGAACGGCACCGATCCACTAAAAGACGTGGTCGTGCTTGTCGAGGAAGCAAAGAGATACACCATCTCGTACGGCGGTGGATTCGAAGTACAGCGACTGGCCAGCACGACCGATCCAACCGGGGGGGAATTCCAGGCGGCGCCGCGCGGGATTTTTGAAATTTCCAAAGAGAACGTGACGGGGCGTGCCGATTCCTTGTCGTTGAAACTGCGCGGAAGCACCATTCAGGGGCGGGCTTTGCTTTTATATTCGGCACCAGACACTTTTGAGAGCCCGAACTGGAGCTTGCAAGCCACCGCGTATGTGGAAAAAACGCAGGATATCAACACCTTTTCGCAGCTAAGGTACGAAGGCAACCTGCAACTGACACAGAAACTTTCGCCTCGTTCGACGCTGTTGTACCGCTATACATTTCGGAAAGTGGTGGTAAGCAACCTTAATATTCCAGCGGATGAAATCCCTCTGTTTAACCAGCCGGACCTGGTATCCGAGTTCAGTTTCACGTACTTTCGCGACACACGAGACAATCCCGCCGACGCCACAAAAGGAATGTTCACTAGCGCGGACGTCAGTCTGGCAGGTACCGCTATCGGGGGCAGCGCCAGCTTTTTGCGAGTTTACCTCCAGAATTCAGGCTACACATCGATCAAGCGAAATTGGACTTACGCGCGATCGGTACGTCTAGGAATCTTGCAACCTTACGCGAGCACAGTTTCCCTGACTTTCCCCGCACAAACAACGGAGCCGACTCCGGAGGTCATTCCTCTTCCAGAGCGTTTGTTCAGCGGGGGAGGGTCGACGTTACGCGGGTTCGAGTTGAACCAGGCGGGGCCGCGCGATTCGATAACGGGATTTCCGGTTGGTGGACAGGCATTGCTGGTTGTCAATCAGGAACTTCGCTTCCCGATGAAGTTGCCATTCGTACCATCGGGCCTGGGTGGCACATTATTTTACGACGGAGGCAACTCGTTTAGTCGGCTAAGCCGCATGACGCTACGATGGTCCCCCGGCACGCCG
>CAAGKR010538107.1_pt1 | contig 12662 bp, 11 predicted proteins | sample 2556971 | NCBI WGS metagenome assembly CAAGKR01 (sample SAMEA5207829, study PRJEB30636) | soil metagenome | biome: forest; feature: boreal; material: soil | place: USA | collected 2011-09 | depth 1 m | reverse complement strand
GGATACGTTGAATCACTTACAGATCCATCTTACAAAGGTCAAATTCTCATGTCAACCTATCCATTACAGGGTAATTATGGAATATCAAGGGATTGGTTCCAGTCAGATGGAATTAAAGCAGAAGGATTTATAGTAAGGGAACAAAACAGTCATCCCTCCCATAGACTCTCGAAAGAGAATTTACCCGAGTTCTTAGAAGAATATAAAATACCAGGTATTAGTGGAATTGACACCAGATTTTTAACACTTAAGATCAGACGTCACGGAGCCATGAAAGGCGCAATTTCAACAGAAGAAATTGAGGACGAGGAACTTTTGAAGCTTGCAGTAGAACAGAAGAATATAGAAGACATGAACCTGGTAGACCAGGTATCAGTAAAAAAACCCCAAATACTGGGAGAAGACTATAAACACAGGACTGTTATCCTTGACTGCGGTATTAAACAGAACAGTATAAATGCACTACTCAAAAGGGAGATAGGTGTAGTGATTTTACCCTACAAAACAGGTTACAAGGAAATATTAGACTACGACCCTGAAGCTATTCTGGTTTCTAGTGGGCCGGGAGACCCAACAAGAGTTACAGAAGCCGCCAATACAGTTAGAAATCTCTCAGAGAAGCTTCCAATCTTTGGAATATGCCTCGGTCAGCAGATCATATCCCTTGCATTCGGTGCCAAAATATACAAAATGAAATTCGGTCACAGGGGAATCAATCAGCCTGTGAAAGACCTTAAAACAGGTAAAGTTTCAATAACATCCCAGAACCATGGTTTCACCATAGATTCAGATTCATGTAGAGATATACCAATTAAAGTTACCCAGATAAACCTTAACGACGGCACCGCTGAAGGGTTGGAACACGAAGAACTTCCAATTTCTAGTGTACAGTACCATCCTGAAGCGGGTCCTGGACCCCATGACTCAGACCACTACTTCGACAACTTCCTTAAGACAATGAAGAATTATTAGGATCAATATTAAACTTAAATATTAAAAAATACAATTTTAGATGATAAATCAAATTTCAAGCAATTAAATAATTTTTGCGTTCATAGCTTGATTAATCATAAGAATAAGTCAAAAAATGGATTTAAAAATTTATTGGATTTATTAAAGGTAGAGGATCGTAAATGCCAAGGGACAAAGACATAAAAAAAGTTCTTATCATTGGTTCAGGACCCATACAAATTGGTCAGGCCGCTGAATTTGATTATTCAGGTTCTCAAGCGTGTAAATCCCTCATGGATGAGGGTATTGAAACAGTTCTTGTAAACAGCAACCCGGCAACTATACAGACAGATATAGACATGGCGGATACAGTGTATGTGGAGCCCCTGACACCTGAAATCGTTGCAAAGATCATAGAAAAGGAAAACCCAGACGCCATACTACCCACCATGGGTGGTCAAACCGGTTTAAACGTTACAACCGGCCTTGAAAAGATAGGTGCCCTGGATGGGATCAGGGTTATTGGTTCAACAGTTCAGACCATAAGGAATGTTGAAGACAGAAACCTCTTTGGAAACTTCATGATGGAACTTGAGGAACCAATACCTCACTGCAGGGCAGTTACATCGATTGAAGAAGCCATTGACGCAGTTACTGAAATAGGTTATCCCGTTATTGTCAGGCCCGCATTCACACTTGGCGGAACAGGCGGTGGTGTTGCATACAACCAAGAAGGACTCATTGAGGTAGCCACAAGAGGGCTTGATATGAGCTTTATTAACCAGGTGCTCATTGATGAATCTGTTATCGGCTGGAAAGAGTTTGAATACGAGGTAATGAGGGACAAAAATGACACTTGTATAATTGTTTGTAACATGGAAAACATGGATCCCATGGGAATACATACCGGTGAAAGTGTTGTTGTTGCACCTTCCCAGACACTTTCAGATGTTGACAATCAAAGGCTTAGAAATGCTTCCATCAAAATTATTAGAGCCCTGCATATACAGGGCGGTTGTAACATTCAGTTTGCATTTAACTCTGAAACAGGGGAATACAAAGTTATTGAGGTGAATCCTAGAGTTAGTAGAAGCAGTGCACTGGCATCCAAGGCAACTGGTTATCCAATCGCCAAAATATCCGCCAAAATAGCTGTTGGAATGACCCTTGATGAAATACAAAACGATATCACCAAGGAAACACCAGCATCGTTCGAACCATCTCTTGACTATGTGGTTGCAAAAATCCCAAGATGGCCATTCGACAAGTTCAAAGGCATTAAAAGGAAAATAGGAGTACAGATGCAATCTACTGGTGAAGTTATGGCCATCGGCAGGACCATAGAAGAATCTCTCCACAAGGCAATAAGGTCCCTCGACATTGGAAAGTTCGGATTTGAAGAGGTTCCATACACTGATGACCTCCTGAAAAATGCTACAGATGAAAGAATATTCCACTTGTACACTGCACTAAAATCTGGAAGGGAAATCGACGAAATTCACGACATAACCCAGATAGACAGATTTTTCTTGTACAAAATACAGAGTGTAATTGATTTTGAAACATATTTAAGGAGTTTAGAACCTGAAAAAGTTCTTAAACCCGAAATTCTTATAAAGGCGAAAAGAATGGGATTTTCCGATGCTATACTATCACAGATAACAGGATTCCCTGAGAAAAGTATAAGGGATCACAGACGGGAAACTGGGATCATTCCAACTTACAAAATGGTTGACACTTGTGCCGCCGAGTTTGAAGCTAAAACTCCCTATTACTATGGAACCTACGAAGGTGAAGATGAAGTAGCTGTTTCGAATAATAAAAAGGTTGTAATTATTGGTGCAGGACCTATAAGAATCGGACAAGGAATAGAATTTGATTACTGTTGTGTCCACGCATCTATGGCCCTAAAAGATGAAGGAATAGAGACTATAATAATTAACAACAACCCAGAAACAGTGAGTACGGATTACGACATATCAAACAAGCTCTACTTCGAACCACTGACTTTCGAAGATGTGATGAACATAATGGACAAAGAAAAACCAGACGGGGTTGTTGTCCAGTTCGGGGGTCAAACTTCAATAAACCTGGCAGTTCCCCTTGCTGAAGAGGGTATTCAAATACTTGGAACTGCACATGAAAGTATAGATCGTGTTGAGGATCGTGAACGTTTTACAGAGGTTTTAAATCTTCTTGACATACCCCAAGCAGAGTATGGTATTGCATACTCCTTTGAAGATGCCCGGCTGGTTGCAGAGAGGATAGGATTTCCTGTTCTTGTAAGACCTTCCTATGTTCTAGGTGGACGGGCAATGGAAATTGTCTACGACGACACAGAGCTCAAGGTGTACATGAAAGAAGCGGTTAGAATTTCTCCAGAACATCCAATTCTCGTTGACAAGTTTCTTGAAGATGCCATCGAAATCGATGTGGATGCACTATCTGATGGGGAAGAAGTCTTCATTGGAGGCATAATGGAACATATAGAAGAAGCTGGAGTTCATTCAGGAGATTCTGCATGCGTAATGCCTCCGCAGAGCATCTCGAAGGATGTTCTGAAAACCATTAAAGATTACACTACCAAACTGGCACTTGAACTCGACGTTGTTGGACTCATGAACATACAGTACGCAGTAAAAACAGATTCTGAAAGTAAAGTGTACATCATTGAGGCCAACCCACGTGCAAGTAGAACAGTTCCATTTGTTAGCAAAGCTGTAGGAGTTCCCCTTGCAAAAATAGCTGCCAGGTTAATGGTTGGACACAAACTCAAAGACTTAGGATTACGGGATGAAATTAAAATTAAACACGTTGCAGTTAAAGAATCAATATTCCCCTTCATAAAGCTCCCAGCAGCTGACTCTGTACTTGGACCTGAAATGAAATCAACTGGAGAAAGTATGGGAATAGATGAGAACTTCGGTGTTTCATATTACAAGGCACAACTCTCAGCAGGAATGGAACTGCCCAAAAAAGGAAGGCTGTTCATAAGTGTGAGGGATTCTGATAAAAATAGCATAAGGGATATTGTTGAAAAGGCAGAGAGTCTTGGATTCGAACTCGTAGCAACCATAGGAACGGCAAACGCTGTTGAAAACTACGTTAACATAAATACCATCAGAAAAGTGAGCCAAAGATCTCCAAATATTCGTGATGCGGTTATAAATGGGGAAATAGACCTCATAATCAACACACCATCAGGAAAACAGTCCGCTGACGACGGGTTCTACATAAGGAGACTGGCTGTTGAACTAGGAATACCCTACGTCACGACACTAGCAGGAGCACGTGCAGTACTAAACGCAATTGAACACGTTAAAGAAGGAGACATAGGAGTTAAATCTCTTAACGAGTATCATGAATTACTTTAATTATTTACTCCCCATCTTTTGATTTTAAAATAAAATTTTTATTCTCACTTCAGTAGTGATAAGATATTATTTCAAAATAAATTCAGATCTAATTTTTTTTATTTTTATATTTTTTAACATTATTCTAACTCTTAAAAATACTAAAACTAATAAATACTACAATTAAAATACTTTAATCTGATGCTCACAATCAAGAATGCCCGAGTTTTATACGGGGAGAATATGGAAGTTCGAAGAACGAACATTATCATTGAAGACCATGAAATTGTCGAAGTATCTGACCGGGTCGAGAAAGGCAAAATAATTGATGGAAATGGTTGTATTGCAGCTCCTTCCCTTATAAATTCCCATGTTCATGTAGGTGACTCTGTTGCAAAGGATATGGGTGATGGAGAACCCATAGATAAAATCGTGAAACCTCCAAATGGAATTAAACACCGTATACTGTCTGAAACATCCCCATCAGATATGATAAATGCTATAAGATGTTCTTTACACGACATGTTACAAACAGGAACAACTACCTTTGTTGACTTCCGTGAAGGGGGTTTTGAAGGTATTAATCTTCTTAATAATGCTTCAAAAAATATTCCAATCAGAAAGATAGTACTGGGTAGGCACGAATCATTCTTCAACCATGATAAAAAATTATCAGAACAAGAAAAAACAGCAGAAGAGATTTTAAGATCCTGTGATGGAATAGGTTTAAGTGGATTTGGTGAAATTGAAGATGACGTTGCTACCATCATAACAGAAACATGCAAAAAGCATGCTAAGTTATCAGCTATTCACGTTGCCGAGTATGAGGAACTTCAAAGGATTTCCCTGAAATTAAAGGGTAAAACCGAGGTTGAAAGAGCTTTGAAGGCGGGTTTCGATCTTCTGATACATGTAACAGTCCCATTAAAAGATGATTTAAGACTTATTGGGGAAACTGGGACTCCAATTGTTGCTTGTCCCCGGTCCAATGGTTCACTTGGAGTCGGAATTCCTCCCTTGAAGGAGATGCTGGACAGGGGAATAAATGTAATTCTTGGAACCGACAACGTGATGTTCAACTCCCCCAATATGTTTATCGAGATGGAGTACACTCTTAAGGTAACACGGGGATACTACAAAACATATATTCCCCCACTGGAAGTGTTTAAAATGGCCACATTTAACCCTGCAATGGCCCTGGGACTTAACCTAGGTTCGATAGAAGATGGCAAGATAGCAGATATAATGCTTGTTAATGGAATGTCTGGAGATCCAATACTCTCACTAATAAATAGAACTGAATCGCAAAACATAAAGGCTTTAATCAAAGAGGGTAATATTGTATTTCAACGATAAATTGTACAAATTTTTAAAATTATATTCACAAAATCTCAGCTGACGTAATAAAAATTTTTACGATATTGGTCTAAAAAATAGAACAATAAGTTGTTAACAAGCTTGATAAGGAAAAATAAATTATACACGATGATACTATGTTAGATATTAAACTTTTCAGGGAAAAGCCTGATTTAATCCGTGAATCAGAACAAAAACGTTTTAGAAGTGCAGATAACATTGAAAAAGTCATTGAATACGATACTAAATGGAGAGACGGACTAAAAAAACTGAATGAACTACGTGCAGAAAGAAACAAACTATCAAAATCATTTAACGAAGCACGAAAACAGGGCAAAGAGGAGTTAAAGATTCTTCAACTCAAAGCAAAGGATGTTTCAGTTGAAATTACCCGGCTCGAACCAAGAATAGGTGAATTTATTGAAAAACGGGATGAATACCGTTACAAAGTTGGAAACATCGTTGATGACGACGTTCCAGTATCTGAAACAGAAGAGGATAATTTATTAATCTCAGAAGAGGGTAAAATTCCTTCTTTTAACTTTGAACCTTCAAACCATGTGGATCTAATTGAAGGTGTAAACGGGGCAGAATTCAAACGTGCCGCAGAAATTGCAGGTTCCCGGTTTTATTATTTAAAGGCAGATATGGTCTACCTTAATATGGCGCTTTTAAAGTTTGCTGTTGATGTGCTCTCTGAAAAGGGTTTCACTCCCTTCCAAACACCATTTTTCATTAAACATGATGTTATTAAAGAAACAGCAGAACTTGCCGACTTCGAGGAAACCTTGTACAAGATTGAGGGCGAAGATCTTTTTATGATTGCAACCTCAGAACAAACCCTTGCTGCACTCCACAGGGGAGAAATAATCGATGAAAAAACTTTACCACGTAAGTACTGTGGTATTTCCTCTTGCTTCCGGAAAGAAGCCGGATCACATGGTAGAGATACTCTAGGAATATTTAGGGTTCATCAGTTCGAAAAGATCGAACAATTCGTGTTTTGCAGTGAAGAATCGTCAAAGGATATCCATCAGGAGTTATTGGAAAATGCTGAAATTATTTACAAAAAACTTGAACTTCCCTACCGGATTGTTTCAATTGTTTCTTCAGAGCTCAATGACAACGCCTCAAAAAAATACGATCTAGAGGGTTGGTTTCCGGGTTCTGGCACCTACAGGGAACTTGTATCCTGTACCAATTGCAGGGACTATCAAGCCCGTAAATTAAATGCCCGTTATGGAATTCACGGCGATTCTGATTCTTTAAAAATGTGTCACACACTGAACAGTACAGCTGTAGCTACAGAAAGAACAATATGCTGTATTTTAGAAAATTATCAGCAAAAAGATGGTACCATACGTATTCCAGAAGTATTAATTCCTTACATGAATGGGAAGACAGTTATTGAGGATTAGTCATATTTTAAAGTATATATCTATCCTAAATTAACTGGGAAGATATAATATTACCCTTGAAATAGTGTATTTTTCCTTTTTTATATACCTTTGCCATTATTGTATAACTATATTCGGTGCTCTGGATCATGAAGTAGTATTGATGTTATAATATTTTATTTAGGAGGGGTTAAAGATCTTAGATTAAAAAATTTTAATAGTAAAAGACTAGATCATAGTGGCTGCAGATTTAAAAAACAGATTGGAAAATTTAGGATATTCCAAATTGGTATTGCAGACTACTGATAATGATTCCATAAAAAAAACTCAAGAAACAAAACCGGATATGGTTTTGATGGATATAATGCTAAAAGTGAATAATAATGGAATAGATGCAACCCATAAAATACGTGACATGTATGATATTCCATTTATTTATTTAACAGTGTCCTTTGACAACAAAACATTCGAACGAGCCAAAATAACCCAACCATTTGGATACATATTAAAACCCTTTGAGAATAGTGGGATACATAATGTTATATAAATGGCAGTTTATAAGCACCAAATGGGGCAAAAATTAAAAACAATGCTAAAATATTGAAATGCTCCATGAGATGAACAATCCTTAAAAACCTTAAAAAAATAAGATTTTTCATCATTTTAGATTCATATATCAATTATAGCTGAATTTTTTGAGTTTAAAGAGGGTTGCAATATCATACTCTTAAATATGCCCAATTTAATATATTACGAAGAAATGTAGTTAATATAATAACCATTGTTTAGATAATAGTATTACTCTACGTTTTTGATTGTAATCTTCAAAAAACATGAGAATCAATAATTGCTAAATTTTAAGATGGAAAATTTTCAATTTGAATATTTATAATTGAATATTTATATAATATGAAAACCAAATAACCATAGAATTCATTATGATTTTAAGTAGCACTCAAAAAATTGTACCCTAATTAAACATTGTTAAGAGGTGAACCTATTGTACAAAAAAATACTTCTACCCACAGATGGTTCAGCATACGCAAATAAAGCAGCAGAACATGCAATATGGATTGCGCATGCAAGTGGCGCTGAGATTATTGCATTAAATGTCATAGAAACTTCTTCACTGGTAGGATTACCTGCAGAAGATCTTATTGTGAGGATAAAGGAGATGCTTAAAGAAGAAGGACGGATAGCGCTTGAACACATCTTTGAGATGGCTTCTAAAGAAAACAAAGAAGACGGGGATTTAAAAGTAACCCTAAAAACAGAGGAAGGTTCTCCTGCAGATGCAATACTAAAAACAATTGAAAAAGAGAATATCGATCTGGTTGTTATGGGAACCTCAGGAAAACATGGTCTTGACAGATTTTTACTTGGAAGTGTAACTGAAAAGGTAGTTAGATCTGCAAAGTGTCCTGTTTTAGCCGTGCATGTTGAATAAATAAGGAAATATGAACGATTTTTTTGAATTGATCTACCTATTAATTTTATAATATGGCTGGTGTTAAAATGCTTGTAAAAGAAATAATGGCCAAGGATATATATTTTGTACATATCCCAGGTATCCGTACAAACGCCTTGGAAATAATGAGAGAAAAAAAAGTATCAGGATTACCCGTTGTAAAAAATGGAACTAACAAACTAGTTGGAGTATTAACAAGAACTGATTTGGTTGAAAATCCTGATGAAGAACAAATAGCAATGATAATGACTCGAAATATCATTACTGCTTCTCCCAATGATGATGTAAAGGATGTTGCTACTAAGATGATAGATAACAACATTAGAAGGGTTCCCATCGTCGAGGACGGAAGCCTGGTAGGCCTGGTCACTGCATCAGATCTGATAAACAAAGCTTTATGGAAAATGGATATTCAGGATCCTGCCGAAAACTATATGATCCAAAACATACCAACCAGTTGGGATGGAACACCTCTGAATGTTGCTTTCGAAATAATGAGGTACTACAAGCTCAAAGTACTTCTCGGACTTAACAATGATGGTAAACTCTCAGGGATACTCACAGAAACCGATTTTATAGAAGAAAGTGAAGTTGTATCTGAGAGAACTGTGCACAACACTTCCGTGGGAACTGAAGGGGATAAATGGTCGTGGGACAGTAAAAGCGTGCTTTATGTTATAAAAAATCATCTCAAATTCTCTGACAAAAAAATTAAAGACGTTGCAAACACTGGATTGGTCATAGTAACCACTAAAACATCTGTAAAGGAATGTGCTAATAAGATGAGGCAGAAAAATATTGAACAGATTCCTGTGATTGATGTAGAAGGAGATCTAGTCGGACTTGTTAGGGCAGTCGACTTAATAAAGGCTATCCGCGATTAAAATGTCAGAAACACCAATAATAAAAATAAAATCAGATCCTGAGACCATAAGGATAGTTGCCAAGAGAAAGGGTGGTGTTTCTATCCAGACTATTAACCTCAGGTTAATAATGGCAAACCTCTGGTGGGAAGGATCCCCTGAACTTGAAACCTTTTTCAACGTCATGGAACTCACAATCAAAAGGGCGCTTAATGAGGTTTATCCCCACGAAAAAATGACCATAGAATACAATTTTTCGGCTAATGATGCACTTGAAGATGCATCAGAGATACTGGTGGAGATCACCGATATAAAAGCCGATGGTGTTGACGTTGATATTGGTGGACGGTTCATAACCCTTGGTGGAACAGATTCAAGAGGATTTTTTAAGAAAATGACCAGTTTCAGACGGAAATTTACCGAAAAAATTCATAAAGAGATCTAATTAATATTTTATTTTTTATATATTTCGTCTTATACTTGGTAAAACCTCAACAAGTAAGTTTTCTGCATCTTCTTTATCTACAACACGTCTTGCAACGATTTTTCCTGTTTTAAATATGGTTACATTCCTCCCCTGGATTTCAAGCATTGCTATCCCCATCTCAACAGAACACTTAACATCTCCAAGGGTTTTGAGTTGTTCACATGTTTCTTCAATGTTTATGGTGTAAGGAAGTTCAGTTTCAAACATTATCTTATGTTTTTCATCCTTACAAGGCTTATAAATAACAAGATCCTTCTTTGAATCGCCATAACCTCCTATGTCCAGTGTGACTCTTTTAAATCCAACCGCCTTTAATTCTGAATCCACATGATTCAAGATTCTAGAGTTAAGGAGTTTTTTACCATTTCCCAGTTCTATAAGTGCAACACCGTCCTGATCTCTAACCCTAACAACTTCAGACCCTGAAAGACCCTTTAAAAGAGATTCTGCATAGTTAACTCTGTTTATCCTTTTCGGTGTTATTTCGCTGTTTTTTGATATCCGAGTCGCCATACACGTTGTTGATTTGGAGTAATCTATATTAAGCATTTGAAGAACGTTTTTAACATCCTCCGATGTAAAACCCGCTTTAACGAGGGGGCTTTTGATGTTTTTACCGTAATTAACCATTACTCCAGGTCTATCTTCTAAAAGGTCGGTTATATTGGTGCCGTCAACCACTTCAAGATTATTTTCTTCTGCAATCTCTACAAGTTTGGAGTACATCTTATTTTTGCAGATGTAACACCTGTTAGGTGGGTTGGATCTGAATGATTCATCGTCTAGGAAATCTTCCTTTATAATAGAAAGTTTAACTCCAATTGCCCCTGCGATTTTCTTTGCATTTCCAATGCAATCAGGCGGCATCACACCATTGTCTACAGTGACTGCTATTGATTCCTTTGACACTTCAGATGCTATGTATGCAACCAGTGAGCTGTCTGCTCCCCCTGAGAATGCAACGAGTAACTTCTTGTTCTTTAGATAATCTTTAAGCTTTTCAAGTTTAGGTTCCAATTCCATATGATATCTTTCCCACGATAATCAACTTCTTTATTACTAAATTATATCCAATTTAAATATTGTTTAATTTATAGATTTTAGTGAGTTTAAATATTATTTTAATTTCTTTATGTATTTTAGAACTGCAATTGCATCTTCCCTTTTTACATCAACTCTATTTTCGTCTAAAAAAATTTGAAAATGTTTTATCTTTTCCATTTCAAGACCCGAATCTTTAAAAACCCGGTTATATGTTCTTTTTGGATAGTATATTGATTTTGCAGTATCAACAAGGGTTTTAAAATCAGCTTCGTCGATTACGCCTTCATCCATCGCAGCTTTGAAGGTGTAGTTCATGCTTATCAGTGCTTCAGAGAGTTGTTCCAGTGTTTCAGGGTTTATTACAACGGCAACGTCATCATCAGATTCTATGACACCCTCTCTGTAATCATGGTAAACCTTGCCTATTCCCACCATCCCAAAATCATCCAGTTCAGATGCCCTTAGAGCACCCATGCTGGCACCTCCCACCAAGATAACACCTTTTTTTAATGCTTCTAGTATTTCCTTATGGGACACTGCTGGTTCTTTGTGGAACACACCATCAATAATAACAATTATTTCAGGATCATCCCTCAAAGCATTTATAACATCTCCCCTGGCAACTGGAGGGCGGTAATCTGCTTCCAAAATTTTTTTAGCATCTTTTGGTAGCAATGAAGGGCCTGTGAACACTATGATCCTTTTATTTGTACTCAATAGTTCTAACCTCGTTTAGTTTTGATCTAAAGATTTTAGTATATTAAAATAATTTCTTGAAAACATATTTTTGTATTATAAATAATGAACTTATCTAAATTATACTTTATTTGATGTTAATTCTATTGAACTTCATATACGAAGTTGTTTGTACTTAAAAAAGTGGAACATTATTGTTTATTCTATAAATAAATTAAAAACTACGATTTTGAGACAAAAATGATTTTAAAACATTTTTCTCAATTTGTTAAGGCATCTCCACAAAGTATAAATATCATAAAATTCTTTTGTGAAACAATGTTATGTTACATAGGTAATTATAGTTAAGAACGTAATTTATTAAACTTGTTGAATCTATGCGTCCAACTATACTTGTATTTAACCAGCTTAAAACCACTTTTCCCCGGTTTAATTGGACAAGTAGTGTAAAACTTTTGGTACTTCACTATAATTTAACACCATATTAAGGCAATAAAATGGATTCAAAAATTAAGAATGTAAAGGAAGTTGGAAAGATATTTGAGATCGGTGAAAGAATTTTTTATCCGATAATCCAGATTGCAACGGTTGATATGGATAATGCTTTTGCTGAATCGATTTCTCCAGTGGCTTTAGTTATTGTGGAACCATTAAAAAAATATATTTTGCCCTTGACAGAGGATGAGCTTGATTCAGAAGAGATCATTAACCTAGTATTTTCAGAATAATCAGATTCAATGAAAAATTCAATTTTTTTTGATTTATAATTAAAAAATATTTTTTATTTCGAAATTTTTGTTTATTAATTCCTATCCTCCCCAATTTGATATGACTACTTTATGGGAGTTTATGTCCATCTTAATGGCTGGTATTAACAATTTTAAGTGGAAGAATATAAGACTATATGGAAATGGTCTGTGTTGGTGAGGAAAAGTTTACTTCATTTGTAAGGTCAGCATTTGAGGGAATCATACCCATAGATAATGGAGGCAAAATTATACCATGAAATCGTGGTGTTGAAAATATTTTTAGAGATTTTGAAAGAAT
>CAAGKR010158089.1_pt1 | contig 12662 bp, 11 predicted proteins | sample 2556971 | NCBI WGS metagenome assembly CAAGKR01 (sample SAMEA5207829, study PRJEB30636) | soil metagenome | biome: forest; feature: boreal; material: soil | place: USA | collected 2011-09 | depth 1 m | reverse complement strand
GTGTCGACAATGAGCGGCGCGTGTCGTGCGACGAGCTCGTAGTCGACCGCGGAGTGATCGGTCACGATCACGACCGCGTCCTGTTCTGCGAGGACCTCTGGTGCCAGCGGCTGCGAGTCCATTTCGGGCAGGTCCGGCCACGTGCGCATCCGGGGCGCCCGCGGAATGTGCGGGTCGTGATATGCCACGAGGGCGCCCAGGCGCAGGATCTCCTCGATGATCTCGAAGGCGGGACTCTCGCGCGGATCGTCGATGTCCTTCTTGTACGCCAGACCGAGGACGAGCACCCGGCTCCCCTTGACCGCCTTGCCCCGCTCGTTCAATGCGGCCTGAAGCTTGCCGACCACGTAGTGTGGCATCTGGACGTTGATCTCGCCCGCGAGCTCGATGAACTTGGGCGACAGACCGTACTCGCGCGCCTTCCAGGCGAGGTAGAAGGGGTCGAGCGGGATGCAGTGCCCTCCCCAGCCGGGGCCTGGATTGAAGCGCATGAACCCGAACGGTTTCGTCGCCGCGGCGTCGAGCACCTCCCAGATGTCGATGCCCATGCGGTCGTAGATCACCTTGAGCTCGTTGACGAGGGCGATGTTGACTGCGCGGAAGATATTCTCGGTCAGCTTCGTCGCCTCGGCGGCCCGACAGGAAGAAACCCGGATCGTCTTCGCGACAATGTGGTCGTAGAGCGCCTGGGCCAGGTCCCCCGCCGTCGCGTCGACGCCGCCAACCACCTTAGGGATCGTCGCCGTCCCGAAGGCCTCGTTGCCGGGATCCTCCCGCTCGGGCGAGAAGGCGAGGTAGAAGTCGCTTCCACACCGCAGACCGGACTCCTCGAGGATGCCCCGTACGAGCTCCTCGGTCGTTCCCGGGTAGGTGGTCGACTCGAGCACGACAAGCTGGCCGGGCCGCAGATGGTCGCGGATCCGTCGCGCCGTGCCGACGACGTAGCTTAAGTCGGGTTCGCGCTGCGGGGTCAGCGGCGTGGGCACGCAGATCACCAGGACGTCGGGCTCCGCGAGACGCGCGAAGTCGCCTGTCGCACGAAAGAGATCGGAAGCCATGGCCGCCGCCACCCGCCGCCCGTCGAGATGCTTGATGTACATCTCCCCACGAGAGAGCGTCTCGACCTTCGCCGCGTCCACGTCGAAGCCGAGCACGCGGAACTGACGCTCGGCGAAGGTCAGGGCCAGGGGGAGACCGACGTAGCCCAAGCCGACGACGCCGACGACGGCCGTGCGGTCATCGATGCGCCGGTGCAACTCGGCGCCGGCGACGGGAGGGGCGAGAACGCTCATGATTTTCTCCTGCTTACCCGATCAGACTCCGTCCCCTTCGGTGTACGAACACCGAATGGGATGGGCCCCGCGCCGGACGCGCCGTTGGCTAGACGTTTACGGCGCGCGGAGCCGCGGTCGCCGGCCGGAACCGAGGAGACACCGGCGCGAGCACGGCACTGTTGAACTCGACGGCCACGGCCTTCCGCAGCATCGAGATCGACACGACCAGGCGCGGTCGTCCGCCGCAGCGGACGACCACACCGAAGTATCCCTCGAACGGACCCTCGATAACGCGCACGGCATCACCCGGAGCGAACGCGGGGTGCGGCGCGAGGCTGGCGCCCGACTCCTGGAGAAGCCGCAGCTGCGCGAGCTCCCCCGCGAGCACATCCTGTTGGGCGACGTCCAGAATCTGGCACACCAGGTGGGTGCGGAGCGCGGCGAGCCGTTCCTCTCCTCTTCCGCGGCAGAAGACGTAGCTCGGAAAGAGCGGCAGGTGCGAGACGAACTGCCGTCCGCCTCGCCGCACCCGCTTCTCATGGAGCGGGAGGTAGAAGGGAACACCGAATTGGACGAGATGGCGTGCGAGAGCCTTCTCCTGCCGGCTGCGCACGTGCGCCACCCACCAGGGCACTGCTGTTTCGGACAACTCGAAGACATCGGTCGGGAAGAGATCTGTCTCGAGCCTCAAGAGCGTCATGTCTCCGAATCTCCTAGGATTGATCTGAAACCGATCACGGTTGATCTAAACCCGATGTTCTGTTGTCGAGAAACCTCCACCCTGGCACTGTCGCAAAAAATGTGCCAGCACGGCAAAGGGATGGATCATGAGGTCCCGCCGTTGCGGCAACCTAGTCGCTGTGCCGGCTGACGGGGGCTCTCGGTTCAGTCGTCAGTGAGAGTGCGGGACGGTGCTCGACCAACGGGCGCCGGATGGGACGGGACCCGAAGGGAATCCCCCGCCCCGGGCCGCCGTCAACTCTGAGGTTCGGCCCCTTTGAGATTGTTGGGGATACCGAGACGGATGCACCCGGCGTCGTACATCAGACTCGCCGCCTTTTGTGCGTTCTGCAGCTCCCTGACGCGGTCCTTCGCCCTGGCCAGCTCGTCCTGGATCTGAACTTCGACCTCCCTGATCTGCTGTCGCGTCACGGCGAGCGCGCGCTGGTAGAACTTCCTCTGCTCGGGAGAAAGGCTCATTCGACTCGCGCTCCTCGTCGCTCCTGCTCTCGAGGGAAAAGGCGGACTGCCAGGCTAACGCGAAGCGGCAGGATCGCGTGTCTCCGCCTCGGATTCACCGCCGGGCAGCCGGAACGGGACCGGCGTGCCCTTGAGGACGGCTTCCGGATTCTTGTCGAAGATTCCGGCAGCCGCCTCCCGCCCCCAGTGCCCTTCGAAAAGGTCACGCGCCGCCGCCAGGCGTGGAGGCCGCGACGAGAGCGAATGGGCGTCGGAGGCGACCAGATGCACGAGCCCCCGCTCGACGAACTCGAACGAGGCCTTGCGCGGAAGATCTCCGAAGTCGCCGAGGGAACTCCCCGCCGTCAGCTGCGCGATCGCACCGCGCTTCACCAGGAGCTCCAGGGCGCCGGGGTCTCGGATGAAGTCCCGCTGACGCTCCGGATGAGCGATCACGAGAGTTACCCCTATCAAAGAAAACTCGTAAAGGATTCGCGAAACGTTCTCCACGTCGATTCCCCAGGGGAACTCGGTCAGCAGGTAGTCGGTCCGGTTCAGACCTGTCAATGGGCCGGCCGTCCCCCGATCCCAGAGATCGAGCGCGTCGGAGGAGAAGAGATACTCGCACCCGGCGAGCACCTTCGGTCGCCCGCCGAGCAGCGTGTTGAGCTTCAAGATCCGCTGGTCCCGGGCCGCAGCGTCGTCGTTGACCCACGGATAGCGCAGGACGTGTGGAGTCGCGACAATGATCGTCGAGCCGTCGCGGGCCGCGGCGCGACACAGCGCGACTGCCTCGTCCCATTCCAACGGCCCATCGTCGAGGCCTGGCAGACAGTGGAAGTGGAGCTCGATCAGGGCGTCGGTCATCCGCGCCGCGCGGCTGCGTTCGTCGTCTCGTCCGCGCCTCCGGCCGATTGCTTGTAGTAGACGTCGTAGTAGTCGGCCCGGCTGGTCTCGTCCTCGGCCATCGTCAGCGCGACGCCCAGGATCCGAACGCCGCTCCACAGCAGCTTGTCCCGGGCACCTGCCGAAAGCTCCCGGGGCGTGCTCCCGGCATGGACGCAGAGAATCGCCCCGTCTGATTGTGCACCCAGGAGGACCGCGTCGGTGACGGCTCCCACCGGCGGAGAGTCGATCACGACGAAATCGAAGCTCGACCCGAGCGCGGTCAAAAGACGCGACATCGAGTCGGAGGCCAGAAGCACGGACGGATTCGGCGGGTTGGGCCCGGCCGGGAGCAGAGTCACTCCCGGGACCTGCGTCGCCGTGAGAACCTCGAGGAAGTCGATCTGGCCGGCAAGGACGGATGCGAGCCCCAGGCGGTTGGAGACGCAGAAGATCTCGTGGAGACGCGGGTTGTAAAGATCGCCGTCGACCAGGACGACCCTTCGGTCCAGCTGCGCGAGAGCGATCGCCAGATTGGAGGCAAGAGTCGTCTTACCCTCCTGAGGCGCAGCCGAGGTGACGACGATCGACTTGATTCCGCCGGCGCGCGAGAGCAGGAGAGAGGTTCGCAGGGCACGATATGCCTCCGCCATTCGGGTGCGGGGCCGGTCGACCACGACCAGCTCCGGTGCCCCGTGCTCTTCCTCCCCCTGTTTCCGCCGCGGATACAGGCGTGCCACGCCGCGCGAGAGCAGAAGAGAAGTGCGCAGGGCATGATATGCTTCCGCTATTCGCGTGCGCGGCTGGTGGATCGCAACCGGCTCCTGTGGCAGATTCTTTTCTTCTCCAGGTTTCCCCCGCGCGTACAGGCGTGCCGCACCGTAGCGGCTTCCCGCCGCCGGACCGGGAATGACGGCGAGAGTCGGCAGCTGGAGAGTTTCCTGGACCTGCCCCGGCGAACGCAGGCTACGGTCGAGATAAGAGAGCACGAAAATGAGACCAACGCCGACGAACCCGCCGAACGCGAGGCCGAACAGAACGTTCTTCTGCAGAGACGGAGCGAAGGGAGACGACGGAACCAGCGCCCGGTCCACGATCCGGACGTTGGACGCGCGCTCCCCCTGGAGGCGAGAGAGCACTTCCGTCTCCGCTTCGCGGCGCAGCAGCGTGTCGAGCAGGGCACGCTGCGTCTGGACCTCGACCCGGATATTGTTGTATTCGACGGCGTCGCTGCTGGCCGCCTGCGCCTCGGCTTTCTGCGACCGGAGCTCGGCCTTCAGGTTCGCCTCGCGGCGCAGCGCCGTCACGTACTCGCTGCGCGCGGATTCGCGCGCCTTGTTGACCGTCTGCTGAATGACGACGTCGAGATGCTGCCGCCCCTTGTCGATCTGCGTTTTCAACTGCTGCATCGCCGGCCATTCCGGCTTGTAGATGTTCAGCTTCTCGGCATAATCGCGCTCGACCTTCGCAAGATCGCTCTGCAGCTGTGCCACCAGCCCGCTCGACAGCGTGTTGGCAATCGCATCGGGCGGCGCCGTGCGCACCTCCTGGTAGCGCGCTTCCTTCGTGACGCGGTCCGCTACGGCCGCCGCGTAGTCGGCATTGAAGGCGTCCAGGTTCTGGAAGGAGGGGTTCTTCCCCGGATCGGCCGCGACGATGTCCTTTTCGCGCCCGTAACTCAGCAGTTTCTGCTCCTTCTCGTCGAGCTCCTTCTTGACTTGCGCGATCTGGGAAAGGAAGAACTCTGCGCGCTCGTTCAAAGAGCGCACCCGCGCCTCGAGGCTCCAGTCGATGTAGGCCTGCGCGATGGCATTGGCGATACGCGCGGCTTTGACCGGCGAAGGAGATACGGAGGACAATTCGACGAGTGTCGTGTTTCGTACGGGTTGGACCTCCAGGCTGTGCTGGATCGCCAACGCGGCTCGGGTCGTCGCGTCCGGTCGATCCTTCGTCTCGGCCGTCTTCCCCGGCGCCCCACCGCGTGGCGAGACCGCGAGCTGGAGGTTCCGAACCACGCGTTCCGCAATCTCGCGACTCGTGAGCAGCCGCATCTGCGTCTGAAGGAACTCCGGATCAACCTGTCTGCGGCCGTCGTCCGACGACTTGATGTCGCTGATCCCGGCCTGCTCCGGCACGGCATTCAGGACGACGGTCGCGCGATAGAGCCGCGTTGCCAGCGCCCAGTACGTGAGAAAAGCGACGAGCGCGACGGCCAACGATATGATCAGGATCCGCCAGTGGCGCCGCAGGAGCGCGGCGTACTCGCGCAGGTTCAAGTTCGCCGCCCAAGGCTCCGGCGCGGCGAGTTCCTCGGACGGAAATTCCGGCTCTGGCCTCATCAGAAGAACGCCTCCTTCACGACGACTATGTCCTCTGACTGCAGGACCGGATCGGGAACCTTGCCGCTCAATACGCGCCCGTAGTTGACTTCAATCTGCGTCTCGCTGCCGTCTGCTTTTCGGCGCCGGATTCGGATCGTTTTCGAAGCGCGGTCCGTCAGGCCTCCCGCCTTGGCGATCGCTGCCAGGAGTGTGACGCGCTGGTCGGCGTCGAAGTCGAAAGCGCCGGGACTCTTGACCTCTCCGAGGCAGAGGATCCGAATCGCCTGGCGCGCCGGAACATTGACGATATCCGACGGGTAGATCGAAACGTTGGCCTCCGGGTCCCCTCGGAAGAGGCTCTCGACGTCGACCTCGACCTTGTGCGAGCCCCCTCCCGCCTCGGGCCTCAAGACGTATACTCTGCGTCCTGCCTGCGCCGTCAGACCCCCCGCCGCGGAGATCGCCTGAAGCAGTGTGAACTTTCCGGAAACCCGCAGCGCCCCCGGCGTGTGGACCGCGCCGAGAACCGAGACCGGTTTGTCCGCGAACTCTTTGACGACGACCGAAACGTTGGCGCGGTTGACGTACTTCTCCTTGAGGACGGTCTCGAGCTTCTCGCGCACCTGGGCCGCCGTCAGCTCGGCCACGGCGAGATCGCCGAGGAGGGGCAATGCAATGGAGCCGTCATCCGACACCCGTCGCTCCACGTTCAGCTCCGGGATCTCGATCACGCGGATCTCCAGCATGTCCTTTGGACCGATCACGTAACCGCCGCCCCCCGCGTCGCCCGTCCGGGTCGGAACGGGCGTCGGGGTCGCCTGCCCCAGCACCAGGACCGGTACTGCGAGAAAGACGAAGGCGATCGCGATCCTCATGGTGTCGGAAACCCCTCGAAGGACAGGCCCGTCAACAGCCGGACGACCCTCCGGTTCTGATCCGGGACGGGAGACCCGTATCGATCGACGGCCGCGCCCACGTTGAGTACGATGACCCGCGAGAATAGCACCGACATAGACCCCCCGTAGGTGCTTCGTCTCGTGCTCGCCTGCGGCGGCGGGGCCGCGGCCACGGACGTTACCGAGTAGTCGTTCTTTCCGTTGCTTCCGTAGAGTTGAACGCGAATCCTTGGGCCGAAGCGGAGGACCGGTCCGCCGCCGTAGCGCGACTCGTAGAAGAGGGGATAGTTCGGGTCGAGGCTGTACGAAACGTTGCGGTAGTAGCCCCAGCCTTGGAGCTCCAGAATCGAGGAGGGAAACCACGACACGAATGCCGAAGCGATCGGCGAGTTGAACGCCGGAAGGAGCGAGCCGTTGAGAGACCGCCCCTGCCGATATCCGCCGGTGGCGTTGACGAAGATTCGCTGAGCGCTCACGAGGACGTTCGCCAAGTAGGAGCGCGTCTCGTTATCTCGCTGCGACGCCCTGTTGACGAATTCGGCGCGCCCGTCTGCCGCGATCAAAGTCACGACCAGCGGACCGAGCAGGGAATGGCGCACGCCGGCGAACAACGAGCTGTCGGTCCGATCCTGGTCGGCGAGCGAGGCGGTCGGGATCGGCGAACCAGGGAGGCTGTCGTAGCGCGTCCGGCGCAGGCTGCCACCGCCAAGGACGGAGACAGCACGAGTGAGGTCGAGCGCGAGTGTTCCCGAGCCGGAGGTCTGTCGCTGGATCGAAGGAGACGGAGTCTCCGAGGTCGGAACGACGATCGAATCCGTGTACAGACCCGATGCCTCGACGGAAAGACGGTTGAAGAACGCGAAGGCTGTCCCGCCGTAGACCCCCCCGAAATGGCGAAGGTCCGTCTCGCTCGCATACCAGTTGTATTGCGGCAGCACGTCGGCCTGGACATAAACCTTCTTTCCGAAGGGCAGGAGAAAGCGTGCGCCCGCCGTGGCGGTCGCCTCCCAGTCGCCCACTTCGTTCTCGCTCGCGCCGAAAACGTTCGTGTTGTAGCCGGCGTTGGCGACCGAGACCTTCGGAAAGCCCCTCACCGGACCGAGCCGGTAGCGGGCGTTCTCCATCGCCTGCTTGATCGTTTCCCGGGAGGAGCTGATTCGGGTCTGCGGGACGGGGTCGAGCCAGCCCTGTGCGCGCGAGCCGGGTGGAGGCGCGGCGCACGCGAAAGCGACGGAGAGGAGAAGCGATCGGGCAACAAGACCTCGGGCGCGGCACCGGGACGGGGTTACGCTGCTGTCGAACGCGCGCGGCGGCCCTGGGGCGGAGGGGGGCCATGGCTCCGATCGAGCCGGCAATTCTCCAATGCCGGAGCACGCAACGATCCCGAGATTGTTTCTCTCTTGCACCGCAACCACTTTCAAGACGGATCCGCCACCCTCCTCGGCGGCCGACGCAGCGAGCCGATCCCCTTCCCCCCTATCTGCTTGTATGCTTTGGCTCCCGAGACACTTTACCACGGGATACCTATCCATACGGACAGGGTTCTTAACCCCGGCCAGCTGCTCCGCTATCCTTCATACGTGGAGGAGATTGCGCGGGCCGAGGTGGAGAAAGCCAACCGCGACGAAGGGGTCTACGGGATCCTCGTGCAGATGCCGCTCGCCGCCCATCGACGACCTGAACGTGGGAGCGGATGCCGGAGGCCGCGCTCGACATCGGGATCGGCGCGAACGGAGCGGTGTGGGCCGTCGGGATGGACGGGGTTCTTTCCCGGTGGAACGGCAGCGCCTGGCAGAAGCTCGGCGGCGGCGGCGGGACCCGCATTGCCGTGGACCCGGCCGGGAATCCCTGGGTCGTCAACGCGAGCAATGAGATCTGGCGCTGGACCGGCACCGCGTGGGAGCGGATCGCGGGGAGCGCGCGGGACCTCGCGATCAGCTCGGACGGCACGGTGTTCGTCGTCGGGACCGCCCCGGCGGCGGGTGGATTTCAGATCCTTCGTCGCAACGGCGCGGAGTGGATCTCCGAGTCCGGAGCCGCCGGGACGAGCATCGCCGCGGGCCCGTCGGGAAGAGCGTATCTGACCCAGGACGCCGCTTCCGGCTCCGGACTGCTCGTGCGCGGGCAGGCCGCTTCCGGGGGCGCCGTCGCGACCGCGCCGTCCTCCGTCACAGCCGGCGTCGGGACGGCAGCCGCACCGATCGACGACGAAAATGAACTCTGCTGGAAAAGATCCTTCGGTCGTTGCGTCGGCACCGTGCCGACGAACTGCGCCGCGGGCCAGGACAAGGACGCCGGCCTCTGCTATCCCAAGTGCAAGTCCGGGTACCAGGGGGTTGGTTCTGTCTGCTGGTCGAGCTTCCGTGATTTTGCCGTTAAAAAGTTTTACACTATGAAACAGTCGTTATACGTCATAGTGGCCTACCTGGTCATCCATACCGGGTATGGCCTGGGTTTTCTAAAAGGTCTTTTCAAAAGGTAATCCTCTCAGTCGTGGACCATCGGATAAAATCACTCACCTTTAAGTTGCTCCAGGCTTTACCACGTGCCATGGGTGATTCTTCTTATCACCAATTGCAGCAACTCAACCGCAAGACTTTACCGGAAGAGATTGACCTGCATGAAAGGACGATCACTGCTCTTACTTAAATTCAAGGCAAAAATGGATCATGACATTTGATATCAATCAACATTACCAGCCGGCCACGATCAACGCCTTGAATGAGCATTTTGAAAAGCGATTTGAGACTTCATTTTCAAAAGATAATGAGTTACACACTTCCGTTCGTTATTTTCCAAAAACAAATATTCTTACCCACTCGATCGACCCGGGTGACGTTCAACCGGGGCTTGCAGCTGCCGAGCGTTTACGGGGAAGACACGCTGGAGAGTCGTGCGCGGGAGTGGATTCGGGGATTCATCGAGGGGCTTTTGGAGGAGGAGCTGACCTTGGCACTTGGGGTGAAGCGTTCGGGGCGAGTCGGGGATGCGCGGCGAGGATATCGGCACGGGGGTACGGCCGCGGACGGTGACGACGAGTTTGGGGCCGACGAGTTTGTCGATGCCGCGGGCACGGGTTTTCGAGGGGGCGTCTGGCCCTCTGGCAGCGGCGGCCGGCTCAGTTCGTCCATCACTCAGATCACGGAACTCAGTACGCCTCGATCGCCTTCGGAAAGCGCTGCCGGGAGGCCGGAGTGCAACCCTCGATGGGATCGGTGGGCGACTGCTACGACAATGCCCTCTGCGAGAGTTTCTTTGCCACGCTCGAGCGCGAGCTGCTCGACCGCCGCAAGTTTGCGACCCAGGCTGAAGCCCGGATGGCCGTCTTCGAGTTCATCGAGGGCTTCTACAATCACCATCGCAGGTACTCGTCTCTCGGATACCTCTCGCCGATCAACTACGAAAGGAGGATGGAAACGACCGGAGTCCAGGCCAACCTATGCTGAGGGAGGGCGGGGCTCTGCCCCGCCCCCCGCCAGGGGGGCTACCCGCCCCTGGACTCCGACAGAACTTAAGCGGTCAACTGTCCACCGAAACGGGGCAACTCCACTCGCCGCAAAGCGTGCACGGTGGCGACCGCAGGCTGATGGCATGATCGCCCTCGAAGGGAGCTGGCACAGATCGTGACGCCGATTCGGAGATGGGGTCATTGGATCAGAGCAGCTCTCGCGCCGGAACCCTCGGACCGCCTCGATTGCGGGGCCTTCGGCCTTCTCTTCGTCTTCGCGATCTCCGCGCCGTGGACGTATTCCAGGGTGGCCCGCATCGCGACACTCGGCGATAGCGCGGTGCAAGCCGGAAACCTGCTGGTTGAAGCCTTCGCGTTTCTCATCGCTGCCGGCGCGTTTCGGTCCCGCTCTTGCTCAGCGCCCCTTCGGCCTCTCGCGCTACCGCTCACGGCGGCGGGCGGCATCGCGCTACTCGGCATGATGCAGTTGCTCCCGCTTCCCAACCGCGTCCTCGACGTTGTCGCGCCAGTAAACAGCGAGATTTATCGCGATTCGGCCAGAATCCTCCAGCTTTCCGGGCTGGCCGACCCGCTCCCGGCCAGGGTCTCGATCGCGCCGACGGAGACGGCGCAGACGCTCCTTCTCCTCCTCGCCTACGGGGCCCTCTTCCTCTCAGGGGTGAAACTCCTCCGAACTCGCCCGCGGCGCCGCCTCTTCGCCGGCGCGCTCGTCGTCGCCGCCATTGCTCAGATCCTTCTCGCCGCCTTCCGCGAGTCTCCCGGCGGTCGGATCCAGGGCGCCTTCGCAAACCCGGACCACTTTGCCGGTTATCTGGAGATCGCGCTCGCCCTCGCCTTCGGGGTCCTCTTGGCCGAAGTCCTCACCAGCGCCGATCGCGTCGAGAGACGCTTCCTGCCGGCCGCGGTTCGGGCCCTCGTCTGGAGTGCCGTCCTCCTGGGCATCGTCCTGACCCGCTCCCGCGGCGGGATCCTGGCGGCAACCCTGACCACTCTGATCCTGCTCGCGATGGCGTTGGTCCACCGGCGCGTGGCCTTTCGCCGGCGGGCGGTCCTCTCCGCCGCGCTCTTCCTCCTGGCCGGCTTCCTTCTCGCGGCGACGATCGCGGGCGTCGCCCCCTTCGAGCGCTTCCTGAAGCCGGACTTGCGCCACCCCGGCCAGAATGCCCGCGTGTTGATCTGGCGAGCGTCGCTCCAGGCCTGGCAGGAGTTTCCGATCGTTGGTTCCGGGCTGGGAGCCTTCCGGGAGGCGCTCCGGCAGGTCCAACCACGCGACATGCGCGGGCGGATCGAGCACGCGCATTCCGACTTCCTGGAGCTGCTGGTCACGGGAGGCGTGGTGGGCGCGGCGCTCGGAGTCCTACTCTTCGTGTCCCTCTTCGTGCTGCTCTTCCGGCGCTGGCGGGACGAGAGACACCGTGAAGAAAGTGCGTTCGCGCTTGCGGGGTTTGGGATGCTTTTGTCGCTGACGCTCCACGGCCTGGTCGAGTTCAACCTCTCGATCCCACCGATCCCGGCGACACTCGCCTGTGTCTTGGGGGGGGCCTGGGCGGCCGGAGAGCGCCGATGAACCGGCAACCGCCATCCGCGTCCGGTATCCTCGCGCCTCTGAGGCGCGGCTAGCGAGGGCGGCTCGGTTCGAGGCCGGCGGAGAAAGGCGGGGTTCGCGCTTCCAGAAGGCTTCGAGCTCGGCGCGGGCCCCGGTCGCCCGCGAATCCCCCGCGGCCGCGTACGCCTGTGCCCGCGCCTCGAGCAGCTCGGACTGCCGGGGAATGTTCGGCTCGGAGCACGTATCCGCGGCGTCAAAGGAGACGAACGATGAAGATCTTCCTGTTCGGCGCGCTTATGGCTCTGGTGCTCCCTTTCACGCCTCCCGAGGCCGCTTCTGGAACGATCCAGGGGCGCTGGTTCCTCGACTTCGATGGAAGCGACGGGCACGCGCAGCTCACGATGAAAAGCAGCAACTCCCGCGGCAACTGGACCAACTCGCACACCGTCAACCTCGCCGATTTCCGAGGCCTTTCGCGTCCCTCCGGAACGGGAGACGGCCCGGCGCACTTCGCACTCGTGCGCGACGCCGGCACGGTCTCTTTCGACGGCCAGCTCGACGCGACCGGCGGTTCGGGCAAATTCACGTTCGCCGCGGCGCCGGGGTTCGCCGCCGCCATGGCCCGCCAGGGCGTCGGGGACCTCTCCGAAGAGCAGGTCTTCTCGGCGGCGGTCCACGACGTCAGCCGCCAGTTCTTAGGCGAGCTCAAGGCGCTCGGCCGACGAGCACGTCTCCTTCGGCAGCGGGGCGTTGAATCCCCGCTGACCAGGCTTCGCGAGCTTGTCCAGGCCGAAAGCGCTCATTCTCAAAGCACGCTCGAGAGGTGGGCGAATCGGCAGCCATGAAAACCTATCGCGTGCCCCGGAGGCCCCTCCTTCGGCGGCTTCCGTCAGGCTTGGTGCGAGCGCGTCCGCGCGCCTACCCCGAGTGGAAAGCACTCCGGCGATGGGGCAAGCTGCCCGAATGGGAGCACACGCCTCCCGGATATCTGCTTCGCATGACCCGGGAACGAGCGAAGCTGACGCAAACGGTCCTTTCGGGGCGGATCGGCTGCACGCAACAGGCGGTCGCTCAGGCGGAGCGCTGGAGTAG
>CAAGKR010513569.1_pt1 | contig 12663 bp, 11 predicted proteins | sample 2556971 | NCBI WGS metagenome assembly CAAGKR01 (sample SAMEA5207829, study PRJEB30636) | soil metagenome | biome: forest; feature: boreal; material: soil | place: USA | collected 2011-09 | depth 1 m | reverse complement strand
GTGTTCGAGCCGATAAAACCGGCGCCGCCGGTTACGAGGTAGCGCATGGGAGTCCTCCTGCCACGAAAGCTTAGATATTGTACGATGGTAAAGGGACGAATCAGCGCGAAGAATTTTCAGAGCGGCGCAAGAATGTTATGAGCAAGAAAGTTCAGACTATATTCGCAATTTTGATCGTGTCACTGGCGATCGGCGGTTATTGGTATTACACGCACCGAGCGGCGCTGATCAAGATGGGGAAGTATATGCCGGAATTACCGGCAAGGAGTACGCCACCCGGCGGTACGGCTGCCAGTCCTGCGGCGACCATGAAGGAACTGCCGGGAAATAGCGTCAAAAAAGACGTCGGAGCAGTGAATCTGCCGATACTGCGATCAGGCGAGTCGCTGGAATACGCGGCAAACATTTCCAAATTAAACAGCACGATCGCGAATATAAGGTTGGTGGTCGGACAGCAACAAAGCGTAGAAGGAAAACCGGCATGGCATCTGCAGGCATTTGCGCACACGGAAAATCCTTATCGCATGGTGTTCGAGTTGGATGACCAGTTTGATTCCTACAGCGAGCCTGGGGCACTTACAAGTCTACAATACGAGATGCATTTGAATGAGCGCGGTCAAAAGGTTGATTCGATCCAACGCTTGCTATCTTCTACGAAAGAGCCGGTCCCGGAAGATGAGATGGCTGTGCGGGTGCTACCGGGAACCCGCGATCCGCTGGGGATGTTGAACTATCTGCGCGGTACGGATTGGAGTAAAACGACGGAAGTACGTTCGCCCGTTTATGATGGCCGGAAATTATACGACGTGCGGGCGATATTGCAGAGCAGATATGAAGCGGTGGCGGTTCCGGCAGGGAAATTCAATGCAAGCAAGATAGAAATACACGTTATCGATAATGGAACGGAAATGAAGGACACTCATTTTTTGTTGTATCTGTCTAACGATGCGACGCGCACACCGGTATTGATGGAAGCGGTGTTGCCGATCGCTACGGCGCGGGTGGAATTGACGAAGGTGAACTAGGCGTTGCGCGCGGTTCTTCTTGCCTCAGTAGGTTTTAGGTCAATACCAATTCCGGACTGCACAAAGCGTCGTTGAATCCAGCAAAGATGCATACGATGAGATCCTGCGAGCAGAATCGGCTCGCGGGATGACACGGTATTCTTCCTTGTGGGTGAAGGGTAGCACGGCGTTGTTGGCCGCACTCTAAATTTAGCAGGGCACGATTCTGTCGCGGTTGCGCACAACACGACGGGTGGCGTTGCGCGTGTCGACAACCAACTTTGACCCATCGACAATTGCGGAATAGTCGTAGCTGGAATGGTCGGTGGCGATCAGCACGGCGTCGTATTTTGCGAGCGTGTCCGGGCGAAGTGGAACGGATTTCATCTCGGAGTAGTCGTAATGGCGCATTTTGTGAAGGTGCGGAAAATAAGGATCGTTATAATCAAAATCGGCGCCGCGCTTTTTCAGAATTTCCATGATTTTGAGCGTAGGAGATTCACGTAGATCGTCGACATCTTTCTTGTAAGCGACACCGAGAATCAGAACCTTAGAACCTTTCAAGCTCTTCCTGTGCTGATTTAATGCGTCCGCGATGGAATCGACTACGTGATAAGGCATGGCGGTGTTTATTTCGCCGGCAAGTTCAATGAAGCGGGTGGCAAAATCATACTCGCGAGCTTTCCACGAGAGATAAAAAGGATCGACGGGTATACAGTGACCGCCGAGGCCAGGCCCCGGGTAGAAAGGCATGAAGCCGAATGGCTTCGAAGAGGCGGCTTCAATCACTTCCCAGACGTCCACGCCCATGCGCAGGCAGAGTAGCTTGAGTTCGTTGACGAGGGCGATATTCACGCAGCGGAAAATATTTTCGAGCAGTTTGGCCATTTCTGCCGCGCGGGTGGAGCTGACCGGAATCACTTTCGCAACGACCTGCGCGTAGAGCGACACGGCCGCACGGCCGCTTGGAGGATTTACACCGCCGACTACCTTGGGAATTTGCGCCAAACCAAACTGCTTATTGCCGGGATCTTCGCGCTCCGGCGAAAAGGCGAGGAAGAAGTCACCCGCAACATTTTCGTTTTCAGGTCCGGCGACAATGGGGCATCGAAGACCGCTCTTTTCGAGAATAGGGAGAACCAATTCCTCAGTGGTTCCCGGGTATGTGGTGGATTCCAGAACCACCAGTTGCCCCCGTTGAAGATGAGGTTGAATGGACTTCGCGGTTTCCTCGACGTAGCTCAGGTCGGGCTCGCGATATTCGTTCAAAGGAGTGGGAACACAGATGAGGATGGCGTCCGCATCTTTTAATTTCGTGAAATCGGTGGTGGCGTTGAAGTAGCGGCTATTGACGTACTGTTGGATCTTGGTTTGCTGAATGTGCTCGATGTAGGATTTCCCGGAATTGAGGAGGCGGACCTTCTCTGGGTCGGTATCAAATCCGGTGACTTTGTGCCCGGCTTCCGCGAAGCGCAGGGCCAGCGGGAGGCCTACGTAACCGCAACCGATAATGGCAACTTTTAGCTGGCTGCCTTTGAAGAACTCTGGTTTTCTATCTGTGGCCATGGAATCGAACGCGCTCCTAGCGGTATATTGATGTGAAATATCCCCGAGGGCGAGGGGCAATGACTCAAGAATTATAGCTGGTTCATAAGTTTGCGTTACAACCGAGCGTGGCCTTGTTTCCAAAATGTGATATTCGATGAGAGGGCAAATGTGGATTGCCATTCCCCGGTTGCGAGGCGAAAATAGCCTCGATGCGCGGACAATTTTGGTTTGCCTGCGAACCTAGCCTGCCGAAATGATGTTCACTCTGACTCTACTTTGCCTGGGTTTGGTCGTTGGGATTCTGGTAGGCCTGCTTGGCATTGGCGGAGGTGTGGTACTGGTGCCCGCTATGGTGTATCTGCTTCATTTTGATCAGCATATGGCACAGGGCACATCGCTGTTTATTCTTCTGCCGCCGATCGGATTAGGCGCGCTGCGCGGATACTGGAAAAACGGACAAGTCGATTTGCGGGCGGGCATTTACTGCGCGATTGGATTTCTGCTCGGCGGCTACGTGGGCGGCCGGATTGCGGTACCGATGCCGTCCACTTATTTGCAAGCAATTTTTGGAATTTTCTTGATGCTGTCGGCGGTGCTGCTGTGGGCAAAAGGGAGCCGGTCTGCGCCGGTGAAGGAGGGGGTTCCAGACCAGCCTACGGAAAATTTTGGGCGCGCTGCCGGGATTTTTTTGCTCGCGGGTATTTCGGGAGTGGCAGCAGGCATGGTTGGGATCGGCGGGGGCACGCTGCTGGTACCTATGCTGGGACTGTTGTTTGGGTTCAGTCAGCACAAGGCCCAGGGAACCAGCCTGGTGGCCTTGATTCCGCCCACGGGATTGCTTGCATTTCTTACTTATGCAAAAGCGGGATACATTTCCTGGTCAGCCGGGTTTTTGTTGATTCCAGGAGTGTTTTTAGGCGGGATATTAGGAGCGAAATTGGCGCGTCATCTGAATCCTGCCGCGATGAGAAAGGTTTTCGCGACGCTGATGTTTCTGCTGGGGGGCTGGCAGGTCTTCTCCGCATTGCATTCCTGACGGATAATAGTTCTTCATGGTTGATATCCACTGCCACATACTTTTCGGCCTGGACGATGGGGCGCGAACGATTGAAGATTCTCTGGCGATGGCCGAGGATGCGATCGCAGACGGAATTACCCATGTGGTGGCCACCCCGCATTCCAGCACGACATATGCGTTTGACTTTGCAAAGGTTCGGGCAGTGCGAGACGAACTCGGCGAGAAATTGGGAGATCGGCTGACGCTGGCTACCGGTTGTGATTTCCACATGGACCCGGAAAACCTGAAAGCCATACGCAAGAACGCAGTTCCCTTCTGTATCAATCAAAAAGATTATCTATTGGTGGAATTCAACGAATTTTCGATTGCTCCGTCGATGGACCAGACTTTGCACGAATTACATCTGCAGGGACTGCGGCCGATTATCACACACCCGGAACGAAACGGGATTTTGCGAACGCAAGCGGATCGATTGCGTGATTGGGTTCATAAGGGCTGCTTTGCGCAGGTTACGGCCGGTTCGCTAGGCGGGGTGTTCGGACCGGTGGCGAAAGACAGCGCTTGGGAATGGATTTCTGAGGGCCTCGTGCATTTTGTTTCGAGCGACGCCCACAACACCACGCGGCGGCCCCTGAAACTGAAGTTTGCCTATGATGCGGTTTTGGAGAAGTGCGGCGAAGAGAAGGCCCGTGCTCTCTTCGTCGAAAATCCCAGGGCCGCGTTCGGGGGATTGCCCTTGCCATACGTTCCGGAAATCTCCGTTGAGGAGAAGATTGCAAAGCGGAGGCGATTTTTTTTCTTCTGAGGGGAGTTCAGCTCTCCGCTGGAATATAGAGTAGTGCGTCAGTTGAGATCCTGAGAGCCGTTCGGAATCGGCCCTCAGCGTGACAAATCTTGATTGAGGTACACTGCTAAGCGGCGGGGCGCAGTGGCAGACCCGCCCAGAGATTCAGCAATCCAAAAATTTCGCGAACGACATCTAAGGCATCGCTGGTATTGTGCCACCAACGCGCTGCATTAAATCCATCGTCAGAAACACCATGGATGATGGCCTGGCCCCGGGCCGCGGATAGACGGTTCCAAAGCGCTCTCGAACGTCGCGTATGCACTTTGGAGGTTACGATGATCACTTTATGTCCGGTTTGTTGTTGCAGGGAGTGACCGATGACAAGGATTTCGTCTTCGGTATTTACGACGGGCGGATCGAGAATGCGGATGGCGCTTTCTGGCACGCCTTCGTGGATAAGAATGAGTTTGTCATAGGTCTCTTCGCCGGAATAGGGAACGGAGAGTTTCGCGAGTGTGGCGCCGGGCTCCGTGGAGTGAGTGAGCCAGACCTCCGATGCGTAGCCAGCGCGATATAGGCGCGCCGCCTCCAACGCACGGCTGGGCATTCGGCCACTTAAAACTGCCATCGCGGAGGCTTTCTCGAGCGGGTCTTCGACTACCAGCCAGCGCCCCATATTCATAAAAAGCACGAGCGCGAAAAAAAAGAGAAAGCTGGCAGCGAGCAGCCAGATGCGGTGCCGGTTGTGCCGATTGGAGGGGAGGATGGTTCCCAACACGAACAAATACATCGACGCGAATCCTACCTTGCGTCCATGAAGCCGTCAAACGGGGGCGTACCATTCAGGGAATCAATTGGCAAAGTCTTTGGCAAGCAATATAGACTTGGTTTGGGATTGATCGGGAGGATGCATGAGAGCGGTGGTTACCGGCGGTTCCGGGTTTCTTGGGTCGCATCTTTGCGATCGGTTATTGAAGGAAGGCTGGGATGTTCTGGCGCTGGACAATCTGATTACCGGCGATGCTGCGAACGTCGGCCACCTGAAAGCTAACAAGCACTTCCAGTTTGTAAAGAAAGATGTAAACGAACCGGTGCACGTGGATGGTGGGGTAGGATACGTTTTTCATTTTGCGTCGCCGGCCAGTCCTCCCGATTATTTAAAGTTTCCCATTGAGACATTGAAGGTAGGTTCGCTGGGCACCATGCATGCGCTCGATCTGGCGATCGAGAAGAAGGCGAAGTTTTTCCTGGCGTCGACAAGTGAATGCTATGGCGATCCAAGCATTACTCCGCAGACGGAAAGCTATTGGGGGAACGTGAATCCGGTAGGCCCGCGCAGCGTCTATGATGAGGCCAAGCGATTTGCGGAAGCTACGACGATGGCGTATTACCGTCATCACGGAGTGGATACACATATCGTAAGAATTTTCAATACGTATGGGCCGCGAATGCGATTGAATGACGGGCGGGCACTGCCGAATTTTGTATTTCAAGCGCTCAGTAGACAGCCGATCACCATTTATGGAGACGGCAAACAGACCCGCAGCTTCTGCTATGTTTCGGATTTGATCGATGGAATCTACAAACTTAGCCAATCCGATGAACACTTTCCGACCAATATCGGCAATCCGACGGAGCTGACGATTTATGAGTTTGCGAAGCGCATTCTGGAATATTTTCCCGATGCGAAGGGGCTAATTCACGAGCCGCTGCCGCAAGACGATCCGAAGCAGCGCTGCCCGGATATTTCCAAGGCGAAAAAATTATTGAATTGGGAACCGAAGGTGGGCTTGGAGGAAGGGTTGGGGTATACGCTGGATTTTTTCCGGCAGCAATTTGCGAGGGAGGCGGTTAGTCCGAAATAGGAGGATAGCGGAGACGCTTTTAGGACGCGTGCAACCGTGAAAGCGCCAGTAGAACCGTCGCACTCCAAAAGTTAAGGGCGGCCGAAAGAGTAATAATCGAAACCCAGTTCGTGCATGCGTTGGGGCGAGTAGAGATTTCTACCGTCGATGACCAACCGGCGGGCCATGAGCTTTCCGGCGCGTTCCCAATCCAGGTCGCGGAATATTTGCCATTCAGTGCAGACCAAAGCCGCGTCAGCGGCTCTTAAGGCATCGTAAGGATCTTCGTGATAGGCGATCTTGGGATAGATGGGTTTGGCGCGTGAAATCGCTTCCGGGTCGGTGGCGTGGACTTCGGCGCCCTCTCCCATTAGGCGCCCAATCACATCGAGCGCGGGAGCAAAGCGAATATCGTCGGTGTTGGCCTTGAAGGCCAGGCCGAGTACGGCGATGCGTTTGCCCTTGATGACCCATAATGCTTTGTGAATTTTTTCGAAATAGCGATCGATGCGTTGTTTGTTTACTTTTTCGGCGGCCTTCAACATTTCAAAATCGATTCCGACAGTGGAAGAGAGATGGATGAAGGCCTGAATATCCTTGGGAAAACAGAACCCTCCAAAACCCAGGCCTGCTTTCAGAAATTGAGTGCCGATGCGTGGATCGAGGCCCACGGCATGAGTTACTTCCTCGACGTCCGCGCCGATCCGTTCGCACAGATCCGCTATCACGTTGGCATAGCTGATTTTTAGAGCCAGAAACGAGTTGGAAGCGTGCTTTATCAATTCGGCGCTATTGATAGTTGTGACCAGCAACTCTCCGGGACTTCCAGTAGGACATTTTCCGGCATGGATGGGGCAATGGAATTTTCTTTCCAGGATCGGACTATATATTTCCTGCAGTTTCGCGGCTGAGGCTGGATCTTCGACGCCGATTACGATGCGATCCGGGTGAAAGAAATCGCTAACCGCCGTGCCCTCCCGGAGGAATTCCGGGTTAGAGGCAACGTGGAATTTCAGCTCGCCGCCTCCGGAGTAAGCCGCCATTGCTTTCTGTAATTGCATGCCGGTGAGTGCCGGGACGGTGCTCTTTTCGACGACCAGTTTGGAGGATTTCGCTTCCTGGGCGATCTGTCGGGCTACGTGATCAATGGCAGAGAGATCGGCTTCACCACTGTCTTTGGGAGGAGTTCCCACGCAGATGAAAATGACTTCTCCAGCACGAATGGCTTCGCCGGCATCGGAGGTGTAGAAAATCTTCTTTTCGGCAACGGCGCGCTTCAGAACTTCATCCAGGTGCTCCTCATAGATAGGCACCTTGCCGGCCTTCAACTGATCAATGCGCTTGGTATCGATGTCGGTACAGAAAACTTCATGGCCAGCAGCAGCGAGGCACGCGCCAGTAACGAGCCCCACATAACCGCAACCAATGACCGTCAATCTCAATGCGATTCTCCTTTACGGACTCCAGCGATAAAGGTCGCTATCGTTTACCCAACAATAATCCGCGCAGGCCCATGGCCACTAGGCGTGGCTGAGATCGAACTACATTCCATAATAAGCGGGTTGACTCGTCGCGATTAATCTCTCCCAGTGACTTGCGTGTCGAAGTGTTCAACATATCTACCAGGCGGGAATAGTCATCCTGCTGGAAAAAATGCAGAGCACGGCGAATGAGCCAGTGGGTGCTCAGCTCCCGCCGCAAAGCTCTTAATTCGGAAGTGCCATTACGCAGAATGGCATCGGCGACGCCACGCGCACCACGCAATCCAGTGACGATGCCGCCGACAGTGGAAACTTTCACTTGCGCTGCGGCGTCTCCCACCAAATACACTTCGCCACTGCCAACGTTCCGCTGTACCGGGACCCATTTTTTGTAAACCGGGATCCGGGCGCCCTGCCACTCCAACGGCTCAAAACCCTTCTTATTCAAGAAGCGGTCAAAGCAGATCTTAGTGGTTTGACCATGTTCGCCGATGACCCCGACCGCAGCTCGTTCTGTTGACTCCGGAATCAGCCAGTAAAAATAAGGAGTGTCATCCGGGATGAACCACACCCGGGTGGTGTCGGGAGGGCAGTCTTTCGGGAGTTTAATCACTGCCTGTACGAGCGGAACCGTTTCCACGGCGGGCCACCCGGCAGCGCGAGCGACTCGGCTGGTTGCACCATCGGCGCCAATGACATTTTGCGCATGCAATTCGCGGCGTTCGCCCTGGTAATCGACTTCCACGCGCAAGCCGGCGCCATTGGGGCCAAGGCCGAGGAACCGGGTATCGTAATCGAGATGAGCGCCGGCTCGAGCGGCCTCCTCGGAGAGGGAACGAATCAGGCGGGAGCGTTCGATGATTAGGTCCGGATCGCGGAGAGAGAATTGCGCGGAGCGACCGTTGGTGAATAGCTCGAACCGATTGATCTCGTTCACGATGCAAGATTTTGCGCCGGAGCTGATCTGGCTCTTGAAATGGCCGGTAACGATTAGCGTGCGGGCATTGGCATCAAGTCTGGGGCGGGACTCCAAGACGCGCACAGACTTACCGCCTCGCGCTAACCGAGCAGCGGCATACAATCCCGCCGCGGAACCGCCTACGACAAGAATCTCTTTGTTATTGCGGGCAGGAGAGCGCCCATTACCTTCGATTGCCACTGGTCTCTGTTTACCTTAAGCTCTTTCGACAGTTCTATCTAAAAGCTTTGCACTACACGGATCGCTCATTCACTTGCGGATAATGCGCAAACTAGGGTGCAGGCAGTGCTAGAAAGTATAGCGAACCGCACAGATGGAACCAAACCCAGGAAGGAAATAAAAGTACAAGAAAAGAGAGAACTGGAGAACCTCAGAGTGACACTTTCCGGGACTGCCGTTCGTAGGGAGCTTTTTCCAGCCATACTACGGCGCCAGCCATGCAAAGCAGCACGGTGGCCGCGACAATTCCGGCCCCGGAGGCCGAGAGATAGGTAATCAGGATCGCGGTACCGCCGCAGATAGCTCCGGCAAGATACATGGTCAAGACCGCGCCGCGTTGACCGAATCCCAAGTTTGCCAGTCGATGGGCGGAATGATCCTTCCCGGGGGTGGCAAAAGGAAGAAGGCCGCGCCGGGCGCGTGAAATAGTGACCAGGGTGGTATCAAATATAGTTGCGCTGAGGATCAGAATTGGCGCCAGAAGATTAGCGGTCGGAGTAGCGTGATCGATGCGAAGTTTGAGAGCGAGAGTGGCCATCAGAAATCCGAGAAACATTGCTCCGCCATCCCCCATGAAAATCTTGGCAGGCTTGAAATTCCAGCGGAGAAATCCTGCGGAAGCGCCAAGGACGGCGGCGGCTAGCGTGGTGACCAGGGTCTGGCCGCTCAAGTACGCCAATAAAGCGAAAAATACGGAAGCCATCGCGGCGACCCCGGCACACAAGCCATCCATGTGGTCGAGAATGCTGAAAGAAGCGGTGATGCCGACGACCCAGAGTATGGTGAGCGCGGCATCCAGCCAGTAACCGGTTGCGCCCCCGAGAAGCGAGGAGAAGATCTGAGTGTGTATGCCGGAAGCCAGCAAGATGACGGCGGCCAGGGGCATGGCGACGAATAATTTGAGTTGATGGTGCAGCCAGCCGCGATCATCTAGGAACCCAACAACGGCGACGAGAGTGGCACCCGTAACGATGCCGATACTTTGCGCACGAGCCGGACCGTCAAAAGCAATAAGGATGGCGAGCATTACGCCTGCGTACATCGCCAGGCCACCAAGCAGCGGAATGGGGGTGATATGTACCTTGCGCGGGCCGGGAAGATCCACCATACCCACGCGTATAGCCAATGCACGCACCGGCACCGTTAGGACCAGCGATGCTGACGAAGCGATAAGAAAGGCCAGCAGGCCCGCACTCATACGTTCCCATGACTCGTTCTGACGAAACCAGCGCGGGCAGGCTGGCGCGTAAACAGAGACGTTGCCGGTTTGGGATCCGGCTCCCAAGTAAACAGCTAGAGAAGCGGTAGAGAGATACCGCCGACGCTGCCCACGCAGCATCAACACGATAACTTGAAAGCGGAGATTAGGCTAGGGAAATCGGCTACCGTTTGTGCGGTATTTAAGATTCAGGCAATAGCGATAACTATCAAGTATACAAGTAAATTGGAGGTCGCGACCGGAGTACGGAGAAACGAACACCGAAGGCGGAGACTAACGTTTCACTGTCTGCTCAAGGATGGTGATTAATTTTGCAAGTTCCTTGGTTCTCTCGAACTCGGGAGCTGCGTCCGACGCCGCTAGCCCCATTTTTCGGAGAAGTTGTGGATCACGCGCGATTTGACGCACTGCATCGGCAAACGCACTCGGATCATGGGGGTCGGCGTGAATGGAAAACCCCTTTTGTTCACCGAGCGAGACCACATCGCATTCTCGGGGTGCCACCGCAACGATAGGTTTACCAGCGGCGAGAATGCCGTACATCTTACTGGGCACTACCACGCCCTCCAGACCACGCTTGACGGTTATGAGATGGGCGTCCGCGGCTGCGAGCACCGAGGAAATCTTGTCGCCTGTAAAGAATGGAAGAAAGTGAACGTTGGGAATGTCTTTGGCGGCGGTCTGCAGGCGTTCACGCTGTGCACCATCCCCGACAAAGACCACGGCGATCCCATCGCCGGATAATTCTCGTGCTCCGGCCAAGACGGTGTCCCACGCGCCGTAAAAACCGAGATTGCCGGCATGAAGCAGAACGAATTTATAGTTGCCGCGGATGGCGCGCATCACTTCGTTATCGAGCGGTAGTGAGGGTGTCGCCGCGGATGGGAGTTCCGCGCCATCGCGAACAATCAAGATGTTTGAAGAGGGCACGCCTTTGGCGACGATGCGGTTGCGCATATCTTCGCCCAGGACCGCTACGAAGGTAGCGCGGCGCAGCGCCCAACGGTGGAGCTGCTCCCAAACGCGGGAGAACAGGCCCGGTTGCACGATAGAGCCGCCGACGGCCATGTCAGGGTACATGTCGCGGATGTTGTAGACGAATGGTTTGCGTTTCAGGAGCGCGACGAATGCGCCGACGATGCCTTCGAAAGGCGGATCGGTCATGGCCAGGATTACGTCGCAGGGAAGGAATAAAGCACGCGGAACGGCGAGCATGACGTAGGAAAGATAGTTGAATACGCGCTTATCCATTTGCGTACGCGGGAAATCGGTGGAACCGACGCGCAATACGTGAACCTGGCCGGAGTGTTCGCTTTGAAAGAGCCGCCAAGGACGGCGTTCGCTGGGATCGTAAGAAGGCCGACCGCATAAAACCGTTACTTCGTGCTTGGGGGAGAGGGCATCCACGACCGTCTGAGCCATTTTCGCGGTGGCGGAGGTATCCGGCGGGAAGTAGAGGTTCAGAAGAAGAACGCGCACGTTAGGAGTGTACAAGGATAGAAAAATCCTTTGAAGCTGAAGAGGAATACTCGATAGGAGAGCAAGCCAAGCGAAAGACTCACAAATGTTAACAGAATGACTTTCAAAAGCTGTGAACGGCGACTCGAAAAGCGGGATGCTCGGGACAGGTGGACCAAAACTGTTCGGGGGACCAGTTACGCGCGGATTAGAGGAAGCTTATGTTGTCAGAATCCAAAATCAGGGTGGTGGAGGCCCAGTATGCAGGCGAACGAGCTTCGGCGAAGCAAGTCATTTGTGGCGGGAGCAATTGTGTTGGGAATGGCGGTGTGTTTTGCGGCTCTAAGAGCTCAGGGGCAACCGGCAGCTTTGCCACCGACGGTGATGAGCGCACACACCGTGTTCATCGAGAACGAAACGGGTTTTGCGGAATTGCAGTATACCGCGGTGCTGGAACTGAATAAGTGGGGGCACTTTGAGTTGGCGGATAGCCGGGAGAAAGCGGATCTCGTGATGGTGCTTAGCAGCGGGACGCATGTGCATGCGGTTCCTGATGGGCAGTTTCCTCGTGCTACTGGATTAAATGCGTTTTCGGAAGACGATGTGCCTAAGGGGCATACGCGGATTGCGCTGCTGGATCCGAAGAGCGGGGCGACGCTTTGGAGCGATTATCACAAGACAGAAGGCGGCAAGGTAAAGAGCGGGCATTTGCTGGATGAGTTGCGGCAAGCTTATGCGGATGCGGAGAGGGCTAAGAGTAGGAGTTAGCCGGACATTCCGGCAGAATGACAATTTTTATGTGCGCGTGGTGACGGCGGTCTTTACGGTGGGTCGGTATTTTTTTGATAGGAGGCGCTGGCATAAGAGACCCGCGCCACATTTAGGAAAAACGCGCTTCCCTATTCTGCAGATCGCCGGCGTCTTCGAATAAATCAGGAGCGTCAAGATCGACTCGTGTATCCGTGGTGTGATTCCAGGCGTCAGAATGAAAACGCTTCACCGATGAGTGGCGGAGCCTGAGCGGATCCGCGGAGAAAAGAGGAGTTATGGTCGAAGGTAATGCCGAGAAGTACCGACAGGCCTCAGGGATGCAGGGTTGGCGGGGG
>CAAGKR010013533.1_pt1 | contig 12663 bp, 10 predicted proteins | sample 2556971 | NCBI WGS metagenome assembly CAAGKR01 (sample SAMEA5207829, study PRJEB30636) | soil metagenome | biome: forest; feature: boreal; material: soil | place: USA | collected 2011-09 | depth 1 m | reverse complement strand
GGCGACCGCCCCGGCGCTGCCGCTCGCTCCAGCGCCCGCACCGGCGTTGCCGCTGCCGGCAAGGCCACCGGTACCCGCATGCCCCCCTGTTCCGCCGCCGCCCCCCCCACCGTTGCTGCCGCAACCGATCGCGCAGGCCGCACCAGCCACCGCGAGCGATAGGACCGATGCCAGACGCCGATTTGCCGAGACCCTCATGTTCTCCTCCATTTTCTGCCCATTAACTTCCAAAACTTCCAAGAAGCTCCGCGACGACCCCACTTTAACGCAGCGAATTTCGTATGGAAGGAAATCATCGCGCCAAACAAAGTCAAGGAACTTTGGGATGAAAAGGCGGATATTGACGATCGTGGGGCTGCGGGGGCCGCACGTGCTTGGGTCCACGAGTCGCACGCTTATGGGGCCGGCGGGTCCTGAAGGGAGAATTGCGTCGGTACACCTCGGCATGGCTATTCTTTTGACACTGGCTCCGCTTGCGCTCGTCATGGTCGTCCTGAGGGCACTGCTGCGTCGTCCCCGGGTGGTCGATGGCGAGGCTCGGCATGCTTTGATCCTGGCTGCTCACCAGGACGACTGTGCGATTCTGGCCGGTGCGTACGCCATCTTCGCGCGGTCGGCGGGTCGCAGCGTGCGCATCGCCTATTTGACGTGCGGCGCGGCGAGCCCGGACTCGCCGCGGGCCAGAGCGCGTCGGCAGGAGGCCTACGCAGCGTGGGAGATGCTCGCGATTCCGACCGAGGACATCTTCTTCTGCGATCTGCCGGAGCACCCTCCGTCGTCGGTTTCATCGTGGTCCGTTTCGGATCGGGATCGCGCACGCGGGTGGCTCTTGGATTTGTTGCGCAACCTGCCCACGCGTTCGGTCGTGTTTCTTCCCGCCCCGGGCGAGACCCATGTCGATCATCGGGCCTTGAGGCAGCTCGCCCTCGAGGCGTGGAAAGTGTCCGAGCGGGTCGACCTTTCGTTCTTCGAGGGTCCCGAGTACAACGACTACGTATCCCTCGCACAGGCACCTGAGAAGATGGTGGTCGCCCTGGCGAGTGCTCTGCCCGGGCTTTCCGGTTGGGCCAAGCGACGCACTCGCGCACCTTGGGCCGGCTTCGCGGCGAGCGGTTCTTACTGGGAGCTCCCCCCCGATCGGGCTCGTTTGGAGCAGCGGCGTAAGCTGCTACGCGCTTTCGCGTCGGAGAATGGGGAGTTGTTGGTGCGCCTGTTCGGATGGTGCGAGAGGTATCGTCCCGTTCCGGACGCGGATAGTGGTCTTCACGCCGAACCACCTCGGGGATACCTGTATCTTGGCCAGTACCACCGAGGACTGTCCGCTCTGCTGGCGCTGGTCGTCCTCGCGGAAGGTGCTGGTCTTCTCTCCGCGATGGTGTGTGGCGCCGCGCTTCGATTGGCACACGGAGCCTGGTGGATGCGCGCGGCTGTCGTGGGAGCAACCATTTGCGGGGGTGCCCTCGGCTCGCGTCCAAACGCGATTCTCGACACGCGGGTGTTCTATCTGGCCCTGGCCTGCGGCGCGCTCTTCGCGAGCGTGGGCGTTCCGTAACACGGATGCGAGGACAGATGCGTTGGAACGCAGCGGCGTTTTGCAGTAGCATCGGCGCACGTGAAGATTGCGTTTGTATCTCCCGAAGATAACTTATCTGGAGGTCTGAGGGTCATCGCCATCTATGCGGAACGCCTTCAGAAGCGAGGTCATCAGGTTCTGGTCGTTTCACCCCGCAGACGCACACCGACCCTGAAGGAGCGGGTGCGCACGCTGATTCGCGAGGGCCGCTGGTCTCTGACGCCCACGGGGTCCCATTTTCAGGGGCGAAACATTCAACACCGGACTCTTGATAGGCATCGTCCTGTGGAGGACTCGGACCTTCCGAGCTCCGACGTGATTGTCGCTACATGGTACGAGACCGCGTTCTGGGTGGCCAAGCTCGCCCCCAGCAAGGGCGCCAAGGTTCTCTTCATTCAGGGCTATGAAACGCTGCCAGAGCTCGAACGCCCTGAAATTGATGAAACATGGAGGTTGCCATTTCAGAAGATCGTCATCGCGCGATGGTTGAAGCAACTCGCGGCGGACAAGTTCGGCGACATTCACGCAGCCCACATCCCGAACAGTGTCGACCTCGATCAGTTTTCAGCACCGGCGCGTGGACTGCAGCGGGTCCCGACGGTGGGCTTCCTGACCTCGTCCTCGCCGTTCAAGGATATGAAAACGGCACTGGCGGCGGTCGCGCGGATTCGAGAGACGATCCCCGCTCTGCGCGTTGTCTCGTTCGGCCAGGAAGAGACACACGGCGAGTTGGCGCTGCCTCCAAACACCGAGTTCCACAGGGCGCCACCACAGAGCTCTATCCGCGACCTGTACTCGAAGTGCGATCTCTGGTTGTGCACCAGTCAGCGCGAGGGATTTGGCTTGACGGTGCTGGAAGCGATGGCGTGCCGCTGCCCCGTGGTTTCGACCCGGGCGGGTGGGCCGGAGGACATCGTCGTGCCCGGCGTAAATGGATACTTGGTCGACGTTGGCGATGTCGGCGGCCTGGCGGAGGCCAGCAGTCGCCTGCTGACCGCGGGCGAGGAGGAATGGAAGAAGTTTTCAGACGCCGCTTTTGCCACGGCCACCCAGTACACGTGGGAGGATGCCGCCGCGCTTTTCGAGGCGGCTTTGGAGCTCGCCATCTCTCGTGCCGCTCGGGGGGAAATCGCGGGGGGCCAGCCGCATCTGTCCGGTGCCGATTCATCGATCCGCTTGTAGTCCGCCGGCTCGACCATGGAAGCGACCGTTCAAGCCAATCTCTTCGCGTACGTAGCGCTTTTTTCTTGGCCACTGGTGGCGGTCGGCCTCTTCATGCTGTTTCCGCCATGTTGGGCCTGCGCGGTGACGCTCATCGGCGGCGAAATGTTTCTCCCCGCGAATTTCGTCGTCCGCCTCGGCGGCCTTCCGCCCGTGGACAAAGATCTCATGGTGTCAATGTCCGCCGTACTCGGATGCTTGATCATCAAGCCCCGGGCACTTTGGGGCGGCAGTAAAACCGGACGCGGTTACTTCATCTTCATCCTGATCCTGATCGTGGGTCTCTACTTCACGCTTCAGACAAACTCGGATTCGATCAAGGTTGGCCACCGGGTTCTGCCGGGGCTGACCTTTCACGACTTCCTTGCGATGGCAACTCGCGGTTCTTTGTACTGGTGGCCCGCATTTTTTCTTGGCCGAAGGCTCTTCACCAAAGTCGACGATCTCGCGGTGCTGTGCGCCGTCTTGACCGTTGGGGGCTTGGTGTACTCTCTCTTCATTTTCGTAGAGCTCAGGATGAGTCCGCAGTTCAATATCTGGGTCTACGGATATCGCGCGTTTGATTTCGCTGAAACGATTCGGGGGGGTGGATATCGTCCGTCGGTTTTCATGCGGCACGGCCTGACCTTGGCGCTGTTTATGCTGATTTCGCTGTTGGCGGCCACTGGCCTTGCGCGGGCACGCATCCGTTTGTTCGGAGTCTCGTCGCGTTGGTTCGCTGCCTATCTGGCGCTAGTCCTTCTGGCCTGCCATTCGGCGGGCGCGTTGGTCAATGCCGTCGTGCTGGTTCCTTCCCTGATCTGGATGCGCCCGAGATCGCAGGTCCGATTGGCTACCGCAATTGCGGGGCTCGTTGTCATCTATCCTCTGCTGCGATTCTACGATCTCATTCCGGTCGATTCGGTCCTGAATTTCTTCACCGCAACATTCGGATCCGACCGCGCTGCGTCCGTCGCATTTCGCCTAAGAAACGAAAGTGATCTGCTTCGGAAAGCGATCGAGCGACCTTGGTTCGGTTGGGGCGGGTGGGGACGGCAATCCTTGTACTCCCCTTGGGGTTCCCTTCTGTCGACCGTTGACGGCGAATGGATTTTGTTGCTTGGGTATTCAGGCGTGGTCGGTTTTGTGGGGGCGTTTGGCCTCTTGGTGGTCCCTATCTTTAAGTTCGCCAGGAAGATGTTTCGACGAACGGTGTCGCCCCGCGACGCCATTCTGGGCTCTACGGTTCTCTTTATGGGTGCCGCCTACGTCTTCGATCTCCTACCCAATTCAGGCGTGGCTCCCTATCTGATGATGATCATCGGTGCGTTGGCGGGAGCCGAGCTCGATGATCGGCCCCGGTATGAATCACCGGCTGGGATGTTCTTCGAGCCATTGGCGTGACTACGATTAAGCAGCGCTGGGCCCTTCGGCGCTACGCATCTGCGCCCGATGCCGCAGCAGGGCCAGCGCCCAGCCGATGCCGACGACTGCAGCAATCACCGCCGCTTCGATGAACGCTGCCACGCGAGGCAGGTGGGCCGCGAGCGGCGCGAGGTGTGTGCGCAGCCCGCGGGCGACCAGCAGGCCCATGCCCGTGGTCACGACGACCAAGCCCGTGAGCAGGACGTCGTGACGAAACATCCTGACCCGCAGGTAGGCGAGGGTTACGACCGATACGACGTAACGGAAGAGCTCCGACAAGGCGTAGCCAACGACACCGCCGAAAAACCCACGCAGCTTCATCCCAAGTGGAATGAACACGATCATCGCCAACAGCTTCGCCAGGTTGCCTGCGGCCACGAACTTTGGGTGGCCGCGCGCCATCAAGGCCGTGCCGTTCGCGTTCTCGAGCGCGAACAGCCACATGGAGGCGGCGAGAATCTGCACGATCCACTGAGCGTCGGCGGCGCGTCGATCGTAGAGGAAGCGGATCAGGGCCGGTCCGCCTGCGATCAGACAGGTACATTGCCACCCCGCGAGGATGAGCCACGGCCGCCGCATGTTCCGAAACGTTCGCGCGAAGGCGGAATCGTCATTGTTGAACCGACAAAGCGCCGGGAACAGCGCGACCTCGAACACCCGGTCGACGATGGCAAGTGGGATCGATGCCCAAACGTTGGCGATGTTGTAAACACCGAGTTGGTCGATCGGAACCAGCTTGCCGAAAATCAACCGATCCGACTGCATGGCCGCGAACGTCAGCAGGGTGCTGAAGAAAACCCAGCGCCCGAACTTCATTAGCACCGCAGCGTTGTCGCGGTCCCAGAAGATTCTGTTTCTGATGCCCGGCAGAGCGACATGACTCGCGGCCATCTTGAATAGATTTGCAACCAATCCGCCCCAGACGATGGCCCAGATGCTGCGGGTCGCGTACGCGACGGCGACCGTTACGAGCAGCCCCAGAAACTGGGATGCCAAGTCGATGACGGTGAGCCTGCCGAGCGCAATCTTACGTGTCGCCGTGAAAAGCTTGGTGGAATTGAACCCGGAAATGAAAAGGCCAAGAGCCACCATCACGATCAACGAACTGAGCTGCGGATTGCCGTAAAAGCGCGCCACCGGCACGGCGGCCACCGTCGCGCAGAGGAACAATGTCACGCCTCGGACGACCTGGATGGTCCAGGCGGTGTTGAGATAGTTGGGCTCGTCGCCGCGCTCGTGTTGAATGATGCTCGGCCCTATCCCGATGTCGGAAAACATGGCTAGGCCCTGCATGACGGCCGAAACGATGGCCATCAGGCCGAATACGTCTGGTACCAGCAGGCGCCACAAGATCAGGTTCAGCCCGAGCCGCAAGATCTGGCTCGCTCCGTAGCCGGCTAGTGCCCACGCCGAGCCTCGAGCCAGCAACTTGGCCAACGACCCCTGCGATGTTTCGGACGCCTCGCCCGCGGGGACGACGGAAAGTTCCTCAGGGGACGACATGTCTGGGGGGGGGCGAGGCTAACAGACAAGTCCGTCACATTCAAAACCGGCACACCAACCCGCTGGCCCGCGTTTTCGCTGCTCTGCGAAGTCGCGCGAGGCATTTTGGGCCGCCGGACGAGAAAGCCAGTACGCGGCTGATTGTAAGTCACGAACGGCTCCTCAGCCGTAGCCGTCGGTTCGCGCTTCGGCTCGAGCTTTTCGAACGCAGTGGCGGCCGCGGTCGGGTCCGGATCTCGGGCCGAGGTCGTCGAACGAACGGAAAGTGTGGCACAACAACGGCCGAGCCACGGTAGCATCGGCGCAGATGAGTGACTCGAAATCGTCCGCCCACATTCCGACGCTCGACGGATTTCGAGCTGTGAGCTTCCTGCTGGTCTTCGTGTCACATGCCGGGCTGGGAGAGTTGATCCCCGGGGGCTTCGGGGTGACCGTGTTCTTCTTCTTGAGCGGATATCTCATTACGACGCTGATTCGCAAAGAGCAGCAGGAGACCGGCACGGTGAGCCTCAAGTACTTTTACCTGCGGCGGGCGCTTCGCATTCTACCGCCATTCTACATCGTCCTTTTCGTCGCGAGCGGCCTGACGGCCTTGGGCGTGTACGACGCCAAGCTCGAATGGCAAGGGGTCACGGCGCAAGCGTTGCACATGGCGAATTACTGGGCGGTCGTCAACGACTTTCCGCGGGGAGAGGCGCCGGGAACGAACGTTTACTGGTCACTCGCCGTCGAAGAGCATTTCTACCTGTTGTTCCCGCTGCTATTTCTGATCCTCGAGCGAATGAGCTTTTCAAACAAGAAGAAAGCGCTGGTTCTATGGGCGTTTTGCGCCGTCATCCTCGTGTGGCGAGTCATTCTCGTTTCAAGGGGCGCGTCGGAAGCTCGTACCAACCTCAGCAGCGATACGCGGGTCGATTCGATCCTCTTCGGATGCGCTCTCGCGCTGGCGGCGAACCCAATCGTCGATCCCCTGCCGGCCAACGAGACGCTTTGGAAATGGGTTCTCCTGCCGCTCGGGTTACTCGGCCTCGTATTCTCCTTCGTGTATCGGAGCGGCGCGTTCCGCGAAACGGCTCGATATTCGCTGCAGGGAATTGCGCTTGTCCCCGTGTTCGTGGTGGGCATCCGATCGCCCGGATTCGGACTTTTCAAGATCTTGAACTGGCGCCCGATCGCGTTCGTGGGAGCGCTTTCGTATTCGCTCTATCTCGTCCACTACGTCGTTATCCTCGGCGTGCAGAGGCATGCGTCGTCGTTGCCGAAGGCCCTCCAGGGGGCGCTCTCGCTGGCAATCTCGCTGGTGGTATCGTGGGCCATCTATCTTTTTGTCGAGAAGCCGTGCGCCAGACTCCGCAAACGATTTACTCAGTTGCTCGCGCGCGACAGGGTCGCCCTCGGACCAGCCCCCCGGTAGAGGGCCGGTAGAGGGGGGCTGGCTCGGGTAGGCTGGCGCACAGCTGCCTATTCGCCGCTGGGGGGGGCGCTGCCCGTAGGCGCCGCCGGCGGCTTGGGCCCTCGCGCTGTGCGCTCCCAGAGTTTCTGTCTCCGCTTCAGCAGCAGCGCCACATAGAGGGGAAGCTTCCAAGCCAGATAGACCGGCGCGAGCAGGAGGTGGCGGAACGGCAGTGTCCGTCTTCCGAAGGCGGTCCAGGAGAGGGCGACGGCCAAGGCCGCCATCGCGAGGCCCAGGCCCGCAAGCGTTGCCGGAACGAACGATGTCGCCCCGAGGACCGCCACAGCGATCGCCAGCGCGAACGTCGTTCCTTGCAAGATCACCAGCAGCGCGAGTGGTGGCACCAACAGGTCCATTCCGAGGCCAATCAGCGCCGGTCGCCGCTGCGCGAGACCGGCTGCGATGAGCCGGGGGACATATGTTGCAAGCGTGTAGAGCTGGCCATGCTCCCACCGCCGTCGCTGGCGGAGCCCCGCCGCGCGTCCGTCAGGCAGCTCGCTGCTGACTTGGACCGCCGGGCACCACTCGGCCAGGTGGCCCCGGAGCGCGAGCTCGATCCCCATCACCAGATCTTCGACCAAGATCGACCCGGTGGCGGGCGCGTCGCGCAGCAGGCGCCAGGGGAAGGCCATGCCGCTGCCTGTGAGATGACATGGGAGCCCCAACCGCCGAAGGCCGCGCGGGCGCACTCGGTTACGCAACAGAATCGCGAGTCCACCCAAGCTCACCAGGGGGCTCGAATTGCGCGGCGCTGCGATGAGGTACTCCGCTTGGATCGGCCGTCCGCTCCGTGCGGCGGCCCGCGCCAGGGTCGACAGACCCCCGGCAGAGACCCGGCAGTCGGCGTCGACGAGGATCACGATCTCCGGCGGGTCGGCGTCGAGATGTTGGAGACCGAACGAGATCGCGTGTCCCTTTCCGACGCGTGACGGATCATGCCGCTCGATCGCCGTCGCGCCCGCACGCGCGGCCAACGCGGCGGTTTGGTCGCTGCAATTGTCTGCGATCACCAGGATCCAGGCGCCGGCCGGCAGATCCGCCGCGAGAGCGCGAACGGTCTCCTCGATCTGCCTTTCCTCGTCGTGCGCCGGGACTAGAATGGCTGTCTTGGGAACTGGCTCGGTGTCCGCACCGGCGGCCGCAGCCTCCGGAAGGAGGGCCGCCAACACCTCGATCAGCAAGATCGCCGCCGGAAGGAGCAAGGCAGCGCCTCCCAAGCATAGAACACCTTCCACCAGCATTCGCATCTCGTTTTCCGACCTGAGATTCGCCGACTGCGCGCGCTTCCGCAACTAGACTATCCCGCGGCGAGCGGGATGGCGTGACGGGCTGGTCGTTCGCCCGCCTGCAACGCGGTGAAGATCTCCTTTGCGGCGGCGCCAGAGCCGCGCTCCAGGTTCAGGAACCGGGCGCCCAGCCGGTCGGCGTTTGACGTTGATTTCGCGCGGAGATCCAGACTTGACGTGGCGCGGGATTCTGCGTTTATAGTGCCCATCCGCCCACCAGTTCCCCGGTCGATGCGTATCGCTTATTTGGTAAATCAGTATCCGAAGATCAGTCATCCCTTCATCCGAAGGGAGATCTTGGCTCTCGAGGAAGCGGGGTGGAGATCGTTCGAATCGCGGTGCGTGGACACGAGACCGAGTCGCTAAGATCCGAGTGACGGCGAGGAGCTCGGTAAGACGAGGTACATTCTCAAGGCTTCATTCGTAGAGATGTTTGGGTCCTGCGCGCACGCACTGATTCGTCACCCCCTGCTGTTCTTCGGAACGCTCGTCACCGCTTTCAGGCTCGGACTGCGGTCCGACGGCGGGGCGTTCAAACACATTGCCTACTTCGTGGAAGCCTGTGTATTGCGAAGCTGGCTTCGCAATAGCGGCATGACCCATCTTCACGCCCATTTTGGCACCAACGCGGCCGCGGTCGCAATGTTGTGTAAGGGAAGGCTCGGGTGGGCTGGCGCGCAGTTGACAGATCGGCGTTATCGGGCGTTCGGAAATGGCAGCTCGGTCCAAGAAACCGCGCTTTGTTTTGCCTGTCCCCCCCTCGCTCGACTCACGTAAACGCCTATGTCTTCCGTCCACTCGCCCCGCTCCCCAGATCGCCGTTCCTACGGCGATCGGAAACGGCAAACGGCGGCTGGGGCTGGATGGCCGGGGCTGATATGATGGCGGGGATGCAGTGCGGCCGGCGATGAAGATCGCGTATCTCAGCAGCGTCTACGGGCGCGCGAGCGACTCCTTCGTGCGTCTCGAGGTGCGGCTTCTCCGCCAGCGCGGGCACCAGCTCTTCACCTTCTCGGTGCGCAAGCCGCCGGCCTCGGACGCCATCGACGACGAGCTCAAGAGAGAGCAGGCCGGCACCGACTACATCCTCGACGCCGGGGCGCCCCGTCTGCTCGCGGCCGCGGGGCGCGAGCTGCTCGGGAACCCGAACGCGTTCCTGCAGGCGCTGCGGCTCACGCTCAGGACGCGGCCCCGCGGCGCCAAGGGGCTGGGGCTCTCGCTCGCGTACCTCGTCGAGGCCGCCTATCTCGCCAAGGGGCTGCGGCTCCAGGGGATCGAGCACCTTCACAACCACATCGGCGAGAACTCGGCGTCGGTCGCGATGCTGGCGTCGGCGCTGACCGGCATCCCGTTCAGCATGACGATCCACGGCCCGAGCGAGTGGGATCGCCCCATGGACCTCGCGCTCGACGAGAAGGTGCGGCGATCGGCCTTCGTGGCCGTGATCAGCCACTTCACGCGCGGGCAGCTCATGAGGTGGTGCGACCCGGACGTCTGGTCGCGCCTGCAGGTTGTTCGCTGCGGCCTCGATCGGGACTTCCTCGGGGCGCCGGTCGTGCCGCTGCCGCCCGAGAACCGCCTGATCTTCGTGGGCCGCCTGGTCGGCGCCAAGGGGCCGCTGCTCCTGCTGGAGGCGCTCACCCGGCTGGCCGGCGAGGGGATGAAGCTCAGTCTGGACTTCATCGGCGACGGACCGCTGCGCCCCGCGATGACCGAGATGGTCGCCGAGGCGGGGCTCGAGAAGAGCGTCCGGTTCCTGGGCTGGCGGAGCGCCGAGGAGGTTCGGCGCGCGATCCTGTCGGCGCGCCTCATGGTCCTGCCCAGCCTCGCGGAGGGGCTGCCGGTGGTGCTGATGGAGGCCCTCGCCCTCCGGCGGCCGGTGATCACCACGTACACCGGCGGGATCCCGGAGCTCGTCAAGTCGGGCGTCAACGGCTGGCTGGTGCCCGCAGGCTCGCTCGAGGACCTGACCGTGGCGCTGCGGGACGCGCTGTCGCGCTCGACCGCGGACCTCGAGCAGATGGGCAAGGCCGGCAGCTACCTGGTCCGCCAGCTCCATGACGCGGCCACCGAGGTCGACAAGTTGGAGCGATTGATCCGCAACGACCCGTCGGCGGCGAGGGCGCCGGCCGTCCCAAAAGAAGCGGCCTAGCCGGACACCATCCGGTATCCTGCGGCCGTGCCCGCGAGCCTCCCTCCGTCGATCGTAGTGACCGGCGCGCGCGGGTTCATCGGGCAGCGGGTGGTGGAGATGCTGGCCCCGCGGGCCAAAGATGTGCGGGCGGGTTCGCGCGCGCTCCGGTCCGCCGTGTCCAGGGCGTCTGCCCTCTCCGCCGTGTCGGATCGACCGGGAGTGACGCCGGTGGCGCTGGACGTGATGGATCCCGATCAGGTCGCGGCGGGCGTGCGGAGCGCCGACGTGGTGGTCCACTGCGCGATGGGCGACCGCGAGACCACCGTGGTGGGGACGCGCAACGTCCTCGCGGCGGCGCGCCGGGAGGGCGTCCCGCGCGTCGTCCACCTGAGCAGCGCGGTGGTCTACGGCCCGGTCAGCGGCATCGTCGACGAGCAGCGCCCGCTCCGTGGGGGGTGGTCGTACGCCGACTGGAAGATCGCGGGCGAGAAGGACTGCGAGGAGGCCAGGGCCGCGGGGCTGGACGTGGTGGTGCTCCGCCCCTCGATCGTTTACGGGCCGCGCGCCGCGACCTGGGCGCTGGAGCTGGGCGACCGGCTCGCGGGCGGGCACTGGGGATCGCTCGGGAGGTTCGGCGAGGGAATCTGCAACCTGATCTTCGTCGACGATCTCGTGGAGGCGATCTGGCTCTGCGCCACGCGCGACGACGCCGCCGGCGGCGTCTACAACGTCAACGGTGCGCACCTCGTCACCTGGAACGACTTCTTCGCGGGCTACAACGGCGCGCTCGGCCTGCCGCCGTTGCGGGTCCGCCGGCCGGAGGCGGTGATCGCGGGCGCGCTGGCTGGCGACGCGCTCCGCGCCGCCGGGAAGGTCGCGAGGCTCGTCGAGACGCGCCGGGGCCCGGCGTCGGCCGATCCGGACGCTCGACCGACGGGGATCGCGGGCTGGGCGCGGTCCTTGCCGCGCTGGCGCGACGTGACTGGGCTCTACGCGCGGAAGGTGACGTACGAGGACGGCTCGATCCGGCGGGCACTCGGCTATCGCCCGCTCGTCGAGCCCGAGCAGGGGCTGGCCGAGACCGCCCATTGGTACGAGTCCGCGCGCGGAGCGTCGCGATCATGAGGGGCGCGATCGCGGCGCTGCTGCCCACGACAAAGGACAAGACAACGTGAGGATCGGCATCGTCGGCTGCGGATACGTCGCCGACTTCTACCTGACGACGCTGACGAACCATGCGGCGCTGGTGCTGGCCGGGGTCCACGATCGGGATTCCGCGAGGGCCAGCCACTTCGCCCGCTTCCACCACACGCGGGACTACGGTTCGCTCGAGGCGCTGCTCGCCGACCAGAGCGTCGATCTGGTCGTCAACCTGACGAACCCGCGCAGCCACTACGAGGTCTCGCGGGCGGCGCTGGAGGCGGGAAAGCACCTCTACAGCGAGAAGCCGCTGGCGACGGAGTGGCCGCAGGCGGTCGAGCTAGTCGAGCTGGCGTCGCGCCGAGGGCTCCGGATTGGCTCCGCCCCCTGCACCGTGCTCGGCGAGGCGGCCCAGACCGTCTGGCGGGCGGTTCGGGAGCGGCGCATCGGCGACGTCCGGTTGGTCTACGCCGAGCTCGACGACGGCATGGTGCACCTCGAGAACTTCCGGAGCTGGAAGAGCGCGTCTGGGATCCCGTGGCCGGCCAAGGACGAGTTCGAGATCGGCTGCACGCTGGAGCACGCCGGCTACTACCTCACCTGGCTCGCCGCGATGTTCGGGCCGGCCGAATCGGTGACCGCGTTCGCGTCCGCTCAGCTTCCCGACAAGGGCGTCCCGAACCTCGGCCCCCCCGACGCGCCGGACTTCTCCGTCGGGTGCATCCGCTTCGCCTCGGGGGTCGCGGCCCGGATCACTTGCAGCATCATCGGCGCTCACGATCACACGCTCCGCCTATTCGGGGACAAGGGGACACTGGTCGTGAAGGAGGCGTGGGACTTCGGCTCGCCGGTCCTTCTCCAGAAATGGACGCCCTTCACGTTCCGGGCCGAGCGCCGCAGCCCGGCCCTGGCCCACGTCGCGGTCGGGCCGCGCCGGATCCCCCTCGTG
>CAAGKR010042967.1_pt1 | contig 12665 bp, 17 predicted proteins | sample 2556971 | NCBI WGS metagenome assembly CAAGKR01 (sample SAMEA5207829, study PRJEB30636) | soil metagenome | biome: forest; feature: boreal; material: soil | place: USA | collected 2011-09 | depth 1 m | reverse complement strand
GGCCCCTGGTAGCAGCCCTCGCTCACAACATTCCAGAATTTGCCCGCGTGGCACTTTTCACAGGGCCGTCCGCGAGAAACCATGTTGTAGCTCGGGCAAATCAATTTGAAATCGTTCAGGTGATACAAGACTGGACGTCCTGAGCCTTTAACTCCCAAAGAATCGACGGAGAAAGATGGTGATAAATATTGCGCACATGTGCCACGTCAGGCCGGAACTTCCGGATCATGCCACGCAATTTCTTTCGCGCCTCGGTCGAATAGATCGCATGTACGGCTTGCCGGGCTCGGCCCATTAGACTGGTGCTTTGGCTCTTGAAATCAACATGACTCACGAAATACTGATCGTACGGCGTCGGTTCGCCACGTTCGTCAGTCATGGAAAAGAGAGCGACCTCGTGTCCCTGCGAACGCATTAATTCCATGGCTTCGAATAGATAAGCCTCGGTGCCGCTGAAGGGATAGTTATATTTGTTGCAGTACAAGATTCTCATGCGGGGCGCTTTCGAATGCAGCGGAGGTTTGCTCTAGAAGTAAATCTGCGAAGGCAACCAAATTTGTTTCGCGATCAAATTGTTCCAACATTAATTGCTGTGCGGAGTCGCGGATGCCTTCCAGAAACTCCGTTGAAGAACCGCAAATCCTCGCTATTTGTTCTATGAAACTGCGCATCGATCCCTGGTAGAAAAGGAATCCAGTTCTGCCATCTCTTACCAGCTCAGAAATTCCAGTGATTGCAGGAGCAAGAACGATTTTTCTGCGCGCCATCGCTTCCATCAGCGAAAGGGGCAGTCCTTCGCTGCGGCTGGTGAGGACTACCAGGTTGGAGTTGGCGTAGAACGCATCCAGTTGCACTGGCGAAAGATGTCCGAGAAGGGTTACTTCATGTTCCAGGTGAAGCCTGTGGATAAGGAGGTGGAGCGACTGCCGCTCTGTCCCCTCTCCCGCAATCAAACATGCAAAGGAGCGCCCGCGCCGTTTCAATTGAGCGCAGGCTTTGATCAGGAATGCATGGTTTTTGACATGGTGAAGGCGCCCGACCGCAAGAATGATGAGCGGAGTCTGGGCGGCAATTTGCAATGATTCGGGACCCCTCCCATCCTGCGGATAAAGATCTTCTTCGGACTGACTTCCAAATAATGCTCGAGTATGTGACGCCGGTTGAATTCGGAGACGGTGACACAGAATTGACAATTGTTTAGCTTCGTGTCGAGATAAGCCTTGTGCAAGAGAAGATCGGAACCATGCAGCGTCACGCTGTAAGTAATTCCTCGCAGGCGGGCTGCCACCATTGCGATCCAGCAGCTAAAATAACCGTGATGAACGTGCGTTCATAAGGGCCAAATATGGGCCAACACCGAACAGGTGCAGCAGCTTATCCAGGAAATAACCCAAGTTCCGTCACTGCGAACCGTGAACGCCATGGGTCTGAAGCTGCTGACTCCGCGAGAGGAACAGGTGGTCGCGTTAGTGGCAGGTGGGCTCAGCAATCGCGAAGCCGCCCAGGAACTCAGCCTTAGCGAAAACACGATCAAGAAATATCTGTTTCATATCTTTGACAAGCTGGGGATCTCGAGCCGCGTCGAACTCGTATTATTCGCCGTCAGTCACGGCGAATACCGGGAGGCCGAATGGATCGCCGGTCAGCAACAGCAGCAAGACGCCTCGTAAGAAGCGCATTTTTCTTGGAGAAATTCATCCGCAGTTCCTAGCGTGTTCTACAGTGTGATGATCTTTCCGCCTGGCTCGTCCAACGAGGCGATGGCAGATTGCTTTTCCGGAAACTGAGCGTAAAGAAAATCCACGAATGCGCGTGATTTCGGGCGTCCCGAAGTGTGGCTGTAAGCGACACGCAGGAGAAATACGAGGGCACGCAAAACATCGGAATCGCGAAGGCGCGAGTACCCGGCATGCTTTTGTTCCGCCTCCCTATATTCTTTGATCATATTTTGAATTTGGGCTGCAACCGCGCGCTGTCCAACCCCGGCGATGTGAGTCTCATAGTGGAGGCCAGAATTAACCAGCGTCTCGTACGTGGCCGCTGCCGCTCCGAGCGCTGCAATCAAGTCCACATCCACGAGATTTTGATCGGCCCGCGCGCTCTTCACCAGCGCATAGTTGACTCCCAACAGCAGATGTTCGTGCTGATAAACAAACTGCTCTCCGATTTCAATCTGCGGGAATAGTGCGGCGTGATCTAAATCTTGCATGGAGCGTGGCCTTTCATGCTGGCGGGCCTGCTGCAGATGCACACATTCGCTGGGACAATCGAGCGTAACCTCACGATTTTCACCGCAACACTGCGGGCAAATGCGTCTGTGTACGGCCAGGCAGAAACGTTTTTCTTTGCGCTTTTCGCAGATGGCACAACTCAAGACCGATTTCCTCGGACAGCATTATGACATGTGTCGTTGCTTCGCGGTCATGTGCCGACTGTCGTAGCTTTTGCACCCAAATGTCCTGAAATCAGCCCCTTTTGACGTCAGACCTGTGGATAACAGCGGTTTTTGTGGTCCTTTCTGGTTCCAGGACTAAAAAACCGCATGGAATATGGCCCAAATCACTTCTTTTCCACACCCAGCGGGTATAAGATGCAGCCTCGCACGAAAATTTAATTCATGGGAGGATTCATGGCATCAGGCATGACCAAGACTCAACTCGTCCGGCATCTCGCCGAGACACTGGAAACCAATAACAAGGCAGCAGCAGCTTTTCTCGAAACACTGGCTGACACCGCCATCAAGGAGACGAAGAAGAACGGCATCTTCGTCGTGCCCGGCATCGGACGCCTGGTGAAGGCGCACCGCAAGGCTCGCGTAGGGCGCAATCCCCAGACTGGTGAGGCCATTCAGATCAAAGCCAAAACCGTGGTGAAGTTCCGCGTGGCCAAGGCCGCGAAGGATGCAATCGCGCCTAAGAAAGTATAGGTTCCGTCAAGAAGCGAAAAGGCCGGCCTGAGAGCCGGCCTTTGTTACTTTGGGTCCGATGTGGTCGCTTTGATTGCGCTTTCCGCTTTACATTTCTCACACGGACACACATCCCGCAAAAAACCCCACGAATAGATTCCGAGCTCGTGTCCGTCATTCCATTTGAATTTAATCGCGTACTTGCCAACGGCGTCTGCGGTCAAAGGCTTTGCGGCTGCCTTGAACATTGGCAAAGCGGTCGTCGACTGCGGAGATTCCCCAAACTTCCGGCCCGACTTCTTTCGCTCATCATCACACATCGCGCAGGGACAGGCATCCCGCAAGAAGGGAAACGAATAGTGAGATCGATGACTGTCATTCCATTCGATATCCACGCCCGTGCCCGTAGTCATGTTCACTTTCACCGATTTGGGATCTGAGGAAACAGGCATGAAACTTCGTTCATGATTCTACAATGAAGCTGGATGCTATCGAACTTCCAGCTACGTCTGATTCTGGGGACGTCCTAAAACAGACGTAGCAAGCTACGTCTCTACTCTAGGTTGTTAGGAGGAAATCGCATGCGCCATCTTCTCGGGACAATATTTTCTTTGTGCCTTTTGGCGTCCGCGCATTCACACGGGCAGGCCACATCGCCCGAACCGACGGCCCGCGCCCCTCTCCGCATCGGTATTGTCGGACTCGTACACGGGCATGTAGATGGATTTTTTCGCGGGTCCCTGCACAGTCCGGACATCAAACTCGTTGGAATAGCCGAGCCCGATCAGCAACTGTCCGTTAAGTATGCGAACCAGTACGGAATTGATCACAGCTTGCTGTTCTCAAGCCTCGAGGAAATGTTACAGCGAGTTCATCCGCGAGCCGTGCTCGTTTACACGACAACGTACGACCACCGGCGGGTGGTCGAGGTCTGCGCCCGTCACGGCATTCACGTAATGATGGAAAAGCCTTTGGCAGTCAGCCTGGAAGATGCCCTTGCCATCGAACGGTCGGCGCACCAGGGAAAAATTCATGTGCTGGTGAATTACGAGACAACCTGGTATCCCAGCAATCGGGCGGCATACGATCTTGTGGGCGAGAACGCGATTGGCGGCATCCGCAAGATTGTTGTCCACGATGGCCACCAGGGGCCGAAAGAGATCGGTGTGGGGCCTGAATTTCTGGCATGGCTCACCGATCCCAAACTCGACGGCGGCGGCGCTCTTTTCGATTTTGGATGCTATGGCGCTGATCTCGTTACGTGGCTCATGGATGGCCGCCGTCCCAGTTCGGTGACGGCCGTCACTCAACACATCAAGCCGGATATCTATCCGCGCGTGGATGACGAAGCCATCATAATTCTGACCTATCCCAAGGCGCAGGCGATCATTCAGGCTTCCTGGAATTGGCCATTCGGCCGCAAAGACATGGAGGTTTACGGGCAGACCGGTTACGTTATCACGGTTGCCAGCGATGACATTCGGGTGCGACGCGAGGGGGGAAAAGAAGAGCAGATTCCAGCCAAGTGGCTCCCCGCTCCTTACAATAATTCGCTGGCGTACTTCAGGGCGGTCATTGAGGGCGAAATAAAACCCGACGGGCTTTCGTCGCTCGAAACCAATGTTACCGTAACGGAGATTCTGGACGCCGCCCGCCGTTCCGCGGCCTCGAGAAGAACAATCCAGTTGCCTTGACCACCGTGCTCGCGTAGGCCCAGAACCTGTCCTGAGCGCAGCCGAAGGACGTCCTAGTCTGGGTGCGTGAGCATCGCTCACTAGTGTGTGCGGACCTGCACTCCGCTGGGCAGGTCGGTGACGGATGCGCGATATTGGCACAAACGGCCTAACTCCGCTAAAATAATATCTTAGATCATTCATATGGGGAGCTGTCATGGCACACGTTTGTGATGTTTGCGGCAAGGGGCCGCAGTTCGGAAATACCATCAGTCACGCGCACAACGTGAGTCGGCGGCGCTGGAATGTTAATCTTCGCCCGGTTCACGCCAAGGTGAAAGGCGTGGGAAAACGCATCCGCGTCTGTACTTCCTGCCTGCGTAGCGGCAAAGTTGTCAAAGCCTAGAAAGCGATTTCAGACAGTAGATTTGAGATTGAAGATTTAAATTCTGAAATCAACAATCTCACATATGCAATAGCCTTACCGCACTCCCAACAATTCCACGTCAAAGATGAGAGTCGCATTTGGTGGGATCACGCCGCCTGCGCCTTGCGCTCCATATCCGAGTTCCGGTGGAATCCTTAGCTGGCGCTTTCCGCCCACTTTCATTCCGGCCACACCTTCGTCCCATCCCTTAATGACTTGTCCCTCACCAAGGCTGAAGGTGAAAGGCTCGCCACGATCCACGGAGCTATCGAATTTCTTCCCGGTCGTCAGAAATCCCGTGTAATGAACTTTGACGGTTTGGCCTTTTTCAGCGGTGGGCCCGGTGCCGACTTTAATGTCCCAGTACTCCAAACCGCTGGTGGTCGTGGTGCCCTTGCCGGTAACTTTCGTGGGAGCGCTAGTGCCGCCGCTTTGAGCGAAGAGCGCCGAAACGACAAATGTCAAAACAGAGATCAGAATCACGTTCTTCATCGGTTGAGTTCTCCCAGAAGCGATTTCTTCGGTGATGATCTTTCCAGTTAAGAGGTTTACCACAGGCCGAAAAGTTATGCCAAGGCAATAACATCAATTTCGACTTGGACATCTTTGGGCAAACGCGCCGCTTCCACCGTTGACCTCGCCGGCGGACTTGAACTGAAATACCGCCCGTAGACTTCGTTCATCGCGGCAAAGTCGCCCATATTCTTGAGAAAGACGGTGGATCGAACGACTTTTTCCAAACTACTTCCCGCTGCCGTAAGGATGGCCGCCAGATTTTTCAGCACCCGATCAGTCTGGTCAGCAACACTGCCACCAAGAACCTGCTGCGTTGCAGGATCAATGGCAACTTGCCCCGAGACAAACACGAATCCATTCGCCCGAATTGCCTGAGAGTATGGGCCAATTGCTTGTGGGGCATCTTTGGTGGCGATCACATCTCGCATTAAAGTTACTCCCAATTTCTTCGCTCGGACCCCTTCTATTCAGGGAGGGCGAGCAGTCTCACAGAATTATTACACGGGGGTGTTCCGCGTTAGTTGTGGAAGCCGTGTCAAGATGTTCGCGCCGCGATGTCACTGCGGATCACGTCAATATAGTCTCGAGCCGTTTCGAGGGCGTGCTCGGCATCCTGATGCGAGACGAAGCCGGCATCGTCGTAGAGAGCCAAATTCCTCTTTCGGCGGAGACGGTCAAACACGGTGATCAGTCCAGCGTGTTTCTTGTCAATTCGCGCCCGGACGAATTCTATGATCGCGATGTGATGCCCAGGCTGACTCCGGGCGCGGAATCCATGGCTAAACATAAAGCCCAACGAAGCCTTGAGCATCGCTTCGTACGCCTGCTGCAAGGTGGCCTCATCGTCGAATTCGAGAATCTTCGTGGCCGAACCGAGTTTTTTCTCAGCGCTCAGCAAGAAGCGGTCAATCTGTGCCCAATCGACTTTTTGTGGCTTGAGTTTCTTCACTCCGCTCCGACAAGTAACACACGCTTATTGTGCCAGACGCTTTCAAGAAAGGCATCCTTGCGAGCGCGGCGCGACTCGAATTCTTTCGGCGTGAGAACCGTGTAGTTGATTTCGCGTCCGAGTTGTCGCTCAAGCTTTCCCACGGCTTCCGCCAAGACCTCCTCGTGAGGCGCGCCAATCACGAGCACATCAATGTCGCTGGCAGCATCATGCTGATTGCGAGCAAATGAACCGTACAGATATGCCTCGCCTATTCCCTTAATTGTCTTGAGCGATTGGGTGATCAGCGGTATGGCACCAATGGTTTTCGCTACAATGCTGCGCACCTCACGAAAAAGGGGATACCCGCGGTTAAGCTGAAAATACTTTTGCCGGCCACTCACTTCCGAGCGGAACAAGCCCTCGCGCTCCAGACGCCCCAGCTCTTTCGAGAGGTTGGAGGGATCAATACTGAGCCGCTCCGCCAAGTCCCGCAGATGGTAACGGGCCTTGGGATTCGTGAAGTAATAAACCAGCAACCGCTGGCGCGACTTGGAGCGAAGGTCAAGCATTTGAGGTATAATACTACCACAAATATGGTAATAGATGACCATGGATCCCCCAATCTTCCCAGGCGTCGGCATGGCGAAGCGCGGATTGGCGGGAAAGCCGGATGGTTGGAGTGGAGCAGATTTTTACACTACCAATTCCGGTTAGGCTGATTCCACGCCTTCGCCGACCTGAAAGGGGAACTAAGTGAATCTCGAAGCCAACCTGCAAAGCTATCTTGGCGGCGACGGCCCTAATCCCGACCGCCGCAAACCAGACGAGCGTTACGTATCATTCGATTATTGCTTCAATTACTTCCAGTCGTTTCGCGAGTCCGGGAACGTATCGGGTTTGGCAAGTCCCGCCAACGTGCAGCTCAGTTGCCTTCACCTGGGTTTCTACCTTGCGAGCTGGGGAATGCTGCGGGGTTCTGCGGGACTGCTGCAAAAGAATGTCAAGTACCTCGTCCCCGTTGTCGAGGTGGTCGCAACTACCGGTGCACGTATCTGGGAGATCGACGCGGACCGTTACGATGGACCCAACATTCGGAGTCTCCTGGATTTAGCGCATAAGATCCGAAACGCTCTTCCCGGAATTTCCGTGACCGACACCCTGCTTACGAAGATCATGCTCGGGGTGTTTGGCAGCGTCCCTGCCTTCGACGACAACTTCGCGGAAGGTTGCAAAGCCGAAGGTTTGGGTCTGGTTAAGACGTTCGATGTGGAAGCGTTGCAGAAGATCGTTGACTTCTACCGGCGCAATGCCGCAGTGATCGACAGCGATACGTACAGGGTACGGACGCTCGACTTCGACGGAGGGTATACGCTACGCCGCTACACACGCGCAAAGGTCATAGACATGGCCCTCGTCACAGAAGGAGAGCGGATGGGTCCGGAGCGCAAGGGTCAGGCGAAGGGTAAGCGTCGGACGAAGGGCGCGTAGCCCAGACCGGTCGCATGCGCCGGAAGAGCAAAACTGGCTTGTCGGTGGTATCAGCTGAAAGTGAGGAAGTGCGATTGTCCGGAATTGGTGGAAACGTCGCCACTCGCTGGGCATGAAAAAATCTACACCCGCCCACCGGAGTACTGTGAAACCCAGATTGGCACCCACAAAACGTGCGCAAACATGGGCATCCTGCTATGGATTTAGTCTTCTTGGTTTTTCCCCCGCCAAATGAGATTATTTCGTACCAAAAGGATCTCGCTAATGGAACGGGCTGCATGGGCATACTTCAATGGACAGTGGCAGTACGGCCCGGAGATTGAGGGACTTCGACAGCAGCGTGCCGTCGGAAGACTTACGCGCTCTGAATATAAAGCTGGAATTGTGTTGATCAAGGGACAAATACTTCAACGTATGGTGAAAGAGAGACGGATTACGGCAGCGGATATGATCAATCCTGGTCCACCGCCTCTACCGAAAGGAACGCGCAAGCCATACGTGGGGAAAAAGGTATCGATCAGTAAAGCGGTCCCCGCTCACGGGCAAGCTCACAGGCCGAAGACGCTCTATAAATACAACTCCGAGTTCCATGGCGGGCTTCCTGGATTAGGCAAGAGATGAATGCTTACATTCGGTTTCAATCCCTAGCCCGGTTCTTAATCCAGATCGGCGTGCCCACAAATCCGAACGCCTTGCGTATTTGATTTTCCAAAAAGCGTTGATAGGAAAAATGGAGTTGCACTTTTCGATTGGTGAACAGCACGAACGTTGGCGGAGCGACCGACGACTGCGTCATGTAATAAATTCTGACTTGCTGTCGTGCTGGAACGGCAGCGCGGTCGAAATCTACCGTTTTGACGAAGCGATTCATCTCTCCGGTGCCGATGCGCTTGCGGCGTTCCGTCGCGACTTCTTTCAATGTCGGGAAGATTTTGTCTGTGCCAACTCCGGTCGAAGCCGACACAAATAACACCGGCGCGTAGCTCAGGAATTTGAGCGAATCGCGAAGTTTGTATTCGTAGGCTTCGCGGTCGGCGGGGCGTTTGCTGTCCTGCATTCGTGCAGCCTTGGACTGGCTCGCGCTTCGCTTCTGCCCGCTGGTGATCAGATCCCATTTGTTCACAATAATAATTACCGAGCGGCCGCTCTCATGCGCGTACCCTGCAATGGTGGCGTCGAGCGCGCTGACGCCTTCCGTCGCGTCGATGACCATGATCGCGACGTCGGCTGCTTCCAGGTGCTTGCGCGCCATGACCACGGAAAGTTTTTCCGCCATCAAATGCGTTTTGCCCTTGCGGCGAATTCCGGCAGTGTCGATGAAGCGGAACTTTTGTCCATCGCGTTCGACAATTTCATCAACTGCATCGCGAGTAGTGCCTGGAATCGGAGAAACGATGGCGCGGGACGTTCCAGTGAGCCGGTTCAGAAGCGTGGATTTGCCCACGTTCGGGTGTCCGATGATTGCTACCTTCGTTTCTTTCGGAACCTCAGGGTCCGCGTCGGTGTCTTCGGTTTTCTCTGCGAACTCTACTTTCTCCGGAGTTCGCGATTCCACTTTGGCGTCGGGGACGGCCGTCTCCAATTTCAATGCTTCAAAAATGGAATCCAGCAGATCGTCGACGCCGCGTCCATGCTCGGCGGAAATTGGAAACAGCTTTCTGATCCCAAGGCGATGAAATTCATCCGCGAGACGCTCCTGTTTGGCGCTATCAATCTTATTGACGGCAAGAAACAGCGGTTTCCCGCCGCGAATCATCAGCCTGGCGAGTTCAAGATCGGGGCCAGTAACCTCGGTTCGCCCGTCGATCACCATGATGACCGCGTCCGATTCCGCGAGCGCGACTTTCGCCTGCCGGAAAATTTCGGAAGGAATGAAATCTTTGTCTTCGGGAATGATTCCGCCCGTATCTACGATTCGCAGGCGGTGTCCGCGCCACTCCGCTTCGCCGTAAAGCCGGTCGCGGGTGATGCCAGGCTCGTCCCCAACAATAGCCCGCCGCGAACCGACTATGCGATTGAACAGGGTGGATTTGCCCACGTTGGGGCGTCCGACAATAGCCAGCGTAGGCACGCCCGCCGCCGGAAGTTCGCTCATTGCACTGGATCTGATTCGGGTCATAGGGGCCGTCGTTGGTCGTTGGTCCTTGGTCGGTGGCTAAATCAAACGCGAGGGTTCGTGACCAACGACCGACGACGAACGACCAACGACGGGGTTCAAGCAATACTACGCCCTGCTCCGCGTGGACTGCGGGAGCGGATTATACGGAAGGCTTCGACGCGATTACGTCCGGCATGTTTCGCGCGGTATAGCGCTTTGTCTGCCAGATGAATTACCTGCTCTACTTCGCGCCTCTTGGAAGCGGGTTCGGCAACCCCGATGCTTACGGTAACTGACAATGCGGTTTCCGCCGTTCGTTCGGAAAACTTTCGCGAAACAGCTTTCTTAACGAAAGACTTTTTGCGGCCGTCGCTCCGCCGGTCAGGGCCTCGTGGTTCAACCCGCCGTTCCGGCGCCAAGCGTTCTCGGAAGCTGGAAGCTTCAATCGTTGCCCGCAATGTTTCCAGGTGCTCCAAAACTTCCTTCATTGGCTTGCCAGAAAACAAAATGGAAAATTCCTCTCCGCCAACCCGATAAGCCCGGCCCCCGCCGCCAACCGCGGCGAGCCTGCCCGCAACCAGCCGCAATACTTCGTCTCCGGTTTCGTGTCCGTATGTGTCGTTGAAACTCTTGAAGTGGTCGATGTCCACGACTGCGATCGAATACGGCTCCGCGAGTCCCATTAACGCATCGTTGAATGCCCGGCGCGATGGCAGACCGGTGAGTTCGTCTTGGTACGCGAGTGCGTAGGAGTTCTCGATAACCGAGCTCACTAAGACCAACCCCGCTGTGGCGAAATACGCAGTACCGGATTTGCTAATTCCCCCGGCTTGCAACCCGAGGAATGCGGCTGCCGCTGACCAAACCAATCCACTCTCAAGCGGTTTGCGGTAAAGGAGAAACCTTAGCAGCAGCACTCCAAACGCTAGCGCGAACGTGATCAGCCCCAGTTGCGGCAAAGTCGTCCAGTGAAACCAACCCAAGCCGGGAATCGGATTATGAGTTAAGCCCGGGCCAATTTGCTCTCCGGGGCGGCAGATTACCGCGACAAATACCGACTCGAAAAACAGCAATCCGATGCGCGACGCAATACTGGCGACGCCCAACCCCCGCTCTCGAACAAATGAGACGAAGATGTAATTCAGAGGAATTAAAAAAGCAGCCGCCTCAAACGCAATGCGGCCCGGCCCGGACAGGGCAGGCTTTCCAGAAGAAAAGAATTCAACCGCCCGGTAACTTAGCAAGAGTGTAAGCAATACGAAAAAAACGCGGCTTGAGTGAAAGCGCCATGCCAGCAACACTCCGGCAAAGAAGACAGCGTAATAGCAAGACTGGACTGCTGAGACAGTGAGCCGAACGAAGCCACCGTCAACAATCAAAACTGAACAGAGCAGTAGGATGCCTCCCGGCACAAAGAGCGATTTGAGAGTCCTGAGGGTCAATGTTTTGCGCAGGTCGGGACGTTCAGTTTCGGGATGCGTCCCACTACACGAATTATCACTCGTTGTGTAGTGTCAAGTGAGTAGCGACAATGATTCCCATTCCTGCACCTCATCCTACTTGCGGAATCCAGGATGTTTGTTCTGAGTGTAATTTCGTTCCAGCTCACCCTTTCTGCATAAGAATCAGAGTTGCCAATTAAAACAGCCTTATGCGAATCTTAATTGCGGAAGACGATCCAGCTTTAGCCAGCTTCGTTAAAAAGGGATTGGAAGCGGAATACTACGCTGTGGATATCTCGCCAAACGGCGAACAGGCCCGCGCCATGGCGGCCGAGATTGATTACGACCTTTTAGTGCTGGATCTGAATTTGCCGTTACTGGATGGGGTTACCGTGCTCCGTTCTCTCAGAGGCTGCAAGCCCCTGATGCCAATTCTGGTATTGACCGCGCGGAATCGAGTCGAAGACCGCGTGCAATGCCTCGACCTTGGCGCCGACGATTATTTGACCAAGCCCTTTTCTTTTGTGGAGTTGGCGGCCCGCATTCGGGCGCTGCTCCGGCGAAGCCACCTGCCGGCAACCTCCACGCTCACCGTGGCTGACCTCAAACTTGACCGGATCGAGCGGAGAGTGGAACGCGGTGGCCGCCGCATCGATCTGACCTCAAAGGAATTTGCGTTGCTGGAATACATGATGCGAAACGCCGGACGCCGCGTCACCCGCGCCATGATTATTGAGCATGTCTGGAATCTCTCTTTCGACACTTCCACGAATATTGTCGATGTATACGTCAACTACTTGCGCCGCAAGATGGACAAGGACTTTGCGAGCCCTCTCATCCATACAGTTCGCGGCGTGGGTTACGAATTGAGTAGTCTTTCGGCAGCGCAATCGGCTGCCGAGCTCAACAGATAGTCCCTTCCTCGCACACTTTCCTGCTTTGTTCCCCAGGAGAACCAGCGGCTATCCCAAGAAAAAGGCCAGCACTACTGCTAATGCGATGGATGTGGCAGATAACGGAAACAACTAATGAGTATTCGTCGGCAGATGGTTTCGGAGCGCAAAGAAGATGACCGATAAGCACACCTCCCAGAAATGAATCATCGAATACCAACCATCGGGAAGGTGCGCAAAGGGTAGAATTTCGCAAGCTCGTTTCCGCGGGATTGACACTAGGAGCGGGTTT
>CAAGKR010488943.1_pt1 | contig 12667 bp, 12 predicted proteins | sample 2556971 | NCBI WGS metagenome assembly CAAGKR01 (sample SAMEA5207829, study PRJEB30636) | soil metagenome | biome: forest; feature: boreal; material: soil | place: USA | collected 2011-09 | depth 1 m | reverse complement strand
TCATGACGCCCGACGGGCGCCGAGAGCGGGCGGGGCGCTCCGCGTCGCCGAGCGCGTGCCTCACGACGACATCTTCCAGCGACAGATCGCCATCGAAGCGGAGGGCGCGCGCGCAGAGCCCGCCGATCGGGCGCGCGGCCACTTCGATGACAACCGGGACGCCGCCGTCGAGGCGCAGCTCCGCGTGTACCGCGCCGGTCTCGAGGCCGAGCGCGTGGGCGGCGGCGGCGGTAGCGCGCTCGATCCCACGCTGGTCCTCGGGCGGTAGTCGGGAAGGCGTCACGTAGATCGTTTCTTCGAAGATGGGGCCGTCGAGCGGATCGGGCTTGTCGAAGATCGCCAGCACGTCGAGGGCGCCGCGGGTCAGCAGACCCTCCACCGCGACCTCGCAACCGGTTATGAAAGATTCGATCAGAATTTGATCGGCCGCGACCGGATCGACGTGCCGGACGGCCGGATCGGTCAGCAGGCGGGCGAGTCGCGCGAGCGCTGCGGTCAGCGTCGCGGGATCCTCGGCGCGGATGACGCCGCGGCTGCCCGATAGCATGAGCGGCTTGACGACGCAGGGGAAGCCGACGCCGCCCGGCGCGCGCACCAGATCGGCGACCCGCCCAGGATCCTCGGTGCGGGCCACGACGACAAACGGCGGCTGCCGCAGCTCGGGCTCGGCATCGTCCTTGGAAAGCGCCGCCGCCAGGCGTGTGCGCATCTCCAGCTTGTTCGCCGCGGCGATCATGGCCTCCGGTCGGTTCGCGACGAGGCCGAGCCGTCGCGCCGCCAGGGCCGCGACGCGCGCGGGAAGCTCGCCTCCTACCGGCAGGACCGCCGCAAGGGCGCGCCCCGGCTTTCGCGCGGCGTTCGCGATGATTTCCGCTGCGCCTTCCGGATCGCCGAAGTCGATGACCAACGAATCGGCTGGCCATTGCCAGGCGCCGTCGAGCACGTGGCAGCGATCGGAGGCGATCGTCACGTCGGCCCGGGCGCGCCGGCAGGCGCTCACGAATCCGGCGGCGCCGTAGCTCGTCGTGTGCATGACCAGCGCGATGCGGTCCAAGCATCGACTATACTCGCCGGATGGGCGACGAGACGGTCGGTAAACCGCGCGCGTCCACCGGCCCGCGGGCGGCTCTGACCGGCGACGAGGTGCGCGCGTTCGCCGTGCGCGCGCCCCGCGCACTGGTTTCGCTGGTGGTGCCCTGCGTGCCGGCCGGGGCGAGTGAGACGCAGCTCTTCGAAGCGGAGCTGGTCAACATCAGCCGCTCGGGAATGCTTCTCGCGAGTCCGCGGCTCCTGGACGTGGGAACGGTCGTGGAGTTTGCGTTCAAGCTGGACGACGGGCTTGTCGCGCTGCGCGGCACGGCCGAGGTCGTGCGGCAGGCCGGCCAAAACACCGCCCGGATGGGGCTCCGGTTCGTCGGGCTCGACGAATCCGGGCAGGAGCTGGTCGCTCAGTTGATCGACGCAAGCCTCGGTGCTCCAGAGGCACCTGTCCTGGACTCGAGAAGCGGGGCGGTGTCGGCGGGCCGCGTCTCATACGATCATGGTTCGGTGCGCGTCGTGCTCACCGCGGCCACCAAGCACTACTTCACCAAGAACCCGCTCCTGCACATTGGCGTGGGTGGCTGTTTCCTGCCCGCCCTGGCAGATGTCCCGCTCGGCACCGGGTATCAGCTCGACATCGTCGAGGGCAGTGGCCGGCTGCTGCTCCGCTGCAAGGCCAAGGTCGCCGCGAAGCAGGATCGGCAGCTCGGCTTGCGTCTAATCGACGTCGATCGCGCGGCCCTGCAGGCCTTGCGCGCCGAGATTGCAAAGCTCCCCTCCGGCGGCTAGGCGGAAGGCGACTGCGATGCTCGGCGAGCTTCCTGCACGCGGGGTTCGAGTCGGCGGTGTCACCGTCGCGCCGGGCGAAGCGCGGGCGGTGGCGATCGCCCTTTCGCCGGCGCGGGACGGCGTTCGCGGCCGGGTCGATCGCGCGGTTCCGGCCTGGGTGGTGGTCGGCGTCAAGGCAGGCCCGCGGGTGAGCGTCGTCGCGGCGGCAAGCGGCGTCGAGATCACGGCAGCGCGCGCGGCCGCGTGCCTCGCCGCGAGCCTGGATCCCGAGGAGCTGGCCGGCAGTGTGGTTGTCGTCCCGGTGTTGCGTCCTCTCGGTCGGCTCGAGCCAGCGGGCCGACCGGCGCGCCGCCTCCGGTTTCCCGGGGACTCCGCCGGCAAACGCGCTGAGCGCGATGCCTTCGCGATCTTTTCGGCCGTCGTGGTGGGTGCGCAGGCGCTTGTTGTTCTGAGCGGACCGCGACGCGGGCGCCGCGGGACGATCGTCGCGCGCGGCTTCCTGGCGGACCCGCGCGTCCGCCGATTGGCTCTCGGAAGTGGCGCGGTGGCGGCGCTGTCCGTGAAGGCCAAGGCGGGCGATCTTCTGGCCGCGGCCGCCGAGGCGCAGGTGGTAGGTCTCGAGCTCTCCGCCTCCGGCCCGGGCGATGCCGCCGCTTCCGCCGAGCCTCTGGCGGAAGCCGTGCGCAAGTTGCTTTCCGGGCTTGGGGTGCTGGTCGCGAACGAGGTGGCGCGCCAGGACGCGAGCCGCACGGTGCGTCCACCTTTGCCCGTGGTTTCGAGGCGCGTGGTGCGGGTGCGCTCGGCGGCGGACGGGTTCCTGGAGGCACCCGTGGAGCCCGGCGCCGTGCTTTGTGCGCGGGAGGTCCTGGGGCGTCTGGTCCCGCTTCTGCCCGGCCGGCCTGCGACCATCGCCGCGCCTCTGGCCGGAGTGGTCATCGAGGCGGCATCTCCCGGTCCGGTTCGCGCTGGCGCGACGGTGTTCGCGATGGTTCCGCTTTCGAAGCTTTCGCCGGTGTCGCGCGCGCTCGCCCGGGGGCTGGCGGCAGAGGCCAATATCGCCGTGCCCGGCAGGGGGGCGCAGAGCGACCGAAAGACGCACGTCGGCTGGGTCGAGCACGTCGGATTGCCGGGGCTCGACATCAAGCGGCTCAAGGCCAAGATCGACACGGGCGCTCGCACGTCCGCCCTGCACGTGATGCGGATGCGTACGATCGACACCGCGGGTGGGCCAAACCGGCGCCCGATTCTCGAGATTACGGTGCCGGGGGGCGGTCGCGGGCGGCGGCCCCAGGTGGTTCGCGCAGCGGTGCGCGATTTCGTGGTCGTGCGCGACACCTCCGGTCGAACCGAGCGCCGGCCAGTCATCGAGACGGAGCTCAAGCTCGGACCGATCAAGCGGCGCATCGCCGTCACGCTCACCAACCGAGGTGACATGCTGTTCCCGATTTTGGTCGGCCGGACGGCGCTCGGTCCCGGCATCGTCGTCGATCCATCCCGCCGCTACCTGCTCAGCCGAGACCGAATCGCAAAACCATAAAATTGACACGCGACGCTGGGAGGCCAATCCTGGTGGCACGCATGGGTCTTCGTCGACGAAGCGTCGCCGCTTCCGGGCTCCGCGCCCGGACTGTTCCGGCGCGCTCGCGGGTGACCCGGCGGCGGAGCGAGGCACCGCTCCTCCGCACGGCGACGCTGGCGGCGGTGCTGAGCGATAGCCGCACGGCCCTCTGCCAGCTCACGGGCGAGCTCGAAGCGATCTTGACCGCGCTGCGCGATCCGGGCGTCCGGCCGGACGAAGCGGCCGCCGACAGACTGCGTGGCGCAGCGCGGGCGGCCGATGTCGCGTTCGCGTCTCTCGGCGCGTTTGCCCGGCGCTAGACTGCCGAGGTGGCGCGCACGGCGGCAGGTCTCCGGGAGCCGCTCCTGGCCTTCGCGGCCGCGACGGCGCTGGCGGCGTTGCTCGCCGCGCTCGGGGCCTTGGTGCCAGTGGTTCGCGACAATCTGCACGCGCTGATCGCGGTCGTTTTCTTCTACACGCCCGCGGTGGCGGCCAAACGGGCCGGCCGCGAGCTCGACTATCGCGATGCCGGTCTTCGGGTCTCACCCATCGCGCTCAACCTTGGCGTGCTGGCGGTCATGGCGGCGCTCACCTTGCCCGCGTTCGTCGGCGGGTTCTTCGTTTTTTATGGCCACGTCTGCACGGTTCCGGCCAGCGCGGCGACACGGTTCTTCGAAGCGCTTTGCAACCGCTGGCTCGGATTTTCAGATGGCCAGATCCACCTGCCGCCGCGGTTCGGGCTGCTGGCGCTCAGCCAGCTGGTGGTCGTCGCGATCCCGGAGGAGCTGTTCTTCCGGGGTTATCTGATGGAGAGGCTCGAGCGCGTCTGGCCGCCCACCCGGCAGCTTTTCGGCGCGAAGGTGGGCCTCGCGCTCCTCGCCTCCAGCGCGCTCTTCGCGCTTGGTCACCTGCTGGTGATTCCAAACCCCCAAAGGCTGGCGGTCTTCTTTCCGGCGTTGGTCTTCGGTTGGATGCGGGCCCGCACCGGCTCGATCGCCGCTGGCGCCACTTTCCACGCTCTGTGCAACGTCGTTTCCGAGGTCCTGCACACCAGCTACTTCAGCTGATCTTCTATTTCAGCCGATCTTTTCGCTTCGACGAATCGGAGGCGCAGGTCGTAGAGCAGGCTCTCGATCAGCTTGGCCTCCGCCGCGGTGAGGTTCCCCTTGGTCTTCTCCTCGAGCATCGCCAGGATGTCGATGGTGTGCTTGGCGAGGGGGAGATCTTTTTGCGGTGGGCCAGCGTCGGGATCCTCGAGCTCGCCCAGGTGCAGCAGGGCGGAGCTTCCGAGCGACAGCACGAACGTGTGAAAGTCGACGACCGGCAGCCCGGCGGGCGACGGGTCGTCCGCCAGAGGCTTGCGGCTCGGACGACCTTGGACTTCGACTTCGCTTTCCCTTTCCTTTTCCCTTTCCTTTTCCTGGCGCGCTTCACCGCCGTCGGTGAATGCCCGCCGGTCCGTGATGATGAAGCCGGTCGCCTTCGATTCGCCAGTTGCCATGCCGTGGAGGTTACGCACGGCGGGGCGCGGTTTCAATGACCGCCGCTCGAACCTCGGGCGGAACCGGCTTCCTCGACCGCTTCCCCCTCTTCACCGTCTTTGCCCCCGTAGACGCCCTTGCTGGCAACATCCGGGAGTGTCTTGAGGTGCTTTTCGTAGTCCTTGCGTCCGATGAGCGTCTTCTTGATGTTCCGATCAACCGTGCGCTTGTCGAACAGGCGCTCGGTCTTCGGGTCGGCCTTGGCGTCCACGTCGCGACTCATGGCGGCTTAGCTAGCACGGCGCACGGAAATATCCTAGGGGGCTTCTCGGTTGTAAGCTGCGCGCCGAGCGGCGAGCTTTTCCAATCCTCGAGCGAGGGAGACCATGGAAGTCCGGGCCATCAACGAGCTGGTGCATAGACAGTCGGCATTTGTCGAGAAGCTGAACGCGGAGGTCGGGAAGGTCATCGTCGGCCAGAAGGCGATGATCGAGCGGATCCTGATCGGTCTGCTGACCGGCGGGCACGTTCTTCTGGAGGGCGTCCCCGGTCTGGCGAAGACGCTGACCGTGAAGACGCTCTCCGACGCGCTGGCGATGAAGTTCCAGCGCATTCAGTTCACCCCGGACCTGCTGCCGGCCGACATCGTCGGTACGGTCATCTACAACCAGGCGCGCGGCGAATTTCTGCCCAAGCGGGGACCAGTCTTCGCGAACCTGGTGCTGGCCGACGAGATCAACCGCGCGCCGGCCAAGGTGCAGTCGGCGTTGCTGGAGGCGATGCAGGAGCGGCAGGTGACGATCGGCGACACCACCCACCCGCTGCCCGACCCGTTCTTGGTGATGGCGACGCAAAACCCGATCGAACAAGAGGGGACCTACGCGCTTCCCGAAGCGCAGCTCGACCGTTTCATGTTGATGATCAAGGTCGGCTACCCGACGAAAGAAGAAGAGCGCGCCATCATGGATCGCATGACCGGGCCCATGAAGGTGAGCGCGGAGCGCATCGCGACGCCTGAGGAGATCGCCGAAGCGCGCGCGGTAGTCGGGGAGATCTACATCGACGACAAAATCCGCGACTACATCGTCAACATCGTACACGCGACACGCGAGCCAAAGGCTTACGGGTTGGCCGAGATGGCCGACTTCATAGCCTTCGGCGCCAGCCCGCGCGCGTCGATCTTCCTGAACCTGGCGGCGCGCGCGCACGCGTTCCTGCGACACCGCGGCTACGTGACCCCCGAGGACATCAAGGCCATCGGGGTCGACGTGCTCCGCCACCGGGTGATCTTGACCTACGAGGCCGAGGCCGAGGAGATCACGACCGAGACGGTGGTGCGCAAGCTGTTCGAGCGCGTCGAAGTCCCCTAGCGAATCCCCAACCCCGAGCGCCCCATGCTGCCCCGCGAGCTACTGAAGCGTATCCGCAAGATCGAGATCGTGACCGAGCGGCTGGTCCGCGATCGGATGGCCGGGCAGTATCACTCCGTGTTCAAGGGGCGCGGCATCGCGTTCTCCGAGGTGCGGCAATACATCATGGGCGACGACATCCGGCTCATCGACTGGAACGTGTCGGCGCGCATGAACGACGTCTACGTCAAGCTCTTCACCGAGGAGCGCGAGATGACGGTCCTGCTGCTGGTCGACATGTCGGCGTCGGGGCGGTTCGGCTCGCGCGTGCGGGAAAAGCGGGATCTGGCGGCCGAGCTGGCCGCGGTGCTGGCGTTCTCGGCGATCCGCAACAACGATCGGGTCGGCCTCATCATCTTCACCGACGCGGTCGAGAAGTTCGTGCCACCCAAAAAGGGCAAGCGGCACGTCCTGCGGGTGGTGAGCGAGATCCTGTCTTTCTCCGAGAAGAGCCGGCGCACGTCGCTCGGCGCGGGGCTCGAATTCCTGAGTCGCGTTGCGCGCCGGCGGGCGGTCGCGTTCTTGATCTCGGATTTTCTGGCGCCGGTCGCGAGCTACGAGCGGGCGCTCCGCATCACGGCGCGGCGTCACGATCTGATTCCGGTCACCGTCGGTGATCCTCTGGAAGAGGCGCTGCCGAACGTGGGCCTGGTCGAGCTGGAAGATCCGGAAACGGGCGGCACCGTCGTGTTCGACACGGGGGGGCCGGAGGCGGCGGCCTTCGCGCGCTCGGCCAAGCGGACGGCGGAAGGACGGCGCGACCTGTTCAAACGGCTCTCGATGGATCCGATCGAGCTGCGAACCGACCGACCCTACCTGCCGGCGTTGACCACCTTCTTCGAATCACGTGCCCGGAGGCTACGGCATTGAGGCACGGCCAGGTCTGGTTCGCGGCCCTGTGGCTGGCGTCGAGCGGCGCGGCGCGCGCGCAAATCGGAGGCGCCGGAGGCGTCCCCGAGACACCCGATCCGGACGCGCCGACCGTCACGTCGCGCGTCGATAGAGCCGACGCGCACGTTGGCGATCCGGTGCATCTGGAAATCGTCGCTATCGCAAAAAGCGCCGTGCCCGTCAATCTCCCGTCGACGCTGGATCTCGGTCCGTTTTCGTTGCTCGATCGCAAGGAAAGTGAGCAGAACCTGGGCGACGGGCGGATCCGGCGGGTGTTTGCGCTGACGATCGCGGCTTACGAAACCGGCCCGAAGGAAGTGCCGGCGATCGAGGTCACCTATCTCGGCCCGCGCGGCGAAGTGCGGACGGCGCGGACATCGCCGGTCGCGGTCAAGATCGGTAGCCTCATCGCCAACGAGCCAGAACCCGCGCTCAAGGACGCCGCGCCGCCGGTCTCGGTGTTGGAAGAGAACCTCTGGCCGGCCTACGTCGCCGGCGGGCTCATCGCCGCCGGGCTTGGGGCGCTTTTCACGATCGCGATCGTGCGGAGGTTGCGCGCGCGTCGTGGCGAGCGTCCCGGGCCGCCACCGCGTCCGGCGCACGAGGTCGCGCTCGAGAGGCTGGATCGGTTGGGCGCCTACGGCTTTCTCGAAAACGCGGACAACCGGCCCTTCTATTTCGCGGTGTCGGAGGTGATCCGCGAGTATCTGGGGGCGCGGTTCGGCTTCGACTCGCTGGAGCTCACCACCGACGAGCTGGTCGCGCAGCTGCGCCGCTCCTCCGGGCGAGAAATCGTGCTAGGCGAGATCCAGGGTTGGCTCTCAGCCTGCGACCTCGTGAAGTTTGCCAAGATTTCGCCGAGCGCGGCGGAAGCGCGCGGCGCGCTCGAAAGCGCGATCCGGATCGTGTCGACGACCCGTCCAGCGGTCGAGATCGTGGTGGCGCCCGCGTCCGCCGCGGCGGAGGCGGCTCGTGCCTGACGAACAGCCGAAACGCCACGCGCCGATACCTTACGCGCTCATCGCGATCGTATTCGCGCCGCTGACGGCCGGATATCTCTGGCTGCTGCGGGACGTCGAGGGATTCCGCTTCGCGCATCCGTTCGCGCTGGCGCTCATTCCGCCGGCGGTCGCGCTCTGCGCCTGGGCGGGTCTGGTGCGATCGCCCGGTCGGCGGGGGCTCTTTACCTATTCGCGTGCCGCGGAGCTGGGCGTCGAGCCCGCGGGGCTGGTCGCGCGGCTGCGCGATCTGCCGATGGTCCTGCGGCTGGCGACGGTGGTGCTGGTCGGGGTGGCCCTGGCCCGGCCGCAGAGCACGCGGGTCACCAACGATCTGGAGCTCGAAGGGATCGACATTGTCATCGCGCTCGATCTTTCGGGGTCGATGCAGGAGACCGATCTGGTTCCGAATCGCCTCGAGGCGGCCAAGATGGTGATTCAGGACTTCGTGCGCCGCCGTCCTTCGGATCGAATTGGCCTGGTCATTTTCGGACGCGAGGCGTTCACCGACATACCGCTCACGCTGGATCATGGGACGTTCCTCCGCATGCTGGGCGAGCTGCACATCGGGATCATCGACGGGCGGAGCACGGCGATCGGCAACGGGATCGGCGTCGCGCTCAACCGGCTGCGAAAATCGGACGCGAAATCGAAGGTGATCATCGTACTAACCGACGGCGAGAACAACGCCGGCAACATCTCGCCCGAGCAGGCGGCCCGTTACGCGCAGCAGCTCGGCGTCAAGATCTACACCGTGCTGGCCGGCAACGACGACGGCGAAGCGGCGGGCGCGGGCGGCCAGCAGCGCCAGCCGGTCAACCCGAAGCTCCTGGAGCAGATCGCGTCGATGACCGGTGGAACGCCCTACCTCGCCACCGACACGCGCGCGCTCGCGCAGCGGTTCCAGAAGATTCTCGAGGATCTGCAGAAGTCACACATTGCCGATCGCGGGACGCTCTACGCGGAGCTCTATCGCCGGTTTGTGCTGGCGGCGTTCGCGCTCCTGCTCCTCGAGATGGCTCTGCGCTTGACCCGGTTTCAACGGATCCCTTGATGCGCTTCGCGAACCCCCACGCGCTGTTTCTGCTCCTCGCCGTTCCGGCAGCGGTGATCGCCACGGGTCTGGCCTTCGCGTCGCGCCGACGGCGTCTCGCGCGGCTCGGCGATGAAGCGCTGATCAGCAAAATGTCGGCGACGGTATCGGTGCCGCGAAAGGGGGTGCGCGCCGCGCTGGTCGTCCTCACGTTGGCGCTCCTGTCGGTGGCCCTGGCGCGGCCCCAGGCCGGCGGTCGGGCGCGCGTCTCGAAGCAGCGCGGCCTCGATCTGGTCGTGGCGTTAGACTTCTCGCGCTCCATGTTGGCCAAGGACGTCTATCCGTCCCGTCTCGAACGCGCCAAGCGCGAGCTCGATCAGCTGCTCGATAGCCTCGGCGGCGATCGGGTGGGGGTAGTCGCCTTCGCAGGCGAGACCCTCGGCTATCCGCCGACGACCGATTACGCCGCCGTGAAGCTGTTCTGGCGCGACCTTGGCCCGTGGGACATGCCGGTGGGCGGGACGGCGATCGGGCGCGCAATCCACGCCGCGCTCGACCAGCTGGTGGCTCTGCGGTCGAAGGGTTCCTCGTCGCGGGGGCAGGCAATTCTCCTTCTGACGGACGGCGAAGACACCGACAGCGAGCCGCTCGCGGCCGCGGACGAGGCCTCGAAGCTGGGCGTCAAGATATTCGCTGTCGGGATCGGCTCGCGCTCGGGCGAGCTCATCCCAGAGTATGACGAGCAAGGGAAGGTGACCGGCTACGTGAAAGACGCCGACGGCCACTACGTCACTTCGCGGCTTGCCGAGGAGACTCTGGCCGAAATTGCTCGGCGGACGGGGGGCGAGCTATTTCACGCAGACACCAAGAGATTTGGTGTCGAGGAAGTGGAGCGCGCGCTCGGCAACCTCAAGCGGACCGAAAACGAGGCGCGCATCGTGCGCCAGTACGACGAGATCTACGAGGTGCTGTTGCTCCCCGCGTTCCTGTTGCTGATCGGGGAGGCCTGCATGAGCGAGCGCCGTCGACTCAAAACGGGGACCCTAAAGGGGTCCCCGAGCCCCCCCGCGAAGGGCTCCGCCGGGCCCGGGGTCCCCACGCGGGCCGGCCCGCGCGAGGTGGATCAACCCCCGCCTTCGCCCACGCGGCGCCTCGTAACGGAGACCCGGGCGTGACGCGGTCCCGCGAGATCTCCCTCGTCTTGGTGTTCGGCCCGCTGCTCTGCGCATTTGGCGTGCTGGAGAAGCGCGACGTCGAGGTGGAGGCCGGGAACGCCGCGCTCAAGGCCGGCAAGGCCGAGGACGCGCTCGCGCACTACGACAAGGCGGTGGGGAAGCTCCCGGCGGATGCCGGCGCGCATTTCGACCGCGGCGCGGCGCTCTACGCGCTGTCGCGTTTCGACGAGGCGGGCCAGGAGTTCCTGCGCGCGACCGACGCCAAGGACGGCACGCTCAAGGCAGCGGCCTTCTACAACCTCGGAAACGCCTTCTTCAAGAAAGACAAGTTCAAGGAGGCGGCCCAAGCCTACCAGCGGTCGCTGGGGCTCAACCCCGACGACAAGCTCGCCAAGTGGAACCTGGAGATCGCGCTGCAGAAGCAAAAGGACGATGAGAAGAAGAAGCAGGACGACCAGAAGAACCAGGACGGCAAGAAGAAGGACGACCAGCAAAAGAAGGACGACCAGCAAAAGAAGGATGACCAGAAGAAAGACAACCAGAAGAAGCCGGACAAGCCCGGCGAGCAAGACAAGCAAGACAAGCAAGACAAGCAGAACAAGCAACCGGAGGAGCAGCCGGGCAAACAAGCACAGCAAGACAAGCCCAGCGAGCAACAGATCGACGCCGTGCTCGACAACCTCGAGCGGAGCTCGAAGGACCTCGAAAAAGAACGGGCGCGGGCACGCGCGGTCCGGCGGGCGCCGCCGGCGCGGGATTGGTGATGCGCGGCCCGCACTTTGCGACGATTTCGGTGATGGCTGTGGCCGTGGCCGCCTGGTCGGCCGGCGCTCGCGCGGCGTCGCTGGAGGCCGCCCTCGATCGGGAAGCGGTCGCGCCAGGTGAGCCGTTCGTTTTAGCGGTGACGTTGACCGTTGCCGACGAGTCCGTAGAGGATTATCGCCCACCGGACTTCCACGGACTTCAGGTGTTGTCGGCGCCCCGCTTTCCAAATCGGTCGACCAATATGCAGATCGCCGGCGGCCAGACGTCGGTCACGAACAGCTTTACCTGGAGCTATCAGCTTGCGTTGCCGTCGGGCGCGAAGGGGCCGCTCAGCATCGGCGCGGCTCACCTGAAGGTCGGCGGGCGGGAGATGGCTTCGAACGTTGTGCAGGTTCGCGTCGGCACCGCCAGCGGACGCCCGCAGCGGACGCCCGCAGCGGGTCCGGGTGGCCTCTTTCAACAATTCTTCGGCGGGCCCTCCCACTCGCCGATCGACGACGATGGGGCAGCCGACGTTTCATCCAACCCCTCCGCCGCGTTCATTCGCGTCGTGCCGGACAAGACGCATGCCTTCGTCGGCGAGCAGGTCACGGTGGCTTGGTACCTTTACCTCTCGACGGATCAAAACAAATACGAGACCCTGTCGGAGTCCCATACCGACGGATTTTGGTCGGAAGAAATCCCGTCAACGAACCCGCAAGGACGATTGTCGTTCACCGCGGAGAATCAAAGCGGGCGCACCTACAACGTCGCGTTGCTTTTCAAGAAGGCGCTGTTTCCGCTTTCGTCCGGCAAGCTGACCATCACGCCGATGGAGGCGCAGGTCGCGCAGGTCGACTTCTTCGGCACACCGGTGCGCGCGCGGCGGATCAAGACCGAGCCGCTGGTCATCGAGGCGCAGCCGCTGCCGCGCGAAGGGGAACCGCCGGGTTTCGAGACGAGCAACATCGGTCGCTACGAGATTTCAGCGACGGTCGACCGCGCTGCCGTCGCGGTGGGCGACGCCGTGACCTTGAAAATTGTCGTGAAGGGGAGTGGCAACGTGAGGAACGTGCGGCCGCCGGCGTTGCCGCCGCTCGCCGGGTGGAAGAGCTATGAGCCCAAGGTCGACGTCGCCGTCGCCGCCGCCGACGATGTCATATCCGGCACCAAGACGGTCGAGTGGCTCTTGCGGCCCGAGCGCGCGGGGAAGACCACCGTTCCGTCGTTCGTGATGGAGACGTTCGATCCGGCGGCGAAGCGCTACCGGCAGGCGCGCACCAAGCCGTTCGATCTCATGGTGAGCGGCGAAGGTGGCTCGCGCGCGACGGCGGGGAGCGCGTCCCCGGCGCCGGCGGGCGTCGAGAACGTGATCGCCGGGACCATTCGGCCGATTCGGGTGCGGAGCCATCCCTCCGGCGAAATGGGCGTGGCTTTCCTGCGGGGTGCTGGGTTGCCCAGCACCTTGGTCGCGCCGCCGCTGGCGCTGGCGCTGCTGTCGCTCTTCGGGCGGGTGCGCGAGCGCCTCGGGCGCGATTCGCGGCGCAC
>CAAGKR010169234.1_pt1 | contig 12674 bp, 10 predicted proteins | sample 2556971 | NCBI WGS metagenome assembly CAAGKR01 (sample SAMEA5207829, study PRJEB30636) | soil metagenome | biome: forest; feature: boreal; material: soil | place: USA | collected 2011-09 | depth 1 m | reverse complement strand
TATCGGCGGGGAGCCGGTAATTGGAGACGGCAATTCTCATTTCGCCCTGCACCTCGGCGTTCTCGTTTACGAAAGTGAAGCGGTCGAGCAGCGACGTTTTCGGAAATGAGATGATGAAAGTCGTTTCGCCTTCCTGAAGCGGACAACTGAGGGTGTCGTCATCCATTATCAACGCCGCCGCACTTGAATTCTTCTCGCCCGCACTGAGCACGGCGACGAGCCGGCCAGCCGGCGTGCTGCAATCGATCTTCGCGCCACAATTCATCCGGGCGAGATTTTTCGCGGCGTTGCTCTCGTCTGCGCCCGTGGCAGGTTCGGCGGCAAGACTCGGCTGGATCAGAGCGCCGGAAAAGGCGAGCGCGCCGAGAATGCTCAGAACGATGCGACGGAGATTGATTGGACGGAACCGACTCATAATGGGTCCCAATCCAAGCTTAGAGCGCGCCAGCCTTAAGATTTTTTACAAGAGGCTTCCCAACTGCCCGCATCTTACCCGATTCTGGTAAAACGAATTAGATTTACGCGATAGTCGCATCCACATCAAGAAATGCAGGTGATTTTGCTTGCTGTGGGCTGCTTCTGTTGATACAGAAATCGCCGCTAACTGAGAAACATCTGAAACAAATCCTTATTCCAAATCAATCTCGGCCGACATCGTCCGAGGTGTTGAGATCGCTAATTTGCAATCCCAATGTTTGGTATCACACCTGCTAACCCTAAACCGGATTGACCCTATGAGCCGTCAAGCAACCCTTAACTCTCCCGCGTTTTCTGCCGGAAAAATCGGCCTCGCCCTTCTCGTTTTGCTGCTCTTCGCGGCGCCGATCGTTCGGGCGCAGGACACCATTCGCCCCTCGCTTGCGGGTGAAGCGGCGGCCGAGGCGCGGCGTCAATCCATTGATAAGATTCCATATAATCTACAACTCGGACCCATGAAGCTGCGGTTCAGCGCGACCCTCGGCTTCGAGTACAACGACAACATCAATCTGACGGAAGACGCCTCCGCCTTCCTCCCGAGCCCCACGGGGCCCATTCTGGTGACTACTCAGCAGCAGAGTGATTTCATTATCCGTCCGCAGGTGAACGTCAACGTGCTTTGGCCCATCACGCAGCTCAACACTCTCAAGCTGGACTTGGGCGTCGGCTACGCCTTCTACATGGATCACCCGAACTACAATACCAACGGCGTGCTTGTGAACCCGGGCTCCCAGATTGCGTTCGACATTTTCGTGGGCGATTTCCGGATCAATCTCCACGATCGTTTTTCGCTCGAACAGGATCCCGTCGCGGAAGTGGCTCTGAGTAACGTCGCCGATTATGGCCGCTTTCAGAACACCGCGGGCATCTCGGTCCTCTGGGATTTGAACGCAGCCGTCGTGACTCTGGGTTACGACCACTACAATTTCATCTCGACCACTTCAGTCTTCGATTATCTCGATCGCAACGCGGAGATGGTTAACGGCTCGATTGCTTTCACCCCGAGTTCGACGATGAGCGTCGGCCTCGAATCGTCCTTCGTCGCGACTTATTACGACCAGAATATTCTGAATGATTCACAAACATATAGCGTAGGCGGTTTCCTTGAAACGCAGATCACGAGCTATCTGAAATTGCGTGTCGCCGGCGGCTATCAGAATATCAATTTCAACAATACGGGCCTGGTCAATGACCCGCATGATCTCCATGATTATTATGCGAACGTGCTGCTCTCCCACCGCGTCAATTCCGTGCTCACTCAGAACATTTCCGCGGGGCACGAAACACAGCTGGGCGTCAATTCAAACTACGTAAAATTGAACTACGTTCGGCACACCGCGAACTGGAACATTCTTTATCACACCCTGCTTTCGACGGAATTATTTTACGAGGACGCGGATGATTCCGGCGGGAGCGGCCCGCTCTTTCTTCCCGCGCCCGGGGTTCTTCTTTTCAATCCTTTCGTCGCGGAACACATCCACCGATACGGCGGCGCCTTAACCCTTGGCTATCAGCTGACGCAGCACGTCACGCTCGGACTTCGTTATCAATACACCCAGAAAGATTCAGATCAGCCGCTGCGCGATTACAGCCAGAATCGCGTCTCGCTTGATTGCACCTACAGTTTCTAAGGAGACAATTGCAATTGCATGAGAACCTCGGTTTTTACATTCCTCGCCGCTGCCTCTATCGCGGGGCCGATGCCGCTCATGGCGCAGGAGGCCAGCCCCATGCCTTCGATTCCCAAAGCAGCCGCGGTCGAACCTGCGACCACCAGCACGGTCATGCGAACCAATTCCATGACGGTGCTCGACGACAAAAAGAAACTCGGATCTAACGATTACCTCAGCTTCCGCGTTGTCGAGGATCGCGACAACGAATCCCAGCATTTGCGCGTCAACGACAACGGCGAGCTGGAAGTTCCTTACATCGGGCTCGTGCAAGCGGCCGGCAAGAGTTGCAAGGAACTGGCTTATACCGTTAAGGCCGCGCTCGAGCGTGAATATTATTACCACGCCACGGTCATCATCGCGGTCGATCACATCAGCGAAAAGTCTCGCGGGAGGATCTACGTCTATGGCTCCGTGAAGGGGCAGGGGCCGCAGGAAATTCCGGCCGACGAATCTTACACCGTCAGCAAAGCAATCATCCGCGCGGGTGGTTTCGGCGATTTTGCCAACAAGCGAAAAGTGAAACTAACGCGCAAAGGCGGCAAAGATTATATCGTGGATTTGAAGCGCGTGATCGAGGAGGGCCACACAGAAGAAGATGTGGTCCTGCAACCGGACGATCAGATCTACGTCCCCCAGCGTCTGATCAACATGTAGTTTTATGCAAGCCGCCGTCCCTGATCGTCCCGCCTCCGCTCCCTGGAGCACCGCCTTCTTCACGCGGCTCCATCGCTACAAATCGCTCCTGCGGCGGCGCTGGTGGATTCCGCTCCTGACCATCTGTCTCGGGCTGTTTGTGCAGGCTTGGCTAATCTATCAGACGCCCCCTTCATTTCAGTCCACGAGCAAGATGATGCTCGCCGGCAAAATGAACATCAGTCAGGGCGCGGTCTATAGCGAAGACAACGTCAATTTCTACGGCACGCAAATTCAGCTCATGCAGAGCGCGGAAGTGAAACGCAGCGCGGAAGCGCTGGTCCGCGCCGCCCATCCGGAAATGCAGCCGGTCCTGGTCGACATCACAGTCCAACAGAAACCGCGGACGTCGATTTTCGATCTGCAGGCCATCGGGAGCACGCCGGATTATACGCAAGCCTATCTCAACGCGGTCATGCAGAAATACCTCGATTTCAAAAAGGGCATGCGAGAAAGCCAGGGGTCGAATGTTACGACCGCTATTACCGAAAACCTGATCCAGGTCGAAAAGGATTTGCGCAACAGCGAGGACGAGATGCTGGAGTTCCAGAAGCAGAACAATATCGGCTTCATCCAGGAAGAAGGGAACAGCGCGGCCGCTTATCTCGTGCGGTTAAACCAGCAATTCGCCTCCCTCAAAACCGAATACGATCTCCTCAGTCTGCTTGATCTCGACCAGAATTTGGATCGTACTCAAAAGACCAGACCGGATGCCTCCGCCGGTGCGCAACCAGCGGACGATCAAAGCGGCGGAATGCCTTTTCCCGACGTCGGGCCTGAGGCCGATTACCTGAAAGCGAAGCAGGCGTTGCAATTACTCAAGGCGGAAAAGGACACCCTCTCCAAGGACTTGCGCCCCAAGCATCCCAAAATCATCAAGCTCGACGATGAGATTACGAAGCAGGAAAAGCTGATTGAACTGTTTCGGCAGGAGGCCGTGGAAAAACTCGAGACGCGCCGGAAATCCATCGGCAAGCAGATGGAGAACCTCCAGACCAACATCAAAGAGTGGGAGGCAAAAGCACTCGACTTGAGCCAGCGGCTCGCGCAGTTCAATCGCGTGAAAGGAAAAGCCGATCGGTTGAAGACACTTTATGATCGGCTGACGAACAACCTTAAGGAAGTAAATGTCTCGCAAAGCGTCGACAGCACCGACCAGGTTTCGATTATGGAAATGGCGGGCCCGCCCGTCTCTGTGCGGCCCGGATTGCTCAAGAGCTTGCTCATTGGTCTCGGATGCGGCGCGCTCGCCGGCATCGGCATCCTCCTTCTGCTCGATCGGATCGACGATCGCATGGCTTCCTTCGGTGAATTTCAGCACCAGTTCTCCGAGAACGTTCTCGGCCAGATTCCGAAGGAAAAGACGAAAGGACGGGTCACGTTGCTCCAGCCCGATGAAGCACGCCATGTCTTCGCGGAATCTTATCGTAACATCCGTTCTTCGATCTTCTTCATGCCGTACGAAGGACCGCGGCCGAAAACTCTCCTCATCACCAGCTCCGTTCCAAACGAAGGCAAATCGACCATCTCCTCCAATCTGGCCATCACCATGGCGCTGTCAGGCGCACGCACCTTGCTCATCGACGGCGATCTTCGCCGCGGCGCTCTCCGTGAAACGTTCGGAGTTTCATCGAAGATCGGTTTCTCAGAAGTTTTGAAACAGGAAGTGAACTGGCGCGAAGTCGTCGTGCCGACTTCCTATCCGAGCCTCTTCCTCCTGCCGCGCGGCAAGACGCTCGGGCAGCCGAGTGAGCACCTTCTGCGCGAAACCACCGATCAGCTTTTGAAGGAGATGTACAGTCATTACGATTACATCATCATCGATAGCTCGCCCGTCCTGGCCGCGGACGATGCCACCAGTCTGGCGCCGAAGATTGACGCGACCCTCTTTGTCGTGCGGCTCTCCTACACCTCCGCGCGTCTGATCAGGAAATCGCTCGAGCTGCTCTACAATCGTCAGGTCAACGTGCCCGGCGTCATTTTGAATTTCGTCGATACGTCGCTGCCGGAATATTATTACTACCAGTATTCGGAGTACTACAATACGCCGGCGCCGGTTGAGGAACCTGCCGGGGTGGCTGCATCGCTTCATACTCGGCCGAAACAGATCCAACCCTCATAGCGCTCTCAGCTACCGCGGTTTCCCGAGTTTGCGGAAGGCGAACTCGCCTTCTCGCCGGAAGGAAGGCATCGCGCCAAAACGACAATTCCCAGGGCTTGCCCAGCTGCAGGAAGCGATCAAGCACGCCGGCAAAATGACGAGGAACCGGGGGGATGCTGCTGCGCCTGCCTTTTCTGAGAGTTTCGAATTGCCAGCGATAGACGACCAGCAGCGCTCGCATGATCCAATGAAAACAAAGAGTGTGTCGCAAGATTTCGAAGCCGTGCCGCTCGATTTGCCCTCGCATCTCGTCGCAAGTTAGCCCTCGCGAACGTGGGCGGGATCGAAAGGGGCTGGCGGCGTGGTGGTGGTGGTGAGAAGAAGTCCGCCGGCCCGAGAACGCGGGCCAGCTCCGAAAATCCTTTATCATCCTCCTTCACGTGCTCCATGAGCTCGGTGCAAAGGCAGGACTCGAAACTGCCCGTGGCGAACAGAGCGCTTTGATCACCGTGGGAAGATTAAAGCGCGAGATGCCATCGCCATCCGGGTTCCCAAATTTTGTGCCGCACCATCGCGACGAAATGGCGAATCGCCATCTCGCGCGGCGATTCGTTCAAGCCGAGCGCGAATTGATCGTCGCAGTGCAAAACGAAAACGCGCGGATCGAGCGCCATGACGCCCTGCTCCTTGAAGGCGACATGCAACGCGGTCTGGTCCGAGAAATATTCGAACTTGTTCTCGAGCCGTTTCAAGAAATGGAAAACCGGTTCCCAGGAGAAGCCCGGCTTGAGCAGGTAAAAGCCGCCGTTCAGTTGGTAAAGATCGCGGCTGTTTTTCACGAGGAAGCGCGTGTCCAGGGTTCCCCAATCCATGTCGGGTAGGAACCAATGTTGCGGTCCGGCGAAAGCGGGCGAGAGCAGTTCCGCCGCTTTCATATAAAAGAAAACGTCGCTATCGAGGAAGAGAGTCGGCGCCTGAAACGCAAAGGTGGAATAGGCGATGAGACGTTTGCCCATCGCTTGTTGTTGCGCGTATTCGAAAAGAAAATTCGCTTCGTCCGGGACCAACGGCTTCGAGAGTTCCCAGGAACGCAGGCTGGCCCACGGAAATCGCGCATGCAGCAAATCGCGCATTTCGTCGGTGTGGGTGCCGTCGGAGAAAACGACCCAGGAACGCGGCGTGCCGACCCAGCGTCGGAACGTGAGCAGGCTGAGCATTTGTTCTTCGAAATCACGAGCGCCGGAAAAGCTCACCAGTTGAAAATCGCGTTGCTTGGGAGAAGCCGATGCACCGAGCAGCGTGTCGGCACTGGCGGAGCGAATCGCCGACGCAAAAGCGGCCCGATTGCGTTTGGCCCGCCAGTTCGCCAGGCGCCACCTGAACCCGTCGACGCCTCTCATACGGCCATTTGTGTTGAATTTGATGACATGATTAGTTCGCCATGCGGCGCCGGGTGGGTGGCGTTACCATTCGATCCGAGGAAATATGTGCTGTGGTTCGATGATCAATTCGTTTATTCGAATCGTTACGCAACTCACGATCTCGCGCTGCCGCATTACCTGAATCCGATCAGACACAAATTTTGGACAACTCTTCTGTCTTGAGGATCGATGGATAAGCCGCTGCGCATACTGGCAGTCGTAAACGTGGCTTGGGATCCGCGGCTCGGCGCCGCCCGTGTCTGGATCGAGCTGGCCGAGGAATGGACTAAAGCCGGGCATCTTGTTGAAAAATTCTGTCTAACCGACGCTTTTCCGACAGCGACATCGTCTTCGGCGCTGGCCGCGTTTCGCCTTCTCTTGTTTCCTTTTCGCGCGGCCAGTTTCATACGAAACAACGCGGATCGCTTCGATGTAATCGATGCTCTTATCGGCACGCTCCCGTTCTCAAGAGAGTCGCTCCGGTTCAGCGGCCTGCTTGTGGCCCGATCGGTCGGACTTTACCGGCTTTACGAAAAGTTCGAACAGGCTGCCGCCCGGCGCTGGCCGCCATCGGCCAAAGGAAAATTGAGCGGCCGCATTTTTTACGGAGTCTTCAACAAGCGAATGCGCGCCGCATCGGAAGCTTCGGTCAGACATTGCGATCTTTTGAATTTGCCGAACTCCGATGAACTGCTTTGTCTCCGAAATGAAATCAAGTCGACGAAACCAGCGGTCGTGCAGCCATACGGATTGACGCCGGCCCGCCGGCAGGCTCTTCTCGCCGCCGCCGCTCCCGGCGAAGTTCGCTGGCGGAAAAAAAAGGTATGCTTCATCGGAATGTGGAGTGTGCGAAAAGGGGCCAAAGACTGGAGGAAAATAATTCAGCGCATCCGCGCCAGGTTGCCCGATGCGTCCTTTCTTTTTTTGGGGACGATGACCGAGAATCGCAATGTTCTGGCCGATTTGGATCCCGACATGGCCGGCTTTGTTGAACTCGTTCCGCAATTCGAACCGGATGAGCTTCCTCAGTTGCTTTCAGATTGCACGGTGGCGGCATTCCCAAGTTATGTGGAGGGTTTTGGACTGGCGATCATCGAGCAGCTGGCAGCGGGAATCCCGGCGGTGGCCTACGCCGCGCCTGGCCCTCGCGACATTCTTCAGAATAGCCTGCCCGAATTGCTTGTGGCGCCGGGCGATGTCGCCAGGTTCAGCGAAACAATCGGCAAAGTTTTCGAAAAAGACCTCGGCGCTTATCGGAACATTTCCAATCGAAGCGCGGAAACGGCCGCGCGATTTTCCTGGCCGCAAATAGCCCGGGAAACGATTGAAGAATATCGCAGGCGGCTCAACGACCTTGCAATGGCTTCGAGCGATGCCAATTCGTAACAGCAAAGTCCTGCAGATTGTCCCACAACTCCCGGGCACCCTCGATGGCGTCGGCGATTACGCGCTCAATCTCGCGAAGGCATTATTGGCGGAACATGCCGTGACGACTGTATTTGCCGTCGCGCAAGAAGCAACCGTCGCTTCGAAAGATGGATTCCAAGTGATCTCGGGATTGAACCAATGCGCGGTCGATTCAATGGCGCGGGAATGCGATCATGTCATTTTGCACTACGTCAACTACGGGTATCAGGCACGCGGCATTCCCTTTCACTTGCGCCGGTTCGCGCGGCAGCTTCGCGAAAAGCTGCGTGGTCGCTGGCTGACTACGTTTCATGAGCTGTATGCCTCGGGTCCGCCGTGGAAGAGCGCGTTCTGTCTTCGGCCGCTCCAGGTAAAAATCGCGCGGGACGTGATCAACATTTCGGACGCATGCTTCGTGAGCAACCGGACCATCGAAAACGAGATCCATGCTTACGATTCGGCGAAGAAAATTTATCTGGCGCCAGTCATCTCGAATTTTGGCGAACCAGAGCTGACCGATTTCACCGCATCATCGTCGAAGCAGTGGGCTATTTGCGGTGGCACCGCCTTGGTCGCGCGCTCGTTGTTTTCGTTCCAACAAATCCAGCACGCGATCCCGGCCGCTTTTGTTCCCGAGCAACTACAGGTTATCGGTGGGCGGGATGAGCGCGCCACTCGTGCTCTGATCGAGAGCCTGAACGGCGGCACTCGGGGTTTGTCGTGCAACTATCACCCGGAAGTAAGCGCCGAATGCGCTTCCGAATTGTTAAGGCACTGCTCGTTCGCCTGGCTGGATTATTTTGGAACGGGCAAAATGTGGCCGGAAATGATTCTGAAGTCGGGCGCATTCGCCGCGTGTTGCGCGCATGGAGTAGTGCCGGTGCTGTCCCATCAAGAGGACACCTTTGCAGTCGATGGCGATCCATTTCCCGGTCCGTATTTTATCACCTCGGGTGCTGTGAATTTTCCGCCACTGGACAGCCTTCGAGCGACCCGGGAAAAGATCTATGCGTGGTATCAGGCTCACGCTTCGTCGCCGCGGCTCGCGCGAATCTACGCAGAGGCCCTCGCATGACGCGTTTCGACGATTTGACGCTGGCCACGACTGCGCACAACAACGCTGAGACTTCCGCCGAAATGCTCCGATCTTTCGAAGCGAATCTCGGCTGCGTCGAGGAGATTGTCGTGGTCGATGATGGATCGAAGAATCCGTACACCGTTCCCGCGCTAAGCGCTCCACTGCGTCTAGTCCGAATCGAAAGCGCTCTCGGATTTTGCAAGGCCTCCGATCTTGCCTTGCGCGAGGTTCGCACGAGGTACGCACTGCTCGCCGATGCCGATATAATTTTTGAGCCGGGAGATTTCGAAGGTGGGTATTCCGAATTTCGGAAAGGGAATTGGGCTTGGGCAAACTTCCGGCAAATCAGCTTTGAAGGCGTGCCGCAGAGCGCCTTCGAACAGCCCATGATGCCACCGTGGATTTTCGCCGCGGGAAACCAGGTGTTCAGGTTTTGGGAAAAATTTCACGGCAGACTGGCAGAGCCGTCGTCCGATCATCGCTTCGTTGAAGTAGAAGCCGCACACTCGAGCTGCACGCTGGTGGACATGGAAGCGTTCCGCACCGTCGGAGGTTTCGACTCTTGGTATTGGCAATGCCAGTCCGACATCGATCTCAGTCTGCGGCTGCGCAAGAAAGGTTATCGCGTGGGAATCGATTTTGGCTACCGCGTGAAACATGACGGCGCGGGGGGAAAAGGTGGTGGAGCTGCGCGGGTCCTGGATCTTTATCGATCGCGGCTTCATCTCTACGAAAAATTCTATCCGGCCAGCCGTTTCTATTTGCGCCCCTTACTATTCGTTAGGCACCTAATGGAACTCGCCTGGTTCGCGCTGGTTGCTCTGTTCAAAAACGAACCAAGACTTCAGATGCGTCGCGAAATGTTGAAAGGAGTTCTGAAGGGTTATCACTGAATCCAATCCGGCTCAGACTCATGCTTCGCTCGAAAACCAGCTTGAGCGCCTCGTTAAGAAATATGAGGGCGGCGACGAGGCCGCCGAAACTCCTGCATGGATTCTCCCGCCGTTGAGCTGTCAGTTTCTCGAGGATGTCGCAGCGCTCATGCCCGCAGGGAGCAGCGCTTTTGAATTCGGATCTGGCCGGTCGACACACGCGCTGCGCCGCGCATCCGCCGCCACGGCCAGCATTGAGGACTCCGCCGATTGGCTGAGCCGAACGGAACAGCTGGAAGGATCAGTCGCGAAACGGGAGACGGATTATTCAGAGGTGATTTCGTTGACGCGCTGCTGGAATCGCCTGCGACCCATCGAATCTTTTGACGTTGCGAGACAGAGAGAATCTCTAGCGCGCCTCATGCAAGCGCGCCTCATCCTCGTCGACAGTCCGCCAAACCCTGCCAAGCGCGAGCATGCTCTTTTTTTGGCGCTGCATCATGGGCCCGTGGGGGCGGTCATCGTTTTGGATGACTTGGAGGTCTCGGCCCCGTCACGTTTTGCTCATCGCCTGGCGGCGCAAAATGCGGGTCTATTTCGGTTCTGGCTTTTGAACGTCGATCATAAACTTGGGGTTTTTCTGAAGGTCCAGTCAGGAAGAATTCGCTCGAGGCCGACTTTGAGAGAGTTTGTTGGGACGTGGCTTCGCGCATGAAGTTTCACTTTTCGATTCCGTGAAAATCTTGCTCGGATCGCATCATTTTTTCCCCAGCACGGGCGGGATCGAAACGGTTTCGGAGCTGCTGGCACGCGAGTTTGTCGAGCTGGGCCATGCAGTGCACTTGATCACGCAAAGCGAAGGCGACGGCGATTTCCTTTTTCCGGTCATTCGCCGGCCAGGGCCAACGGAATTGTTGCGCCAGATCCGCTGGTGCGATGTTTTTCTGCAAAATAACATTTCGCTTCGGACACTCTGGCCATTGGTTTTTGTGCGGCGGCCACTTTGCATCGCGCACCAAACCTGGATTACGAACGCTGACGGAACGGTTGGCTGGCAACATCGCTTGAAACGGTTCGTTTTGCGGTTCGCGAAATCACTGGCCATCAGCAAGGCGATTGCAGAACAGTTGCCGTCGCCCTCGGTCCGGATTGGCAATCCTTACAACGACGAAGTCTTCAAGAATTTTCAATCGGGCGAGCGCACGAAGGAGCTTATTTTTGTCGGACGCCTGGTTTCCGACAAAGGCGCCGATCTCCTGCTCGAGGCGCTGGCGTTGCTCGAGACAAAGCCTCGCCTCACAATCGTGGGGAGTGGCCCGGAACGCACTCGACTGGAAAAACAAGCAGTCGAGCTGAAGCTGCAATCGCGCATCGATTTCATCGGCAACCAAACCAGCGAACAACTAGCGAAAATCCTAAATCAACACCAAATCCTGGTCGTGCCATCTCGCTGGCGCGAACCGTTTGGGATTGTCGCCCTGGAGGGGATCGCGTGCGGTTGCGTCGCGGTCGGTTCCACGGATGGCGGTCTGGCCGAGGCGATCGGTCTCTGCGGCCTCACATTTCCCAATGGCGACGCTCGTGCTCTGGCCAGCGTCCTGGCGCGCCTCCTCGAAGATCCCTCGGAATGCCATCGTCTCCGGCAAAATGCCGGCACCCACCTGGCGCAATTCACGCGGCGGCAGGTCGCGACGGTTTATCTCGAAACGTTGAAGCAAGCGCGCCGATGATTTTGCTCACGCATCCATTTGGAAACGCAAACGTGCGCGCGGTCCTGAGCGCACTCGACCAGGCGAGACTGCTTGCAAAATTCGTGACGGCACTGGGTTGGTCGAACAGCTCGCCTCTAGTGCACGCGCTCCCCGCAAATCTTCGCGCGCAATTAGAGCGGCGCGGTTACGACCTGCCGCATTACAAAATCAAAACTCATCCCGCGCGCGAGATCGTGCGGCTGCTCGCCGAGAAGTTTCAGCAACGCTGGCTGATCCGGCATGAGCGGGGATGGGCCAGCATCGATCGAGTCTGGCGCGGGGTTGACGAATTCTCGGCTGCATATCTCCAGCAGAATCATGAACGCCTCAAGGTTCGCGCGGTTTATGCCTACGAGGATTGCGCGGAACGTTTGTTCGAGACAGCGCACCGGCTGGGAATTCGCTGCATCTATGATTTGCCGATCGCCTACTGGGAAACGGCGCGGCGTCTTTTGCAAAATGAAGCGGAGCGTTACCCGGAGTGGGAGCCAACTCTCGTGGCCACGCGTGAGTCCGACGAAAAACTTGCGCGCAAAAACCGCGAGCTTGATCTGGCTGAGCTCGTCGTTTGCCCGAGCGCTTTCGTTCTGGATTCGCTGCCGAAAAAAACGCGGCTGACAAAGCCATGCGTTGTTGCTCCGTTCGGTTCGCCCGCGGCAGAAGAAATTGAATCTTCCGGACCCGAACGAGTGGGCGGACCGATGCGGTTCCTTTTCGCGGGAGCGCTCACCCAACGAAAAGGCCTGGCCGATCTTTTCGCGGCAATGAAATTGGTCGCATCGAAAGAAGTCGAGCTCGTCGTCATGGGCTCGCTTCTCATGCCGATGCAATTTTATCGAAAAGAATTTCCCAACTTCATTTACGAGTCCCCGCGCGAACACCCAGCAGTCCTGCGACTGATGCGGTCGTGCGATGTCCTGGTTCTGCCATCCATCGTGGAGGGGCGCGCCTTGGTGCAACAGGAGGCCATGGCGTGCGGCTTGCCGCTGATCGTGACGCGGAACGCAGGTGGCGAAGACTTGATCGTCGAGGGCGAAACGGGCTTTCTGGTGCCTGCTGGGTCACCAACCGCCATCGCGAAAAAAATCGAATGGTTTGTGGAAAATGCGGGCCGGTTGCGCGCAATGAGCTCGGCAGCGCGCGCGAAAGCTGCTGAACTTACCTGGCCGGCTTACGGCGAAAAAATACTGCATGCAATCGG
>CAAGKR010062908.1_pt1 | contig 12675 bp, 7 predicted proteins | sample 2556971 | NCBI WGS metagenome assembly CAAGKR01 (sample SAMEA5207829, study PRJEB30636) | soil metagenome | biome: forest; feature: boreal; material: soil | place: USA | collected 2011-09 | depth 1 m | reverse complement strand
GGCTCGCGCGGGCGCGGCGGACGAAAAGTAGGCCAAGGGCGCCGGCGAGACCCACTCCGCCCACGACGGCCGCAAGCTGGTAGATATCAGCTGAACTGAATGGAAGGGACGAGTCCATAAGCGGGTAGGAGAGTATCATTAAACGTACGCAGCTCATGGCGCCACGCCCCGGGTTTGGTGCAGGCCCGGTTTGGTCCAGGCCCGGTTTGGTCCAGGAAAGGCAGGGAAATTTGCGCTCGCGGGCGGGGTGCGCGACGTTTGTTTGCAGGTGCGGTCGCCAAGTGTTACAAGGTGACGCTGCCGTGACGATACACTTGACGTATGGTCTCGGCGTGATTCCGAAAAGGCAGCGGAGGCGGCATTGAAGATCAAGCGGATCGAGATCTGCGGATTCAAGTCGTTCGTGGAGAAGACGTCGATCGCCTTCCCCGATCCGGTGACGTCAATCGTCGGCCCGAACGGTTGCGGCAAATCCAATGTCGTCGACGCGATTCGCTGGGTGATGGGCGAGCAATCGGCGAAGCACCTGCGTGGCCGGGCGATGGAAGACGTGATCTTCGCCGGCTCCGAGACGCGCGGCCCGGCTGGATTTGCCGAGGTCTCGCTGATCTTCGACGCGCGCGGCCTGGCCGCGGACGTCGCGCCGGGCGGCGTGCCATGGGGCGCAGCCGGACCGGAAGACATCGTCGTGACGCGGCGGCTGCATCGGGACGGCGAGAGCGAGTACCTACTGAATGGGGTTCCGTCGCGATTGCGCGACGTGGTCGAGTTTTTCCTGGGCACCGGCGTCGGTTCGAAGGCGTATGCGATCATCGAGCAGGGGCGCATCGGGTTCATCGTCTCGTCCCGCGCCGAGGATCGGCGCGGCCTGATCGACGAGGCGGCCGGGATCACGCGCTACAAGTCCAAGAAGAAGGCGGCCGAACGGCGTATGGAGTCGACGCGCCACCACCTCCTGCGAGTGTCGGACATCATCGGCGAGATCGACGGACGGCTGAGATCGTTGCGCCTGCAGGCGCAGAAAGCCGAGCGCTACAAACGCTACAAGGCCGAGCTCAAGGATCTGGACCTCTGGTCCTCGGCGCAGCGTTACCTCGGCTACTTGGCCGAGGGAAAGTCGGCCGCGGGCGAGCTCGAGGTGATCCGGAGCCGACATGACTCGGGCGCCGGTGCGCTCGAGGCGGAAGAGACGATGGTCGAGGCCGAGCGTCTCGCGGGGACCGAGGAGGCGAGCGATCTCGCCGCGGCGAAGGACGATCTGTTCGCGCTCTCAAATAAAGCACAGCTCGGCATGCAACGAGCGGCACATTACGATGCCGAGGCCGCTGACCTCGAGTCGCGCGCCGCGGCGGGACGCAAGGAAGTGCAGGAGCTGCGCGGGCGCGCGCAAGCGCACGGCGCGTCTGTCGAAGAGATTGCCGGCCGCCTGACCGAGATCGACGCCGAAGCGGAGCGCCGCGAGCGCGCGTATGACGAGGAAGCGCTCGTGCAGGACGTGCGGCGCGCCACTTTGGCGGAGGCCCGCGGGGCGCTGGACGCGGCGGTTGCCGCTCAGTCGGCTGCCAGTGCGCGGATCGCACGGCTGGAGGCGGAGCGGGCGGCCGCCTTGCAGCGCCGAGAGGACTTGGCTGCGAGGCTGGCGGGGCTGAGGGGCGAGGGCGCGACGGCCAGCGATCGCTTGGTCGAGCTGGTCGGTGAGGAGGCCCTGCTGCGCGAAAGTCTCGCCGAGCTTTCAAGCCGGGTCGAGGCCGCTCGCCAGCGCGCCACGGCGGACGAAATCCGGCTGGCGTCGCTGCGGACGGAGCTGACGCGTGGCGAGCTGGAGCTCGAGACGCTGCGCGAGGAGGCACACCGACGCCGGTCGCGGCTCGCGTCGCTCTCGGAGATTCAGGACCGGTACGAGCGCTTCCAGAAGGGCGTGCGCGCCATCATGCAGGAGCACCAGGAGGGGCGCGGCGCCGCGGGTATCGAAGGAATCGTGGCGGACATCGTTCGGCCGCCGCCAGAGCTCGAGGTCGCCGTCGAGGCCGTGCTCGGCGAGCGGCTCGGAAACGTGATCGTCGAATCTCACGAGGCGGGCGTCGAGGCCATTCAGTTCCTGAAGCAAAAGAGCGAAGGGCGCTCCTCGTTCATCCCGCGGGCGCTGCGCGCCCCTCGCGGCGAGGTGGTTTTCGACGCGACGGCCGGGATGGCCGGCCTCACCAGCGACGGCAGCCGATTCGTACCCGCGGTCGATGCCGCCGCGGTCGCGGACGCTTGGCCGCGCGGCGCGGGGGTGCGCGGGCCGATGCTCGATCTCATTGGCTACGATCGTCAGTACGGCGAGGTTGCCAGCTATCTGCTCGGCGACGTGCTGGTGGTCGAGGACCTGGAGCGCGCGCTTTCGCTTTGGCGCGAGACCCGCACGACCAAGACCATCGTCACGCTCGATGGCGAGGTGATCGATCCGCACGGCGTCGTGACCGGTGGCTCGCGCGAGTCGGCCCACGCGGGCGTGCTGGAGCAAAAACGGGAGATCCGCGAGCTCGAAGCGGTCATGGATCGCCTCGCCGTCGACGTCGAATCGGCGCTCTCGCGGCACCTCGAGAAAAAGCAGGCCGCGGCGGACCTTTCGCGCGCGCGGGACGAGGTCGGCGCGGCGCTTCGCCAGGACGAGATGACGTTGCTGGGACGGCAGAAGGATCTGGAGCGGCTCGTTGACGACGTCCGGCGACTCGAAGCGCGCCGGGCAGCGCTCGCGGCGCAGGCGAACGATCTCTCCCGCGCATGGGACGACAACAATCTTCGCTTCGCGTCGGCGTCGGCGGGCCTCGACAGCGACCAGGCCGCGCTGGGGGATGTCGAACGGCGAGCGGGCGAGCTGCGTCAAAAGACCGTGGCTTTGGCCGAGGAGGTGGATCGCGCCAACCTCGATCTCACCACGCTCAAGGTTGCGGCCACCCAGGCCGTCGAACGGCGTCAGAACGCGCGCCAGACGTTGGAACGGCTCCTCGCGGATCGCGCGGAGGAAGAAGCGCGGGCTGCGCGTCTCGAATCGACGATGGCCGAGGACCTGGCGCGTGCTGAAACCTTGCGGGCGGAGGCGGCAGAGCTTCGTCAGGAGGCCGAGTTGGCGCAGGCGGAGGCGGAGGCTCGCGCCCGCGCGCATGGGGAACGGCAGGGCGCGCTCGAAGCGCGACAGACGGCGCTCGCGGAGCGCGAGGCGCTGCTGCGCGCGGCCCGGACGGAGATGGCGCGCCTCGCGCAGGCCTTGTCACGCCTCGATCTGCGCTGCCAGGAGATCGCTCTGCGGCGGACGGGGATCGAGGAGCAGGTGACCGAACGCTACCGCGACGTCGAACTCGACCGCGTCGTCGTCGACTACCACCTTCGCCCCCTGTTCGGGACCCCGGAGGAGCAGCGGACGAACGAGCTGCGTGGCCTCATCGAGCGCATGGGCGAGATCAACCTGACCGCCATAGAGGAGTCGGCAGAGCTGCAGAAACGGTTCGACTTTCTCACGACGCAGCGGATCGATCTCGAATCCGCGATCGGCCAGCTCGAAACGGCGATCGAGAAGATCAATCGGGCGTCGCGCAAGCGTTTTCGCGAGACCTTCGACGCGGTCAACACGCAGTTTCAGGCGGTCTTCCCGCGGCTGTTCGGCGGTGGGCGGGCCAGCTTGGTTCTCACCGACGACAGTGATCTGTTGGAAACGGGCATCGAGATCGTGGCCAACCCGCCCGGTAAGAAGGTCAGCCAGAACATCGAGCTTCTTTCGGGAGGCGAAAAGGCGCTCACCGCCGTGTCGCTGCTGTTCGCCATCTTCCTGGTCAAGCCGTCGCCATTCTGCGTGCTCGATGAGGTTGATGCGCCGCTCGATGAGGCGAACGTGGGACGCTTCAATCAGGTCGTGCGCGAGATGACCGACCGGTCCCAGTTCATCATCATTACCCACAACCGGCGCACGATGGAGATCGCCGATCGGCTGTGCGGGATCACCATGGAGGAGCCGGGCGTTTCCAAGCTGGTCGCGGTCAACCTGCGTGGTGGTGGCGGCCGGGTTGGGCGCGCGCAGCTGGTGACGGAACCAAGCGTCGCGCCAGCCGTTTGAGTCACCGTTTCCGCGCGCGGATCTGATCTGACGCGGCAGCTTGACTCCGATCGTTTGACGCGTTAGAGCGCGTCACCTACAATTTTGGCGATCCCCAATGGCGACATACATCACCGAAGAGTGCATCAACTGCGGCGCCTGCGAGCCCGAGTGCCCGAACGAGGCAATCAGCGAGGGCGAAGACATTTACATTATCGATCCGAAGCTCTGCACCGAGTGTGTGGGCTTTCACGATCACGAAGCCTGTCAGGCCGTTTGCCCGGTCGAGTGCTGCCTGCCAGATCCGAATCGCGTCGAGACGGAGGATCTGCTGATCGCCCGCGCCAAGTCGATTCACCCGGACAAAGAGTTCGGCGAGCCGTATCCCTCGCGCTTCCAAAAGAGCAGCTAGCCCACCCGCGGAGCGCACGCGTACCCATGCAGGAGGCGAGCGCGGCGTGGCTTCACCACGCGGAGCGAGGGGGGGGCACCGAGTGAGCGCAGCTTACGCATGCCCTCCGATCTGAACGACAACGAATGCCCCCGAAGGTAGTTGTCGCAATCGACGGGCCGGCGGGCGCCGGCAAGTCGACGGCCGCGCGCCTCCTGGCCGCCGAGCTCGGATATTCGCTGCTCGACACCGGCGCGATCTACCGCGTGATGGCGCTTCGCGCGCGCGAGCATGGGATCGGGTGGGACGACGGCCCAGGGGTCGCATCCTTGGCCGAGGGGCTCAATATTTCGTTCCAGCTCGACGGGAACGTGAATCGGGTGTTCGCCGACGGTCAGGATCTCGGCGCCTCGATCCGCACCCCGGAGATCTCCGACGGAGCTTCGCGGGTTTCTGCGCTGCCCGAGGTCCGGGCGGCGTTGCTCGATCTCCAGCGTCGCATCGGCGCGGCCGGCGGGGTGGTCGTCGAGGGTCGTGACATCGGGACGGTGGTTTTTCCGCACGCCGAGGCCAAGTTCTTCCTGACCGCCTCGGCCGACGAGCGGGCTCGCCGCCGGGTGGCCGAGCTCCGCGCCGGCGGCCGGCCTGCCGATTTCGACACGACCCGCGCCGAGCTGGTCGCGCGGGACGAGCGCGATTCGACCCGGGCGGCCGCGCCGCTTCGAAAGGCCGACGACGCCATCGAGATCGATTCCAGCGCGCTCGGCCCCAATGAAGTCGTCGACCGAATGGCGGCGGTGGTCGCGGAGCGGACGCGTTGACATTCCAGAGGGTCGACGCTAAGTTTCGCCCCTTCATTTTGAACGACAGGGGCTCCGGATAGGCGGCGCCCGCAGAGAAACCCCAACCCCCGCGGCCCGCGGGACAAGAGAAGTAATCGGCCCGTCCTCGATGGGGCCCGGAAGGCAGAGGAACACCGCATGGTTTCAGCTATGACCGCGACCGAAATCAACCCGCACGAGGAGAGCTTTGCGGCGTTATTCGAAGAAGAGTCGCTTAAGCACGTCGTCAAAGAAGGCGACATCGTCAGAGGCAAGGTCATCCACATCGGCAAGGACCATGTGGTCGTGGATATTGGCTACAAGTCGGAAGGGACGATCGCGCTCTACGAGTTTACGCAGGCCGACGGCACGATCGGCATTCACGAGGGCGACGAGATCGACGTCTTTCTCGAGAGCCGCGAGGACGAGAACGGCCTCTGCGTGCTTTCCAAGGAGAAAGCCGATCGGCTGAAGGTTTGGGACGAGATCTCGGGCGCCTGTGAGCGCGACGAGCTCATCGAGGGCACGATCAGCGCGCGGGTCAAGGGAGGCCTTTCGGTCACCATCCGCGGCGGCGTCAAAGCCTTTCTTCCGGGCTCGCAGGTGGACCTGCGGCCGGTGCGCAATCTGGACGCGTTCATCGGCAAGCAGCACCGCTTTAAGGTCATCAAGTTCAACAAGAAGCGCGGCAATATCGTGCTGTCGCGTCGCGTGTTGCTCGAGAAGGAGCGCGCGGAGCTCAAAGGGATGACCCTCGAGAAGCTGAAGGAGGGACAGATCGTCGAGGGGATCGTCAAGAACCTCACCGAGTACGGTGCGTTCATCGACCTCGGCGGCATCGACGGCCTGCTGCACATCACCGACATGTCCTGGGGACGGGTGACGCACCCGTCGGAGCTCTTCCAGGTTGGCGATCACGTGCGCGTCAAGGTGCTCAAGTTCAACGCCGAGACGGAACGCGTCTCGCTGGGCCTCAAGCAGATCAGCGAGGATCCCTGGACCCACGCGCAGACCAAGTATCCGCCCGGCACCGTCGTGCGCGGCAAGGTGGTCTCGCTCAAGGACTACGGTGCGTTCATCGAGCTCGAAGAGGGGATCGAAGGGCTGGTCCACATCTCGGAGATGTCGTGGACCCGTCGGGTCAAGCATCCGTCCAAGGTCGTTGCGGTCGGCGATACCGTCGAGGCGGTCGTGCTCGACATCGACCCGCGCCAGAACCGGATAAGCCTGGGGATCAAGCAGCTCGAGCCGAATCCGTTCGCCTCGCTCAAGGAGAAGTACCCCCCGGGAACGGTGGTCAAGGGCGTCATCCGGAACATCGCGGATTTCGGCATCTTCGTGGAAATCGAAGAGGGGATCGACGGCCTCGTGCACGTCTCCGATCTGTCGTGGACCCAGAGGGTCAAGCACCCGTCGGAGCTCTATCAGAAGGGTGAAGAGGTCGAGGCGGTCGTCCTCAACATCGACTTCGACGGCGAGAAGCCCAAGGTCTCGCTCGGCATCAAACAGCTTGTGCCCGATCCGTGGGACCGCATCCCCTACGATTACCCGGTCGGCAAGATTGTCGAGTGCAAGGTCATCAAGGTGCTCGACTTCGGTGCGTTCGTGGAAATCGAGAAGGGGGTCGAGGGGCTCATCCACGTCTCGGAGTTCTCGGAGGAGCGAATCGAGGACCCCAAACAGTTCGTCAAGGCGGGTCAGATGCTCAAGGCTGAGATCATCGGCGTCGACACGGCGGAGCGCAAGATCGGGCTGTCGTTCCGCAGCGCCACCCGCGCCGAAGAGCTGGCCGATGCGCAGGGATTCTCGGGCGGGGCGCCGACGGCGACGCTCGGCGACGTCATGCGCGACAAGCTAGCCGCGCTGGCGGCGCAGGTCCCCGGCAACAAGGAAGCGAACGACGAGGGCGAAAACGACGACGGCGCCCCGTCGAGCTGAGGGCGGCGGAGATGACGCCGGCGACGCGCACGCTGGCGTGGCTGCGCCAGTTCGCGAAGCTCTGGGGCTTCGCGCTCTTCTGCATCCTCGTCGTCTTCATCTTTCGCGAGGTCGTTCTACCATTTCTGTTCGCGATTCTGGTCGCCTACATCCTGACGCCCATCGTCGATCGATTCAGTCGGGTACGGGTCGGTGGCAAGCTTTTTCCGCGCGCCGCGGCGGTGATCATCCTCTACATCAACATTATCGCGGTGCTGAGCCTGTTCATCGGGTATTTCGTGCCCAAGCTCTCGGGCGACTTTGCGCGTCTGTTTCGAGAGGCGCCACAGCTGTTCGCGCGGGTCAATCGCGAATGGCTCCCGAAGGCGGGGGCCTGGGTCGACACGCACTTCGGCGCGGAGGCCACTTCCGGCGATGGGAACGAAGCCCTCACGCCGACCGCTGCCGAGCCCGAAGCTCCCCACGCGATCGTGCTTGAACCGATCGGCGGTGGTCGCTTTCGTATCGATCTCGAGTCGCTGGCTCTGGAGGTGCGTCCCGCAAACGACGGAAGGTACGTCATCTCACCGCCGCAATTGGAGGCGCCGTCTGGACCCGCCGGAAAATGGGAACGATCGATCAAACAGTGGTTGTCGGAGCGGCTCAAGTCCACAGAAGGGGAGAGCCAACGCGCCATCGAGTATGGCCAGCTGTTCATCGGCGCGGTGGTCTCGGGAATTGGCCGGCTATTCCTGGTCCTAATGGTGGCCGCCTTCATTTTGGTCGACCTGGTGAGGATTCAGGTTTTTCTCCGCTCGCTGGTTCCGGAGCAATACCAGGGCGACTACGAACGAATCGCCGCGGGGATCGACCGAGGCCTCGCCGGCGTAATCCGCGGGCAATTGCTGATCTGTTGCATCAATGGAGCTCTCACTTATTTCGGCCTACTGCTGTTCCACATAAAATATCCCCTGCTGCTGGCCGGCATCGCGGCCACGATGAGCCTGATTCCGATCTTCGGATCGATTCTGTCTTCGGTGCCGATCGTGGCGATCGCGCTCATTTCGTCGGGAACTTTCGATATCCGACAGGGACTGTTGATCCTCTCCTGGATCATCGGCATTCATCTGATGGAGGCGAATCTGCTGAATCCCAAGATCATGGGGGATGCGGCGAAGATCCACCCCGTGCTGGTGGTTTTCGCCCTCATCGCGGGGGAGCACAGCTACGGCCTCGTCGGCGCGCTGTTCGCCGTGCCGGTCGCCTCGATCATTCAGACGATCTTCATTTACTACCGCCGCCGCCCGCGCCTACCCGTGCCGATCGGCGCCACGCCCTAGCCCGGCTCGGAGGCGCCCACCCCATCGCCACCTGCAAGACAAGGAGTCTGAGTGAAGATGGCTTAAGAGTTATCTGCATGCCTGGCATCGCGGCACGCTCATCAGAATGTCGAGGCCACGGGTGACGGAACCGCGCCGATCCGGCTGACGTCGTGACCCCGATGTCTAAAGGAGAGGGAGAAAATGGCGCGACCCTGCAGTCGGGCGACGTGACGAACGGCCGCCTGCGCGGCGGGGATCCGCTCGGCATTTACGTCCATTTTCCGTTCTGCAGCGTGCGGTGCCCCTACTGCGACTTTGCCGTCGACACGCGCGCCGAGATCCCACACGAGGAATATGCAGACGCCGTCGTGGCCGAGATGGTGGCGCGCGCTTCCTGGTTCGAAGGCGTTGGGCCGCTGGTCTCGATCTACTTCGGCGGCGGCACGCCCGGCCTCTGGCGTCCGGAGGCACTCGGCCGCGTTCTCGACGCCGCTCGCGCGACCTTCGGCGGTCCGGCGGCGTCTGCGTTGGAGATCACCGTTGAAGTGAACCCGGGCGAGGCCGACACGGCCCTGCTCGCTTCGTTTAGAGCCCGTGGCGTCAACCGATTGTCGATCGGTGTCCAGGCGCTCGACGATCGACTGTTGGCGGCGCTCGGTCGCAACCACACAGCGGCGGCGGCGCTGGCCTGCCCGCCGGCGGCCCGCGCCGCCGGGTTCGACGATATCTCCCTCGATCTCATGTTCGGTGTTCCGGGCCAGACGCTGGACGACTGGCGGCGCGACGTCGACGCCGTCATCGCGTTTGCGCCCGAGCACGTCTCCGCCTACGCGCTCACCGTCGAGCGCGGCACGGCCTTCGGCGCGCTCGACCGCGCCGGGGGGTTGCCACGTCCGGACGACGACTTGGTGGCCAGCATGTTCGAGCACGGGCGGGCGGCGCTCGAGGCGGCGGGGCTCGCCCACTACGAAGTCTCGAGCTACGCCCGCGGCGATCGTCGTGCGCGCCACAATCGTCTCTACTGGTCGCTGATGCCATATCTCGGTGTGGGCGCCTCGGCGTCGTCGTTCCGCCCGCTCGACGATGGGACGGCCTGGCGTTTCGCCAATCCGCGGGCCACCGACGTTTACCTCCGCGCGGCCCGCGCCGGTGGCGGCAGCCCGGCCGCTCGGCAGATCGAACGCCGGAGCGCTGCGGATCTTGAGAACGAAGCGCTGTGGCTGGGCCTGCGGACGGTCGAAGGGATCGATCGCGCCTCGCATCGCGCACGCCACGGCGTCGATCCGCTGGCAGGACGCGAAGGGGCCGCGGCACGCGCGACGTCCGCGGGCTGGCTGACCGTCGACGAAACGCGGCTCTACCTCACGGCGAGCGGCGTCCTCTACGCCGACGAGGTCGCGGCCTGGTTCTGGCACTGACGGCTCAAGCCCGCGACCGCGACGCCCGAAAGGGCGCCGTGCGCTACCCGCTTCGATTGGCCGCGTGCGTCTCGTTTTGTTCTGCCGGTGTTCACTGCGGCGGCCGCTTTTCTTCCTCGCCGACCGGAGCTACGGCTAGTAGGCGCAGACGGCGAGCTTGCCGCAGTTGTGCTCCCCGGTCACGAGCGCGGCGCCGTCCGGCGAGAAGGCTACCGATCGGGGCGGCCAGCTGAAAGCGGTCGGCGCCGTACGCGACTTCATGACGCCGGTCGCTACGCTCCAGACGGCCAACTGGCTGTTGGCCGATCTGCTGCCCTCGGCCGTGACGACATAGGTGCTGGTCGGGTCGAACCCGGCGTTCCAGATGAAGTCCGTGTTGGGCGCGACCGCCGGCGATGGGGGTGCCCCCGACGCGGGCAACGGGATGTTCCAGATCCCGAACAAGCCGTCGTCGCTGCCGGACTCCAGCAGCTTGCCGTTCGGGGAAAAGCGGCTCGTGAAAATGCCGCTGATGTTGGGCGAGACCGTGAACGGAACCTCGGTGCCGAGCGTGCCCGCGGCGCTCACGCTGGTCACCGAAGAATCGCCGTCCTCGTATCCGATCGCTAGCCAGTAAGTGCCGTCCGAGAAGATGGGCGAAGTCCCGACGACGAAGGCGTAGTCGCGCAGGGTGATAGTCGACTTGGGCGCGACGTTGCTGACGGTGTAGCCGTAGAGGTTCCCGCTGTCGTCGACTGCGTAGACTGGCCGCGACGGTCCACGGTCCGATGTTCCAAATCGTGATCTGTCCACCGACCCCACCGGCCGCGACCAGCTTGTTGTCGGACGAGACCGCCAGACTGGGGAATCCGGGGTTGAGGGTCAGCTCTTGACCGGTGGCGGCCAGGGTTGCGCCGGTCCAGGTCCAAACTTTGACGCGGCCGTCGGTGCCGGGACCACGCTCGACGGGTGGTCGCCGAGGAGACCCGGATCGACACGATTTCCAGCTGGGCGTCGGCGGGGGAGGCGTCAGCTCGACCAGCACCAGCGTGTCGGTTTCTTTTCGACATCCGCCTTCCGTGAGGACGCCCATGGCCACAGCGAAAACGGAGCCACCTTCTACATCAAGGCTCCAGTCTACCGAAAGTCGAAGGCGGCCAGTCGGCCAGTTGATGAATTGTCTCCGCCGCCAGGCGGACTTGCCGGTGTTACCGAAGTGAATGCTCACCGTCCCGTTCGGGACATCAACCTCGCCGAGGGCATCGAGCTCGTACGGGACCGGGCGAGCGGGGCGCAGCCCCGGTTCCTGAGCGGGGACGGCCAGCGCGGTGGGGGGCGTGGGGGAATAGTCGGGATGCTTGTCGTGTCGGGCGGGACATAGGCAGCCGTGTTCGGCAGCGGCACGCGAGCGGCGTTGGGTGACTCGAAGTCGAACGCCGAGGTCGGGTCGCCCGTGACCGCCCGCCGCCACTTGGTGATGTTGGGCTCCGTCAGCTCGGCATAGTGCCTGCCGAAGCGCCGCCCGATGGACTGGATCAGCGATTGAGCGCTTCAATCAGTTGATGACCAGACCCATCATCGTGCTGCTCTGGAACGTGTCGGTGCCGGGAGTGCCGCACTCCGAGAAGATGATGAAATGCCTCCGCCTCCAGCCGCGGGTCTGCGGTTTGCGGCGCGATGGTGAGGTTGATCGCTCAGTTACTTCGCGTTGCGCGCGAGATCGAGCGCCTGCTCCAGCCAAAAGACGCCCGCCTTCGGGCCGCCGTTGCAGGCGCCGTCCGATTCGCCGGGCTTCTTGAGCCAGAGGTAAGCGTCCACCGCCGGGGCGGCGGTGTCGGAGGTGGGCGGCGAGCCCAAAGCGCGGCCTGGTGGATTGCACCAGCAAGCTTCGTCGTCGGGGTTCTTGCACTTCTTGGGGGCGCCGTTGCCGTTGCGGCTGGTGTCGATCACGAAGTGCTTGCCCCCCACGCGCCTCGAGACCTCCTTGCCGAACTTGATCGAAGCCTCGGTGGATTTGTAGTTCGAGACATTGACGGCGAAGCCGTCGGCCTCCTCGATGCCCGCGGCCTTGAGGCGCGCGGACATTTCGGGCGCCGGGATCCAGTCTGAGTTGCCGGCGTCGAGGTAGACCGCCGTGTTCCCGAGCGACGCGAAGGCATGTACGGCGAACTTGAGTAGCTCCAGCCGTTCCTTTTGGTCGTCGGGGCTGAGGCATTTCTTGAGCAGGCCGAGCGCGTCGGGCTCGATCACGATTGCGGCGCGTCGATCGCCAATGCCGCGCGCGAACGACGAGATCCATTGTTTGTACCCTTCGCCCTTGTCCGCGCCGCCGGCCGAATACTGCCCGCAATCTCGCTTCGGGACGTTGTAGGAGATGAACAATGGCAACGATCCGGTCTTGAGGATCGCGGTGACGCGCTTGCCAACCCAATTTTCGACATTAGGCGTCCAGTCGCCAATCCAGTCGGCGCCCCCATGATCGGCGATCTTGGCGAGCAGGGCCGATTTCTCCGGGTCGGTTTTGCTGAGGAGCTTCGATTTAAGGTGCGCCGGCGCGTACGGATCGGTCCAGTACCGCGCCCCAACGAAGGGATTTTCGCCGTGCTTCCAGGGAGGCAGCAGCGGCGCGGGCTGCTGGGCCGGCTTGGGCGGGTTGGCCGGGTTAGCGGGGACCGAACCCGCGGCGGGCGTTGCTGGGCTCGCGGCGACGGTTGCGGTTGCCGGCGCGGCGGCGGCGGGGGCCGGGGCGCCGGGG
>CAAGKR010400498.1_pt1 | contig 12676 bp, 13 predicted proteins | sample 2556971 | NCBI WGS metagenome assembly CAAGKR01 (sample SAMEA5207829, study PRJEB30636) | soil metagenome | biome: forest; feature: boreal; material: soil | place: USA | collected 2011-09 | depth 1 m | reverse complement strand
CTCACCGCGCTCGGGCTGCGTGCCATGCTGCGCGGCACCATGGCGCGTGATGCGTCGCAGCTGGCGCTGGCGATCGAGTCGCTTGGTGGCGTCTTCTCGACTTCGCTCAGCGCCGACTCTCTTGGCTTCGCGACCGCGGTGGTGGCCGACCGGGCGGGCGAGGCCGCCGGGCTGCTGGCGGAGCTGTTGTTCGATCCACGCTTCGATGCCACCGCCGTGGCGACCGAGCGCGACCTGCTGCTGCAGGATGCCCGCGCGGTGGCCGACGACATGATGCGCTTCCCGTTCGAGCTGGCGTTCGGGGTGGCCTTTGGTGATACCGGCTACGGCGCCCCGATGCTCGGCACGCCGGCATCAGTCGCCGCATTCGATCACGTGACCCTGCGCGATTGGCATGCGCGCCTCCTGAGCACCGGTCGCACGACGGTGGTCGTGGTTGGTGACGACGAAGCCGAACGGCTCGCCGAGCAGGCGGCGGCTGCCTTCGTGCCCTGGAACCGTGATACGTCGTCGCATGACGTATCGAGCGATGCGGTGTTGGCTTCGCCGATGTATCCGGGCACGCGGGTCGAGTTGCGCGACCGCCGCCAGTCGGCGCTGGCGATGATCTTTCCTGGTCCGGCGCGCGGCGATTCGTCTCGTTACGCGGCCGACACCTGGGCGGCGATTGCCGGCGGACTGGGCGGCCGGTTGTTCGAATCGCTGCGCGACCAGCGCTCGCTCGCCTACACGGTCATCGCTTCGACGTGGCAGCGCCGCGGGGCGGGAGCATTGCTCACCTATATCGCGACGGCACCCGAGCGACTGGAGGAAGCGCGCGAGGCGATGCTCGCCGACCTCCACGTGTTTGCCAACGAACCTCCGTCCGATGAGGAGATCCATCGCGCCACGGCGATGCTGGCTGGCAGTGCGGAGATGTCGCGGCAAACCGGCGGCGCGTATGCCGGCGAGATCGCCGATGCGTGGCTCCACGGCGCCGGGCTCGCGGAACTCGACGATCCGGCCGCGCCCTGGCGAGCGGTGGGCGCCGAAGCGGTCCAGCAGGTGGCGACCGCCGCGCTCGACCCGGCGCGTCGCGCCGAAGGTGTCGTGGAGTCGAGGCCATCCCGGTAGCTTTGGCGGATGCTGGGTCTCAATACACCGGTAGTGCGCCGAGCCGCCTTTGCGGTCGCGGACGGGATCACCCTGCTCCGGATTCCGCTGGCGATCGCCTTTCCGTTCTTTCCCGGGACGAACGAACGATTGGTGCTGCTTGGCCTCTCGGCAGCCACCGATTTCAGCGACGGGATCGTCGCCCGGCGATTCGGTGGCTCGCGCCTCGGCGTGCTGCTCGATCCGGTGGCCGACAAGCTGTTCATGGCCTTCGCGTTCGGGGTGGTGCTCTTTTCCGGCACACTGGCCTGGTGGGAAATCGTGGCGGTGTTGGCGCGCGACATCGTGGCGACGGTCGCCTTCGCCGTCACCCTGATCACCGGGCGGCCCGCGGTCGTGCCGGCACGCTTGGGCGGCAAGGTGGTCACGTTGATGCAGTTCCTGACGCTGGTGGCCTTCGTGATGGATTGGCCGGTGCTTCACAATGCTGCCTGGGCGACCGGAGCAGTCGCCGTGTATGCGGTGTACGACTATAACAAACCCTTCTTCCGGAAACTCAGGAAATCATGACCGACGAGAACCTGCGCCACGCCACGCTCGACTGGACCCACGACCTCTGCTTCACCTGCACCGATCCGCGGGGTTACGTCTCGACGATCGATGGCAACAGCACCACGGCGGCCTCGCCGGTCACCACGCTGCTCTTCGCCGCAGCGGCCTGTTCCGGCGCCGATGTGGTGAGCATCCTGGAAAAGAAGAAGGTGAAGCTGGCGAAGTGCCGGATCGAAGTCAGCGGCAAGCGGCGCGAGGAGTCTCCCAAACGCTATACCGAGATCACCATGGTCTTCCGCCTTGCCGGCGAGGGGTTGACCCGGGAGAAGGCCGAGCGGTCGGTGGCGCTCTCGATCGAGAAGTACTGTTCGGTAGTGGCGACGTTCAATCCGGACATTCCGATCAGGACGGAGATCGTCATCGAATAGCGATGATCGAGCATCGATCATCGTACCAACACAAACAGCCGGAGCTCCTTACCGAGCCCCGGCCGATTCGTTCCAGTGTGTTACGCGCTACGCTGTGGTGTCGGCGGTTTCCTGCTCGGCCGGGGCTTCCTCGGACTCAGCGACCGGGACCTTGGCGACCACTTCATCGGTCCTGATGCTGGGTGTCCGGCGAACAACCGGCTGGCAAAAGCGCTCGCCGAGGACCCGCACCTGAGCCAATTGGGACTCGTTCAGGTCGGTGTAGCGGTCGGCGATGTACTGCATCGTGTCGTCAATCCACTCTTTCTGGTGTTCCGGTGCCGCTTCCAGCACTCCACAACGGAGGATGTGGCTGAACAGCTCATCCCGGGCCTGGTCCTGGGCCGTCGGCATGGCTGTGGGGCGTGGTGCCGCCTTCTTCTTCGTCAATTGACCTTCCTTCGCTTCGTTCACGGGGCGAACGCGCCCCTCGATCCTGCACCTGTTCAGGCCGCAATATAAGGAAGCAGCCCACCTCGGAGCAATTCCGGCAGGTTGGGTCGTTAGATTCTGCGGCGGCGCCTGGCGGCCTGGCCGGTTTGGCGCGAGCGCACGGGACTGCCATTACCTCGTTCGTCGAGCCGGCCTGTCGGGGCCACGCGCTCGCCGACGAACGCACCGGAGGGAGCATGGCGCAGGGTCAGCGGAACTTCACGATCGTGCTCGGGGTGGTCGTCGTTGTCGGAGTGGTGTTTCTTGCCTCGAAGCTGCTGGGTGGCAAGCCGGTTTCGATTCCTGCCAATGCCGTGGTGACCACGGCGGACACCGCTGGTTTCCACGGCTATGTGATCGGGGATGCCAAGGCGCCGGTCGAAATCGTTGAATACGTTGACTTCGAGTGTATCGTTTGCGCCGACTGGGAACTGGTACAGTGGCCCGCGGTCAAGTCGGGGTTGATCGACAACGGCAAGGTTCTCTGGCGCGTCCGCGATTACCCCCTCGAAATGCATCGCCATCCTCGCGTCGCCTCGCATGCGGTGGCGTGTGCCAACGATCAGGGGAAGGTGTGGGAGGCGACCCACGAGATGTTCCGCACCCAGCAGAATGACTGGTCGCTGGTCGCCGACCCGATGCCCGGCCTGAAGGCGGTGATGAAGGATGTCGGCGTCGACGTGCCGGCGTGGACGACCTGTATGGAATCCGCCAAATACGCCGGCAGGATCCAGGCCTCGGTCGAGGAAGGGAGCCGTCTGGGCGTCGACGGTACGCCGACCTTCATCATTGGAGGGAGACGCTACGATTCGCGGCTGTCCAGTGACGCGATGGTCAAGCTGGTTGATTCATTGATTGCCGTGAAGAAACAGACGCCAACCACTCCGTGAGCCAATCGCGAGTTCCGCCTTCGGGGAAGGTCCTTGCCGGTCTTTCCCTCGCGGCGTTGGGCGTGGTGTACGGCGACATCGGGACGTCGCCACTCTACGCCCTCAAGGAATGCTTCAATGGTCGGCACGCGGTGCCGCTGACACCCGAGAACGTCCTTGGCGTGCTGTCGCTGGTGTTCTGGTCGCTGAACTTCGTGGTCTCCTTCAAGTACATCGCGCTGGTGCTGCGCGCCGACAATCGCGGCGAGGGGGGCATCCTGGCCCTGCTCGCGCTGGTGCGACCTGGCGCCGAGGCCAAGAAGCGCTCCATCCTGATCATGCTCGGCATCTTCGGTGCGGCGCTCCTCTATGGCGACGGCGTAATCACGCCGGCCATCTCGGTGCTCTCGGCGGTCGAGGGGTTGCGGGTAGCCACGCCGGCATTCGAGCGGATGGTGATCCCGCTGACGATTGTGGTCCTCACCGGCCTCTTCTACATGCAGCGTCGCGGCACCGCCCGGGTCGGCTCGATCTTCGGGCCGCTGATGATCGTGTGGTTCTCCTGCATCGCCGCGCTCGGCGTGTATGGCATCATCCAGTACCCGGGTGTCCTTGCCGCGCTCAATCCAGCGCATGCGATCGGCTACCTGATGCGCAACGGACCGCGGTCGCTGTTCGTCCTGGGGTCGGTGTTCCTGGTGCTTACTGGCGGCGAGGCGCTCTATGCCGACATGGGGCATTTCGGGCGTCGGCCGATCCGACTGGCCTGGTGGCTGGTGGTGCTGCCGGCGTTGACCCTCAACTACATGGGACAGGGCGCCCGGCTGCTGACGCACGCGGAAGCCTACAAGAACCCGTTCTTCGAGCTGGTGCCACCCTTTGCGCTCTACCCGATGGTGATCATCGCCACAGTGGCGGCGGTGATCGCCTCGCAGGCGCTGATCTCTGGCGCTTTTTCGCTCACCCAGCAGGCGATGCAACTCGGCCTCGCCCCGCGGATGCGCATCATCCACACCTCACGAACCGAGATCGGCCAGATCTACATGCCGGGGGTGAACGGGGCACTCTGGGTCGCGTGTGTCGCGCTGGTGCTGGCGTTTCGCTCGTCGGACAACCTCGCTGCCACCTATGGCGTGGCGGTCACCGGGACGATGCTGATCACCACTATCCTCTTCGGCGTCGTGGAGCGAACGATCTGGAAGTGGCCGATGTGGCAGGTGGCCTCGCTCACGTCGCTCTTCATGGTGGTGGACCTGGCCTTCTTCGGCGCCAACATGGTGAAGTTCATCGAGGGTGGCTGGTTCCCGCTGGCCGCGGCGGCCGTGATCTACCTGCTCATGAGTACCTGGAAGAAGGGCCGGGCGCAGGTCACCGCATTGCTGCAGGAGTCTTCGCTGCCCATCGGAATGTTCGTGCCGGATCTGGCACGGCGGCAGATCCATCGCGTGCCGGGCATCGCCGTCTTCATGACGTCGATTCCCGACGCCGCGCCGCCGGTGCTGCTGCACCATCTCAAGCACAACAAGGTGCTGCATGAGACCGTGGTGCTGATGACCGTGACGACGCTGGAGATTCCCTTGGCGGACCCGGCGAATCGCGTGACGGTAGAGTCCAAGGGTCAGGGCTTCTATCAGGTGGTCGCGCGGTACGGCTTCATGGAAACGCCGAACATCCCGGCGATCCTCGAGGCCATCGCGGAAACCCTCCGGCCTTCGGACGACGGCACGCCGGCATCGCTGCGAATGCAGGAGGTCTCGTTCTTCCTGGGTCGCGAGACGCTGATCGTCACGCCGCGCGGGCAGGGCGCGCCGGACGTGGTTGGCGGGATGCCGGCGTGGCGCGCGAAACTCTTCGGGGTGATGTCACGCAACGCGCAGAGCGCGGCCGCATTCTTCGGACTACCGCCGAACCGCGTGGTCGAACTGGGGGCGCAGATTCAGGTCTAGGACTCCAGCGCCTCGTACTCCACCTTCAGCTTCGCCACCACCTGCGGATCCGCCAGCGTGGTGGTGTCGCCCAGCACGCGGCCTTCGGCAATGTCGCGCAACAGTCGCCGCATGATCTTGCCGGAACGCGTCTTCGGCAGGTCGGCACTGAAGAGAATGTCGTCGGGCTTGGCGATCCCGCCGATCTTGGTCGCGACATGCTCGCGCAATTCGTCGCGCAGGGCGGGTGAGGGGTGGCGCCCCTCCTTGAGGGTCACGAACGCCGCAATCGCCTGACCCTTGAGCTCATGGGTGCGACCGACCACCGCTGCCTCCGCCACGGCAGGATGGTCGACCAGCGCGCTCTCCACTTCCATGGTGCCGATGCGGTGGCCGGCGACGTTCAGCACATCGTCGACGCGGCCGAGCAGCCACCAGTAGCCCTCGGCGTCCACCTTGGCGCCATCACCCGCGAAATAGCGGCCGGGGAATCGGCTCCAGTACGTCTCGTGATAGCGCGCATCGTCACCGTAGATGGTGCGCAGCATCCCCGGCCATGGTGACGGGATCGTGAGGAAACCGCCGCCTTCGGCGACGACCTTCCCCTTGGCGTCCACCAGTTCGATCTCGATGCCGGGAAAGGGGATCGTGGCCGAGCCCGGCTTGGTCGTCACCACGCCGGGGAGCGCGGTGATCATGATCCCGCCGGTTTCGGTCTGCCACCAGGTGTCAACGATCGGACACCGGCCCCGGCCGATGTGCTCGTGATACCACATCCACGCTTCGGGGTTGATCGGCTCGCCCACGGTGCCCAGCAGCCGCAACTGTGACAGGTCGGCCTTGGCCGGGTGCTGGGTTCCCCACTTCATGAAGGCGCGGATCGCGGTCGGGGCGGTGTAGAACACCGTGACGCCATAGCGCTCGCAGATCTGCCAGAAGCGGTCGCGATCGGGCCAGTCCGGGGCGCCTTCATACATCACCACCGTCGCACCGTTGGCCAACGGTCCATACACGACATACGAATGCCCCGTCACCCAGCCGATGTCCGCGGTACACCAGAACACGTCGTTGTCCTTGAGGTCGAAGACATACTTGGTGGTGGCGGCCGCCTGCACGAGATAGCCGCCGGTGGTATGGACGATGCCCTTCGGCTTTCCCGTTGTTCCTGAGGTATAGAGGATGAACAGCAGATCTTCGGCCTCCATCCGCTCGGCCTCGCAGTGCGGCGATTGCGCTTCCAGGGCGCGGTGCCACCAGTGGTCACGCCCCTCGGTCATCGGGCAGGTGGTCGGGTCGATCGCCCCGCCACCGCGATGCACCACCAGGCAATTGCGAACCGTCGGGCAGGTCAGCAACGCTTCGTCGGTGAAACGCTTGAGCGGCACCACCTGGCCCCGACGGTAGCCACCGTCGGCGGTGATGACACAGACCGCCTTGGCGTCGTTGATCCGGTCGCTGAGTGATTCGGCCGAGAAGCCACCGAACACCACCGAGTGCACCGCGCCGATGCGAGCGCAGGCGAGCATCGCAATGGCCGCTTCGGGGATCATCGGCAGGTAGATCACCACCCGGTCGCCCCGGCGCACACCCTGCGACTTGAGGACATTGGCGGCGCGGCCGACCTCGCGATGCAGTTCCCAATACGTCAGCACCCGGCGATCGCCGGGTTCGCCTTCCCAGATCAGCGCGGCCTGGTTGCGCTTCGCCCCGACGATGTGCCGATCGAGGCAGTTGCTGGCGACATTCAACTGCCCGCCGACGAACCACTTGGCGTGCGGCAGCTGCCAGTCGAGGACGGTGTGCCAGGGGGTGAACCAATCCAGGGCCTTGGCCTGGGTTTCCCAGAACGCCAGCCGGTCAGTCGCTGCCGATCGGTAGAGCGTCGGCGTGGCATTGGCCTGCGCGGAGAATGCGGCCGTCGGGGCGAACCGGCGATCCTCGTTGAGCAGGGTGTCAAGTTGGTCGGTCATGGACGGAAGCTGGCGCGGAACGGGAGGATGGGGAAGGGGGAGAAGGGAGAAGGGAGGACTGGCCTCCTTGCCTTGACGGAGCTTGGGATGACGGGGAAGTCGTAGTTCCTCTTCTCTCTTCTCCCTTCTCCCTTCTCCTATCTGTCTCGTCTCCGCCACAGTCTCCCCGGTCGTTCCACTGTCTTTTCTCTGCACGGAAGGTCTGGCCGACCTCTTGCATTTTTGCCGGGCGTTGCTGGCCGATCCGGGCGGTTCGCACCGATGCGACACCGTGACGGCAGCCCGGCTGGCGACGAGAAGAGGGGTGGTTCGATCGTGGCAATCAGTGCTTCACCAAGCCGGGTGCTACCTGCTCCCGAGAATCTCGGCCTGTCCACCCGGGAGGCGTTTCGCCAGTCGGCGATGGCGCTCCTCGATGGGATGCCCAAGGGCAATGGCTGCCTGGTCGTCGATTTCGCTGCCACCAAGGAGGTCGATTCGGCCGGGCTGAGCGCGCTGGTGATGACCCAGCGTCATGCCGCCGATCGCGGCCAGCAGGGCATGCTCCTGCACGTCGGCGCCGAACTCGAGTTTCTGCTGGTCCTTACCAAGCTCGACGATCTCTTCCAATTCGCCCCCGTCATGCGCTGATCCGGGCCGGGTCGGGGTTTGTCATCGGGTCGGCTATACTTGGCCGATGCCGGAAGCCACGACCCCGATAATCCTCGCCCAGGGCCTCGAACGCCGGTTCGGGGCCCTGGTGGCGCTTTCCGGCGTGGACCTCGCCGTTGCGGCAGGTGAACTGGTGCTGGTTGTCGGCCCCAACGGCGCCGGGAAGTCGACCCTGCTCCGGATTCTGGCCGGGCTGGCAACGCCGACCCGCGGCCGGGTGCGGGTGCGTGGGGTCGACCTGCACACCGACGCCGACGGCCGCGGCACCATCGGTTTCCTGTCACACCAGTCGCTCCTTTACGACGACCTCACTGCCCGGGAGAACCTGCAGTTCGCCGCGGCGTTGCAAGGCCTGGAAGGGGCCGACCAGTTGGTGCAGCAGGCGCTCGAGGCGGTGGGATTGTCGCATCGCGCCAATGCTCGCGCCGGGACGTTCTCCCGGGGGATGACGCAGCGGCTCGCCATCGCCCGGGCCACCCTCCACCGCCCGCCAGTATTGCTCCTCGACGAACCCTTCACCGGCCTCGACGCCCCCGCCGCCACCGCCCTGCGCGAGCGACTGCGGAAGGAGCGCGACAGCGGGCGAGTTCTGGTCTGTGTCACGCATGATCCCACAGAAGTCTGGGATATTGCGACCCGGGTCGTCGTCCTGCGGGCCGGCTGTATTGTTCTCGACACACCGCGTCCCGCAGCGCTTGACGCATTCCGCTCGACCTACGCCGGATTGCTGGTCGCGTGAAGACCTTTCGCGCCGCGCTCGCCATCGCTGCCAAGGACCTCCGGATCGAGTGGCGCACCCGCACGGCGCTGCTCACCTCGACCGTTTTTGCTGCCCTCGTCTTCCTGATCTTCGTCTTCTCACGTGACACCGGCGGCGTCTCGCTGGCGACCCTGGCGCCGAGCGTGCTCTGGGTCACCCTCGCCTTGGCGGTGGTGGTCGCGCTCAACCGGGCGTTTCTCCTCGAAAAGGAGAACAGCGCCCTCGAGGGCATTCTGCTGGCCCCGGTGTCGCGTTCGGCCATCTTCTGGGGGAAGTGGCTTGCCAATCTTGGCTTTGTCCTGATGATCGAGGGCATCGCCTTTCCGCTCTGGATTCTCTTTTTCGACGTCAGGATCCAGCCGGCGCTGCTCATCGTGGCCCTGTTGGCATTGCTGGCCGCCATCGGCTTCACGGCGGTCGGGACGGTGTTTTCGGCAATGACCGTCCGAACCCGCTTTGCTGAGTTGTTGCTGCCAGTGCTGCTGTTGCCGTTCATGATCCCACCGCTCTTCTTCGCCTCTCAGGGCACCGTGCGCCTGTTCGAGGGGCGCTCCGTCACGGAGATCTGGTCCTGGCTTAAATTGCTGGCCTTGTACGACTTGGCCTTCCTGGCAGTCGCCACCATGCTCTTTCCAAAGGTGATGGACGAATGATTCCCGATTCCAGCGCTGCTGATCGCGTCATCCGCCGGGGCCGTATCCTGATGGTCATCGGGCTCATCCTGCTCGCGGGCATCTATCTCTTGGCGTTCCAGTTCACTCCCGCTGAAAAGGGGCAGGGGCTGGCGTTCAAGATTCTCTACGTGCACGCGCCGTCGGCGTGGGCGGCGGAGATGGCGTTCGTGCTGGTCGGTCTTGTCGGGATGCTCTATTTCTGGCTCAAGGATGAGCGGCTCGACATCTTCGCCGAGGCCTCGGCCGAAGTGGGGATGATCTTCGGGACCGTCATCCTGACCACCGGCCCAATCTGGGGACGCACCATCTGGGGTCACTATTGGGCGTGGGACCCGCGGCTGACCTTTACGCTCCTCCTCTATGTGCTGTTTGCCGGCTATTTCGCACTGCGTTCAGCCATTCGTGATCCGGCCGAGCGGGCGCGCTTCGCGGCCGTGCTGGGGATCATGGGCATGCTGCTGGTGCCCTTCATTCACCTGACGGTCTACCTCTTCCGGTCCCAGCATCCGATGCCCGTGCTGGGACGACCACCGTGCCCGCTCGAGAATCCCGATTGCGCCCCATCGCTGCCGTGGCTCCTGCTGCGGCCGCTGCTGGCGTCGTTCGCGGTCTTCACCTTGTTGTATATCGGCATGGTGACCACGCGCTATGGCATCGGCCTTCGCCGCGCCGCCCAGGAGGGATCCGATGCCGAATAACGGGAATTACATGATCGCGGCGTACGTCGTCGCCACGATAATCATCCTCGGCTACACGGTGAGTTTGTGGCGGAGGAGTGGGAAGAAGTAGAAGTGGACTGGAGACTGGAGATTGGAGAACGGGGCATCGCGGTAGTCGCAATGCCCCGTTCTCCAATCTCCGATCTCCGTCTACTCCTCCTTGAGCAAGAATCGTCCCCACAGCTGTGCCGCCAGCACGGCGCCGATGATCGGCCCGATCCACCAGACCGCCTGAGCCGTCCAGTCACCGCTGGCAATCGCCGGACCGAAAGCGCGCGCGGGGTTGAGGGCCGCTCCCGTGAGCGGACCGCCGATCATGATCGCCGGGATCATCGTGAGGCCGACGCCGAAGCCGGCCATCTTGGGCGCCTTGGTGGAGACGACGGTGGCCATCACGGCCGACATCAGCACAAAGGTGAGGATCGCCTCGATCACGATCGCCTGACTCACGGTCAGGTAGTTATTCAACATCGGCAACCCGTACTCGACGCTTCGCAGGGCACCGACATTACCCGGCAACACCATCTTGATCAGCACGCCGGCGATCGCGGCTCCGATCAGCTGGGCACCGAAGTAGACCCCGGCGTCGCGGGTGTTGAGCTTGCCGACCGACCAGAGGCCGACGGTGAGCGCTGGATTCACCAGTCCGCCCGAGATTGCCATCGTCATGCTGACGGCGAGCGAGAGGATCACGCCATGCACGACGGCGATGCCGAAGAGATGGTAACCAGCGCCCGGAAAGGGATCCATCACCACGGCACCGCAGCCGAAGAAGATCAGCAGGAAGGTGCCAAAGAGCTCGGCTATGGCGCGGCGCGAAAGAGACAGCGACAAGTTGCCCTCCTCAAGAAATCGAAATGGTGGCAGACACCTGACAGGGAATGGCCGAATCTACATCGATCCGTCGCGCAGGACGAGCGTGGCGTTGCAGCCGCCAAAGCCGAACGAGTTTTTCAGGACCACCGCGGGCCGCACAGCGAGGCCACCTGCGGGGACATGCCGCACCACCTGCGCGGAGGGGGGATCGACGCAGTTGAGGGTCGGCGGAATCCAGCCCCGGGTGATCGCCAGCGCGACGATGGCCGTCTCGATGGCGCCGCTGGCCCCCAGCGCGTGGCCGTGCCACCCTTTGGTGCCGCTCATGGGGATCTTCGCGGCGTGGTCGCCGAACACTTCGCTGATCGCGTGCACTTCGGTGTCGTCATTGAGCTGCGTCGACGAACCGTGGGCATAGATCCACTCCACTTCCTGCGGTGTGCAGTGCGCTTCGGCCAGGGCGTTTCGCATCGCGCGAATCGCCTCGCGGCCATCGCTGCGGGGCTGGGTCATGTGGAAGGCGTCGTTGGTGAGGCCGAAGCCGGCAATCTCGGCGTAGATCGGCGCGCCGCGCGCCCGGGCGCGGTCGAACGACTCGATGACCAGCACGGCGGCTCCTTCGCCCATCACGAAACCATCCCGTCCCCGATCAAACGGGCGTGATGCCGTGCCGGGGTCGTCGTTGCGCGTGCTCATCGCGCGGATCAGCGAGAACGCGCCGTAGCAGAGGGGGTAGAGCGGGGCTTCGCTGCCGCCAGCGAGCATCACGTCGGCTTCGCCGCGCGCCACCGCCCGGAACGCGTCGCCGATGGCCAGCGTGCCGGAGGCGCAGCTCATCGCATTGGTGGTGTTGATGCCGGAGATGCCGTGCGCGATGGCGATGTTGCACGACAGCGCGCCGCCGAACACCGTCAGCGCGAGCAGCGGATCGACATCACGGGCACCACCCTGGAGGTACTTCCCGTTTTCCTGCTCGGCGAATCCGATGCCACCGAGTGCGGTGCCCATCAAGACGCCCACGCGATCGGGGGCCAGTTCGGCCAGCCGGAGATGCGCGTCGTCGAGGGCGAGCTGGGCGGCGGCCAGTCCGAGCTGCGAGCAGCGATCGGTGCGGCGCGCCTGGCGCGCGGTGAGGCGTTCGACCGGATCGAAGTCGGGAATCTCCGCCGCAATCCGCGAACGAAATGGCGAGGGGTCGAAGCGGGTGATGGTGCCGACCGCCGAGCGCGGCTCGTGCAGGCGAGCCCAGACTTCGTCGGGGCCGATGCCGATGGGTGTCACCAGTCCGAGGCCGGTGATGACCACGCGGTGCGTCATCCGGCACGCTCCGCGGCGCGCGCAATGCCGGCGAGCGTGCGCGACGCAATCCCGCTGACGAACACCGGCCCAATGACCCACTCCGCCGCAATGCGGCGCAATCCCGGCCAGCGCGGACCCTCCCAGGTATGCACGATCGTCACGTCACTCCATCCGTTGTCATGAGGTTCGATGGTCCAAAGTACATCCATTCCGGTGGTGAGACCGCCGATGTGGCGGTAGCGCACCTGGCGCGCCGCGGCATCGATGGTCATGTCAGAGCGCCACCACGTTGGCCACTTGAACCAGCCGAACGGTCGCCACGCCGCCATCTCGACCACGCCATCGCCCCCTGGCGCGCCCGCGATGCGGGTGACATGGCGATAGTGCGGCAGGATGCGCGGCCACTGTTCGACGTTCGACGCCAGCGGCCAGACCACGGCGGGGGCGGCG
>CAAGKR010431882.1_pt1 | contig 12677 bp, 4 predicted proteins | sample 2556971 | NCBI WGS metagenome assembly CAAGKR01 (sample SAMEA5207829, study PRJEB30636) | soil metagenome | biome: forest; feature: boreal; material: soil | place: USA | collected 2011-09 | depth 1 m | reverse complement strand
TATGAACAGGTTGAATGTACATTCAGGATAAGTGGTAAAATTCCGCAACTTTGGAATCCGAAAACCGGCGAGACAAAGGAAATATTGACCTACCGCGAAGAAAACGGACAAACCATTGTTCCCCTTCACCTCGAACCCGAAGGTTCGGTATTTGTGGTTTTCAAAGATGCACCGGTGCTAAAGCATGTTACAGCTATTCAGAAAGACGGGAAAAACTTGTTTCCCGGCAATCAGTTTGAAACGAAGGAAACTCCTTTCATCGAGCTGTTTAAACAAGGTGAAAAGAAAGTAGTGACTGTTTACGAGATGGGAAACTATACCCTGACCTGGTCGGATGGCCGGAAGGAAGTGGTTCATGCTGAAAAATCTCAGACTGAAACTAAACTCTCAGGAAAATGGGATCTTCACTTTGATCCGAAATGGGGTGCACCCGAAAAAGTAGAAATCAATGAACTGAAATCCTGGATTAAATTTGATGAACCAGGTATCAAATACTATTCAGGAACTGCCAGATATGTCAAATCGTTTTCATTAACGCAGAAAGATATCAAAGGCAGATTGCTGATTCTTGATTTGGGCAATGTGAAGGAGATGGCTTCTGTGAAGATAAACGGACATCAGATGCAGGTGATGTGGAGTGCGCCTTTCCGGTTCGACATCACTCCTTTTGTAAAAGCAGGAACCAACGAGTTGGAAGTGGAGGTCGTGAACATGTGGCCTAACCGCCTGATTGGCGACAGCAAACTGCCCGAAAACCAACGGTTGACTAAAACCAATATCAACAAATTCAACGGTCCCGATGCTGATAACTATCTTCGGGAATCAGGTTTGCTCGGTCCGGTTAAAATCAGGATGATCAATCAGCAGAACATGAAATAGATCGACGTAGTAATATCATGAAATCAAAACTGTGGCTGCCTGAGTTTGTCGAAGGCAAAACCCAATTAAACCAACATCAATGAACTCAAGAGAACGTGTATTAAGAGCATTCAAACGAATACCAGGACTGCCCGACAGGGTTCCTCTACAGTTTGATCTGTACCGCCAACTGGCTGATTATTTTGGCGAAAAAACGGGAATTCCGGTACATTAAGGGGGTTTATTACATGATTACCACTTTAATAGGCGGAGGCGATAATTTTATCGTTATAGCTCAAAATCCTTATGCCCTATATTTCATTACCAGCTCCAATGATCAACGGGCTGTAGACAAGGAAACCATTTACCAGTCTGGCGGACAGATGGCGGTATGGCAGAATGCAGGAATGTCTACTAATCTAAGTATGAGTACAGCCGGACCATGTTCTACTCAAGACCTGGTCGATAGCTATGAGATGGCTAATGGTGAAGCTCCCATTACAGGATATTCTGATGCCACAAGGTTAGTTCCTATTGTAAACAGTGCCTCTGGTTATGATCCGATGAATCCTTACGTTGGGTGTGATCCTATCGAAGCAGAATTGCCCCAAAATCCGGAGAAAAGTTATGGAGGGAAATGTCTATCTTATGAAAGGGAGTCCAGCAAGGCTGCAACAAATCATTGAACATGAATTGCCTGTATGGGAACGACCGGTTAAAAACTAATGAAACGTATAAATTTTCTAAATATGAAGACTTTAATAATTATTCTGTTACTACTTTTCATGGGGATATTATCCCCTGTAGGTGCAACGACTATTATCCTTACCAGTGACAAGCAATTAAACGATCTTCTGGATCCTGATCAAAAAATTGACCTCTCCACCGGGAGGAACAAAAGATTTGCCAGTCTGAGAGAGATTTGTGAATCGGCTCAAAAAAGCGGCGATAAGACGCTGACGATTGCTTTCGATGAATTTTTCAGGCAATACCGGGAGCAAGCCGGAACCGAACGCCGGTTAACACCCGACATGGACGAATACATTGATAAGATCAAGGTAATTGCCGATTTTGCCGCAAAATACCAGATGGGCATCGGCCTGAGTTTATTGAGTCCCCTTGAATTGGGTTCGGCCTATAAGAAATATACAGGTGAAAGCGGTCGTTGGGTAAATTATGAGGTGGGCTACCGCGATCCCGTGTCTGGTAAGTTCAGTCAGCAAATGTGGCAGCAATTGTCATGGACCAACAACAAAGGGAAATTCAAGGTCAATTTAAAAAATGTGAGGGCTTTTGCCTTCCGGGAATCTTCTATTGGGAATAGCCCTTTTAAAGCGGTAAACCCCAGTGATATCATCGAGATCAAAGGTGTTAAATACGAAGCGTTGGATACGGTAAGAACGATTCCGACGGGTGAATTGTGGGTGGTTTCCTCCTCATCCGAAGCAAAGGATATGTTTTTTGAATCGAGGAATCTGAGGGTTTTTTATGATGGCGATCAACAGTTGAAGGGATATAACCGCGTGATGGTCCTTCTTGAATACGAAACTCCCGAAATGGATTATTTTAGTCCGCAAGCCATGCCATTCCTGAAAAATCTGTTAAAGAAATATCACGACAAAGGGATAAATCTGGTGTCACTCTATTCCGACGAAATGCATATCCAGCAGGACTGGTATTATTTTGTTCACCATCAGAACGGACAGTTTAATAGCAGGTACCTGACTAAAAATTTCTCGGAAGCATATCAGAAAAAATTCGAACAGGAGCTTGAGGATAAAGAGCTGCTCTATTTTGCTTACGGTGCGCCAATGTTTGAAACCGGGGCAAAAGCGGTCCGCAATGTTCAGTATGTGATGGGATCGCAACCTGAGGAGATTCAAAGGACTTTTCTTTTGCGCGACCGATATTATAAAATGCTGAATCATGGGGTGGCAGACCTGTTTAAAACAGCCAAGGATTATGGCGGATCTATTTTTGGCAGGGAACTAACTGCAACCGGACATTCTTCGTGGGCAGAAAGTCCGACAATCGATCTTTGGGATACTGAAAAATTAAAAGAAAATGCGGCCAAATATGAATACACCTCGAATTATGTCTATGGGAATACCGTACAGCAGGCCTCTGCTGCCTGTTACGATTATTTTAAGTGGGGCGAATACCTTGAACCCACCGGGAATGATTTCGCGGAATGCGGATGGTTGGATCGCAACTATTATGGTGCTGCAATGGCAGCCTCCATCGGTGTCATCAATAAATATCCAGATGCTTATGCGGCAGCTTGGGGAATGCCGGATAAATCAAGAATGTGGAAAGAGGCTACAAACAGTGCGTTTGGTGCCCGGGACGGTTCAACGGTCAACCTGATTACAGGTAGTGTTCACCGCGATATAGAAGTGCTGATTCTCTATCCGATGAATCTGGTAGCAGTTGAAGAACGATTTGGCAGCTGGATGACTCAATATGCATACGCTAACTATCTCACGGCTGAAAAGCTGCTGGAAATGGGTGAAATCACCGATGACGGGTACATTAAGGTTGGTGAAAAGAAATATCATACACTGGTTGCTGTTTTTGAACCTCTTCCGGCGGAAGGTTTATTAAAAATGATGAGCCGGTTTGCCGAAAAAGGGGGTAACGTGATTTGGTGCGGGCCTCCGCCGCTTTTAAACGGCAACGGGAAAAATTGTACTGCCGAATGGCAGCAGCTATTGGGGGTGAACTATGCTTTTGATCAGTATATGGGGGAAATCGCTGCCGGGAGGAAGATTACCTTTCTTAACCGTTTTGCCAAAATCCCCGAACAGACCATTCTGACTGATTTTCTGGTCGACCGGATTTACCCGGTTACCCCGGGTCAAAACTGTGAAATCCTTGCTGAATCAGGCGGAAAGATAATGGGTACCGGAGTAAAAACAGGAAAGGGTATGGCCTACTATTTCGGATTCAGGCCCCGTGACGACCAATCGGCCAGTCTGGGATACGAAACCAGGACCCTGTTCGAGATCCTGAATGTCTGCGGGGCATATACCGGCAGCGAAAAATTTCCGCAGGTTAATGATAATCCTACATACGTTTCCCGGACCACAGACTATCTGGCAACCAGGTTCCCTAATAACAGTAATGTGATTGTCAGGCATTACCGCACCCATGCCGAGAACTGGGACGGCGGATTCTCCCGGAGCAAAGAGGCCGACGAAAAAGCCTTGGCCGTTAACCCAATGCCTTCGGATACGATGATTCTGAGCGAACTGAAAGTCAATGGCCATCAACTGACCTATAACGGCAAGCTCTTACTTGCTTTCCGGACAGACCCATCGAATAAGCTGATCGCTTTTGAAGGCCATGGTTGCAAAGAAATCGTCTTGGATGGTACTCGCTATGAGTTTGCGCAAAAGCCTTTTCAAACTATCTCTTTTGCACCGGAAAAAGATCAGGTCGGCCAATATTTCGCAATCCTTACAGGCGAAGGTAAGGTACAACTTCCGATCCCGCTGGCAACCGGTAATAAGCTGAAGATTACCACGTCTGACAATAAAAAGATTCTGTTCCGGATCGTGAATGGACAGATAGAGCTGGTTGTTACGCCAGAGATTTCCGGTAAAAAGCTCAGGATAGAAACGTGAGGAGGTTAAGGAGGTGAAAAAAGTGAAGAACGAGAAGAAGAACAAAAATAAAAAAAACAGGAATAATGGAAATAAATATAAAGGTTCTGTTTTTATAATATTGTAGATAATTGTCTGAAATGACTATTGGGATAATTAAAAATCCATGAAATATCGTTAATAGTAATTCCAAAAAGTATATAATAAGCAAGTTATACTTTCAACATTATTCTAAAACATACCTGTAATATGTCATGAGTTCGTTTACACTTTCTAAGGAAAAAATTGTATCATGAGTTCGTTTACACTGACATTATTTCATTCTGCTTATTTCTTTCGGAATCCCCTCCTAGTGAATCAAAGAGGGGTTTCGAAAGAAATGAAAACATGCTCGCATGTCAACTTGGCGTCAACGAACTCCTGACATTTTGATGTAAACTAACTACTGATATTTATCACATAACCAATAAAAAAGGGGGGTAAAATTAGGTTTTATAAAACTACTTAAATATACTTGTCCCAAACAACGGCATCAAAAAAAAGAAGTTTTTAGAGGTGACCTTAATTAAATGAGAAATTAACTTATCTTATTAGCCTATGAAACAATCCGAATCATGATTTCTTAAACCTTAAAATGCATGAAATTAATTATTTTGTTACATCAATTAAACAAACCTATATTAATCTATGAAAACATTAATAAAAATATTTCTATTGCTTTTGTTCTCAATCGCAAGTACCGCTGGTATCTATGCTCAGAGAACAGTAACCGGGACTGTTGCCGACAAGAATGGTGACCCTATTCCTGGAGTAAACGTTATTGTTACCGGAACAACACTGGGTACGATTACCGATATTACTGGTAAATACAGTATTGAAGTTCCTCAGGGAGCCAAGAGCCTGACATTCTCATTTATCGGAATGGATCCACAAGAAATCACTATTGGGACATTAACCCAAATTAACGTGACTATGGCTGAGTCGGCAATTGGACTGGAAGAAGTAGTGGTGATTGGGTATGGTTCACAAAGAAAGAGAGACGTTATCAGTGCAATTTCTACTATTGATGTATCAAAAACAAGAGATATTCCGATATCTAACGTAACCCAGTTATTAGAAGGACAGGCTCCTGGTGTATCAGCAAAACAAACGACCGGTGCTCCCGGTAAGGAATTTGAAGTTACTATTAGAGGTTTAGGCTCTTTGGGAGCCGGAAGCGAACCTCTTTATGTAATTGACGGATTTCCAGTAGGTACCTCGGTTGGGCAAAATTTAAATCCGAATGATATTGCCACACTCGCCATATTGAAAGATGCCGTTTCTACTGCAATTTATGGAGCCAGAGGATCAAATGGCGTAGTGCTGATTACGACTAAAAATGCCAAAGCCGGAGAAACAAATTTAAGTTTTACGGCAAGTTACGGAATCCAGAATATTCCTGATTCCAGAAAGACAAAAGTATTAAATGGAGTACAATTTGCCCAGTTTGAAAAGGATATTTTTATGGACAAAATCAGGTATTTCCAGAACAGGGAGCCTAGCATAGAAGAGGTTCCTTTGGCTTTCCGCTATCCTGAACAAACTAAATATTCCACGAACTGGTTTGACGCGATCCTAAATAAAAATGCACCTACTCAGAATTACAATGTTACCCTTTCTGAAGGGAAAGGAAATATTCATTCGTTGGTTTCGTTAGGCTATGTTGGTCAGGATGGAGCCTTGATAAATACAAATTATAAAAATTATTCAGTTCGTGCCAATGTTGATGGTAAAGTGAATGATTTCATTACCATGGGATTGAATATTAATGGTTCCTATTCAGTGCAAAATACAGCAAACACTGAAGGTCGTGATAATACATTAGGATCAACTTTATTAATGGATCCACGGGATCCGATATACAATGCAGATGGTAGCTATAATAATTATATTGGAGGGCAAAATGGTATTTTTGGATTTCCCAATCCTGTTCAGAGTTTAAAAGAGTCATTAAGGAGACGAGGAATTAGCGATGTGTTATCAAATGTCTTTTTAGAATTTACTTTTTTGAAAAATTTTAAATTCAAAACAGTAGGGAATGCACGGTTAATTGATAACATATATAAAGAATTTATACCTTCTGATTTAGCCGGTGAACAAGCCCCTCCCCCAAGAGATGCTTCAGAATATGATGAAGCATTTCGTACCATAAATTTATCAGCTGATCAGTTGCTTACATACAATAATACATTTGGGGAACATCATCTTAATGTATTGCTTGGATTTACTGCCCAAAGTGAGATAGTAAAAGGACTTTCAGGTTCAGGAAATCAATATCCGAATGACCTGACCCCCTTTCTCAATGCTGCTACATTAAAATCTGCGGGTTCCACAGAATATGGTTGGGGCATGGAAGCTTACTTCACAAGAATAAACTACTCTTTCAAAGATAGATATTTATTATCCGGAACATACCGCAGAGAAGGAAGCTCCCGGTTTGGCGCTTTGAACAAATACGGAAATTTTCCGGCTGCATCTGTGGGATGGAGAATTTCTGAGGAGCCTTTTATGCCTAAATCTTCATGGTTAAACGACTTAAAAGTAAGGGCAAGCTATGGATCAACTGGGAATAATAATATTGGAAATTATTCCAGCTTGGCATTCATGAATCCTACTAATTATATATTTGGCAACAATTTTGCATCCGGCCAAATAGTAGGTTCCATCACAAACCCTGTGTTGGGTTGGGAAAAATCGAATCAATTAGATTTTGGTTTAGATCTGACAGCTTTTAATAACAAGTTGACCTTCACAGTGGATTATTATAATAAGATTACCAGCGATATGCTGTTGCCTCTGGAATTGCCTTCGATTGCAGGATTTACAAGTACCTTGACTAATATTGGAAAAGTACAGAACAATGGACTTGAATTTGCCGTGAGTTATAAAACTAAAATTAACGAAATAGGGATCCACAGTAATTTTAATATTTCATTTAACCGGAATAAAGTACTTGCTATCCGAGGCGTTAATGATGAAATATGGAATGGTGATATGTATTCAGATTATAATGTTGCAAAAGTTGGCCAACCCATTGGTATGATTTACGGTTTTAAAGTGTTAGGTATTTTTCAGAATCAAGCAGAAATAGATAAATCTCCAAAACAAGATGGCGCTATTCCGGGGGTTTATAAATATTTAGATGCCAATGGTGATGGGGTAATATCTTATGATACAAAAGATATGGTTCCAATAGGAAATCCGTGGCCAAAAGCTACCTGGGGATTCACTGTCGGTGGAGATTTTAAAAATTTCGATCTGAATATTTTATTAACGGGTGCTCAGGGTTATGATATTTGCAATCAAATGGAGAAATCCACTATGAATATGGATGGCGTCTTTAATGTGTTGACTGAAAGTATGAACCGTTGGAGATCTGAACAGAATCCCGGTGATGGTGTGCAAGGAACTACTAATACCTGGAAGTGGGAGCGTGAAACTAATTCGCGTTATATATATAGCGGAAGTCATATGTGGATTAAAAATATAAGCCTGGGTTATACCCTTCCGAAATCAACATTGCATTTTAGCAGTGTCAGGGCCTACCTAAGTGTAGATAATTTATTTTTATTTACAAGTTATCCGGGGAATAACCCTGATGTTAACAATTACGGAGGTATTCGTCCCGGATTTGATGACTCGTCTTATCCAATTTCCAGAGATTTTACTGTTGGAATGAACATAACATTTTAAAACTTAAAGAAAATGAAAAATATAATCATAATAATACTTGGAATAACCATCTGCTTTGTTTATTCCTCATGTAAGAAGGATTTTCTTTATAATACAGATCCCACGCAAATAGGGGTTGATGTTTTTTACAAGAACCAGACTGAGATTAACCAGGCAGTTAACGGTGTTTATGGACAATTGCAAGATGTTGCTAACAACCAGTGGATTTATAACGAATTAATTTCTGATAATACAACCGTTGATTTTAATCCAAGTGATCGTGGGCAAGCTCCGAGTATAGAGGCGTTTGAATTTTTTACAGTAAATTCAGGAACTAATAATATTGCCTGGATGTATACGATGTATTATCGTAATCTTTATAATATTAATAACACTCTTTTAAAACTCCAATCTACTACCTTAGCTGATTCAATAAAGAACCCAGATATAGGTCAACTGAAATTTCTCAGAGCTTATCATTATTTTGAATTGACCCAATATTTTGGCGACGTAGTGCTAATTACTGTTCCATTGGATCAACCTTCAAAAGCATGGGATTATGTAAGGGAAACTCAGGTAAAAGTATATGACCAAATTGAAACTGACCTCAAAGATGCTGCTTCCGTACTTCCGGTAAAATATGATGCTGCTAATTTAGGACGGGCAACCAAAGGGGCTGCATTGACTTTATTAGGCAAGGTTTATCTTACTAAAAAGCAATATGCCGATGCTGCAACTACACTTAAACAGGTTCTTCCATTAGGATACGCTTTGGTGCCTTCTTATGCGGATGTTTTCGATCCTCAAAAAAAGAATGGCCCCGAATCCATTTTCGAAGTACAATACCAGGGAGGAAATGATTTAGGAGAGTGGAGTAGTTTTATTTATACTTTTGCCCCCAGGCTTTCTACAGGTGCTGTTACAGGATGGCCCCAAAGTGTTCCGGGGGGGTGGAATATTCCAACCAAAGATTTAATTGCCGCTTATGAAACCGGTGATTTACGAAAAAGTGCATCTGTTGGATTAGACTTTACTAGTTCAATTACCGGAGCTGTGGTTCCATATATTAAGAAATACGATCATGTACATTCTATTTATGGTCGTACGGATGATGACTGGCCTGTGTTACGATACGCAGATGTTTTGCTGATGTTAGCTGAAACGATTAACGAGCAATCAGGCCCCACTTCGGAAGCATTCGGTTACCTGAACCAGGTGCGTCAAAGGGCAGGCCTTCTTCCGTTGAGTGGATTAGACAAGATAACATTCCGTGATAAGGTTCTTAACGAAAGAAGGGTAGAACTGGCTTTTGAAAACTGGCGTTGGTTTGATTTGAAACGAACCAAAACTCCTGCAGAACTTACACTATTCTTAAATGCTTATGCTGCCAGAGAAAAGGCAGATCCAACGGTAACCAGGCAGGGAATTCCTTATGCAAACACAGATTATATCTTTCAAGATAGGGATGCTTTGTATCCCATTCCAAGTAATGAAATTTTAATCAATAGTAAATTAACTCAAAATCCTGGATACTAAATGACAGTTTTGTCGAATTTGAAAGCGGCTTATAATAAGTTTTTGGATTGTGGTTGATCATAAAAACAATAATATTATGATTAAAGATTCTCTTAAAGTCATGTTGATAGTTATTTCACTATCAATACTTATGAGTTGCAATTCTCAATCTCTCGAAAATTCTGCCTCTCTCGAAAAAGGATTTGTTAATCCGCCTGAATCTGCAAGAATATGGGTATACTGGTTCTGGTTAAACGGGAACCTTACAAAGGAGGGGATGACGGCCGATTTGGAGGCGATGAAGCGGGCCGGGGTGGGCGGGGTCCTGATTATGGAGGTTGACCAGGGAGCGCCTGTGGGGCCGGTGGCTTTCATGAGCGACAAGTGGCGTGAATTGTTCAAGCACATGGTGTCGGAGGCCCAACGGCTGGGCCTTGAGGTGAACATGAATAACGACGCGGGCTGGAACGGAAGTGGTGGCCCGTGGGTGCCGCTGGACAAGGCAATGCAGGTGATCGTTACCAGCGAAATGCAGGTTCCGGGAGGAAAGAAATTTGAAGAGGAGTTGCCCAAGCCTCTCGTAATAGATGGATTCTATCGCGATATCGCCGTGCTTGCCTTTCCAACACCAATGGATCCGACGAATCTTTCCTATCGCATACAGAATCTATCAACCAAGGGCGTATTCCCAAGGCGCCAAAGGGGCCAACCTAATTCTTCCGGCAGAGCCACTCCAGATTCCATCATTCCCCCGGAATCAGTTATAGCCAGGGGAAAGATTGTAGATTTGACTGCACAGATGGACGGGAGCGGGAAACTAACCTGGGAGGCGCCGTCATTGCCGGGCTCACCTTCCGGAGAATGGACCATTATTCGTTTTGGCCATACATTCACCGGAGCGATAAATGCTCCTGCCCCAGCTACAGGGACAGGTCCGGAGTGCGACAAACTGAGCAAGGAGGGTGTTGAGTCAAATTATAATGGAATGATGGCGAAGCTGGTCAAAGATGTCGGTTCGCTGACGGGAAAAACTCTTGTGGCAACGCATGTTGACAGCTGGGAGATAGGCGGGCAGAACTGGACTCCGAAGATGCGTGAAGAATTCAAGAGGCTGCGTGGTTATGATATGATGCCCTTCATGCCGGTGATGACCGGCCGAATTGTGGATAACCTGGAAATCTCCGAACGGTTTCTCAGGGACGTTCGGCAGACGGTATCGGACCTGGTGGCGGAAAACTACATAGGACACCTGAGAAAGTTGGCCAACGAGGATGGCTTGAAGCTCTCCATGGAGGCGTATACGACCCCTGCCAATGACCTTGATGTGGCCAATTTTGTGGACGAGCCGATATGCGAATTCTGGTGGCCAAACGGCGGCGGACTCTATTGGTCGGTGAAGGCCATGGCTTCAGCAGCACATGTAAATGGACTGCCGATTGTCGGGGCTGAAGCTTTTACGGCTAATAATGATGAACGCTTTCTGGCACACCCGGCCAATATCAAAGCGTTAGGCGACCGCGCCTTTTGCGATGGAGTAAACAGGTTCATTGTCCATCGTTATGCCATGCAGCCCTGGGTTGATGACCGCAGGCCGGGAATGACAATGGGTCCATGGGGATTGCACTATGAGCGGACACAGACTTGGTGGGAGGATTCCAAGGCGTGGCATGAATATGTTGCCCGATGTCAGTACCTGTTGAGGCAGGGAATGTTTGTTGCCGATGTACTCAATCTACAGTCAGAGGAACCGATGAAGCGATTCACCCCGATGAAGTTGTCGGGTTATGATTATGATGCGATCAGCCCGCAGTCGTTTTTAAAGAATGTGAAAGTAAAACGCGGAGTGTTGGAGTTGCCTTCCGGTATGAAATATCGCCTTTTGGTGTTACCTGATGTTGAGGCCATGACACCGCAGATGTTGGAGAAGATCGAAGAGCTGGTTGAGAATGGCGCGACGGTTGTTGGAAAACCACCGGTCAGATCACCAGGTCTCTCCGGCTATCCGGAATGCGATGCGCAGGTAAAGAGGCTGGTTGAGAAGCTGTGGGGTACCGGCCCTGCAACCGACAGAAAGGTCGGGAAAGGGCGGGTGGTGGCAGGTAAAACGCCGTCCGAGGTTCTGACTAACATGGGGATTCAGCCAGATTTCATTGCAAGCCAGCCAATACGCTATATCCATCGCGTGCTGGACGAAATGGATGTGTATTTTGTCGCCAATTCTGACACGCAGTATGTTGAAGCTGTTTGCAACTTCCGTGTCAGCGGCAAGACGCCTGAAGCCTGGTACCCCGAAACCGGTCGTATGAAACCTATTTCGGTGTTTGAAGAAGCCGATGGATGCACACGGATTCCCCTGCGGTTCGAACCTTCCGGTTCAATGTTCGTCGTGTTCCATAAGGGTAAGGTGAAGGCTTCTGAACAGATCGTCTCAGTGAAACACGACGGGCAGGAGCTGGTTCATATGAGTGCGGGTGGAATCGGCAATGTTGAGCAAGAACCGGCATTTGATCTTGTCGGCCGTGAAATCTCACAGAAAGGAACCTACGAGATCAAGACAGCGGATGGTAGGACCCGTCAAGTGACGATATCCGATCTGCCGGAACCGGTCGAAATCAAAGGGCCCTGGGAAGTGAAGTTTGCACCGGGGTGGGGTGCCCCTGAAAAAGTCGTGTTGGACAACCTGGTGTCCTGGAGCGAACACAGTGATAATGGCGTGAAGTATTTCTCGGGGGCGGCTACGTACCGGAAGACATTCGATTTCGCCCCATTACCAATGTCCGATCCCCTTCTAAAACCGGCCGTTTATCTTGATCTCGGTAAGGTCGCTATTATGGCCGGGGTGAAACTGAACGGCAAAGATCTTGGCGTTCTCTGGAAGCTGCCATATCGAGTGGACATCAGCGACGCAGTCAAGGCAGGGGAGAATGTTCTGGAGGTTAGGGTCGTTAACCTGCTCATCAACCGCATGATCGGCGACGAACTCCTGCC
>CAAGKR010187012.1_pt1 | contig 12677 bp, 10 predicted proteins | sample 2556971 | NCBI WGS metagenome assembly CAAGKR01 (sample SAMEA5207829, study PRJEB30636) | soil metagenome | biome: forest; feature: boreal; material: soil | place: USA | collected 2011-09 | depth 1 m | reverse complement strand
CGGATTCGCCCAGCTGCGGCATCTTCACTGTCACAAGACCCATGAGTCCCTCCCGGCTTGAAGTATGTTGGTGGACACCAGCGCCCGGCTCGCTCGCTGGTCCGGCAGCACCGGCTGCTCAGCGTCCCCAGCGCTGCGCGTGGGTCGGGCAGGGCCGGTCCCCTCACGGCACGCAAACCCGACGGGGATCCCCCTAGACCGCGAGCGTGCGGTGGACCGCCGCCACGACCCGGGGAGCGCTGGGTAGCCATGCGCCCTCCATCGACCCGGGCGGGTACGGGGTGTCGTAGGAGGCGACCCGCGCGACCGGGGCGTCAAGCGAGAAGAAGCACTCCTCCTGCAGCGTGGCCGCGACTTCCGCGCCGAAGCCAGCGCTGAGCACGGCCTCGTGCACGACGACGGCGCGGCCCGTGCGCATCACCGACTGCGTCATGGTCTCGATGTCCAGCGGCACCAGCGTTCGGAGGTCGATGACCTCAACGCTGATCCCCTCCCCGGCGAGCTGCTCGGCCGCCCGTTCGCAGACCTCTACGGCCGCCGACCAGGCGATGATCGTCACGTCGTCGCCTTCCCGCGCTATGCGAGCCTTCCCGAAGGGCACCGTGTAGTCCTCGTCGGGGACCTCCATTCTGGCCCTCCGGTAGAGCCGCGCGGGCTCGATGTAGAGCACCGGGTCAGGATCGCGGATCGCTTCCAGCAACATCCCCTTGGCGTCATATGGGGTGGCCGGCATGACGATCTTGAGAGCCGGGTACTGGACGAACTGCGCCTCGATCGCGTCCGGGTGGAACTCCGGCGTCTTGGTACCTCCTCCCATCGGCGCGCGGACGGTGACCTGGAGCGGGTAGCGTCCTCGCGAGCGATAGCGGAACCGGCCCAGCTGGGCGCCCATCTGGTGGAAGGCTTGGTGGGTGAAACCCAGGAACTGGATCTCGGCCACTGGCACGAGCCCCGAGATGGCGAGCCCGATCGCCGAGCCGATGATGGAGGCTTCGCCTAGCGGCGTGTCGAAGACCCGCTCGCGGCCGAACTTGTCGATCAGCTTGTCGGTGGCGCGGAAGACACCACCGAGCTTGCCGACGTCGAGCCCCAGCGTGACCACGCGCTCGTCTCGCTCCATCTCGGAGCTGAGCCCGGAGCGGATCGCTTCAATGATGTTCATCTCCGGCATCGCGATAGGTCCTCAGTCGCCCCCGAGCAGCTCGCGGCGCTGCCGTTCCTGCCGTGGCGTCCGCTCGGCGAAGATGTGGTCGAAGATCTGCGACGTGTCCGGCGGCGGCGCTGCCTTTGCCTTCGCTAAGGCGTCGTCGATTTCCTTCGCGACGGCCGCCGCGAACTCCTTCTCGCGCTCCTCGTTCCAGAGCCCCCGCTCGGCAAGGTAGGCCCTGACCCGACCGATGGGATCGCGCTTCCGCGCTTCTTCGAGTAGCGCCGGGTCCTGGTACCGGGAGGGGTCATCCGTCTGGTTGTGGAAGGACATCCGGTACGTGATGGACTCGATGAGGGTCGGCCCGCCACCCGCCCGGGCGCGGTCGACCGCCTTCTTCGTGACCTCGTACACCGCGAGCAGGTCGTTGCCATCCACGACACGCCCCTCGAACCCGTATCCCATCGCCCGCTCGGACAGGTGCTCGGCCGCGGTTTGGTAAGAGCGCGGCGTCGAGATAGCCCACTGGTTGTTCTGGAGGAAAAAAACGATTGGCGCTTTGACCACGCCGGCGAGGTTACAGGCTTCGTGGAAGTCCCCCTCACTGGACGCTCCCTCGCCGAAGTAGGTGAGGACCACGCCCTCCCTCTTCTGGATCTTGAGCCCCCATGCGAGGCCCACCGCGTGCGGCAGCTGGGCGGCAATTGCCGCTTGGGTGGGGAGCATCTTAACCCCGTCCGGGATACGGCCCGCAACCGGGTTGCCGCTCCGATTGAGGATTTCGTGACTGAGCGGGAAGCCCCATATCAGGTACGCCGGAAGCTCCCGGTATTGCGGTACCAACCAGTCGATCGCCGGATTGAAGGCCATCGCCGAGCCGACCACACTCGCCTCCTGGCCCAGAACCGGGGCGATGGAGCCCAAGCGTCCCTGGCGCTGAAGTGCGGTCGCCTTCTGGTCGTAGGCCCGGCTCAGCATCATCCAGCGCAGCGCCTCGAGGACGAACTCGTCATCCAGCCCTGGCTTGGCGCCCTTACGCAGCCTGCCAGCGGGATCGAGAACCTGATAGACCCCGTTGGCCTTGTCTGTCACGAACTCATTATCCTAGCCTGACGCGGACCGCCCGTGGGAGGGCAAAACTCGATCCGGCGCGCAGCGGGCCCGACTTTTGCCGCCCCACGCCCCGACAAACGGGCGATGCGCGGAGCTTTGCCACGCCGGTAGACCATCACCGTGCGTCGAAACGAGATCACTTCCTTGCCGTCCTGGTTAAAACCCGTCGTGCGTACGGTGACGATGCCGACGTTGTTGCGCGACTTGGATTCGCGCTTCTCGAGCACCTTCGAGCGCGAATACACGATTTCGCCTTCGAAGACCGGGCTGGGCAGGCGAACCTCATCCCAGCCGAGGTTGGCCATGACGTTCTGAGAGATGTCGGTGACGCTCTGGCCCGTGACCAGGGCGAGGGTGAGGCAGCTGTTGACCAACGGCTTTCCAAACTCAGTCTGGCTCGCGTAGTGCTGATCGAAGTGAATCGGCGCGGTGTTCTGCGTCAGCAGCGTAAACCGGATGTTGTCCGCTGACGTCATCGTCCTGCCCAGAGCGTGCTCATAGATATCGCCGACCTCGAAGTCCTCGAAGAAACGGCCGCTCCAGCCTTCTTTAAGGGTCATTCTTTACGACTCCAAGCCGAATTCACGCAGGACCTCCTCAGTGTGCTGGCCCAGCGCGGGTGCCGGCTTCGGAGGTACGGCCGCCGCCGCCCCAAAGCGAAGCGGTGAGCCGCCTGTAAGGTAGCTGCCCAGCCCCGGGTGCTCAACCTCCGCGAACAGCGGGTTGGCCGTGGAAGCTCGCGGATCCTCGGCGACGAGCTGCTTGAAAGTCTGATACGGGCCCGACAGTACGCCGTGTCTCTCGAAGACCTCGCGGACCTGAGCCAGGTTTCGCTTCGCGATCCAGGGACCCAGCAGCTCACAAATCTCTCGACGGCTGTGCCAGCGGTCGCTCTCCTGGCGGAAATCGAGGCCGAGACGCGACTCGAGTTCCGAAAACCGCGGAGTCAGTCCGGTTGCCTCGCCCAGGCTGCGCCACTGCCGGGCGGTCAGGGCTAGCACGATGACACGCCTGGCGTCGCGCGTACCGAAGTCGCGGCCGAAGGTTCCGTAGACATCGTTGCCGTGGCGGCCTCGCGGCACTGCATTGAGGATCGCTTCACCGATCAGGCCCAGGTGCCCGGCCACTGTTATCCCCACGTCCGCGAGGCTGAGCTCGACGAGCTGGCCCTCACCGGTCAGCCGGCGGTGGCGCTCGGCGGCCAATACCGCGGTGGCCGCGAGAAAGCCGGTCATGGCGTCCCAGGCGGGGAGCACGTGGTTGACCGGACCGTCATGCCCCTCCGGCCCGGTGATCCAGGGAAAGCCGACAGCTGCGTTGACCGTGTAGTCGACAGCGGCGCTGCCATCGTGGCTGCCCGTGATCAGGACCATGATGAGGTCGGGGCGCAGCTCTGAGAGTTGCTCGTAGGAGTTCCAGCCGCTCACCGGCAGGTTGGTGAGGAGGATGCCACCCCCCTCACCTGGCGCCGTCACGAGCCTCGCCACCTGGCGCCGACCCTCCTCCGTGTGCGTCTCAATCGTCACTGAGCGCTTGCCCTGATTGAGACCGGCCCAGTAGAGACTTCGGCCTTGATGCAGCGGCCAGCGTCCGATGTCGATCCCACCGCCCGGTGGATCGACGCGGATGACGTCCGCGCCGAGCGCCGCAAGCGTGGCTCCTCCCAGCGGTGCTGCGATGAAGGCCGAGACCTCGACGATCCGCAGACCCGAAAGTATCGGGTCCCTTGCCGAATGCGTCACGGCGATTCCTGCAGGAGCGCTATGCCGATTACACGAATCGACAGGACTTCTTTGGCTCCCTCGAAGATCGCTAGGACACGAGCGTCGACAAAATACCGCGCTGCATTTGTTTCCTCGCTGTACCTCATGGCACCATGTACCTGCATCTTCTCTCTGGTCACCAACTCCGCCAGCCTCGCGGCTGTACAGCTTCGCCACAAGGGAGCCACTTAAGACTGCGGCCGCATATGAACGTAGAGAACGCGCGCGGAACGGCAAGGCGCCGGTTCCGAGGAACCGAGGCCGAGCTCCCCAAGCAGATGAGGTGGGCCACCTGCTTGCCCTGGACATTGACGAACCGGCAGACCTGGCCAGCGTACACCTTGAACGCGGTGCGTCCTTTCGCGGGGATCGTCTCTTCGAACGCGACGATCACCTTGTCTCACTCAACTGCCTCCTGTCCTCCTGTTTTCATTAGCGACTGCGACACGAGCGTGGTGGCGTGCACCAGTTCGCCGACTCGCCGGGTCGACGGCTTCCAGCAGCCGAGCCAGGCCCTCGCCGATGGCCCGGGAGGAATCGTCGGGAGCGGTGAGGGCCTTGACCACCGAGCGGACCCGGCCTGCGGTGACGAGGACAATGTCCGTGAAGGTGCCCCGATGTCCACCGAGACGCGACTGTCGGCCGCCGTCATCAGCGGCTCACGTGGCGAAGAAGGCAGGGTCGGAGTTGACAAGCTTGAGCCGCCGGACGAGCTCCTCGTCGCGGCGCCGGACCACCGCCGCCGCGTCGCGCTGCGACCAGTCGTAGAACCCGGCGCCCGACTTGACGCCCAGTCGGCCCTCGGCGACGCGCCGGCTCAACTCCTGCTGCGGTTCCGTCGAGCGGTCGAGATCAGGCAGCAGATAACGGTGGATCGAGAGGATCACGTCGAGCCCTCCCAGGTCGGTCGTCTCGAGGGGCCCGATGGCGGGGAAGCGAACGCCGAAGCTCGCCCGCACCGCCAGGTCGATCGCCTCCGGGCTGGCGACCCCGGCGGCCAGGAGGCCGATCGCCTCCCGGACGACGGCTTGCTGCATCCGCGTGCCGAGGAACCCGAGAACCTCCTTCTTCAGAACGACCGGGATCTTGCCGATGAGGCGTGCCAGGGCGACGGCTCGCTCGACCTCGCCGGTTACCATCGACTGGCCGCCGCAGATCTCGACAATGGGCATCAGGTGAGCCGGGTTCCAGAAGTGCATCGCGACCAGCCTCTCCGGCGAGCGCATCCCCTCGGCCACATCGCTGACCTTCAGACCGGACGTGTTAGTCGCGAGCAGCGTGCCCGAACGGGACTCGGTCTCCAGCCGCCGGAACATGTCGCGCTTGGCCTCCAGATCCTCGGCGATCGCCTCCACGATGACATCCGCCTCGGCGGCGGCTACGGAGAGGTCGTCGGCCGACGCGACGGATCCGCCGGTGGGCGCGGGTGCTAGCTCGTGCACACGCAGAAAGGCGACCATCTCCCGGGCCTTGGCCGCCGCCTGCGCCCTGCCGTCGGGCGACCGGCCCCAGATCAGGACCGTCGCGCCACTGGCGGCGAAGGCGGCTGCCACGCCCGGGGCCATGGTCCCGGTGCCCACGACGAGGACGCGCGGCAGCGCCGACCCGCTCACGTTATGCCGCCGGGCCGGAGGAACCGCATCCTCGGCGGTCCTTGAGCAGGGCCAAGACGACCTCCTCGGCCGCTTCGCGGCACTTGTCGGAGATCTCGATGACGCGGGCGATGTCGTGGCGGCTGAGGGCATCGATGATCGCCCGGTACTCCTTGACGACCCGCCGCCAAGCCTACCCGTCCACTAGGTACAGGGAACGGTACGTCTCCGACGGCCGCCAGAGGTGCGTCTGCTCCTAGACTAAGAGTACGAGCGAGCTGTGGTTGAAGATCGCGAAGTGGAACTCGCGGTTGATCCGGATCATCTCGCTGACGGAGGGCGCCGCCGCCGCTTCGTCCGGCGCGCCGTTGAGCTTGACCAGAGCCGGCACGTCCGAGTGGGAGAACGGCGGTAAGGCTGAGCAGCACCCCGGTCTCGAACAGGCGGCGCATCAGGTAGATCTGCTGCACCTCGGCCGCATTGAAGCGGATCACAAAGTAGCCCTGGTTCAGCGAGTGACCTACGAATCCCGCCGCTTGCAGGCCCTTCTGAGCCTCACGGATCGGGTTTCGGCTGACGCCGAGAGCGATTCCGAACTCCTCTTGGCGGAGCTGCTGACCTGGCGATAGGCGTCCCTGGTAGATCAACTCGCTTCGAGCACCAGTTGAGCTGCGTCGCGGGCGGCCGGGGCGGACCGGCTGGCGACCGGGCTCACCCGCTCATCATCTCCTCCTCGCTTGTGGGGCCGGGTATGCGAACCTCGGAAGACTTCGTAGTGGGGACTTGTTAGATCTCCGCCAGCATTCATGCGGGTGGGGCCACCTGCAGCGCGACGAGCGTTCCGCTTGGCCGAACTAATCCGGCCTGGAGTGGGTGGCGGGGAATTTTGCATGCAATTTCGCTTCCGACGGTAGCATCGACCCCGCATCGCGTCTAGGCCTCCTGTGTGCGCCTTGGTGGAGCTTTATCCGAGTTCGCGCCTCTCGGTTAGTCGATCTGTGTCCGCATCGCGGCCTCAGGCCCCCATCGCGATGCGGACGGATACTCTCAAGTGTCTCCGGTGATGGACGAGTGCACCGGCGCGGGTCCGGGGGAAACCGCCAGCCTGCCTGAAGCTCGTCGTGCGTCCGCCTGGCCTCCTTCTCGTCCCTCATCTATCCAGCGGAGGATTCGCGCGGGTGTCAGCGGAAGGACGTTGACGCGAGCCTTCGTCAAGGGTCGTATCGCGTCCTCGACCGCCGCAGCGATCAACGCCCCTGGCCCGATCGCCCCACCTTCTCCCACGCCCTTCATCCCCTTGATCGTGTTCGGCGAAGGCGTCTCGAGGTGGTGGACCTCTATGGGGGGGACGTCGGTACTTCCGGGCATGAGGTAGTCCATGAATGTGGTCACCAGGGGCTGGCCCTTCTTGTCGTACTTGAACTCTTCGAAGAGTGCGGATCCGATGCCTTGGGCGACTCCCCCATGCACCTGGCCGTCGACGATGAGGGGATTGATCATCCGGCCGCAATCCTCGACCACGACGAGCTTGTCGATATGGACGAACCCCGTCTCCGGATCTACCTCGACCAGGGCGGTCATGGCGGCGTTCGTAAACGTACCGAGTCCGGGTGGCGCGTCGTAGGTCATCGTTGACTCGAGGAGGGGCTGTTCCCCCGGTGGCAATAATTCCGGTTGATGGTAGGTTCGCCGTGCCACCTCGCGGAGCGAGTATCCCTTCGTTGGAGCGCCGCGAACGAAAGCTCGGCCCCCGGCAATCTCGATGTCCTCGGGCGCCGCCTCGAGGGCGTGAGCGGCGATCCTCTGGAGTTTTTCCCTGATGTGATGTGCAGCCAGTTGCGTCGCGCCGCCGCAGAGCACTGCGGAGCGGCTGGCGAAGGTCCCGTTGCCATAGACCGCCTTGGCTGTATCGCCGAACTCCACCCGGACGTCTTCCACGTCCACGCCGAGTTCGTCTGCGGCGATCTGGGCGAAGGTGGTTTCGTGCCCTTGGCCGTGGGAGTGCGATGTTACGTATACGGTAACCGTGCCCGAGGGATCCATCCGCAGCGTGGAGGTTTCGTATCCGAACGTTATTGGGACGCCGCGCCTCTTGAATTCCTCCCACGTGTGCGCAGTCTGCTCGGTGTAGATCACCATGCCGATGCCGAGGTATCGACCCTGCTGCCTGGCTTTGCGCTGCTCTTCGCGAAGCTCTTGATAGCCGATGTGATCAAGCGCTGCGTCCAACGACTCGATGAAAGAGCCCGAGTCGTAGACCATGTTTGTTACCGACGTGTAGGGGAACTCGTTGGGCGCCACGAGGTTGCGTCGCCTCACCTCCGAAGGATCGAGTCCCACCGCTTCGGCGACCGCGTCCATCGTCCTTTCGATGCTGAAACAGGCCGCCGGGCGCGCGACCCCTCGGTACGCGCCGAGGGGCGTCTTGTTGGTGGCGACAGCCCACGAGTCCACTCTGTAGTTACGGATCTTGTAAGGGCCCGGCAGGATCCCGAGAGCCATACCGGGTTCCATCGCCGCGGTGACCGGCCACAGTGAATAGGCGCCGCTGTCGACGAGGATCTTCGCGCTGAGTGCTCTAACCACGCCGGTGTCATCGAAGCCGACCTCGATGTCGTGGTAGTGCTCCCGCGCGTGGTTCCCCATGAGCATGTGCTCGCGCCGATCCTCTATCCATTTGACCGGCCTTCCGGTCTCCATGGCCAACAGCGCGCAGACGATTTCCTCTGGATAAAGCGGGAACTTGATCCCGAACCCGCCACCGATATCCGGAGAGATGACCCTCACCTTGTTCTCCGGTAGTCGGAGGACGTCCGCGAGGCCGGTGCGGATGAGGTAGGGGATCTGAGTGGTCGTCCACACGGTCAGCTGGTCGGTGTGCTTATCCCATTCGGCGATGCAACCTCGCGTTTCCAGAGGCATGCCTGTGTGACGTCCCATCTCCAGGTGCAGCGACAGGCGGTGCGGACAAAGTTCCATCGACTCGCTGAACCCGTCGGTCTCATAGTGCCTCCTTATGAAGCAGTTGTCGGACCAGCCGTCGTGCAACACGGGGGCACCCTCGGCGAGGGCCTGGTGGACGTCGGTGATCGGTTGGAGTGACTCGTATTCGACCCTCACCAGCTCGGCGGCATCTTCGGCGACGTACTTGTCTTCCGCGACGACGCACGCCACCGGCTCCCCGACGAAACGCACCAGTTCGGGGGCGAGAGCCCAGTACTCGGACCCCTGCCAGTTGGGCATGGTCGAATCCCCGCGCATGGGGCTTGTCCGCTCGCGCACGTCGGCCCCACTGAGGGCTGCGACAACGCCGTCTTGTTCCAGAGCCAACCCGACGTCTACTTCGGACAGGCGAGCGTGGGCGTCCGATGACCTGGTGAACGAGGCGTAAAGCATGCCCGGCCTGGTGATGTCGTCGATGTAACGGGCGTGGCCCAGCAGGAACCGTGGATCCTCGACCCGCTTCATGCGTTTCCCGAAAAACCGCGGCTCCGCGGTAGGGAGTGCCCTCTCCACCTGGCTCACACCCTGCTCAGCTCCTCGGCCGCCCTTCTCACCGCAGCAACGATGTGTACGTAGCCCGTGCACCTACATAGGTTGCCGGCCAGTGCGTGGCGGATCTCCTCTTCCGTAGGGGACGGATTGCGTGAGAGGAATTCCTTCACCGTGAGCATGATGCCAGGGGTACAGAAACCGCACTGAAGACCGTGTTCCTCCCAGAACGCCCGCTGAATCGGATGCATCTCGGCGCGGCTCGTTCCCAGACTTTCGACGGTCTCGATCCCGATGCCCTCCATCTGCACGGCGAATAAGAGGCAGGATCGTTGCGGCTTGCCGTCGACCATGACCGTGCAGGCGCCACATACGCCGTGCTCGCATCCCACATGGACGCCGGTCAGTCCGAGCTCGTCCCTCAGGACATCTGACAGCAACCGACGAGGCTCGGCCTCGACCTCCACGGCCGATCCGTTTACGATCATGTTGACGACGAGTTTCTCTGCCACTAGGCCAGACTCGCCATCTCGCAAGCCTGCTTTAACGCGCGCTCGGTATGGACTTTCAGGAGACGTTTGCGGAATCCTGCCATTCCGTGGACGTCTTCCGTGGGCTCGCAGCCTTCGCCTGCGGCGTCGGCCGCGCGCGTTCTTGCTTCCGTGTCGTCGAGAGCGGCACCGCTCAGCAGGCCTTCGGCCTGATACGCGCGCAGCGGAACCGGGCCAGCGCCCGAGAGGGCGATGCGGGCACGTTCGATCGCTCCATCTCGAGCTTCCACAACCGTGGCGGCTGCCACGACCGCGAAGTCGCCCACCTTGCGAGCGAATTCGGCGAAACCCCAGCCCCAGCGGCCCCCCAGCGTTCGGACTCGCAGGTTGGTCAGCATCTCGTTGGGGGCCAGAGCGGTGGTGAAGATGTCGACGAAGAACTCGGCGGCCCCGATACGGCGGCTCCCCTTGGGCCCGACTACGTCTAGCTCGGCGTCAAGCAGGAGCATGATCATGGGCCATTCGGCCGCAGGGTCGGCATGGCAGACGCTGCCGCCTACCGTACCCCTGTAGCGGATCTGCCTGTAGCCGATCTGCCCCGCGACGTGGGGTAGGAGGGGCAAGACCTGCCTGACGGCATCGGAGTCTTCCACGTCAGCATGCCGGACCCTTGCTCCGATAATCAACTCGTCGCCGTGGTGTTCCATCCCGTCGAGACCGGGAATCCGGTTGATGTCGATGATGTGGCCGGGCCTAGCCAGCCGCAGATTCATCAGCGGGACCAGACTCTGACCGCCGGCGAGGACCTTCGGATCCTCGTCCGCCAGCTCATCGAGCAGACGAACGGCGCCGTCGATTGTCGTTGGCGCGTGGTACTCGAACGGTGCCGGTTTCACTCCTCGCGCACAGCCCTCAAGACCGGGCTCCTCTGTGAACTGCCGAATCTACCCAACCGAATGCCTCAGCCGTCGTCGCCAACCACACCGCCGCGATGCGTAACACTGCAGCACGGGACACCCGGAACCAGGACGTTCTCCTTTATTCGATCAGCCCGATAGCCTCCTCCCACCATCTTCCCCCTCCTCGCCTCCACCTGCTTTCACCTTCCTAACGGCTGGCATACACGGCTAGCACACCATGTATCCTAGGTTATCGTGACGACCTGCGCGAGCTAATCGAAGAGGTGCTTAGTTCGTGGTCGTCAGTTGATTCGCATTGCACATCCGGCATTCAAAGACCAGCTCATGGAGGCAGTCGGAAATTCGTGCTGAATCAAGGGATCCGGTTGGAGGTTACAGAAAGCGAGTGGCACACTGACGACCCGCAGGATGGCAGTGACCGAGGCCGACTCGCTCGCTCCCATGCGGACGGCGACATCAAACGAGGGGTTCTGCCTGCTCGAGCTAAAGCGCGATTCACAGTTACGTCCGAACAGGTCCGTGAATCAAGCATGGCGTGGGCCGGCTGGCAGCGCTCGGCGGGCACGGGCTGGTGCTTTTTGGCATCGGGCGTTGCTGCGAGGCATGTGAGGTCGGTCACATAGATATTGCTTTGGCCCTGTCCGGCGATGGGCGACGGCCGGCGCTGCACAGGCCGACGTTGACGCCTGTCAGCTTGACGATGCCCATCCGGGTAGGCCGCTTCGATTGCGATACGAACTCAGCGTGAGCGCCTAGGACTAGGAGCTTGGATTTCGCGCTCACACCGCTGCAACAGACTCTTGCCGAAGAGTCCCTCGCCTTATCGCGAAGCTTCCCGCCTGATTACTGGCTGGAGAAGGACCGTACTGGCATATACCCCTGGGAGTTCGTCCGGGCATTCGCCGAAAAGGGTTGGCTGGGGACGATTGTGCCCGAGGCTTACGGGGGGTCTGGCCTTGGCATAACCGAGGCGGCGCTGCTACTCCATGCCATCTGCCTTTCGGGTGCCGGCACCAGCGGGGCTTCGCCGGTGCATTTCTACATATTTCCACCCGTTCCGATTATCAAGTTCGGTTCTGAGCGAATGAAGCGACTGCATCTTCCTGCGCTCGCGCGTGGAGAAATCCTAATGGCGTTCGGCGTCACCGAACCGAATGCTGGCTCGGACACTTCGCGCATCACGACAACCGCTGAGCGGCGTGATGATCACTGGGTACTAAACGGCCAAAAGGTATGGACCACGAACGCGCAGAATGCACAGAAGATCCTCCTCCTCGCGCGCACTTCACCTCGCGACCATCGTCATCCCCTCGAGGGGATGACACTGTTTTTCACCAACCTCAACCGCAAGTCCTGCAGGATTAGGAAGATAGAGAAATTAGGTCGGGCCGCGGTCGACTCTAATGAAGTCTTCATCGAGAACCTCGAGGTGGCGGATGACGATGTCGTCGGCGACGTCGGTCGTGGCTTCTATCACCTTCTCGATGGGCTGAATCCGGAGCGGATTGTAATTGCGATGGAGGCAATCGGGATTGGGCGGGCTGCGCTCCGCATCGCGTCAGAATATGCCCGACAGCGTGTTGTCTTCGATCGCCCGATCGGCCAGAACCAGGCCATTGCTCACCCGCTGGCGCATGCATGGGCGGAACTCGAGGCGGCTGAGCTGCTGGCGCTTAAGGCTGCCTGGCTTTTCGACCATGGCCTCCCATGTGGGGAAGAGGCCAACGCTGCCAAGTTGCTCGCGGCGGAAGCGGGATTCCAGGCTTGTGATGCGGCGCTTCAGACTCACGGCGGCTTCGGATATGCAAAGGAGTACCACGTCGAACGCCTATGGCGAGAGGTGCGCCTCTACAAGCTAGCGCCGATCTCCCAAGAGATGGTTCTCAACTATCTAGCTCAGCATGTGCTCGGCCTTCCGAAATCATACTGACGCCAATGCCATGGCCTTGGCGTCAGTGAACCGGACGAAGCAGCAAGGCAGCCATTAGTCTGGTCGCGATCAGATCTCTAACCTCGGAAGCTAGGCGCGGTCGCCCCTGTCGGGCGGCAAAAGTCGATCGGGATCGCCTCTCAGCCGGCCTGTCGGGCACACAAATTCGTCATGGCGGATCAACTGGTCCTTCTGGACGTCGGTACAGGGGAAGCATTGGACCGAAGGG
>CAAGKR010133841.1_pt1 | contig 12682 bp, 12 predicted proteins | sample 2556971 | NCBI WGS metagenome assembly CAAGKR01 (sample SAMEA5207829, study PRJEB30636) | soil metagenome | biome: forest; feature: boreal; material: soil | place: USA | collected 2011-09 | depth 1 m | reverse complement strand
CGTAGCCAACGGGTTTACAGCCCGTCCCCTTTAGCCACTCGGGCACACCCCCATACAAACAAAAAGCCGTATTCGCGATGTCAAGGTCGGCCACCACCCTGCGAAAAGGCGTGGAAATACTACAGGCCCGCTGCAATCACTGTCAACGGCGGCAACGCCACCGGGCGTGCCCATGGATCGGGCCCTCGCCGGCCTCGCGGGGTCTCTTGGGTTGCTGCGACCCGAGACGTGAACGGAGGTGCATCCGCGCTGTGCGGCGAACCTCCGTAGGATACATCGAAGATGGAGCCGGCGGGGGGACTCGAACCCCCGACCTATCGCTTACAAGGCGATTGCTCTGCCAACTGAGCTACACCGGCGCGCGCACCATTCTATTCGATGGCCCGCGGGCGCCGTCAGCAGGCGCGGCAGCGCTGGATCTGGATCTCCACCTTGCGCTTCACGCGCTGCAGGGCGTTGTCCACGGCCTTGGAGTGGCGGCCGAGCGTCTCGGCGATCTCGCAGTAGGAGTTGCCCGACATGTAGAGGCGGAGCACGTCGGCCTCGAAGCCGGAGAGCGCGCCCGTGAAGCCCTCCTTGATGCTCGTCGTCTCCCACGCCGCTATGACGACCTCTGCCGGATCGCAGACCTCGCGCGCAGCGAGGATGTCGGAGAGGACGCGGTCGCCCTCCTCCTCCGATGCGGTCGGGCGGTAGAGAGAGACGTAGGTGTTCAGCGGCGTGTGCTTCTGCCGCGTAGCCGTCTTGATGGCGGTGATGAGCTGGCGGGTGACGCACAGCTCCGCGAAGGAGCGGAACGAGGCCTGGCGCTCGGGCCGGAAGTCGCGGATCGCCTTGTAGAGGCCGATCATGCCTTCCTGGATCACGTCGTCCCGGTCGGCGCCGGCCAGGAAGTAGGAGCGGGCCTTGCAGCGGACGAAGCTGCGGTACTTCTGGAGTAGCGCGGAAGATGCGCCCTCGTCGCCCGCCTGGGCCGCGACGATCAGATCGAGCTCTGTATCCGTCTGCTGGCGACGGACCGTCCCCCCGCGTGCGACCACTGCTTGATCCTCCCCGACTAGAACATACCCGTGCAGGGTCCATATCGAATGCCGCTCCACGCCCTCCCCGGCGCAGTGCGGCACTGCGGACGCTACCGTGCGAGAGGCGCCTTGTCAACGCGGAGGCGCCGATTCCTGCAAAGTCGTGGCGCGATCACCGGGCGGATCACTCGGCGCCGGATCCGCCGCGGCCCGCGAGGCGGTCAAGACGCGCACGAACGTCGGCGCTGAGCGTGTCGGCCACGGTGGCACGGCGGCGGGGAGAGTCCGACTCGCGGCGCCAGGCGGACTCGTCGCCCTCCAATTCGCGGGCGAAAGAAGCCGCGCGAGTGACCGTGACCGAGCCTCCGCCGGCCGCCCAGCGCGTGGCGCTGTCGGAGGTGACGACCTCGACGCTGTCCCCCGCCTCGCGGGCCGCGGAGGCCAGCGACTCGATCACGGAGTCGGCCTCGCTCCCGTGAGGAGAGAAGATGACCGTGACGCCGCCCACCTCGTGCGGGATCCCCTCGGAGGCGGGGTTGTTGCCGCCGTCGAAGACGACAGTGACGTCCTGCCCCTCGGCCACTCGCGCCCCAAGGTCGGCTATCAGGCGCTCGCGCGCCCCGTCGATGTCGTCATCCACCAGGGCGGAGTAGCGGGGCGTGCCGCAAAGCACGTTGTAGCCGTCGATGATGAGGCGCCGCACGAGTCTGTCCCTAGGGCGGCAGCGTGCGGCGGAGCCACTCGTACGCGAGCACCGCGGTGGCCGCCGAGACGTTGAGGGATGAGATGCGGCCGCGCACGGGGAGCGAGACGAGCAGGTCGCACTCGCGCTCGGTCAGGCGAGCGAGGCCGCTGCCCTCGGCACCCATCACGAGGGCGATCCGCCCTTCGAGCGGGGCGTCCCACACGGCGGTGGCTGCCTTCTCGGAGGCGCCGGCGACCCAGTAGCCGGCCTCCTTCAGGCGCGACAGGCAACGCGCGATGTTCGGCTCGCGGCAGATGGGGACGTGCTCCGCCGCTCCGGCCGCCGCCTTCATCGCCGAGGGGGTCATGGCCGCGGCGCGGACCTTCGGGATGACGACGCCGTCCGCCCCGACGACCTCGGCTGTGCGAACGACTGCGCCGAGGTTGCCCGGATCGGTGACGTGGTCGAGGACGATGATCAGGCTGCTGCCCTTGGGCTCGCTGGCTCCGAGCACCCGCTCGAGGTCCGAATATCGGAACGGCTCCACGAGCGCGACGACCCCCTGATGGGACCCGCGCTCGCTCATCCCGTCGAGTTCGCGCCGCCCGACCTCGTCCACCGGGATCCCGCGTTCGCGCGCGGCGGAGCGCAAGGAATCCAGCGGGTCTCCGTGCCGGGCGCCCTGGAGCAAGAACAGGCGCTTCACCCCGCGTCCGGAGGCGAGCAACTCGGCGACGGCGTTGCGTCCCTCCACGGTCTCCTCCACGTTGCCGTCCTATCCCCGAACGGGGACGATGCGCGGGCCGGACGGCGTGTCCTCGATCCTGCGCCCTGCCGCTGCGAGGCCGTCGCGGATCGCATCGGCCGCCGGCCAGTCGCGTTCGTGGCGGGCCGCCTCCCTGGCGTCGAGAAGCGCAGCCTCGGCCCCCGCGCTGTCCGTCCCGGCGTAGCCGGCGAGACGGACGGCAAGATCGATGAGCGGATCCGAGACAACGCCGTCCACCGACACACCGACATCGACCGTCGTCGCTTCCTGCATCGTCACGCCGAGCACGCCGAGCAGTTCGACAACGGCGTCCTCGGCCTGCCCGAGCACGTCGAGGTCGGCGGGTCCCAGTTCCGATCCGGCCCCGGAGCGGAAGCCGTTGGCCGCGCGCGCCAGCTCGAACAGCACGCCGAGGGCGCCCGCGCTGTTGAAGTCGTCGTCCATCTCCGCATCGAACCGCGACCGGGCGTCCGACACCGCCGAGACCAGGGCCGCCCTCTCCGACTCGGACGCGCCTGACCCGGGAGCCGGTCGACTGCGGACGAACCGCACCTCGCGGACCATGTTCTCGAGCCGCTCGAATGCCGTGCGCGCCTCGTCGAGCCGCTCAGTCGAGAAGTCCAGGGGGCTGCGGTAGTGGGTCTGCAGCATAAGGAGGCGGATGACCGGCACCGGGTAGGAGGCGAGCACATCCTTGAGCAGGAGGAAGTTGCCGAGCGACTTGCTCATCTTCTCCGAGTTGACCTGCAGCAGGCCGCCGTGCATCCAGTACTTCACGAACTGCTTCCCGGTGGCCGCCTCCGACTGCGCGCGCTCGTTCTCATGGTGCGGGAAGATGAGGTCCGTCGCGCCACCGTGGATGTCGAATGGCAGCCCCAGCTCCATCTCGGACATGACCGAGCACTCCAGGTGCCAGCCCGGCCTCCCCTCGCCCCACGGGCTCGGCCAGTGGGGCTCGCCGGGCTTGGCCGACTTCCACAGCGCGAAGTCGAGAGGGTCCTGCTTGCGCTCGTCGATGTCCACGCGGGCGCCGGACTCGAGTTCGTCGATGTCGCGCCCCGAGAGCTTGCCATAGCTGTCGAAGGAGCGTACCGAGAAGTAGACGTCGCCATCGACTTCGTATGCGTGTCCGCGGTCGATCAGCCGCTCCACCATCGCGATCATCGGCGGGATGGTCTGGGTCGCGCGCGGCTGGGCGCTCGGCGGCTCGATGCCCAGGTCCGCCATCGCCTTCAGGAACGCCTCGGTGTAGCGCGCGGCGATCTCGGCGGGCTGGACGCCCTCCTCCTTCGCGGCGCGGATGATCTTGTCGTCCACGTCCGTGATGTTCTGGACGAATCTGACGTCGAAGCCGCGGTGCTCGAGGTAGCGGCGGATGACGTCGAAGGAGAGGAACGTCCGGGCGTTGCCGATGTGGATGTGGTTGTAGACGGTCGGACCGCACGTGTAGACGGAGACCTTGCCCTCGTCACGGGGAAGGAAGTCCTCCTTGGTGCGGGTCATCGTGTTGTAGACGCGCAGGGCCACTGCGAGGGGTCCTTCCGTCGGGCTCAGTCGTTCGCGGACGATCCCTTGGCCGCTTCCGGCGCCTCTGCCGTCACGTCCGCATCAGGCGTCGCGGCTCTCGCGTGCCCCGACGCCGCCTCTTCCCGACCGAGTCGCTCGTCCATCCGATCGATCCGGTGCTGCAGACAGCGGAACATCTCGACCACCGGGTCCGGGAGGTCCTCGTGATGCAGGTCGACCACGTCCACGCGGGTGCCCTCGCGCACTACGATGCGTCCCGGGACCCCGACGACCGTGCAGTTCGGAGGGACGTTGTTCACGACCACCGCGCCCGCCCCGATCTTGCTGCCGTGCCCGACGGTGATGTCGCCGAGTACGGTGGCCCCGACGCCGATCACAACGCAGTCATCGATCGTCGGATGGCGCTTGCCGCGCTCCTTGCCGGTCCCACCGAGGGTGACACCCTGATAGATGGTCACGTTGTCGCCGAGGATCGACGTCTCGCCGATGACGACGCCCATCCCATGGTCGATGAAGAGCCCGTCGCCGATGGTCGCTCCCGGATGGATCTCGATCCCGGTGCTGTGCCTGACCCACTGGCTGAGCGTGCGGGCGAGGAAGGTGTGTCCCGAGAGGTAGAGGCGGTGCGTGAGCCGGTGTCGCCGGATCGCCTTCAGCCCGGGGTAGTTGAAGTACGCCGACCAGGCGGACGTAGCCGCCGGGTCGCGCTCCATGACCGCCTGTATGTCACGCCGGAGCACGTCGAACACGAGGGTGGCACCTGCCGTCTTCGGTCGGATGGCCTTCTGGGAAGTCGCCCACCGGGCCAGTGTAACCACCCGCGCGCTCCCGCGTCACGCGCGCAGCGCCAGCTCCAGCCTCGAAGCGGCCTCGGCAGTGCCGAGGAAGGCGAGCAGGGTGGCTACCGGAAGACCGTGCACGCGTCCCGTCAGGGCCGCACGGACCGCAGGTAACGCTTCGCGCGGCGGTAGGGCCGGAGCGTGCGCCTCCACCAGGGCGATCCGGTCCTCTGGCGGCAGAAGGGCCATGTGCCGCTTGTTGAGCCAGCGCAGCCGGGCGGGATCGTGGACAGGGGCCGACGGCGAGGTGCGGCGGACGTCGAACGTCTCGCTCAACTCGTCCATCGTGAGGACCTCGCGCCCCGCCGGACCGAGGATGCGCAGGGCCAGATGGTTGACCAGGGCGGACGACAGGTAGCCCAGCTCGCGCAAGGACACGACCGACTCGCTGCCACGCGACTTGGACAGCGGGCGGTGATCCGCACCCGCCACGAGCGGCGCGTGCGCGTAGCGCGGGGCCACCGCTCCGAAGGCGTCGAAGAGCATCAACTGGCGCGGTGTGTTGGAGAGGTGGTCGTCGCCCCGGATGACCAGCGTGACCGACATCTCGCCGTCGTCGACCGCGCAGGCGAAGTCGTACAGTGCGGTGCCGTCGGGGCGCGTCACGAGGAAATCGCCGATGTCGGAGGCGGCGAAGCGCACCGGGCCGTGGATCACGTCGTCTACGACCCACTCGCTCTCCGCGTCGACGGCGAAGCGCTAGGCGAAGGGCTCGCCCGCATCGGACCGCCGGCGCGAGTCGTCCGGCGGGATCGAGCGGCAGTCGCCGCGGTAGCGGGGCGGCCGTCGGTCTCCGTCGTCGGTGGTCCGGCTGCCCTCCAAGGCCGTTTGCTCGCAGAAACACCGGTATACGCGGCCCTCCGCCGCAAGCCGGTCGAGCGCCCGGGCGTAGATGCCCGATCGTTCGGACTGGCGGTAGGGGCCGCAGGGCCCGCCCACGTCTGGCCCCTCTGTCCAGGACAGACCCAGCCATGCGAGGTCCCGCAGCAACCCCTCTTCGTAGGCCGCATCGGAGCGGGCCGCGTCCGTATCCTCGAACCGCACGACGAAGCTCCCGCCGCTGCGGCGCGCGACCAGGTGGTTGAAGAGCGCGGTGCGCGCCCCGCCGAGGTGCAGCTCGCCAGTCGGTGCCGGCGAGAAGCGAACGCGCTCGCCCATCGTCAGGACCGCTCGAGGAGCACGACCGCCTGCGCCGCGACGCCCTCGCCGCGGCCGGCCACTCCCAGACCCTCTGTCGTCGTGGCCTTGAGACCGACCCGGTCGGCGTCGACCCCCAAAGCGGCGGCCATGCGGGCCCGCATCACGTCGCGGTGCGGTGAGATGCGCGGGGCCTCCAGCACGAGCACGGTGTCGGCATCCACGAGGCTCCAGCCGTCCGCCCGCATGAGGTCCCCGACTCTGGCGAGAAGCCCGATGCTCGAGGCGCCCTCCCACTCGACGTCCGTATCCGGGAAGTGCATGCCTATGTCGCCCGCCCGCATAGCCCCGAGTATCGCGTCCATCAGCGCGTGGACGAGGACGTCCGCATCGGAGTGCCCCGCGAGGCCGCGCCCGTGCACGAGCTCGACGCCCCCGAGGATGAGCGGGCGCCCGTCCGCGAACGCGTGCATGTCGTAGCCGAGCCCGACCCGCATCTCAGACATCGCCCGTCGCCTCCCGCTCCGCAAGCAGCGCCTCCAGCACAGCGATGTCCTCGGGGACTGTCACCTTGATGTTCCACCGGGGCCCCTCGAGCATCGCGACCTTGCCTCCACTCCGCTCCACGAGAGCCGAGTCGTCGGTCGCCTCGAATCCCTCCGTCGCCGCGCGCTGGTGGGCGCGGAGAAGCGGGCCGAACCTGAAGGTCTGCGGAGTCTGTGCGACCCACAGTCTCGAGCGGTCCGGAGTGGAGACGATGCGTCCCTGGGCGTCGACCTCCTTGACGGTGTCCAGCGCGTGGTAGCCCACGACGACCCCGTCGAGCGACGGATCCGCCTGAAGGGCAGCGAATGTCGCCGCTATCGTCTCGGGCGTGACGGCCGCGCGGGCGCCGTCGTGCACGGCGACGGCGGTGCAGTCTTCAGGCAGCGCGGCAAGCCCGGCGGCGACCGACGCGCAGCGAGTGGCCCCGCCAGGGACCACCGCTATCACCTTGGTCGCGCCGGCCGGTTCCACGGCCTCGGCCCTGTAGGCCTCGACGCGGTCGGGGTGCGTCACTACTACGACCGCGTCCACTGCGTCGCAGCGCTCGAACGCGCGAAGCGTGTGCGCGAGCACCGGCAGACCGGCCACCGGCGCGAGCTGCTTCCCGCGGGTGCCGCCGAAGCGCTCGCCGACCCCGCCCGCCACGACGACGGCCGCGTTCATCAGCCCTCTTTCGGGCGCGCGAATACCATGCGCCCACCAGCCGTCTGGAGAACGGAGGTCACGATCACGTCGACTTCCTCCCCCAGCAGGGCCTTGCCGTTGTGCACGACGACCATCGTCCCGTCGGCGAGGTATCCGACGCCCTGGTCGGCTTCCTTGCCCTCGCGCGCGATCTGGATGCGGATCGTCTCGCCCGGCAGGTGCGCCGGCTTCAGAGCGGCCGCAAGGTCGTTGATGTTCAGCACCTCCAGCCCCTGCACGCGTGCCACTTGGGTGAGGTTGTAGTCGACCGTGACGATCGTGGCTCCGGCGTCGCGCGCCAGCTGGACGAGCTTGCCGTCGACGTCGGGGATCTCGGGGTAGTCGACGGAGAACACGTCGACCGCATGTTCGCCCGAGCGCAGCGCCGTCAGCAGGTCGAGACCGCGGCGGCCGCGCGCGCGCCGGAGGTCGTCGGCGGAGTCCGCGAGCGTCTGCAACTCGGCGAGGACGAACACCGGGACGCGAACGGTCCCTTCGACGAACCCCGCCCGGAGGAGCTCGGCGAAGCGTCCGTCGATGACGGCGCTGGTGTCCAGCACCTTGGTCGAGGCGCCCTCGAGGTCGCCGTCTCCTGGAGTGAAGCGCGAGAAGAGGCGCGCGACATCGCGGCGCTTGAGAAGAGCTGCTCGCACGCCTATGTAGGCGCAGACCGTGAAGAGGCCCACCTGCCCGATCATGCCGAGCAGCGGTGGCTGGAGCGCGTGAATGGGCTGTGAGGTCATGAGGGCGACGACGAGCCCGACCAGCAGGCCGACAGAGCCGAGAACGAGATCGCTGATGGAGGCACTGCGCACGTAGTCTTCGAAGAAGAGGTAGACCCGCTGCAGTTCTCTCCCGATCATGCCACCGAGAATGAATCCGATCGACGCTCCGAGGATGACGAACAGGATGATGACGGTCGGTATGGAGTAGCCGAGTTGCTGATTCACATCGATGAGGCTCTGAACGCTCAGACCTGCCAGCGCGCCCAGTGTCGCCAAGACGAACCGGGTGAGCTGAACGAACATGTGACGCGACGCGTGCCGTGGTAGCGCGAAGTGCGCGCCGGCTGCGTCGTCACCCCCCTCCAGGCGAGGGACGCTCTCGCGTCCCTACTGACGGTTCGACGGTACCAAGATTGATTCTAGCACCCGGCCCCGACACCGCCGGCCGGGGTCGGCCGTGCGGCGGACGGACGGACACGCTCTTCTTTCCCTAAACGGCGGCCGAACCGCGCAGCCGCCTCAGACCCTCGGCGATGGCTCGCGCTCGGCGTGAGCCAACACCGTCCACCTCGTCCAGCTGCTCCTCGGTGGCGTTCGAGAGATCGACGAGCCCTGCGAACCGGTCCACCAGCCGGTTGATGACCGTGCCGGGCAGCGAGGGTATCCGTCGCAACACCCGATAGCCGCGCGAGCGCACGTGATACTCGAGGGCGTCGGCCGAAGCCGGGAAGCCGAGGACTGTCGCGACACCGAGATCGTCGAGCACCTGCTCCTGGGTCATGTCCGAGAGCGCGACCCTCGCGGCATTGGCCTGTCGAGAGCCGGTCGTGACCAGGTAGTCGCGCAGGAGGAACCCGTGCTCCTCGGAGACGTTGGCCGTGACTTCCTCGGCCTGCATCGCGACCAGCCGGCCCTCGGTCCCCAGCTGGGCGACGTAGCGCCCGACCTCTCGCGCTACGCGCTGCACGAGCTCGGAGCGCTGCACCGCCAGAACGACGTCCGCGATCGTGACGGCGTCCTCGAATTCGAGCACCGTCAGGCGGGTCATCACGTCGTCGAGGCGGATCCGGTAGCGCTGCAGCGTCTGCAGGGCCTGGTTCGCCTTGGCGAGCACGACCGTCACGTCCTCGACCGTGATGCGCCGACCGGCGCGATAGAGGCTCATGATGCTGCGGCGCTTCGAGACCGACACGACGAGCGCGTTCGTCTGCCTGCTGACGCGTTGGGCTGTGCGGTGACGGATGCCCGTCTCAAAGGTGGGAAGCGAAGCGTCTGGGACCAGGTGGACATTGGCGCGCAGGATTGTGGTGCACTCCTCGTCCAGGATGATGGCGCCGTCCATCTTGGACAGCTCGAAGAGGCGTTGGGGAGTCAGCGCGACGCCGAGCCCGAATCCGCCGTCGCACAGCGGCTCGACGTTCTTCACGTCGCCGATGACGATCAGCGCCCCGTCGTGAGCCGAGATGATACTGTCCAGCGCCTCCCGCAGCTCGGTCCCGGGAGCGACGCGACGCAACACCTCAGCGACCCGCGCCTCGATCCTCGCGTCCATCGGCCCTCCCTGCAGCACGCCGCCTGTGACCGGATTGTACCCGCCGCCGCCCCGCCGGCTCGCCTCCGTCAGCCTGAAAGCGTTCCGACCGCGGCCGACACGGACGCCACGGCGCGCAGTTCCACACCGGAAGGCTTCTTCAAGTCGCGGCCCGGCGCCGCCATGACCTTGCGCAGGCCCAGCCGCGCGGCTTCGGCCGCCCTTGCAGCCGCATGCGCAACGGGACGGACCTCGCCGGCCAGGCCCAGCTCCCCGAAGGAGGCCATGTCCTGCGGGAGCGCCACATCCCTTCGCGCGGACGCGAGCGCGAGCGCGAGCGGGAGGTCGGCGGCGGGCTCGGAGATCCTGACCCCGCCGGCGACGGACACGTACACGTCGTGCTGACCGAAGGAGAGGCCCGCATGGCGCTCAAGGACCGCGAGCACCTGGAGCAGCCGGGGCAGCTCGATGCCGGTCGCCAGCCGCCTGGGCATCTGCAGGTAGGAGGGGCTGACGAGCGCCTGGATCTCGACGAGCACCGGACGCGAGCCCTCCATCGCCGCCATGACGGCTGAGCCCGACACGCCCTCGGGACGGTGCTCGAGCAAGGCGGCCGAGGGATTGGCCACGACCCGCAGTCCGCCCTCGGCCATCTCGAACACGCCGATCTCCGATATGGAGCCGAAGCGGTTCTTCACCGCGCGCACGATGCGGAACGCGTGGTCGCGGTCGCCCTCGAAGTATAGGACGGTGTCGACCATGTGCTCGAGCACGCGCGGACCTGCGATGGCTCCCTCTTTGGTCACGTGGCCCACCAGCAGGGTGGTCACGCCGTGCTCCTTGGCCACACGCGTCAGGCTCGCGGTCGAGGCGCGCACCTGCCCGATCGACCCCGCGCTGCCCGGAGTGTCCGGGTCCACCATCGTCTGGATCGAGTCGACCACGAGAACATCCGCCCCGTCTTCCAAGGCAGCCGCCTCGACCGAAGCGACGTCGGTAGCCGGCAGAAGACCGATGTCGCCGGAGCACCCCAGCCGCTCCGCGCGCATCTTCACCTGCGCAGGGGACTCCTCGCCGCAGACGTACAGGACACGCTTCCCCGAGCGCGCAAGGGATTCGGCCACCTGAAGGAGCAGGGTCGACTTGCCGATCCCCGGCTCGCCGCCCAACAGCACGATCGAACCGCGCACGAGGCCGCCGCCGAGCACGCGGTCGAACTCGTCGATGCCTGTGGGCACGCGGCGGTCGCCCGCGGTCTCGACCTCGGACAGGCGCACCGGCCGGGCGATCGGCGCGGTGAAACGCGAGGAGGCCGCACCGGTGCCCGCGGCCTCCTCGAGAAACGTCCCGTACTCTCCGCACTCAGGGCAACGCCCGGCCCACTTCGGCTCGACGTGCGAGCACTGCGCACACCGCCAGGCCGTGCGTGCCTTGGGCATCGGTGCTCGGGCCTAGTCGCCCGAAGCGCCGCCGCTGGCGGCTCGCGAACTGCCTCGCGAGGCACGCGGGGGCGTCATGCCCTTCTTGCGCGACGCTTTCGCCGTGGCCTTGGGAGCCTCGGGGGCCCCGTTGCCGTGCGCGAACACTATCCGGTCGCCTTCGACCTGCAGTTCGACCACGTCGCCCGGGTTCCAGTGCCCAGCCAGCATCTCCTCGGAGAGCGGGTCCTCAACCAGACGCTGGATCGCGCGCCGCAACGGGCGGGCACCCGACGCCGGGTCGAACCCTTCCTTCGCGAGCAGCTCCCGTGCCTCGGGCGTGAGCTTCACGCCGACGCCATGGGAGAACAGGTGCGTGCGCAGGTCGTTGATCATCAGGTCGACGATCGAGCTGATCTCCTCGTGCGTCAACTCGTGGAACACGATGACCTCGTCGACGCGGTTGAGGAACTCGGGCCGGAAGAGCTTCTTCAGCTCACCGGTCACCTTGCCCTTGATCGCCTCATGGTCGAGATCCTGTGACGTGGTGCCGAAGCCGAGGGTGGTCTTGCCCTTGGCGATGTCGCGGGCACCCACGTTGCTCGTCATGATGATGATCGCGTTCTTGAAGTCGATCCTGCGACCTTGGGCGTCGGTGAGCCGCCCTTCCTCGAGGATCTGCAGCAGGACGTTGAACACGTCCGGATGCGCCTTCTCGATCTCGTCGAAGAGGATGACGCTGTAGGGCTTGCGACGGACGAGCTCGGTCAGCTGGCCGCCCTGGTCGAAGCCGACGTAGCCTGGAGGCGAGCCCACGAGCCTCGAGACGGTGTGCTTCTCCATGTACTCGCTCATGTCGAGCGAGATGAGCGAGTCCTCGCTGCCGAACAGGAACTCGGCCAGCGCCTTGGCCAGCTCGGTCTTGCCGACGCCCGACGGGCCCAGGAAGATGAACGAGCCGGAGGGGCGGTTCGGGTCCTTCAGGCCTGCGCGGGCGCGCCTGATGGCGCGGGACACGGCGGATACGGCCTCGTCCTGCCCGATGACGCGCTCGTGGATCGAGCCCTCCATGCGGAGCAGCTTCTCTGTCTCGGCCTCGGTCAGCGCCGTGACGGGGATGCCCGTCCACATCGAGACCAGCTCGGCGATATGGGATTCCGTGACCTCGACCACTCGCGACTTGTCGGGCTTGAGCCACTCGTCCTCGATGCCGCGCTTCTCGGCCAACACCTGCTTCTCCTTGTCGCGCAGGGAGGCGGCCTTCTCGAACTCCTGCGCCTCTATCGCGGCTTCCTTCTCCTGACGCACCGCGCGCAGACGGTCCTCGACCTCGCGCACGTCGGGCGGCGCCGTCATCATCTGGATGCGCATCTTGGACCCGGCCTCGTCGACCAGGTCGATGGCCTTGTCCGGGAGGAAGCGGTCGGAGATGTAGCGGTCCGCTAGAGTAGCGGCGGCCTCGAGGGCGGCGTCGGTGATCGACACCCTGTGGTGGGCTTCGTAGCGGTCGCGCAGGCCCCTCAGTATCTCGACGGTCTCGGCCACGGTCGGCTCGCCGACCGTGATCGGCTGGAACCTGCGCTCGAGTGCGGAGTCCTTCTCGACGTACTTGCGGTACTCGTCCATCGTCGTCGCGCCGATGGTCTGCAGCTCGCCGCGCGCCAGCGCCGGTTTGATGATCGAGGCCGCGTCGATCGCGCCCTCGGCCGCGCCCGCGCCCACGAGCGTGTGCATCTCGTCGACGAACAGGATGATGTCGCCGCGCTCGTGGATCTCCTTGATGACCTTCTTCAGGCGCTCCT
>CAAGKR010212467.1_pt1 | contig 12684 bp, 10 predicted proteins | sample 2556971 | NCBI WGS metagenome assembly CAAGKR01 (sample SAMEA5207829, study PRJEB30636) | soil metagenome | biome: forest; feature: boreal; material: soil | place: USA | collected 2011-09 | depth 1 m | reverse complement strand
TCGGCATGGACCTGCAGGAAGCCGTCGATTCGCCGCGCTTTCATCATCAGTGGCTGCCCGACAAGATTGCCTGGGAGCCGTTCGAGTTTTCACGCGACACGTCCGACGCGCTGGAGAAGGCCGGCCACGTCTTCGCCGAGAAGCCGGGCTACCTGGGCGACGCCGAGGGAATCATGGTCGATCCACAGGGTGGGGCGCGCCTCGGCGCGTCGGACCCCCGGCGGGGTGGCGCCGCCGTCGGCTGGTAGAATCCGCGACTGATGAATCTGAGCAAGAACGAGCTCCTGGCTTTTGCCAGAGCCGAACGCGAACGTTTCGAAAGGGCGTTGCGGCAATTTGTCGAGATCCCCACGGTCTCGTCGGAGCCCGATCGGCAGCGCGACATCCGCCGTTGCGCTGATCTCGCGGCGCAAACCATTCGCGAATTCGGTGGAGAACCGCGGATTCTGGAGACCGCGGGAAATCCGATCGTCCACGGCCGTTTCGATTCCGACACCGGCGGACCGACGGTGACGATCTATAACCACCTCGACGTGCAGCCCGCATCGCGGGAGAGCGAGCCGTGGGACTCCGATCCGTTCATCTTCACCAAGAACGGCGATCGCTACTTCGGCCGCGGCACTACCGACGACAAGGGTCCGGCGCTTACCGCGCTATGGGGAGTGCGAGCCGCGCGTGAAGCCGGAGTGCCGATCAACATCCGCGTCCTGTGGGAACTGGAAGAGGAAATCGGGTCGCCGAACTTCGAGGCGGCGATGAAGGAAAACGCGAGTCAGCTCGCCACCGACTCGGTGATCGTCTCCGACACGATCTGGGTGGCCCGCGATCGTCCTGCTTGTCCTGCCGGTCTGCGCGGTCTGGAAGGCTTCGAGCTGGTGCTGGAGACCGGCGAGACCGATCAGCATTCCGGTGTCACCGGCGGTGCCGCGCGCAATCCGATCGGCGAGCTGATGAAACTGGTGTCCGAGATGTACGACGCAACGACGGGCAAGGTGAAGATTCCCGGCTTCTACGAAGATGTCGAACCCCCGACGAAGCGTGAGCTGAATGGGTTTCGCGACTCCGGCTTCTCCGTGAAGAAGTTCAAGAAGGACCATCTCTTCAAATCGATCCGCACCGAGGACCCCATGGAGGTCATGAAGAGGATATGGGCGATGCCGACGCTCGAGGTTCATGGTCTCGTCGGCGGATACACCGGCCCCGGAATCAAGACGATCATTCCGCAGCGCGCGACGGTGAAGATCTCCTGCCGCATCGTGCCCAATCAGGATCCGAAGAAGATCGGCAAGTTGGTTCGCGACTTTGTGAAGAAGCGCAATCCCGACGTCAGGTTTGTCGAAGAGGCGTCGATGCAGCCGTATAAGGCGCCGACGACCGGTCCACTCGCCGACGCCGTGCGCAGCGCCATGAAGTTCGCCTTCGGGAAAGAGCCGGTGTTCGTGCGCGAAGGTGGATCGATCGGCGCGGTGATCTCCATGGAGCGCTATCTCCGCTGCCCGGTCATGTTCCTCGGCCTGTCGCTGCCCGAACATGGGTACCACGCGCCGAACGAGAACTACGACTGGCAGCAGGCCAGCGGCGGCATGGTCGCGTTCGCGAAGTACCTTCAAGAAGTGGCTGCGCTGTAGGTGTAGCGGCGGGCTTTAGCCCGCCGGCGGCCTAAAAGGCCGCCGCTACACGTCTCTCCGTGTCGTGGAAATTTGTGGACAGAAGTGGCTAGTAGTGGTACAAATTGCCATTGCACCAGAGAAAATCGGATGGAACTGAGTGTTTTGTTGGGGCATGCCCCAGCTCGTGTCGACGACAAGGGCCGCCTCAAGATCCCCGCGGATTTCCGCAAGTTCATTGAAGAGCGATACGGCTCCGACTGCTTCATTACCTCCAACGACGGAGAGCGGGCGCTGATTTACCCGATGGCGGTCTGGAACGACTTCCATGCACGGCTGGCGAAGGTGCCATCCGCGTCAGTCGCGAAATCGAAGCTGCTCGAGCGGGTCAACTACTTCGGCCAGGCAGCGACGATCGATGGGCAGGGGCGGGTTCTGATCCCGACCATCCTTCGCGAGGTCGCCGGCATTTCGGACGACGTCGTGGTCCTCGGCAGCACGGATCACCTCATCGTATGGAACGAGGAACGGATCCAGAAGCGGCTGGCGAAGAATCCTTTGACGCCGGAGGACATGAAGGAGTTGGAGCTGCATGGCGTGTAACGGTTAACCGTTAACCCAATGCACGAGCCTGTTCTTTTACAACAAGTAACCGAGTATCTCCGCCCCGATCGCGAAGACGGAACACTCGTCGACGCGACGGTAGGACTCGGTGGACACGCGGAAGCGCTGCTGGAGCGATATCCGGCGACGCGACTGGTGGCCATCGACCGCGATCCGCAGGCTGTGGAGCTCGCGCGAAAGCGGCTGGAGAAATTCGGAGATCGCGTGACGTTCGCAGTAGGACGTCACGAGTCGCTCATTGACATTCTGAAGCAGTCAAAAATCGAGACCATCAGCGGGCTTGTCGCCGACCTTGGCGTCTCCTCGATGCAGCTCGACGATGCGTCGCGCGGATTTTCTTTCCGTTTCGACGCACCGCTCGATATGCGGATGGGTCCTGACAGCACGCCTGCCGCCGACCTGGTCAACCAGCTCGACGAAAGCGAGCTGGCGCGCATTCTCCGCGACTACGGCGAGGAGCCGATGGCGCGGCGGATTGCGCGAGCGATCGTCGAGGCGCGTCAGAACGCACCGATCGAGACGACCGGCCAACTGGCGGCCGTCGTACGGAGTGTGAAGAAGTCGAAGCGGCATGACATCGATCCCTCGACGCTCACGTTTCAGGCGCTTCGCATTGCGGCGAATGAGGAGCTGACCGGACTCGATCGATTCATCGACGACGCGGTGAGTGTCCTCGAGAGTCGAGCGCGCATTGCGGTGATCTCGTTTCATTCGCTCGAGGATCGCATCGTCAAACGCGCGCTGCGACGGTTGGAAGGTGAGTGCACCTGCCCGCCCGGCATGCCGGTATGCGGGTGTGGCGCGAAGGAAGTCGTGAAGATTCTGACCGGACGTCCGGTGACTGCTTCGGAAGATGAAGTGAAACGAAATCCGCGATCGCGCAGCGCGAAGCTGCGGGTCGCAGAAAAGAAGTCGACGTGACAAGCGGATCCCGGCAGCAAGGGTGAAGGTTGGGGAAGGGTGGGCGTGGCGCGGTGAGCGGGGGCTCGGGAGGGGTGGTGCGTGGAGGGTGGGTGCGTGCGGACGCTGCTCGTTGCCGTGCATGTAGGCAAATCTTCACCCTTGTTCCCGGGTTCCGCACGGCCGCGGAATGTACGCACAGAAAAAACCAATCGACAACGCCCACATTGTCCGCGAACGTGATCGTCAGCGGTTTCGGGAGCTTCTCGCCCTTTTAGGCCTAGGCATTCCGATCGGACTGTTCCTCCTCCTTTTCACCTGGCAGAACCTCGAGGTGATCCGTCTCGGCCACGAGGCGACGGGCCTGCAGAAGGAGCGGCGCCAGATCGAGAACGGCAACAAGGTCCTGCAGTACGAGCTCGATCGCCTCACTTCACTCCATTCCGTCGAGCAGAAAGCCGCGGCCCTCGGCTTCCAGCACACTGATCCGCGCGCCGTCGTGATGGTGCAGCGTGTGGGGGCGCCCGCCCTCGGGCGCCCAGCGGCGGCCGGGGCCGCCGCCACACAGAGACCGCGATGATGACGAATTCCCATCGCCGTATCCTGCAGCTTTTTGCCTTCCTGGCCGTCTGGGCGCTGGTGATCATCGCGCGCCTGGTGCAGATTCAGATCGTCCGCCATGACGACTACGTCGCGCGTGCGCAGCGTCAGCAGGAGCGAACCATCGCGCTGAGTCCAGTGCGCGGATCGATTCTCGATGTGCAGGGCCGCGTGCTCGCGGAGAGCGTGGCGGCGGAGTCCGTCTACGCCGATCCTCAAGCGGTCACCGATCGTCGCGCTGAGGCCAAAGCGCTCGCATCGATCCAAGAACTCGACATGAGCGCCGCGGAGATTGCCGAGAAGCTCGGCAGCGACGGCGGCTTCGTCTGGATCGCCCGGCAGTTGCCACTCGAAGTCACTGCCCGCATCCGCGTATTGCGACTGCCCGGTATCTATTTTCTGGAGGAGCATCGACGTGCCTATCCACGCGGCATGCTCGCCGCGAACGTGATCGGCTATGTCGGTGTCGATGGCTCCGGCCTTGCCGGCGTCGAGCATTCCTTCGACAGCTTCGTCCGCGGGAAAGCCGGCCGCGTCACGCTCTTGCGCGACGCCCGTCGTGGCATGTACCTCGTCGGAGGTGAAGGAGCGAATCGGGCGATCGACGGGAACCACGTCGTCCTCACCATCGACTCCGTCGTGCAGTTCATCGCCGAGCGCGCTCTGGGGAGGGCGGTCTACCGCTGGCGCGCCGCGGGCGGCTCGGTCATCGTCATGGATCCGAGTGACGGCTCGGTCCTGGCCATGGCGTCCGTGCCGACGTTCGATCCGAATCGGTACCGCGACTTCGCTCCCGCGGTCTGGCGCAATCGAAACGTTCAGGACATCTACGAGCCTGGATCGACTTTCAAGATTGTCACCGCCGCCGCGGCATTGGAAGAAGGAGTCGTCACGCCTTCGCAGATAGTCGACTGTGGCGATGGCGTGATTCGCATCGCCAACAACGACATTCATGAAGCGGGCGGCACGAAGTACGGCTTCATCAGTTTCGAAGACGTCATGGTCCACTCCTCGAACGTCGGTGCAGTGCGCGTCGGCCTGGCGTTGGGCCAGTCGCGTTTCTTCCGCTTCATCCGGAGGTTTGGCTTCGGCGAGCGCACCGGAATCCAGCTTCCGGGCGAAACGCCGGGCCTGGTTCGGCGCACGGAGCGATGGTCGCAACTTTCGAACGCGAGTATTGCGATCGGGCAGGAAGTCGGTGTCACGCCGCTGCAGATCGCCGCATCCCTGGCAACCGTTGCCAACGGCGGCATCCGCGTCATGCCGCGGATCGTCGATCGCGTCGTCGATGCAGCCGGCGACGTTGCCTATCGCCCGCCGCAGCCGCCGCCGCGGCGTGTGATTTCGGAGAAGACGGCGGCGGTACTGAACGAGATTCTGAAGGCGGCGGTGATCCGAGGAACGGGGGCGGCGGCGGGGTTGTCGGAGCATACGGTTGCGGGAAAGACGGGCACGGCGCAGAAGGCGATCCGCGGCGGCTACTCGCTCGATCGATTCGTCGCGTCGTTCGCCGGATACGTTCCCGCCGACCGGCCGCGGCTGGTGATTCTCGTCGTCGTCGATGAGCCGAAAGGCAATCAGTACGGTGGAACGGTCGCCGCGCCTGTCTTCAAAGAGATCGCCGAGCCGGCGCTTCGCTACCTCGGCGTACCTCCTTCGATTCCCTCGCGGACGATGGACATCACGACCTCGCTGGCCGCGATTTCGCAAGAGTCCGGCACTGACGAGCGGGCGGCGAGCGTCGGGCGGCAGGCGGGTGTTCCCGATGTGAGGGGCCTCGACGCACGGGCGGCGGTCGCCAGCGCCACGGCCGCTGGATTGCGCGTGCGGGCGCTCGGGAGCGGCGTGGTCCAATCACAACTTCCTCTGCCAGGTGACGTGTTGCCGGAGAACCGTGTTCTGACCTTGCGTTTCGTGGAGGTCGCGCCATGAAGCTGCGCGATCTGATCCGCGGTGTGCCTGTGCGCGCCACGCAGGGCAATCTCGATGTGGAGATGACGGCGGTGGTCGCGGATTCGCGGCTCGCGGTCCGTGGATCGTTGTTTGTGGCCATTCCCGGTCTGCAGCACGACGGCGCAAAGTTCATCGATTCCGCGCTCGACAAAGGAGCCATCGCTGTTGCCAGCGAGCACCCGCTCGCCGCTCGCCGCTCGCCACCTGCCTGGGTGGAGGTGGAAGACGCTCGTGCCGCGCTGGCGCTCATTGCCGCGAATTTCTACGGGCATCCCGCGGACAAACTCAGCCTCGTCGGGGTGACCGGCACGTCGGGAAAGACGACGACGACGAAGATGATCGAGTCGATCTTCGATACGGCCGGCGAGCCTGTCGGATTGATCGGAACGATCGAATATCGCGCCGGCGACGAGCGGCTGACCGCCGATCGGACCACGCCGGATGCGGTCGTACTGCAGGAATGGTTCGCAAAGATGGTCAACGCCGGCGTCAAGCACGCGGTGATGGAAGTCTCCTCTCACGCCTTGGCGCTGAAACGAACGTACGGCATCCGTTTCGCCGCAGCGGTCTTCACGAACCTTTCGCAGGATCATTTCGACTTTCACAAGAACTTCGAGGACTACTTCGCGGCGAAGAAGACGCTGTTCGACCAGATCGATCGGAGCCGTCGAACCGCGGTTGTGAACATCGACGACGAATATGGTCGCCGCCTCGCCGGCGAACTCGGCAAAGCGGTGATCTCGTTCGGACGTGCGCCGAAAGCCGATGTGCGGCCCGTGGAGGGCTTGGCCATTGACGTCCGCGGCCTGCGTGGCCGCGTGCGCACTCCGGCAGGCGAGATCCGTGTCGAGTCGCGGCTCCTTGGTCTGCCGAACCTTTACAACTGGCTCGGCGCGATCGGGGGCGCGATTGCCGTCGGCATTCCGAAGCAGGTCATCGAGGAAGGAATCCGCGATCTCGCATCCGTGCGCGGGCGATTCGAGTACGTCCAATCGACCGGCGGCCCCACGGTCATCGTTGATTACGCGCACAAACCGGACGCCCTGGAGAAACTGCTGCACGCCGTTCGCGAGCTGGCCGGAAAGAAACGCCTCATTCTTCTCTTCGGATGCGGGGGCGATCGCGACAAAGACAAGCGCGCGAAGATGGGGAACATCGGCGGCCGGCTGTCCGACTTCACGATTCTCACCAGTGACAACCCGCGAAGCGAGAAGCCGGAGTGGATCCTCGACGACATCGAGAAAGGGATCCGCGGCGCCGGCAGGTATCTCCGGATCACGGATCGTCGCGAGGCCATCGCCCGAGCCATCGATGAGGCTTCAGACGACGACGTGATCGTCATCGCCGGAAAGGGTCACGAGACGTACCAGGTGGTTGGCGATCAGATCGTGCATTTCGACGATCGCGAAGAAGCGGAGCGCGCGCTGAAAAAGAGACACGAAAAAGTAACCTCGAAAACGGTGTGAAATTGCACTTGATATTGATGACAAAATTGTCTTATGATTCTGCGCACTGCAAACAGTGCTTTTTCCCGGCTCCGCCGATCAGTTTCAGCGTGGGCGAGTGGGCGGTGATCGCGGGGCAGTCCCGGGGGAAGGGTGGCGATCGCCGCGGTGGAAGCGCGGCGGGGCCGGGGAAGAGCATTCGAGCGAGTAGCGAGCAGCGAGCAGCGAGCGGGGAAGGGTGGCCCTGCTCGCCGCCCGCCGCTCGCCGCTCGCTCGGTCAACGGAGGCCGTCATGCCTACGCTGACGATGAAGCAGCTCGCCGAGATGGCCGGCGGCGAGGTCATTCAGAACCCTGACATTACGATCTCCTCCGTCGTCATCGACAGCCGCGAGGTCAAGCCGGACTCTGTCTTCTTCGCGATCAAAGGCGACCGGCTCGACGGACATCAATTCGTTCCGCAGGCGCTGCAGACCGCGCGCGGCGCCGTCGTGGCACGCGTTCCCGATTCCGTGCCCCGCGACAAAGGTGTCGTCCGAGTCGCCGATACGACGGCGGCGTTGCAACAACTCGCGCGGTCGATCCGTCAGCGCTACAAGTTCACTCTGATCGCCATCACCGGCTCCGCCGGCAAGACCACCACGAAGGAAATGATCGCCACGCTCGTCGGAACCGAGCGCCGCACGTTCAAGTCATGGGGCAACTTCAACAATCTGATCGGTGCGCCGCTCTGCCTCGACAACACGCCGGACGACGCGGAAGTCGTCGTCAGCGAAATGGGAATGAATCACAAGGGCGAGATCGCCGTTCTGGCCGGCCTCACGCATCCTGATGTCGGTGTCTACACGAACATCGGTCCCGTGCACATCGAATTCTTCGGGACCATCGAAAAGATCGCCGAGGCGAAGAGGGAGCTGCTGGAGAATGTGAAGCCGGACGGCACGATCGTTCTCAACGTCGACAACTCGTACGTGATGAACATCAGCAAGAATTTTCCGGGCAGGAAGGTGACGTACGGAATCGATCATCCCGCCGATTTTCGTGCCACCGACATCCAGGAGCGCGGTCTCCTCGGCACCACGTTCAAAGTCGATGGACGATCCTTCGAGCTCTCACTTCCCGGACGGCACAACCTGGAGAACCTTCTCGCTGCGATTAGCACTGCACGCTCGATCGGCATCTCCTGGGAAGGCATCGCTCGCGGAGTTCAGGACATCAAGCCTGCGTATCACCGCGGCGTGATCGTTCCCGTTCGCGGCGCGACGATTTACGACGACACCTACAACTCGAATCCGTATGCGCTCTCGCGTGCGATCCAACTGCTCGAGCAGGCGGAGGTGCGCGGCCGGCGCATCGCCGTGATCGGCGACATGCTGGAGCTCGGCGACCGCGAGCTCGACTACCACCGCGAGGCGGGGCGCGCGATCCCGAAGGCGATCGACGTTGTCATCGCGGTCGGCCCTCGCAGCCAGGCACTCCTCGATGGTGCGCGCCAAGCCGGCTTCACGGATGAGCGGCTGTTTCACTTTGGCGACGCGGAGTCGGCCGGATCGTTCCTCAAGACGTTCATCCGCCGGGGCGATCTCGTGTTGATCAAAGCGTCCCGCGGAATCGGCCTGGACAAGATCGTCACGATGCTGGAGTCGGACAACCGACAACCGACAACCGACAAGCGGGCGGAGGAGCGGGGCTGATGCTGTACTACCTGCTCTATCCGCTCCGGAACATGATCTCCGGATTCAATGTCTTCCGGTACATCACGTTCCGGACGGCGTGGGCGGCACTCACCGCGCTCATCATCTCCTTCATTCTCGGGCCATGGCTGATCGAGCGCATGCGCCAGATCAAGCTCGGGCAGTTCATTCGTGAGGAAGGTCCGAAATCGCATCAGCAGAAGGCGGGGACGCCGACGATGGGCGGCATTCTCATCAATGTGGCGATCCTGATTCCGACACTGCTTTGGGCCGACATTCTGAATCCGTACATCTGGATCGTTCTCTTCGTGACGTTTGCGTACGGCGCGATCGGCTTCGTCGATGATTACCGAAAGCTCGCCAAGCGTCGCAACCTCGGACTCACGGCGAAAGAGAAGTTCTCGATGCAGATCGGAGTGGCGCTCGCGGCGGGGCTGGCGATCGCGTATCTGCCGAGCATTCACAACAACTACTCGACGGTGCTCACGTTCCCCTTCTTCAAGAACCTCCACATCAACCTCGGGCTTCTGTACATCCCGTTCATCATCGTGGTCATCGTTGGTGCATCGAACGCGGTGAATCTCACCGACGGTCTCGATGGACTTGCGATCGGCACGACGCTCATCGCCGCGGTGGCCTACACGATCCTCACGTACGCGGCGGGAAACTTTCGTGTGGCCGATTACCTGCGCATTGCCTGGGTGCCGCAGGCAGGGGAGCTCGCGGTCTTCTGTGGCGCGATGGTTGGGGCATCACTGGGATTCCTCTGGTTCAACGCGCACCCGGCGGAGATTTTCATGGGCGATGTCGGATCGCTCGCTCTCGGCGGCGCGATCGGAACGCTGGCCGTGATGATCAAGCAGGAGATTCTGCTCGTCTTCGTCGGCGGTCTGTTCGTCATCGAGGCGGCGTCGGTGATCATCCAGGTGGTGTCGTTCAAGCTCACCGGCCGTCGCGTGTTCAAGATGTCACCGTTGCATCATCACTTCGAGCTCGCCGGATGGCGCGAGACGAAAGTTGTCGTGCGGTTCTGGATCATCGCCATCATTTTTGCGCTGCTGAGTCTTTCAACTTTGAAATTGCGATGAAGGTGCTTGTGGTGGGAGCGGGGAAATCGGGAGTGGCGGCAGCAAACTTTCTCGCCGAGGGCGGCGAGGAGGTTGCGATCAACGATCGGAATCCGTATCCCGATATGCCCTATCCGCTTTACGACCGCGTGGCGCGGATGTTCGGGCAGCAAGACGAGTCGATTTTGAGTGGGGTGGAGATGGTGGTGGTGAGTCCCGGAGTGCCGCTCGAGGATCCGCTGCTGAAGCGCGCGGCGTCGATGTCCATTCCGATCGTCGGCGAGATCGAGCTGGCCTTCCGCAATCTGCAGGGCACGGTCATCGCCATCACCGGCTCGAACGGGAAGTCGACAACCACTTCGCTGATCGGCGAGATCCTGAAAGTTGCCGGACGACAGCCGATCGTGGCCGGCAACATCGGCGAGCCGCTGATCGCGGCGATCGATCGAGACAATGCGCGCACGTACGTTCTCGAGCTTTCCTCGTTTCAGCTCGAAGCGGTGGACACATTCCGGGCAAACGTCGCGCTTCTTCTCAATGTCACGCCCGATCACATGGATCGCTATCGCCGCTTCGATGATTACGCGTCCGCGAAGTACCGCATTTTCCGCAATCAACAGGCCGGCGACACGGCGATCGTGAACGCCACGGAGCGCCGCGCGGTTCCTCGTCCCTCCAACCTGCGTGTGTGGCGATTCTCCGCCGCACAGCGCGTCGCCGAAGGTGCGTACCTCGACGGCGATCAGATGGTGATGAAAGTCGGAGGCGAGGAGCGACAGATTCCACGCGCCGCGCTGAAGCTCGAAGGAGTGGCCAACGTGGAGAACGCGCTCGCGGCGTGGCTGGCGGCGCGCGCTGTCGGCGTCGACGACGTGGCAGTGCAGATCGCGTTCGGATCGTTCCCCGGACTCCCGCACCGCATGGTGCTGGTGCGCGAGATCGGCGGGGTGCGCTACGTCAACGACTCGAAGGGAACGAACGTCGACGCCACGCTCAAGTCGCTCGAGGGTTTTCCGGCATCGAGCGTCATTCTGATTCTCGGCGGCAAAGACAAGGCCGGCGAGTTCGAGCGGATGCGAGATCTCGTCACCAAGAAGGCGCGCTACGTGATCACGATCGGCGCAGCGGCCGATCGGATTTCCAGCGCGCTCGAAGGTGCCGCGACGATCGTTCCCATGCGTGACATGGAACACGCCGTGCGCTGGGCCGCGGAGCAGGCGAAAGCGGGTGACACGGTTCTCCTCTCGCCGGCGTGCGCGAGTTTTGACCAGTACAGAAACTTCGAGCATCGGGGACAGCATTTTGAGGAGCTGGTGAGGAAGTTGTGAGGATGGCAGAACACGCATGAGTCGCAAACTCTCTTACGACACCTGGATCTTCGCCGCGGCGATGCTGATCGTCGTCATCGGCCTGGTGATGATCTACAGCGCCTCGGCGATCATCACCACGCAGAAAGTCGGCTCCGACAATCCGTACTACTTCATCACCCGCCAGTGCGTGTGGCTGCTGGCGGGGAGCGCACTGATGTTGATCCTCATGCACGTCGATATCGCGCGTCTGCGCGATCGCCGGATCATTTACGCGGCGATGGGCGCTGTCCTCGTCGCGTTGATCGTGGTGCTCTTCCATTCGCCGATCAACGGAACGCACCGCTGGATCGTGCTGCCGAACGTGCGGCTGCAGCCGAGCGAGTTCGCCAAGCCTGTGCTGATTCTGTTCCTGGCGTCATTTCTGGCCAGACGTGAAGCGCGGATCAATGAAGTCACTTCGACGCTTCTGCCGCTCGGATTCACGATCGCCGTCTTCGCCGGACTGATTCTCATCGAGCCTGACTTCGGCACTGCCGCCACGCTGCTGCTGGTCACTGCCGGGATGGTGTTCGCCGCGGGTATCGCCTGGAGCCGCGTGGCGATGTTCTCGCTCATGGTCATTCCCGCGGCGCTCATGGTCGCATTCAGTGCCGCGTACCGGCGCGATCGACTGTTCACATTCATCAATCCGGAGGCGGATCCACTCGGCAAAGGCTTCCAGGCGATGCAGTCGCTGATCGCACTCGGCACTGGCGGCTTGCGCGGGCTGGGGATCGGGAACGGACGACAGAAGCTCTTCTTCCTCCCCGAGCCACACACCGACTTCATCTTCTCGATCATCGGCGAGGAGCTCGGATTCATCGGTGCGTTCGGCCTCGTGGCGCTCTTCGCCTTTCTGGCGTGGCGGGGCTTCCGCGTGACGCGCTACAGCCAGGAGCGCTTCGATTACTACGCCGCGCTCGGCTTCACGCTGATGATCTCGGTGCAGGCGCTGATCAACATCAGCGTCGCACTGTGTCTCCTGCCGACGAAAGGACTGCCGCTGCCGCTGGTCAGCTACGGCGGCTCGTCGCTGATCACGAGTCTGATCGCCATCGGCATGCTGCTCAATCTCTCGCAACAATCAGGCTGAGGACATCGACATGGGGGCGAAAGGCGTGACGTTGATGATCGCAGGCGGTGGGACGGGGGGACACATCTACCCGGCCATCGCCATTGCACAGGAATTTGTGCAGCGCGATCCGAGCCGCCAAGTCATCTTCGTCGGCACGCAGTACGGTCTGGAGAAGACGATTGTCCCGAAGGCCGGCTTCCCGATCGAGTTCATTTCGGTCGGCGGGCTGAAAGGCAAAGGAAAGGGCGAGCTTCTCAAGAATCTCGCGCGCTTGCCGATCGGGTTTGTCCAGGCGTGGAACGTTGTCGGGAAACATCGTCCCAACGTCGTCCTCGGCGTCGGCGGGTATTCGTCCGGCCCGGTGCTTCTCG